>Ga0102932_1001045_pt1 | contig 14313 bp, 9 predicted proteins | sample SalPonR1_C_D2_MG_FD_78212 | JGI IMG/M metagenome (GOLD analysis project Ga0102932, IMG submission 78212) | Salt pond soil microbial communities from South San Francisco under conditions of wetland restoration - Salt Pond MetaG R1_C_D2_MG | ecosystem: Environmental > Aquatic > Marine > Intertidal...
CACTTATAGAGGTCATAGCCGGCCATTTTATGGGCGTCATACCAAACCGCCGCGGGCAACGCCGTGGGCAGCGTCGCGGGCTGGGTCTCGGGCTGGGTCTCGGGCTGGGCCTGCTGGGCGTGCAGTGGCGAGACCACCATCCAGATCGTCCAACCGACGATTCCTAGCGGGGCAAGATTTCGGATCACTTGGAGAGCTCCTCAGTGGCGTCAAAAAGACCAGTCTACTCGATTCGATCCGCTTCCGTCGACGCGCGAGACTCACCGCTCAAGGTTCTTCATTGGTCACCGCGACGATCGTGCCCATCAAATAACTTCGCAAGCTGGCGATCACGCGATTGGCACAGGCGTCCAGTTCACGACGCCGACGATCACGACTTCGCAGGGGCCGTAGATTGACATCGACGGCGGTTTGGGTCATGCGTCGAGGCTTGGTGGCATCTTGCACTTTCAATTCCGACAACTGCATGCTGAGTTCGAAGGAAATCCGGTGGTCGACGCGTCGCCGTCCACCCACGGTAAACAAGACATTCAGCCGCACCATGACTTTACGATCACTGACCGTCACGACCTCTGCATTGTGATCGGCGATGAAGCCGCGTAATTTTTCGATGGCTAGGTCGGCTGGAACCGGAGTCAGCACGCGCACTTCGGTGGCGCGATGCTCCGCGGATTCGAACCATGAGAACCAACCACCTAGCCGACTCGGTTTTGGCTCCGGCGTGTCCACGTCGGCCGCCCGTCCGGCCCCCAACTGAATGACCCGATTACGTCCACTATCTTTGGCTCGCAGCAAAGCGCGGTCGGCTCGAGCGAGTACTGTTTCCGGGGAATCTCCCGCTTGAAATTCGGTGACGCCAAAACTGGCCGTCATCGCATTGCCTTCCAATGAATCGATCGGCGTCTGTTCGATCGCCGCCCGGATCGATTCAGCACGTCGCGTGGCCGTCGGGTTATCGCTCGAGGGACTGATGATGCAGAATTCCTCCCCACCGTAACGACAGACGATGTCTCCGTCGCGAGCATGGGCTTTCAACACGCGTGCAAAGCTGACCAATGCCGCGTCTCCCGCTTGGTGACCGTGCACATCATTGATTTGCTTGAAGCGATCAATGTCACAGATGATTAAACCGAAAGTCGGGCCGCCATTGGTCGCCAGTTCGGTTAACTCGGCGAGGGCTGCATCGAACTGTCCACGATTGTCGACACCCGTTAATGCATCTTTGGTGGCTTTCTCATGCAAGTCGACCAATCGCTCTTCCAAACTGGTTTGACGTGACGCGTCGTGCAGCACCGCCATGGCACCCTGGATACCAGATGCGGCATTCACTACCGCTGAAACATGTAGATGCACCGGAATGTGCTTACTATCCGAACTACGGATGCGTAATTGACGACTGCTATAGACACCGCTGCGCAGACATTGCATGAGCGGACAGTTGGCAGCTTCAAATGGTTTGTTGCTATTGTCACACATGCCCAACAATTCGGGAGCCCAAATGTGATCGCAGACAGCGTTGGCAGAAACCCCCGAAAGTCGCTCCAAGGATCGGTTCCAGCCAATCACGATGCCATTGCGGTCGATAAACACAACCCCATCATGCATGTGATCAAACAGTTGGCGATGATACTTTTCGTGATGGGCCTTAGTCGCCGAGAGCGACGTCGTGGAAGAGTCCAAGCCGTTACCGATCCCCCAGGGACCTTCGTTCCGTTCGCTCGAAAGCTGCCGCAGCCACCGCGTTACGACCTGGGCTTGCAATGTTTCCGGATGAGACTCCAGCATTCGGCAGTAGTCATGCACCAGCTCGGGATCGAATTGCGACCCACTCCCGCCGAGCAACTCACCCATCGCCCGTTCGCGGCTCATCGCTGGCCGATAGACATGGTCGGTCGTCATCGCGTCAAAGGCACCCACGATCGCCAGCATCCGCGTCCCCAACGGCAAGGCTTGGCCACGCGGCGAATCGTCCTCACGACGACTGTCATACCAGGCATGGCTGTAGCGAACGATGTCCAACAAGTCGGCATCGTTGGTGCAACCACTTAAGATTTCGCACCCCAACTGAGGATACATGTCCATCGTCAGTTGCTCGCTGACGGTCAGCTTGCCAGGCTTGCGGAGCACCGCGTCGGGAATCCCGATTTTACCGATGTCATGCAGCAAGGCCGCCACTTCGATGCGGTCCCTCGAGTCGGCAGGCAACTGCAGACGTTCCGCCCAAGCAGAACAGCCAATCGCAACGCGGAGACTATGAGCCGCCGTGGGAGGATGTTTGGCCCGCAGCGCGTAGTACAGCGCCGTCGCCATTCCCAAGCGGACCATGGCCAGCCGGTTTTCAAAGGCAGCGTCCCGATTTACCGGCAGCACCCCGGGTCGACTTGATTCGGGAACCATGGCGCCGAGTTCAGCTAGCAAACCAGGAATCGGCTTGTCAGCTTCGGGCTCGTCGCCAGTGGATGGAGCGGAATTTGGGTGGGCAGTTGGTGACATTCCGATACGGCCATGTTGCGCGTGATCGATGAGAATAAGAGAATGCAGAAAGGTAAGTCACGATTTGCCAGCGAGCAAACAGAAAAGCACCCCAAAAATGGGGTGCTCCCGCCATACTTAGGCCCCTCTGTCAACGTCTTAATCTTCAATATGCGACCGCAAACACCCAGCCGCCAAGATGCAGGTGGTTGCTGTTGCTTTCGCCAAGCTCGCTTCGCTACTCTCCACTACGTCGTTTTCCACCGCCAGGAGCAAACTGGCTTGGCGGCTCGCGCAAGCTGCCTCGTGGCTCCAGCACTCCACGCGGTGGCAGAACCTACCGCGCCTGACCTGTTCTCCGTAGAGCGAACTCGAACCATGACCTCCGATCGCCGTCCCCAGCTGGCTCAACGGCGACGGAGAGTCATCTATGCTCACGGGCTGGAACTCCAGGGGAGCGAAGTTCGCATTGCTGCGAAGCGTCTCCGCGAAGCCCGCAAACCGACGGCGGCTTACGGATCGCGAGTTCACCGTCGTCTGCGAGCGCGTTGGTTTGGTTTGGTACCGGTGCGGCGGAGAACCCTCGCGCTAGTGGTTTCGGTCGTCGGGGGGCTGGCCTGGCTGTTGACCTTCGCCCACTGGGCTGCGATTGGTTGGGCTCCCCTGGCATACGCCCCTGAACTGGCACGCCCCTTTCGGCTTGATCGCCCCGACAGCTTTGGCACCTGGCTGGGCACCCTACTGCTCTTTTCCGCTGCCGGCGCCGCACTGCTGATTTACCAACTGCGCCGTTATCGCAGTGATGACTTTGAGGGACGTTATCGCATTTGGCGGCCCATTATCCTGCTGTTGGTACTGGCGAGCCTCGATTCCGTCGTCGGCCTGCTGGACTGGGGCGGGCACTTACTCGACGCGGGCCTGGGCCAACGCAAAGCGCTCGCCGGGAACGACTGGATTCGCTTGCTGCTGACCATTGGTGGCGCCGCCCTCAGCCTGCGACTGCTGGCTGAAGTCTGGCAATCTCGTCTAGCAACGTTCAGCGTTGCCGCGGGGATGCTCGCCTTTGCCTACTCCGCACTGGTGCACTGGAATGTCCTCACAGTCCAATCCGCCCTCAGCAGCACTTTCTTCAACGCCGCGCCGCTGCTCGGAAAGACGTCCATCTGGATAGCCATGGTGGCCTACCTGCGTTTGCTGTATCGAGATGTCCGAGAGATCAACGAAAAAGACCGGTTGGCCGACCGAATGCGCAGTTGGAAAATGCCGCGGCTGTGGAGAGCCGCCGCGGTAGAGACCTCCGAGACACCGGTTACTGGCTCCAAAGAACCAGCCGGCCGCCGCGTTCGCACTTCCAAACCGGTGGCAAAAACACGCCCAACGGCCGCACCAACAAGCTCCGAAACCGAGGAGGAGTCATCACCACCACCACCAGCGCCCCCACGTGCGCGCCGTTGGTTTAGTAGAAAGGAAAAAGCCAATTCGTTGGGCGACGAACCTGTCGAGCCGACACACGATGAACCAGCACAAAAAGACGACCCAGCCGACACCGTGGCAACCCCAAAGCCTCGCGGATCATGGCTTCCACCCCCCCCTTGGCGGCGCAATAAACCAGCCGCCGAACCCACCACTGCGGACACGACATCCGTTGATACTTCGACCGACGCGGCCGAGGAGGATGCCGATAAGCCACCCAAAAAGTCGTTCCTCTCCAGGTTCTCGTTAAGACTACCGCCGCCGACGGTGAAGCAAGCACAGGAGGACGATGAAAGTATTGCGGAAGCGGAAGCCGCAGCCGAAGAAGCTGCCCCGGTGCGAAAAAAACGTTTCGGCCTGGGCCTGTTTGGCAAAGGTAAACCCGAATCGACGCCCGACGATGCCGAAGCGACGGAGACGAAGGACGAGGTAGCGTCCCGGCGCAGCAAGGCCTCGGAACCGCGAGGTAAGTCGCAATCGGAGGTCAGCCGGTCGCCTGAGGGCTCGGGCACCGAAGACGAGGAAGAAATCGACCCCGAATCGATCGACTGGGCGTCGCTTAGCAAAGCCGAGCGTCGACGATTGAAACGTCAGCTAAAACGTCAAGGCAACGCGGCGTAGGGTGGCTTCGAAGCAGGTCTTTGGAGCGCCGCGCCTTCTGGCCAACCAGGCCACCAAAATGTACACTCGGGCGTTTGCTTAGACCCGCCCCACTTCTGATCCGAACCCCAAAGCTTTTAGTTGCACATGTTTTACGTACTCGTTCTGCTGGCCGTCCTGACCCGCTTGATCCCGCACCCCCCGAACTTTGCCTGCATTGGGGCGTTAGGGCTGTTTGCGGGTTGCTACATGAAAGGTCGGATTGCTCCGCTGATCCCTTTGGCGGCAATGTTGGCAAGCGACGTGCTGGGGCATATGCTGAAAATCGACGGAATGGGGTTCTATTCTCCCATAGCAATGGTTGGCGTCTACGCCGGCTTTGGCCTCGCCGCTTGCCTCGGACGCTTGCTGCAGCAGCAGCGAGGACCGCTGCGGATCGCCGCTGCGGCTTGTGCTAGTTCCGTGATCTTTTTTGCGATCAGCAATTTTGGCGTCTGGGCCAGTGGCATGTATCCGGCAAACTGGGAAGGCTTGGTCGCCTGTTACGCCGCGGCAATCCCCTTCTTCGGCTATACCTTGGCGGGAGATTTGATTTATGGAGCCGCTCTGTTCGGCAGCTTTGAATGGGTTCGTTATCGCCTGCCGCAGCACTACTGGGGGGGACGCGCGGTAGCCTGATTGCCATGGCTGCCCGTTGCGATTCGTAGAACCGTCAAACTCGCCGCGAGTTTAACGGTTGGGGCAAATATGCCTCAGTAATCGAATGATCTTGTTCTACCGCAGCATCTAGTTTCTCACGCTGTGCCGCCGATATCGCTTCTACGGTTCGTGCTTTCAGTACGACCGTCGAACGATACTCAGGCGTGAGAACAAACACGGTGTCCAAGCGAAAACGAGCACGTTGGTGCAATTATCTCATGTTGGCGGCGACCGTTGCGCAGACGGGTTGCAGCATTGCCCAGCGGATTCCGCCGGGACCCCATGACACGCGGACTTCCTACCACGACAACGTGGGACTGGAAATCGAGTATCCACAGGTTTCTGCCTGCACCGACCAACCGCCTGCAGCGGCGGTCGCGGCCACAGCGCCTCACGCCTTTGAGGACCCGGCCCAGTTGCCCACGATGGAGCTTTCGCTAGAACAGGCCGTGCAAATGGCCGTTCGCAACAGCCCTACGCTGCGTACGCTTGGAGGCACCGTGGTGCCGCAACCGCAAGGCACGGCGACCATCTACGATGCTGCATTGGCTCATGCCAATCCACAGTTCGGTGTCGAAGCCGCTTTATCGGAGTTCGACGCTCAGTACAGCGGTCAGTTGTTCTGGACCAAAGTCGACCAGCCAACCAACATCGAACGGGGTGGTTTAGGAGCGGCTTTCAATCCGACAGCCGTGCAAGAAACCAATGCCGTTTTCAACCACCAACTGGCCAAGCAAACCGCTCAAGGTGGCAGCTATGCCCTCCGGCACGTAGTGAACTACAACCGCACGAACCGTCCCTTCCGCCAATTCCCGAGTGACTTTGTCGGATTCATCGAAGCCGAATGGCGGCAACCGTTGATGCAAGGTGCGGGCACCTACTACAACCAAATCGCCGGCCCCAACGCCCGAGTTGGTCAGTACAACGGAGTTCTGATCGCGCGGATCAACGAGGACGTCTCGTTGGCCGATTTCGAAGCTGCCGTGACCAACTTGGTGGCCGAGGTTGAGCAGGCCTACTGGAACCTCAACGAAGCCTACCGCCTGCTCGAAGCGTCCCTCCGCGGACGCGAATCAGCGCTGCAAACCTTCCAATACCAGCAAGTGCGATTGGAAGCGGGAGCAGGACGGCAGGACGAAGAGGCCCAAGCCCAATCGCAATTCTTTCAGTTCCAAGCAGTCGTCCAGAATGCACTGGCGGGCCCCGATGGCCTGTACTCGGTCGAGCAACAACTCCGTTACTTGATTGGCTTGCCCGCTACCGACGGGCGGCTGATCAAACCGTCGTCGGAGCCCACCAATGTCGAAGTCGTCTTTGACTGGGACAGCGCGCTCAGCCAAGCCCTGACGCGGCGCGTTGAAATCCGTCGCCAAAAGTGGAACATCAAGCGGCGCGAACTGGAACTGGTCGCCGCGAAACTAAACCGGCGACCGCGACTCGACTTCCTCGGCCAGTACCGCTGGAGAGGTTTGGGTGATCACTTGATCGGTGATGCTGATGCCAACCCGCTCGACAACCTGTATGGCTCTATCACCGGCGGTGACTATCAAGAGTGGCAAGCCGGTCTGGAACTCTCGTTCCCGGTGGGGCTTCGCGCGGCGAGCACCGCGGTCGCCCATGCCAAACTGAACGTGGCACGCGAACGTAGCCTGCTGAGCGAAACGGAACTGCGCATCAGCCACGATCTGTCCGCGGCAGCACGCGAACTGCAACGGGCTCACGTCTTGCTAGAGACGAACTACCACCGCTGGCAAGCCGACATCGAACAACTGGAAGTGCTCCGCCGACGCTACAAGGACGGACTCGATAACATCAACTTCTTCTTGCAAGCTCAGCGCCAGGTGATCAACAGTGAAACCGATTTCTACCGCGCAATGACCGCATACAACTTGGCCATTCGCGACCTGCATCGTCAAAAAGGTACCTTGTTGGCATACAATCACGTGATGCTGAACGAAGGCCCGTGGGCGGCGGGTGCATCTCAGGACGCGTACGAGCGAGGTCGCTTTTTCCAACCACGACGCGATCCGTCGGCGGTTGACGCACCGCCTCCGCTCAGCACCGGGCCGTTCGATCCCTCGGCTCCGGCCACTCGCGTGGCAGCCTTCGACGCTTCACCGGAAATGATCTACGAACCGACGCCCATGATCGAGCCGCCGGTGATTGTTTCTCCACCGGTCGCCCCTGTGCCACCGGTCGTCTCTGAACCGCCCGTCCAAGCCGAACCCGGCACCGGAACGATCCAAGCCGAACCCGATGCGATCGACGACTTACTGAATAAGTACCGTGCCAAGGAATAGCCACCGTCACGGTGAATGCTTCGGCAACCTTGGTGGCGGCAACCTTTACCGCCGGTAAGGATTCGCTGGCACGGACGTCCGATGCACAACGGGAGCGACCGACTTGAGCTGGCTTCGCAGGCCGGTCCGAGGCTCCGGCAGTACCTCGACCTCTGGCAAGCCTTGGCCGTCGTCGCTCGGCAGTGCCTCGACATCCGGAAAGGTCTCCAAAATCGACTCGTTCGAAGGCACCAGTTCGATTCCTTCGGCTTCACCAGCATCGTAGTAACCCGATCCGGTCGCTTCCTCGAGGATCATCGGTTCGCCATGCGGCATCACGATTTCAGCATCTTCCACGATCGTTCCCGCAGGAGCATCTACCGGTCCGCGACGCACCACGCTGGGGCGGGTGACCCCGTACTGCAATTTCTTGCCAGCGGTCCGCTCTCGAGCTCGCTCGACAGCGTCCCAGTAGGCCTTCTTTGGCCATGGGCCTTCTTCCAAGGCAATCCCGGAACTGTGCAGCAGCGTTCCTTTGAGATAATGGATATAGCTGAGCGATTTGTTGTATTCCGCAAGCGCTTGATAGTAGGTGATCTGTGCCTGCGCCAATCGTAGCTGGCTTTGCAGGACTTCGTTGACGGGACTCAAGCCACCGCGGTAGAGCGCCAGTCGCGCCTTGACTTCGCGGTTGTACGACGCCAACTGCTGTGCAGTCGTTTCGATCAGTTGATAGTGGCTGCGTTGTTTGCCAAAGGCGTCACTTAACTGACTAACCAACAGCCGTTCCTTCTCGCGGAGAAACTCGCGATTACGAGCCAACTGGAGTTGTTTGTTGCGGACATCGGCCAACGGACGGCGTTGCCCAAAGGCCGACGGGGTGACCTCCAACCGGGCTCCGACTTCCTGGTAATTCCCACTGGTCAATTCCCCCAAAGCGGACGACCCGGCAAAGGGTGCCGGCACGTTACTGCCATTGGGTGGCCCCAGCGTATCGCCGACACCGACCCAGCGGTACAGCAACGAGAAGTTGACTTCCGGCAGCAGACGATTCTTGGCTCCGATCAATTCCAACTCGGTCTTTTTGATTTCGGTCTTCGAATTGCGCAGTTCGGGGCTGAGGTGCAGCATCTCGCAAATCGATTCGGTCCAGTCAAAGTTAATGCGTGCCATCGAAGGTTCATCGATCGGGCGAATCAACTTGCCATCGGTTGGCGCGATGCCCATCTTCTCACGCAGGGCTCGCTCGGCACCATATACGCCAAAGCGATCCAGCCCCGGCACGTTCGATCCTGTCAGGGCCGATTCCAACTGGCTGCGAAACTGGAAGTACTGTCCTTCGGCTTGCGCAACGTCTTGCACGGTGCCCTTGCCGCCCTCAAGGTTTTTCTTGGCGTAGTCGGCCGTCGCTTGAGCACTGTTGCGACCGATCATCGCCGTTTCCACATTGCGGTAGGCGACATACAGGTCCCAGTAAGCGACTTCGATGTCACGGACCAAGTTGCGAACCGAAATTTCAAAATCGGTCAACGTGGTATCTTCGTTCAAACTGGCCAGCACGACCGGCAGACGGTTGATCAAGGTCCCGCGGTTCCGCATCAGAGGATGCTGCCACTGAGCCTCCAGGACGGCCGTGTAATCGCTACCAACTTGACGACCGACATCGTTTGTCTGGACGTTATTGCGGGAGTAGATGATCTGCTCACGCAACGTGACGACGCCCCCGGTCGCGGTGCGTTTGCTGATCGCGGCCTGCTGCGTACTGTCGAAGGCCTGAAACTGCTGTGGATTGAAAACGTTGCCGGGGCCGACGTTGCGCACCCGGTCGGTGGTGCTGAGATTAAAGAAGCCGCTCGCCTGGGCATCAAATTCCGCCAACGCGTCTTCCACGCCACCCACCTGATTGGCGCGAGCGCTGTTTCGCGGCAACAAGCGGTTACCTTGGCTGTCGACCGTCAGCGGAGTCGACTGCGTGGTCGTCTGCTGAATCGCCACGTCGTAGACCGAACCGAACTGTGCCGCCTGTCCGCTGGTTATCTGTGCCGCCACGTTTTGACGTTGCTCGGCAGTCCCACCCACGGTCACGAAGAACTTGCTGTTGTTCATCGCGATCGAGACACAGTCTTCGAGCGTCAAGTCAAGATACTCGAACTCGTGATTGTCAATCGTCAGCGGTGGCAGCGATTCGGTCGCCTCCGCCAAGCTATCGACCTCGACATCGGGATACTCGATTGCCGAAGCAGTGTCCAAGTAGTACTGCAGGTTCGGAGATTCGTTCAAGAAGAACGGCTGCGTAGGAGTGCAACCGATCGACGTAACGACAATCAGAACGAGCTGTAAAATAGCGGCGTAGCGAAACAGCCGACGATTCATCTTAGGCTTCCTTGCCAATGTCCCTGCCAGGAACCGGCGAAGTTGCCGGGTCACAGCGAAAAGACCATTCCGTGGAAGCCCCCCTTTCGAATAGACAGCGTGCCTGCACACAAGCACCCTGTTCATCCGCCCGAGAGAAGGTATCGGCACCAGGCCTGGCAGACTTTGACGATTAAAAAGGATTTCCTGGCAAAATTCGCCAAGCTGGGCTGAACCCGTCCGACAAGTTAGAATTCGAAGGTTTTAGGCATCGCCGCCAAGCCGGCTGCCTTGCTTTTTCGGCTCCCCTCGCACTGCATTGCTATGGCTTTTCAAATCGACGCGGCTGGCGCGCTACTGCAAACCAATCTTCCGCTTCCCAAGCGGAGCGGCAAGGTGCGCGATGTCTATGACCTCGGCGAACAACTATTGATCGTCAGCACCGACCGGATCAGCGCCTTTGACTGGATCCTCCCCACAGGGATTCCCGGCAAGGGCCAATTGCTGACCGCGATGAGCCAATTCTGGTTCGGCCAGCTCGGTTTCCCCAACCATTGGATCTCGGGCGAATTGCCGCTGGAAGGTCTGGAGGGCATCGATCCCGCCCCGCTCGAAGGCCGCTGCATGGTCGTTCGCAAAGCGAGCGTGGTACCCTTTGAATGTGTCGTCCGCGGGTACTTGGAAGGGAGTGGCTGGCGCGAGTACCAGCAGACCGGTGCCGTTTGTGGGATCGCGCTGCCCGCTGGATTGCAGCAATGTGATCGATTGCCCGAGCCGATCTTCACGCCGGCAACCAAGGCGGAAGAAGGGCATGACGAAAATGTCTCATACGCAGCCATGGCCGCGGTGATCGGCGAAGAACTTGCCCACCAATTGAAAGCCGCCACCTTGCAGATCTACTCGCAGGCGGCACAGCATGCCGCCCAACGCGGAATCTTGATCGCCGACACCAAATTTGAATTCGGCATCGTGGATGACCAACTGATCTTGGTTGATGAAGTGCTGACTCCCGACAGCTCGCGTTTCTGGGCTGCCGACCACTATGCACCGGGACACTCCCAGGCCTCGTTCGATAAGCAGTTTGTGCGGGAGTGGCTCAGCGAAACGGATTGGGATCGCAACAGCCCACCGCCTCCCTTACCTCCCGACATTGTGGCTCGCACACGAGAGAAGTACCAAGAGGCTTACAACTGCTTGACCGATTCCACACCGGCTGCCTAAGCAGGTTTGCAGGAATGATTCCGCGAAACTCTGCTTAGCCGTTTTGGCGATAGCCACGGTTGAATCCAGGAGCCGCAGCTATCGCCAAGGCGGCTCATGTACCGGATGACTCCAGTCTGCCTGCTTAACGCGGAACGGTCGCCTCGGTGGTGCCCGCTTCGCTAGGCAGGGTCGCCTGGGTTTCCACTGCTGACGACGCCGGGTTAGCCGGTTCGTTTAAACCCAACGTTGAGGCGGCTTGATCGCCGTTTTCAAAATCGATCACGACCGGCTCGGTGCCAGGTTCGAGTTCCATCACTAAACCAGAGATTCGCCAGCCGGCCGATTCATTCTGCATCGCCCACACCACTTGATAAGTCGATTCGGTGCCCTCGGGGGTCGGTTCAATCCAGAGCGAATGGACCAGTGCCGCCCCTTCTGAATCGGGTACCGGTTCGCTGCGAGTCACCTCGAATCGCGCGTCGGGCGAGCCCATCGATCCCATCTTGAGCCCGGTCCGTTGGCACTCGGCCTGGGCGCGGGCGGTCAACAGTCGCGACGCTTCGACTTGCGCTGCACCACCGCGGCGCACGCGATCCAAAAATTCACTGACCACGGCGGTAGGCGAGGCTTGATTCGCTTCGCCGGTGGTTGGATTGGACGCCGGCGTCGCCTTGGTGGCTCCGCCGCCGTTGTCAGCCGTCGGAGCTTCAGAGCTACAACCTACCAACGTCATCGCTGTCAGAACCGCACTCAGAGTCCATCCGAACTTGAACATGTTTTACCTATTTCTCTGCCTGAAGGGATTCATTCGGCGCGCCCACCGCCGGAGCAGCCGCTTGCCAGAACCGTGATTGATAGCGATTGTTGTTAAGACAAGTGACACCTTCAGGTCAATGCCGATTTTCGGCTACAGTCGCGGCGCAAAAAGGTGTCCGGAACCTTTTTCGAGGAACTCGCCCTTCGGGTGCTTCGCACAAAAGGTACCGGACACTTTATCGCTCACAGGCCGCCCGCCGCTGCTCAGGCCGCCCGCCGCTGCGCGTTGATCGGCAAGCCATACTGTCGAGCATTGCCGCGCCGGCCGGCCGGCTCCACCGCCCCCGTTTCCCGCAGCACATAGGCAATCCGTTGTCCGACCCAGCGATCGACCCCGAGGGCCTCGGATAACCGAGCGGTATCAAACGTGGTGGATAGCTTGGCGACCGGTAACAGGTCGAGCAGTTCGCTGCTATCGATAAAGCGATAGGTCTGCAGGACCTTGGTCAGTCGCACATCATGCACTCGATACTTCGCTTTGCGACGACGACGACGCGATGCCTGCGGTGGCAAACGCCATTCTTCGACCTCCACCATCGGGACCTCCAACACCAACCGCGAATGCGGAAAGACTTTGGTGAAATAAACCAGCTCGTCAAACAGCTCCAGAATGCCCCCGCGCATGGGACTGTATCGTCGACTCTTCACCGGACCATCGACCGTTAGTTGGCGAACAATTCGCTTGCGAGCGATAATCGGTTTCACAACGCGAACCCGATGCTGCTTCAGTAGTTGGGCGACTTTGCTGCGGATGGCGGTCAGCGAACCGTGCTGGACCTCGATCAATTCCCCATCGCGCACCGCATCGATGCGGTACGCTCCGATGGTGACTTCCACATCCGCAGCATCCTTGGCATAGGATTCCTTTAGCTGGCGATGCAGAGACGTTTCCATATTTTGACGCTTGACCTACTCGGGTTCGATCCCGAAGTCTCGAATCGTAAAGAGCGTCTGCAGCTTTAAGCCTCGGTCCGCGAACGCTTGCTCTCCACCGGCCAAGCGATCGATGATACCCAACACGCCGATCACTTCCAGGCCGAACGCCTGCACGGCGTCGACCGCTTTCAAGGCGCTGCCTCCACTGGTGATGACATCCTCGACGATCACCACCTGTTGCCCGGGCTGGACCGGACCTTCGACCTGGCGCCCCGTGCCGTGGTCTTTGGGCTCCTTACGAACCATGAAACCCCGCAGGGGCAAGTTCCGTTGGCCGGCCAACGTAATGATCGACGCAGTGATCGGATCGGCTCCGATCGCCATGCCACCGACGGCGTGCGGCAACGGACCGTTGGCATGCATCTGGTCCAACATTCCCGCGGCGATCAAGTTCGCACCTTGGGGATGGAGTGTCAAGTTTCGGCAATCCAAATAGTAGGAGGCCTGTTTGCCGCTCGCGAGGGTGAAGTCCCCAAATTTCAAAGCCTCACTGCGCATCAAGTCCATCAGCGCGGCGGAATCATAATCACTCATCCAACTATCCGAAAATCAAAGGGCGATGAGCATATGGCAGGCTGGCAGCCACACGCTCGAAAGGTCATTTTGCGACATTGTAGAACATTGTCGCAAAACACAACCTAGCGCCGGATGCTGATGGTGGAACCTTGCGACAGGATGCCATACACATCGTCAGCATCCTTGGCCTTCAACGCGATGCAGCCTTTGCCCAGCGTATCGCCGGTCGGCGAGCTACCGTGGATGCACATCTGCTGCCCCAAATCGAGCCAGACCGTTCCGAACGGATTACGAGGATCGCCGGGTGGAATGACCGCCCCGGTAGCATCGTAAAACGCTTTCGCGGTCTGTTTATCTTGCACCGTATAAGTGCCGGGTTGGGGCGCGGGATCTTGTCCCAACGTGATTGGAAACCGACCCGCGTACAGTTCGCCAAGCATCAACGTCATCTCGCCTCGTCGCATGTCGACTTCCGCACGAAAAGGCCCGCGGACCACTTTCAGTTCGGTCCCCGGCAGCACCACTACCGGATCTTCAATGCCGTTGATGCTGGCCAGCAATTGCCAAGGGACTTCATACTTGGCAGCGATCTCCATCAACGTCTCGTTCTGCTCAACGCGGTAAGGCTGTTCGAGCAAATGCAGACGCGAGTAAATCACTTCACCGGCCAGCGGATCGAGTCGACTGAGCAGTTGCGTCCGATCGGAGCCAGAGATGCCTGGCGCGTTATAGAACATGCTGAGCGTCGCCAGGGCATCCTTCATCCGGTCGGCTTCGACGTGTTGATCGGCGGCGAGGATGGCGTTCGCTAAGCCGACGTTGGCAGCTCCCGGAACCGCGGCATCGGGCTCGGCGGATTGCTCGGGCGCGGCAGATTGCTCGGGCGCGGCTGCCGGACGGGCCGGTGCGCGGCCGTCATCGCTGCCCAGGGAATCGATATCGGGCATCGCCAAACCGCCCGCTACGG
>Ga0102932_1001051_pt1 | contig 14243 bp, 9 predicted proteins | sample SalPonR1_C_D2_MG_FD_78212 | JGI IMG/M metagenome (GOLD analysis project Ga0102932, IMG submission 78212) | Salt pond soil microbial communities from South San Francisco under conditions of wetland restoration - Salt Pond MetaG R1_C_D2_MG | ecosystem: Environmental > Aquatic > Marine > Intertidal...
CGGCGTTTGAGCAGAATCCACAGGAAAACCGGTGCCCCCAGAACCGCCGTGACGATGCCGATCGGCAATTCCGCTGGGGCAATAACCACGCGCGCGATCACATCGGCGAGGATCAAAAGGATAGCGCCCAGAAGCGCGGAATTGAGCAGGAGCGTCCGGTGGTCCGGCCCTGACGCCAATCGCAAGAGATGTGGCACGACGATACCAATAAACCCGATGCCGCCCGAAACGGCGACTGCCGCGCCGGTTGCTCCGGCGACTGCGAGGATCGCGATGGATTTCAGGCGCTGCATGTCGATGCCGATATGGGCGGCTGTTGCCTCACCGAGGGCCAGCCCGTTCAGACCCCGGCCCAGCATCAGCGCGGCTCCGATGGACAGCACGATCAGCGGACCCGCCGACAGCACCTTGGCCCAGCTTGCCCCGGCCAGCGAACCCAGCCCCCAGAACGTCAGATCGCGCAACTGTCGATCATCCGCGATATAGACAAGGATGCCGGACAAGGCCCCGGCCAGCGCTCCGAGGGCAATTCCCGCAAGCAGCATGGTGGCGACGGACGTCCGTCCATGGCGGGTTGAGACCTTGTAGAGCAGGATCGTCGATCCCCAACCACCAAGGAAGGCGGCAAAGGGGGTGAGCTGGTTACCCACCCCGTCAATCACCCACACCGGCAGCAGCGGGCCAAGAACGATGGCGAGGATCGCGCCGAGCCCAGCCCCGGCCCCCACTCCGACGATCCCCGGATCGGCCAGCGGGTTGCGGAAAAGCCCCTGCATCGCCGCGCCGGAAACCGCCAGCGCGGCGCCGACCAGCAGTCCCATGGCGAGCCGGGGCAGGCGGATGTCGAACAGTACCACGCGCTCGATCTGGCTGAGGGCCTCGCCCTGCACCAGCTTGGCCAGAATCGTGGACAGTGTCACATCGGTGGCCCCGACCTGAAGGCTGGCGATACAGGCCAAGACCAGCCCGCCTGCCAGGCCACAATGCAGGACACGGGCGCGGGTCAACCGGTCGCGCGGGGCGGCGGCTTCGATCTCGGTCAGGGCTGCCAAGGGTCAGGCTCCCTGTCCGTCAAGCGCATCGTTCAACATGCGGATGGCGTGCGCCGTGCGCGGCCCGAAGCCCAGCATCAGCAACCCGTCCATGCGCAGGACGGAGCGCGTCTGCGCAGCCGGTGTCAGCCTGACCGCGGGCATGTCGAACAGTTCGTCATCCGCCACCCCGTGATCGCCGCCCCGGTCCATCATCAGGATCACGTCCGGTGCGGCCAGACCCACGGCTTCGTCGGTGATCTGCTTGTATCCCTCGTAATCGCTGACCGCGTTCACCCCACCCGCCATCCGGATCAGCGCGTCTGCCGCAGTGCCGGTGCCGGAGGCGTTGATCTTGCCGCCCTGCGTCGAGAGCACGAACAGCACGCGCTTCCTGTCTGTCTCCGGGCGTTCTGCATCTGCCAAGGCCGCCGACAGCGCGGTTTCGACCTCGGCAGCCAGAGCCGTTGCGCGGTCGGGGACGTCAAGGGCCGCGCCGATGATCTCGATCTTGCGCAGGATGCCGTCTGCGGTCAGGGCATCCGGCACCTCGACGAAGTCCACATCAGCCGCACGGATCACGTCCAGCGCCTCGGGCGGGCCAGCGCCTTCTTCGGACAGGATCAGCGACGGGGCGACCGACAGCACGCCTTCGGGCGACAGGGATCGCATGTAGCCCACATCAGGCAGATTGGTGACATCCGGCGGATAGTTCGACGTCGTGTCCCGCGCCTTCAGCCGGTGCTGTTGACCCAGCGCCGCGACGATCTCGGTCACCGAACCGCCGATCGACAGGACATCGGCCGAGGGCGTCTGGGTGTCCGTGGCCTGCTGAGCACTGACCGTCAGGGCCGCGAAAGTGCCGAACATGATCGTCCAGATCACAAGGAAGGCGGCAAATCCGTCATGCTTGGTCCTCATGCCGGCACCTCTTGCAACGACGGCAGACCGTCGACGATCCGACCCCAGTCGTGGCGCGAGTCCCGCCCCTCCTTGCCGACGCCGAAGACCTGAAAGATCCACCCGCCTTCCGCATCGAATGCCTCGACCGACACCGCCGGTCCACGTTGCGTGGGCTTTTCCACCGCCCAGATCTCAGCCACCTTGTCGCGCCGCAGATGAAGGTTGAAGCCGGGGTCCATGACGTTCTGCCACGGACCCATCGGGCGCAGGTCGTGGATCGGTCCCGTGTGAATCTGGATGCAGCCCCGGTTGCCGACAAAGATCATGACCTCGATCCCGGCCTCCCGAACCGTCTGCAACATGACATCGGCGGCATCCGGATCAAGACGGCGCACCCAGGGCGCCCCGGCGATCCGATAGGCCCCAAGCCGGTTCATCTTGAGCCTGGAACACAGGCGCAGGAACTGGTGGGTGTCGGTCAGCTTTGCCCATTCCGTGCGCAGGACATCCACCTTGTCGGCGCGTGATTTCGGACCCTCGACCGGTTTGCGGTCTTCCACCTGCTGCACATCGGACTGATCGGCTACCGCAAGATCCGCAACGATATCGGCCCATGCATCATGGTTCGATCCCTCCCGAAGGTGGATCTTGTGCACCGCGTCGCCCGCCGCATCGAAAATCTGCAACGAGCGACGCGCGCCCTGCTCGGAGGCCGTTTCGACAGCGAAGGCATGCACCCAATGCGAAGGAAAGATACGCAGGTCGATATTCTCGGTCAGGGTCATCGCGGCGTGGTCGCCGGGGTGGTAATTGCCGTACTCTCCGATCTTTTCATGCACGCAGGCGTTGACGCGGGTCAGGGCCATCACCTGTCCCAGCCTCTCGGCGGCGGGAATGATCCTGTCGGGATGGGCCGCGACTCGGGTGGTCGCGTTGCCCACCTGTGCGGCGACCAACTGTGCCTCGGAGATACCAAGGGCGTCGGCCGCATCGCGGGCACGCAGTTTCGGATTTTCCGTCAGATATGCACGGATATCGGAGGGGGTGACAGCGGGTCGCTGCATCATGGGCATCCTCGGAGGTTGTCAGGTGGTCCGATGGCTGCGCCCGGAGGGAAGCGGTGCGTGGCTGTCTCAAATTACTTGACTGTTTTAGTGCGATAAAGGTAACGGTGCAACCCATTGCGATAAGGTTCATCGCATATTCATCAAAAACAGCCGCGCCAGCCTTCGCAAGCTACGGCACAAACCACATGAAGGATGGCGCATATGCTTACCCCCCTGCTGCGCGGCACGACCGCGCTTGCCTGTCTGTCGCTGGCCGTGCCAGCCGCGGCGCAGGACAGTGATCCCGGCTTTCTGGGCACTCTGATTCTCACTGGTGGCAAACGCGACCTCAGCTTTGGCACCGCTTTGTCGCGCACGGTTGTCGGCGAGGCCGAGATCCGGGACCGTCAGGCCAGCACCGTCGCGCAGCTGATCGACTCGGTGCCCGGCGTCACGCTGGTCAATGGAACGACGCCGCAAGTGTCCGGCATCAACATTCGCGGTTTCGGTGCAAACACGACCTTCGGATCGGATCAGAAGATCGCCGTTCAGATCGACGGGGCCTCTGTGGGTTCGGAAGAGCTGTACCGCATCGGCACGCAGCTTTTCACCGACCCGCTGCTTTACCGCGAGGTCGAGGTCCTGCGCGGCACCATCGGCAGTTTCGCCTACGGATCAGGGATCGTCGGCGGTGTGGTCAAGCTGGAAACCAAGGATGCGTCGGACTTTACCGGTGGCGTCCCCGGCTTTGGCGGGTCGCAGAGTTTCGAATTCAGCTCGAACGGCAACGGCAAGGTGAGTTCGACGAATCTTGCCTGGATGCCGACCGAGCGGGCCGAGTTCCTGCTCAACTACACGTGGCGCGATCAGGATGATCTCGATGCCGGGGACGGCACGACGATTGGCAATTCGGCCTTCCGGACGCCGTCCTATCTTGCAAAGGGCACGTTCACGTTCGGGCAGGATGACGCGCAGTCCCTGACCTTCAGCCATTCGCGCACCGTGGCCGATGACAAGGACGTGCCCTATGACCAGTTCGAAACGGATGGCGGCAGTTTCGGCAATGTCGACCGGTTGACGGACACCGCGCAGACGGTGTTGGCATATCGCTACAACCCGGCCAACGACCTGATCGACCTGCGTGCCAACCTGTCCTACGCCGACCAGAGCATCGAATATGAGTACATTCCCGGCTCGTCGCCGCTTGAAGGCACGCCCAGCTTTCCGTTTCTCGTTGGCACGGTGAATGCCGATCAACGCTATGAGACAACCAAGCTGACCGTGTCCAACCGCGCGCTGTTCGACACGGGCGCGGTGTCCCACGACATGCTTGCGGGCATCGAGGCGCAACGGCGCATCCGCGCGGACAATACCGATGCGGGCGCTCCGGGTGGGACGAACAACCGTTTCGCGGTGTTCGTCGTTGATGAAATGACAATCGGTCAGTTCACTGCCACGCCCGCCTTGCGCTATGAACGGTCACGGATCGATAGTGAAGACGACCTTGCCGGTGTGCCCGACTCCTATGAGAAGGATGCGCTGATGGGTGGCCTGGCGCTGGCCTATGATTTCGGCAATGGCCTGTCGGCCTTTGGCAGCGCCGCCTATACCGAAGGTCTGCCGATCATCGACGATCTGGGAACCAGCGCTTCGGCACAGCGGCGCATCGGCCTGTCCGAGAAATCGCACACGTTCGAACTGGGGGCCGAATACAGCGGCACGGACGTCTTTGCCGCCGGAGACATTGTCACCCTGCGCGGCAATTTCTACCAGACCGACCTGTGGGACATCACCAGCTACACGGTGGCCGGATCAATGGCGACCGAGCTTGACCGGGTCGAGTCTCGCGGGTTCGAGCTCGAGGCGTCCTACGGGCTGGCGAACGGGGTCTATGTCGATTTCGCGGGCCATCTTGGCGAAGGCACCGAAGTCAATCCCGATGACACCGAAGCCACCTGGCGCAACAGCCCGGCGGACCGGGCGCAGCTGACCCTGGGCCGGACATGGGACGAAAACCTGGACCTGAGCTGGGAAGTCGTTCATGCCACCGACCGCCGCGATGCGCTGGGTGCCGATTTGTCCGACAGCACGGTGCACAATCTCCGCGCCACATGGAGTCCGCAGGGTCGCGGCTGGCTGGATCAGACCGAGGTCCGCATTGGTGTCGAGAACGTCCTTGATGCCGACTACGTCGGGCACCTGTCCTCGCCCAGCCGCAAGGCGCCGGGCCGGACCTTCAAGCTGTCGTTGACGAAATCCTTCTGAACAAAGCGGCCGGGGCCTCGTGTGCCGGTCGCTGGCGCCGGGTTACGGGCTACAGCTTGTCGGGCGGTTTAATGGCTCCGATGCGGATCATCGTGTTGATGCTGGAGATGAAGCGGCGCGCAAGTTTTTCGGGGGTCGCGTCTTCGCCAAGATATTGCAGCGTGCCCCCGCGGGTCGAGAGGCAACCGCGGCTGCGTTCTTCGATCAGGCCACGGTCGAGCAGGCTGGCGACGGTGCGGCGAACCGTTTCGAAGGGGATGCCCAGAACATCCGCGATCCGGCGGCGTGAAATCGATCCGGCGAGGTCGGGGGGCAGGGGGGCACGGCTCAGGTTCTCGGTGTTTACATCGCTGATATTCGCGAAACGCTGCACCGTCGCCAGCACGATCAGGAGATAGACCTGGTACTCTTCTGCACGCAAACCGAAGCGCTGTTGCAGTTGCAGGTTCAGCATCAGGAGCAGATTGCCCATCTCGTAGGCAACCAGTCTTTCCACCTTGAGGAAGCCCGGCGCATCGAGTTCCAGCCGCAGTCTCGAACTCTCTTGCGGTTCTGACACGCCGCGTTCTCCTTCGCCCATGGTCAAAACGGCGCGATTTTCCGGCCCGAACGTCGATCTGCCGCCCCTCGGCAGCATCAAAAAGGGTTCGTCCGGCCCTGTGTGGTCAGCTTGTGACCTTGGCCTGCGTTACGCAAGGGGCATTTAAGCCCGCCGCCACGCGAGCGGTGCTGATCATGCGACCCGCGAGCCGGGAGCCAAGATGTCCCGGCTCGCAAGCCGTCGCCGCCGAAACTGGTAAAAAACACGAGGGAAGAAACCAGCGGCGCCGAGCGGGACAGCACTCAGTCCGCTGTCGTCCAGATCAGAAGCGCCTCGTCATCTCCACCGGCAAGCGCGTCGCGCAGATCGGACCCAAGAGCGCACATTTCGTCGGGAGCCGCAGCGCCGGAGGCGATGTTGCCACCAAGCAACATGGAATAGGCCGACATCGCGATAGTGAAAGGCAGATTGATCGCCGCTCCGCCATCCTCGGGAGGCTTGATCATGTCGATGATCGGTCGCAACAACCCGTCCATGGCCGTATTGTACCGCTCCATGTCCACCTCGAAGCCGTCGCAGGTATGCGCAATGGCTCTTTGTTTGGCAATGACACCCAGCTTGACGAGCATCTGCGGTTCGAAAAGATCACCATAGCCGCCAAGGTATTCGGCGGCATAGGTGCCCACCTCCATGCCCATCCGGTCAAGGGCGGCAAGGTCGGCACGGTCAACCTGGTCACCGGACTGAGCGGCGGCGACCTGGGCCAGCGGGAAGAGGCAAAGGGCGCATATCAGCGATTTCAAGGCGGTCATTGGGTCATCTCCGTCTGAAAAAAGGGGCCAGTGTCAGATTCGCGGCATCAGCCGAACATACGCTGTGTCCAGCGCCACGAGATTGCACCGTTCTGGTAACATTGCTTTGGCCGAGGCAGGCACACGATGCCAGGGCTTGGTGAAAACGGCTCCCCGTGGCGATCCTCGTCCCAATTGGAGGTGCTGTTGTTGTGCTTGCCGTGCTTTGCCGCCGCCACGCTTGCTCCGAGAAGCAACAGCGCGGCAAGCGCCGTTTTCTCGGCGTCGGTCAGCGCTTTGGCGGGCACCGGCGCAAGCGTTGTCGCGCACAAGGTTGCAACGAAGAACAGGCTCGTCAGTCGTTTCATTCCGACCTCCTTGGTCTGGGGATGAAGGCACATCAAATCCGTCGGGTGTCGTGAAGCCCGGTGTTGTAATAGAAGGTGCACAGACGGCGTTCGGTGTTGAGAGACACCGCGCTGCGGCGGGTGAGCACCACGATTTCGGCCCGATTCAGGAGTTCGCGCTCGGATTCCACCCGGACGATCCGCGCACCTCGGGATTCGATGTCGTTGAAGCAGACGTCGCGGGCAAGGGACAGCCCCGCCTGGTTGCTCCCGCCAAAGCCACCCGAGCCACCGCTTCCGCCAAAGCCACCGCCGCCGCTCGATCCGCCGCTGCCGCCGAACCCTTCGCTTTCCAAGCAGCCCGCCAGCAGAAGTGCTGAAACCGCGGCAAGTATACGTGTTCTGCCAGACATGGTCCCTCCGAGCCGGACGCCCGCAGGCGTCCCCAAGACTTGTTCGCTTGCCCATGAGTATGGCGATTCTCTTGATCCAGGCGCCGAGGATGACCCGAAACGGGTCACTGCGCTCCACCGGGCCCGCCACAGACCCGCTACGTGGGGACATCAAGTATATATAAGACGAATCACACCTTTCGAAGCGACGATACCGGCGCGGACCCGTCTTGAAGACGATCCCGAGGGCCCATCGGCACAAAAAAGGCGACAGAACATGCTCTTTTCCTTGATGACCTTGCGCAGGCGGCATGTCCTGTCATGTGTGTCGGTTCTGCTGGCAGCCGTCGCAGTTATCGGCACTGCAATGGCCGACACGCTGACCGGCACCGCCGTCATCCGGGAACGGATCGCGCTTCCACCCGACGCGGTTTTCGAGGCCGTGATCGAGGATTCCTCGCGGGCCGATGCGCCCGCGCGGCCACTTGCGCGCATTGTCATCGACGGGGCCGGACAATCGCCGATCGCCTTCGCCATCGACTATGACCCGGCGGATCTCGACCCGCGGGCGGTCTATGCCCTGCGGGCGACACTCAGGCATGACGGGCAGCTTCTGTTCACCACGGATACGGCGACTCCGGTTCTGCAGGACGGCGAGGCGCAGACAGTAGAGGTGGTGATGAAGCGGGTTCAGGGGGACAGGTCCGGTGCTGCGGCGCCCAAGATCGGTGCGCATGGCCTGCGCCTGCCGGCCACGTTCCGCGGCACGCTGCCCTGCGCCGATTGCGAGGGCATCCGCCATCATCTCGACCTGTGGCCGAGACAATATTACCATATGCGCCGCGAATGGCTCAAAGCAGATGAAACAAGACGTCGCGACGAGATCGGGCGCTGGTACGCCGACCCGTTGCGCGGCGCAATCGTCTTGCAAGGCGCGTCAGAAATGCCACTTTTCTGGCAGGTCGAGGCTCCGGATCGCCTCCGCCAGATGGACATGGCGGGCAATCCGATCACATCCGAACTCGATTATGCGCTGACCAGCGACGATACGTTGGAGCCTGCCGAGCTTGCCGGGCTCTTCCTGCTGGGTCGAATGACCCACATGGGCGATGCCGCACGTTTCGAGGAATGTTTTTCGGGCGTCCGCTATCCCATCGCGCAGGGCGGTGACTACGACGCGCTTGAACGCGCATATCTCGAGGCGGCACCTACATCCGGCGCGCCGGTCGTCGTACATGTGCAAGGCGGTCTTGCCCCGCGTCCGACACCAGAGGGCGCGCTCCGAACCAGCCTGATCGTCGATCGGTTCATTGCCACAAGGCCCGGGGATACCTGCGCCAAGGCCGAACCGCAGGCATCGCTCACCGATACCTATTGGCGCTTTGACAGGTTGATGGGCCAAGAGGTCAGGGCGATGCAGAACCGGCGTGAGCCACATATCGTCCTCTACAGCGATCCCGAACGGCGCTTCCGGGCGACCGTCGGGTGCAATCGGATCCTCGGCCGGCATGATCAAGACGGAGAGACCCTGACTTTAGCCGTGGGGGCGAGCACGCGAATGGCCTGCCCGCCGCCGCTCGATACGATTGAACAGGCGCTGCTCGACATGCTGGCTGCGACCCGCAGCTTCCGTCTTCAAGGGCAATCGCTCGAGCTTCAAGATGCGGAGGGCGGCATCCTCGCCGAACTTTCCGCCGTTTATCTGCGCTGACCGCAGATGTTTCACTCTGCAAGGACACGGACACATCATGGCCAGCCTGCTTAGGGTATTTTCACTTTTCGCCCTGCTGCTTGGCCTCGTCCTCTCGACGCCGGCCAAGGCGCAGGACGCGCCGCCCGCGCAATGGGGGGGCACATGGGATACGCTGTGGCGCGACGGCGGGGCGCGGCTGAACCTTGACCAATCCGGAGCCCTGATTACCGGCACCTATCCGCTTTATGAAGGCCGGGTCGAGGCCGTTGCGGTGGGGCGCGAATTGCGCGGCCGCTGGATCGAAGAGGACCGCTCTGGTGCTTTTGTCTTTGTCCAGTCGCGCGACGGGCTATCCTTCACCGGTCGCTTCGGATCCGGTGAATGGTGGACAGGTGCTCGGGCCGCGACGGAAGGCCCGCGTGTCGCGGTCGTGAACCAGTCCAGCCCGATGAACACGATGCGCGATTTTCTGACGGCGGCCAACGAGGCTGTCGACGGCGATCTCGAAGCCCTGGGCATGGCCGCGGCACTTGTCCGCCCGCAGGATGGCACGGAAGGTGATGCGGACAGGTTCGACTATGCCCGAGCGCTCCATGCGGTGATCAACCAAACGACCTTTCGCCTGTGGGACCTGCCTCAGCAGGTGGATGGCAACGCGGTCACGGTCGATCTGGAACAGGCGGGCACAGGGCTGAAAGTCGGGATCGAGTTTCAGCTGCATGAGGGCCAGTGGTATCTCGCGCCGCGCTCGATCGATGAGCTTGCCACTTTGCGCGACAGGCTTCGCACTGCGTCCGGAACCGCAACGGAAGAGCATCAGGCGGGCCTTGGTCCGAGAGACCCGCGCGACGCGATGCGCGCGTTCCTGTTGAGCTTTCGCTTCAACCCCGACGGTTCTGCACCGGCTGCGCTTGCTGCGCTGGATCTGCGGGGACGACCGGAAGTCACCCGCATTCACGACGGCCAGGTGCTGGCGGGATATCTCAAGCGGGTGATCGACCGGGCCGGCTACGTCATCTGGCAGGAGATTCCCGACGCCCCGAACGGCGATATTCCCTATGTGCATTTCCGGCACTCAGAAGGCAGCGTCGTCATCGCTCCTGTCGAAACCGAAGACGGTGTCATCTGGCAATTCACCCCCGAGACCCTGCGGACCATCCGGGCCGTCTACACGTCGATGGAGGACATGCCGCTGGCTCCCGGACTGACCGAGGTTCAGGATCGCGACATTCACTTCATCATCCGCAGCGCGCTTCGCGGTGTCCTGCCCTCGACGCTCACGCCCCTGGGACCGCTCGAAATATGGCAATGGTGGGCCCTGTTCGTGACGCTGATCCTGGCATGGGGTGCTGCATTTCTTGCGCTGCGTATCCTGCGCAGTCTTTTCACGACGGAAAACGCGTCGGCAGCCGAAGAGCATCCGATCAGCAACGAGCTTGCTGGTTGGGCGCTGTGCGGATTGGCCGTCGGGATTGTCTTTCTGGGCGCGGACCTTGTTCTGGGTCTTCCGGAACGGTTCACCGGAGTTCTGGCCGCCGTCGCCGTCATCCTGATCGTTTTCGGCCTGTTCCTGTTGGGATGGCAGGCAGTTGGCGCCATGGCGGACAGGTACCGCAATGCTGAACGGGTCATCGGGCACAACCTCATCCTTCTGTCGCTGGTCTCCGGGGTCCTGCGGGGCGGTCTGCTGCTTGCTGCGGTTCTTGCCATCGCGCATATGCTGTCGCTGCCGCTTACCAGTGTTCTGGCCGGCTTCGGGATCGGCGGCATCGCCTTCGCTCTTGCCGTTCAGCCGACGTTGCAGAACCTGCTTTCGGGCTTCACGATCTTCGCCGACCGCCCGATTTCCGTCGGCGATTTCTGCCGCTTCGGCGACAAGTCGGGCACGGTGGAACATATCGGGCTGCGGTCGACCCGGCTGCGCACCCTCGACCGCACCGTCATCAGCGTGCCGAACTCGCAGTTCCTCGACATGGAACTCGAGAATTTCTCGCGTCGGGATCGCTTCCTCTTCACCACGGTCCTGCAACTGCGCTACGAAACGCGCCCCGACCAGCTGCGCTATGTTCTGGTGGCGCTGCGCAAGCTGCTCATCGGCCATCCTGCGGTGCTGTCGGATCCGCTCAGGGTGCGCTTCATGGCGTTTGGCGCGCATTCGCTCGATATCGAGATCTTTTCTTACATCCAGGCCTCGGACATCGACACCTTCGCGGCTGTCCGCGAGGATGTCCTGCTGCGCATGATGGCCGTGGTGGAAGAGGCCGGTGCGCAATTCGCCTTCCCGTCCGTGACGCATTACGCCGCCCCCGACGAAGGCCCCGACACCGAGCGTGTCAATCGGGCAGAAGCCGCTGTCGAAGCGTGGCGTCAATCGGAAAACCTGCCGTTTCCCGATTTCGACTGGACGCTGAAGGCGAAGCTGAGCGGAAGCCTGGAATATCCACCCGAAGGGTCGGCGCTGAACAAGCAGACACCCGACCCGACATAGCCCGGAGCCCCATTGAACCCCTCCGGGCAGCGCCAGGATCAGGTTTGGTCACGTCTGCTGCCAGGCAGGAGCGAAAGGCGTATCTGTTTTTCTGTCTCTATCAGGGCCAGGAAGGCGATCCCGATCCCGACAAGCAGGATGCCTTCGCCGAAGGGCACCGCCGCGGTTCCGAAAATCCTTTGCAGCGGCGGCAGATAGGTGATCGCGCCCTGCGCAGCCGTAACGAAGATCACGCAGGCCCAGACGACCTTTGTGCCCTTGGCGGCTGCCCAGGTCAGGGACGGTCCGTGCAGGTTCCGGATATAGAAGAGGTACATGATTTCCAGCACCACCAGCATGTTCATCGCCAGTGTCTGCGCCAATGGCAAAGCATGTCCGGCGTCAATCGCATGGGCGTAGACTCCGAAAACGGCGGCAAGAAACAGCATCGAGACGAAGACGATCTGCCAGACAAGTCTGCGGGTCAGCAACGGCTCGCCCCGCGGGCGGGGAGGGCGGCGCATGGTGCCCGGCTCTGGCGGCTCGAACGCCAGCGCAAGGCCCAGCGTTACGGCGGTGATCAGATTGATCCACAGGATTTGCAGGGCGGTGATCGGCAAGGACATGCCGGCGAACAGCGCGACAACGATGGTCATCGCTTCGCCGGCGCTGGTGGGCAGCGTCCAGCTTATGACCTTCTTGATGTTGTCATAGACGGTACGTCCCTCGCGCACCGCTGCGACGATCGATGCGAAATTGTCGTCGGCGAGCACCAGTTCCGCCGCCTCCTTCGCCGCTGCGCTGCCCTTGAGACCCATCGCGATGCCGGCATCCGCGCGCTTGAGGGCAGGGGCGTCGTTGACCCCGTCACCGGTCATGGCCACGGTGAGCCCGCGCGACTGCAACGCCGTGACCAGCCGCAGCTTGTCGGCCGGAGAGGTCCGGGCAAAGATGTCGGTCTGAGCAGCGGCGTCGGCAAGGGCGGCATCTCCCATCGCCTCGAGCTCTGCACCGGTCAGAACGCGGTCCTGGATTTTCAATCCGATCTGCCTTGCGATGGCGCGCGCCGTTGCGGCGTGATCACCGGTGATCATCTTCACGTGGATACCGGCCGCATGACACTCGGCCACCGCCGTTATCGCTTCGGGGCGGGGCGGGTCGATGAGGCCGATCAGCCCCACAAAAGTCAGCTTTCCGGCAAGTTCGCCAGGGGCGAGACTTTTGCACTCGGGGTTCCGCTCGAGCGTGGCCACCGCGATCACGCGCTGGCCTCCGGCCGCAAGGGTCTCGACTGCGCCAAGCCAGTGATCTGCGTCAAGCGGTGCCGTTCCGCCGTCCTCCGAACGCGCGTTGCCGCATAGCGAAAGCACCGCCTCTGGTGCGCCCTTGACGTGGATGCAGGCGCGTCCTGAACCGTCGCAGTCAAGCGTCGCCATGTAGCGGTGCGCGGCGTCAAAGGGGATCGCATCCCGCCTGGTCCAACCGGCGAATGGCGTTGCCCCGTCACCGGTGATCTTGCCTGAAAGCGCCAGAAGCGCGCCTTCCATCGGGTCGCCTTCCACGCGCCAGCCGTTCTCGGGCCCGCGCAGTACTGCATCGTTGCACAGCGCGGCCACGCGCGCGATCTCCTGCAGGGTTGCCGCCTCGCCGTCACCTGCACCGGGCGCGCTAAGCTCGCCTTCGGGCGCGTAGCCATCGCCGGTCACCTCGTGGATATGACCGGCGGTGGCCAGCGATGCCGCCATCATCTCGTTGCGAGTAAGCGTTCCGGTCTTGTCCGTGCAGATGACCGAGACAGACCCCAGCGTCTCGATTGCAGGCAGGCGGCGCACGATGGCGTTGCGCCGGGCCATCGCCTGGACACCCACCGCCAAGGTGATGGTAAGCACGGCGGGCAGGCCTTCGGGAATGGCCGCGACCGACAGGCCGACCACTGCCATGAACAGGTCTGAAAAGCCCATGTGCCGGACAAAATAGCCATAGCTCAGCAAGCCGCCCGCAAGGATGACGATGAACACGGTCAGCCACCGTGCGAAACGGTCCATCTGTGCCACAAGCGGCGTGGTCAGCACCTCGACCCGGCTCAGCATGCCGCTGATCTGGCCGATTTGCGTCTCGGCGCCCGTGGCCGCGACCACGCCGCGTCCTGTGCCCGAGGCGACCAGCGTTCCGGAAAACAGCATCGATGCCTGGTCCCCGAGCGCAGCATCACGGTGCACCGGTGCCGTGGCCTTCTCCACGGGCATCGACTCTCCGGTGAGGATCGCTTCCTCGGCGGTCAGCCCATGCGCGAGGATCACCCGCAGATCGGCTGGCACACGGTCGCCTGCCTCGAGAATGACGATGTCACCTGGTACAAGATCGGCGGCATCGACGTTGACACGGCTCCCGCCACGCAGCACGGCAGACCGCGGCGCAAGCATCTCGCGCAGGGCTGCCATCGCCTTTTCTGCGCGGCCCTCCTGCACGAAGCCGATGATTGCATTGACCACCACCACCGCAAGAATGACGCCCGTATCGACCCAATGCTCCAGGGCGGCGGTGACGATTGCCGCGCCGATCAGAACGTAGATCAGGACGTTGTGGAACTGCGCAAGGAACCGCAGAACCGGGTTGCGCCCCGGCGGGTCGGGCAGGCGATTTGGGCCGTGCTTCGTGCGCCGGCGCGCGGCCTCGTCAGCGCTCAAACCGGCTGTCGTCGTGCCAAGCGATGCAAGCGCGCTTTCGGGTGTCTTGTCGTGCATGGCGCCTCTTGGACTCCGGTCGA
>Ga0102932_1001075_pt1 | contig 14100 bp, 11 predicted proteins | sample SalPonR1_C_D2_MG_FD_78212 | JGI IMG/M metagenome (GOLD analysis project Ga0102932, IMG submission 78212) | Salt pond soil microbial communities from South San Francisco under conditions of wetland restoration - Salt Pond MetaG R1_C_D2_MG | ecosystem: Environmental > Aquatic > Marine > Intertidal...
AAAGTGATCGACCAAGGAGCTGACGATACCACCAACGCCGTATCCATCCGCAACTTTTTCCGCCGCACGGCTGGCATCGAGGTGACAACCAAGACCGCCGACGCAACCGTGATCCAGACCCGCCACCGGGTGCCGGAAACCGCGCTGCACGCGGGGCAGGTTCTGGTCTATCAGGTGCCCATCCCCGAGCCATTGCGCTTTCTTGAGCCACGCGAGACCGAAACCCGCAAGATGCACGCGCTTGAGGACTACGGGCTGATGCATGTGAAACTATACGAGGACATCAGCCGCCACGGCCATATCGCCACCGCCTATGCCTATCCGGTCAAGGTGGAAGGCCGCTATGTGATGGACCCGTCGCCGATCCCGAAATTCGACAATCCGAAACTGTCGGACTGCCCCGCGATCCAGTTGTTCGGCGCAGGGCGCGAGCAGCGCATCTATGCCCTGCCACCCTATACAAGCGTGATCAGCCTTGATTTCGAAGACCACCCGTTCGAGGCGTCCAAGGCCAATTACCCCTGCGGCCTGTGCGGCGCCGAAGACAGCTATCTTGACGAGGTGATCACCGACGATGCCGGCGGGCGCATGTTCGTCTGCTCGGACACCGATTTTTGCGAGACCAGACAAGCCGCGGGCCACCGCGGAAAGGATGCGGCATGAGCAAGCAGACCCACTCCCTGTTATCCGTGCGCGACATTGCCAAGCACTATGGCAGCCATATCGGATGCACTGACGTGTCGTTTGACCTATACCCCGGCGAGGTGATGGGCATTGTCGGCGAAAGCGGCTCGGGCAAGTCCACGCTGCTGAACTGCATGGCGGGCCACCTGACGCCCGATGATGGCCAAGTGGTTTTTGACACCCGCGCCGACGGCCCGCGCGATACCGTCACCATGTCCGAGCCTGAACGCCGGATGCTTGCGCGCACCGATTGGGCCTTTGTCCACCAACACGCCCGCGACGGGCTGCGCATGGGGGTCAGCGCCGGCGGCAATGTGGGCGAGCGCCTGATGGCCGTGGGCGCACGGCATTATGGTGACATTCGCGACAAGGCCACGGATTGGCTGGATCGTGTCGAAATCGCCCCCGACCGGATTGATGACCGCCCCGCGACGTTTTCAGGCGGCATGCAGCAACGCCTGCAAATCGCCCGCAACCTTGTGACCGGCCCAAGGCTGGTGTTCATGGACGAACCGACGGGCGGGCTGGATGTCAGCGTGCAGGCCCGCCTGCTGGACCTGCTGCGCGGATTGGTACGCGACATGGGCCTGTCGGCGATCATCGTCACCCACGATCTGGCTGTCGTGCGCCTGTTGGCTGACCGGCTGATGGTGATGAAATCCGGCCATGTCGTGGAACAGGGCCTGACCGATCAGGTGCTGGACGATCCGCAACATGGCTACACGCAGCTTCTGGTCTCAAGCGTGTTGCAAGTCTGAGACCGCCGGGGGCGGTTTGCCCCCGGACCCCTTAGAATATTCAAAGCAAGAAGAACGCCCATGATCGAGATCGAAAACCTGTCCAAAGCCTTTACCCTGCACAATCAGGGCGGCACCACGATCCGCGTGATGCAGGGGGCCAACCTGACGGTGCAAAAAGGCGAATGCGTGGCCTTGGTCGGGGCCTCCGGGGCTGGCAAATCCACGCTGATGCGAATGATCTACGGCAATTACCTTGCCGAACACGGCAGCATCCGGGTGGGCCGCACGGTGGTCACCGATGCCAGCCCGCGCGACATCCTTGCCATGCGCCGCGATGTTCTGGGTTATGTCAGCCAGTTTTTGCGGGTCGTGCCCCGTGTGCCCACGCTTGACGTGGTGGCCGAACCGTTGCTGGCCGTCGGCACGCCGCGCGATCAGGCCCGCGCGCGCGCCGCAGATTTGCTGGAGCGGCTGAATATTCCGCAAACCCTGTGGGGGCTGTCGCCCACGACGTTCTCGGGGGGCGAGCAACAGCGCGTGAACATCGCGCGTGGCTTTGCGCATGACTACCCCGCCCTTTTGCTGGATGAACCCACCGCCAGCCTTGACGCCACCAACCGCGCGGTTGTGCTGGATCTGATCGGCGCGGCCAAGGCCCGTGGCGCAGCGATTGTCGGGATATTCCACGACGAGACCGCCCGCGATCACGTCTGCGACCGCGAAATCGACGTGACCGCCTTCACACCGGCGCGCGCCGCATGAGTGCTGCGCAGGGTGATACCCCCGCCGCACAGGCCAGCACCGGGCGGCTGATTGCGGTGGTCGGCCCCTCGGGCGTGGGCAAGGACAGCGTGATGCAGGCGCTTGGCCGTGCCGCCCCCGGCGTGCAGCCCGTGCGCCGCGCCATCACCCGCCCGCCGGGCCAAAGCGGCGAGGACTACGAGGCGCTAAGCCTTGCCGAATTTGAAGCGCGCGCCGTAAACGGTGGCTTTTGTCTGCATTGGCAGGCGCATGGCCTGCACTATGGCATTCCCGCGACGGTCTTGGGCGATGTCCAGACCGGGGCGCAGCGCATGGCCAACCTGTCACGCGGGGTATTGACCCAAGCGGCACAGCTCTTTCCCGACGTGATCATCCTCAACATCACCGCCGCGCCTGCGACCTTGGCGCAGCGCCTTCGGGCACGCGGCCGCGAACCAGCAGATGATATCGAAAGCCGTCTGGCCCGCGCCACGGCAAAGCTGGACCCAAATCTGCCGATACATCACATCGAAAACGACGGCCCGCTTGCGGCAACGGTCGCAACCGCGTTGCAAACACTGGGCCTTGCCCAACATGACGCGCCGACAGAAGGACAGACTTGACCATGATCTCAGCCCCTTCCGCCACCACGGCCCCGGCCGATACGCCCCAGCCCAAGGCGCAGACATCGGGCGACGTGTTGCACCTTGCCAATGCGCGGCTTGTTCTAGCCGACACCGTCTTACATGGATCACTGACCGTTGCAGACGGTCAGATTGCCGACATCACCGAGGGCGCCCATGTTAGCCAAGGCGCGATTGACTGCGACGGCGATTACCTGATCCCCGGCCTGATCGAATTGCACACCGACAATCTGGAACGTCATATTGAGCCGCGCCCATCGGTCGACTGGCCGCACCTGTCGGCCATTCTGGCCCATGACGGCGAATTGGCGGCCACCGGCATCACCACCGTGTTTGACGCCATGCGCGTCGGCTCGATCCATCGCGGCAAGGGTGGCTATGTGAAATATGCCCGCGCGCTGACCGATGAAATCCTTGCCTTGCGCCGCGCCGATGCCCTGCGGATCAGCCATTTTTTGCACCTGCGGGCCGAAATCTGCTCGGAAACCCTGCTGGAGGAACTGGCCGAATTCACCCCCGAGGACAGGATCGGCATCCTGAGCCTAATGGATCACACGCCGGGGCAACGGCAGTTTCGCGACATTTCCAAACTGAAAACCTATGTCGCCAAGAAACGCGGAATGACCGATGCGGAATTCAGCGATCACGTCACATATTTGAAGGGCCTGCGCGCCGAATTTGGCGACCGGCATGAAGCCGGTGCCGTGACCCATGCCAAACGGCTGGGCGCGGTTCTGGCCAGCCATGATGACACCACCGCCGATCAGGTCGCGGCCTCGGTCAGACATGGCATCGGGTTTGCCGAGTTTCCGACAACATTCGAGGCCGCAGAAGCCTGCCGCACCCTTGGCACCGCGATCATGATGGGCGCGCCGAATATCATCCGCGGCGGGTCACATTCGGGCAATGTCAGCGCCCTTGATCTGGCCAAAGCCGATCTGCTGGATATCGTATCATCGGATTATGTCCCATCCGCCTTGTTGCTTTCGGCCTTCCACTTGGGGACGCTGTGGCAAGATTTGCCGCGCGCCATCCGCACCGTGACGGCCAATCCGGCACAGGTGGCCGGGTTGCCGGACCGGGGTGAGCTGGCTACGGGCCGCCGGGCCGATCTGGTGCGCGTGGCCAGCATGGGCGACACCCCCGTTGTGCGCGGGGTCTGGAGCAAAGGCCGCCAAGTCGGATAAACGGCCGAGCGGTTGAATTGCATGGGCAAGGTAAAGCTGTAGCTGGCCTTGGACAGCCCCTTGGGCGCCGACGGGAACCGCCCCGCCGATTGCACGCCCCGCACCACCGTTCAGGCCCATGAGCAGGCACCCCAACCGATAGCGGAGACCGCGGCCCCATACCGGCGCAAGGTCACGCGGGCGCGGACGGCTTTACGTCTCAAGCCCAAGAGCCTTGCGACGGCGGTTGGCCCAGATGCCGATCAAATGATCCACCATCAGCCCCATGAACGCCACAGCCAGCCCAAGAACCAGCCCCTTGCCCACATCGCTGGACGACAACGCGCGCTGCATTTCCTGCCCAAGATCCTGCGTGCCGATGAAGGCCGCGATGATCACCATGAAAAGCGAGAACATGACCGACTGATTCACCCCCACCATGATCGTCGGCAAAGCCAGTGGCAGGCGCACCGACCACAAGGTTTGCCCCCGCGACGCGCCCGACATGTTGGCCGCCTCGACTTGCGCCGCAGGCACGCCGCGCAGCCCTTCGATCGTGTAGCGGATCAGCGGAACCGCTGCGAAAAGCACCACCGCGCCCACCACGGCCACGTCATTGACGCCAAACAGCATGATCACCGGAATAAGATAGATGAAGCTGGGAAAGGTCTGCAGCGTGTCACAGATCAGCAGCACAGCCCGCGCGCGGGTCTCGCTGCGGCTGCCCCAGATGCCAAGCGGGAATCCGATCAGCGTAGCCAGAAACACTGCGAAACTGACCGTGTAAACTGTGATCATGGCACGATCCCACCAACCCGACATGGCGATCAGGCCAAAATACCCCAAACAAATTAGCGCTGAACGCCGCCCACCGATGGCCCAACCCACGGCCATCAAAAACACCAGAACCGCCGAAAACGGCAACCAGAGCATCGCATCGCGCAGCGGGATCAGCACCCAGACGATCAGGAACCATCTGAGCCATTGCGTCACCGGGTCCAGCACCCTGATGATCGCGTCCATCATCGCATCCAGCGGGTCCGACAGGCTGAAAGCGTCGCGGCGGCCGATTTCGTGCAGCACCGGAAAGATCAACGACAGCCCCCAAAACAGACAGACAAGCACGGCCCAGATCACCAACAAGCGATGCCGGATCAGCCATGAAGTGCCTTTTTCGACATGCTCGGGCTGGCGCGTGGCCCAAGCCTTGGAGCACCGATCCAGCATGACCGCCAGCAGCACGATGGTGATGCCGATCTCGATCGAGCGGCCGATCTTGAGCGCCTGAAGCAATTGCAGCAATTTTTGCCCCAGCCCCGGCATTCCTATGAAACTGGCCAGAACGACCATCGCAAGGCATTGCATGATCACCTGATTGACGCCCACCAATATTTCGGTGCGCGCGGTCGGCAGGCGCACGTGACGCAGCAATTGCCACCGGGTCGCACCAGCCATGTGACCGGCCTCGACCACTTCGGGCGGGACTTTTTGCAGGCCCAGCAAGGTCATGCGGATCATCGGCGGCACTGAAAAGATGATCGTGACAATCGCGCCAGCCTTTGGGCCAACCCCGATGAACACCACCACCGGGATCATGTAGGCGAAATGCGGCAGCGACTGTGCGACGTTCAGCAACGGATTGAGCACCACGCGAAACCGTGCGCTACGCCACGCCATCGTGCCCAGAACCAGCCCCAACAGAACCGAGAACGGGGCTGCAACAATGATCACCGACAGGGTCTCCATCGTCCATTCCCACTGGCCCATGACCGCCACCCAGACAAAGGTCAGCCCGGCAAACAACGCCAGCCGCCAGCCGTTTAGGAAATAGCCGATCATCGCGGCGGTTATGGCGATCACTGTCCAAGGGATCGGCCCAAGTCGCGGCCAGCGGTTTTTGCCGTAAAGCAGGTTGGCCGTGACATCCAGCAGCCACTCTACGCCATCGGCGAAGGCGCGGGTGACATGGATCAGGCCAAGATCGTCACGCAGAAAGTCGAAAAAGGCGTTGATCCAATCCGCAAACGGCCAGACCAGCCAAGCAGGCGGGCGCACCAGACCCTCGGGCAGAATACCCTTGCCGACCGTCAGAACCAATGCGGCCATCAACAGGATCATGGCCGCGCGCATCCGCGCGTCTTGGCGCGCGCCAATATGGGGTGTGTTTGTCGCTGTGACCGTCATTCGTTGGCCCCCAACAGGACATCAAGCGCCTTTTGCCGGTCCAGCCCCCCAATGATCGCGCCGTCGGGTCCGGCCACAGGCAGGATCACCCGATCATCATTGATCAGAAGGCGCGCCAGTTGGGATATCGTTTTGCCGCCCTCCACAGCCGCGCCACTGAGGTCATGGCCGTTGACGGGTTGCATCATCGCGCTTGCATGAACCACGCGGGCCTTCTCGATATCCTCGATGAACTTGGCGACATATTCGGTCGCAGGGTTCATGACGATCCGGTCGGGCCGGTCGCATTGCTCGACCGCGCCGTCCTTCATGATCGCGATCCTGTCGGCAAGGCGCAGCGCCTCGTCGAAATCATGGGTGATGAAAACGATGGTCTTGCCAAGAAGCCCCTGCAGGCGCAGGAATTCGTCCTGCATTTCGCGGCGGATCAGCGGATCGAGCGCCGAAAATGGCTCGTCCAGAAACCAGATATCCGGTTCAATCGCCAGACTGCGGGCGATGCCGACACGCTGTTGCTGGCCACCGGACAATTCGCGCGGGAAATAATCCTCGCGACCGCCCAATCCCACCAGCTCGATCACCTCCATCGCGCGGGCACGGCGGCTGTGGATATTCTGTCCCCGCATCTCCAGCGGGAAGGCGACGTTTTCCAACACTGTGCGATGCGGTAGAAGACCGAAGCTTTGGAACACCATGCCCATCTTATTGCGGCGCAGGTCGATCAATTCCTTTTCGGACAAATCACCGATCACCTGCCCCTCGACCTGCACCTCGCCACCGGTGATCTCGATCAGGCGCGACAGGCACCGGACCAAGGTCGACTTGCCCGAGCCCGAAAGACCCATGATGACAAGCATTTCCCCCTTGGAAATATCCAACGACACATCCCGAACGGCCGGCACATAGCCATCGGCGCGGATCTGATCAAAACTGGCGGTTGGTTCGAGATCGGCAAGATAGGGGCCGGGCCGCGGCCCGAACAGTTTCCAGACATTACGGCAGGAAATTACCGTATCGGTGTCGGTCATGGATGGTTCTCCTAGCGCGGGTCATGCCGCCCCGGCACATATACCGGAGCGACCAATAATTGGCTTTGAATGGCTAAGGCTTATGCGCCGCCATCGACCCAGGGCGTCCAAACGGCTTCATTCTGCTCAAGCCATTCGGTTGCCGCATCTTCGGGCTCGAACTCGTCGATATCGACAAGCTTGGCCATTTCCGCGATCTGAGGATTGGTAAAGCTGATCTGCTCAAGCGTAGCATAGGCGTTGGGCCATTTGTCCTTCATGCCGTCCCATGCTGCTTTTTTCATGTAGCCGTTTGCCGGGTTGCCGCAATCATAGAGTGCATCCGGGTTCGGGCCCACCGCAGGATCAGTTTTGCAGCCTTTCGTATATTCCGGGAACTCAACGAATTCACCAGGATACAGCGCCTCGACGAAGTTGGGCGTCCAGTTGAAGATCACGACCGGGCGCTTGTCGCGTTCGGCTGCGGCAACTTCGGCCCACAACGCTGCGGCAGAGCCCGCATTGACCACGACGAAATCCATGCCAAGCGCATCGACGCGTTCCTGATCATTCTTCAGCCAGTCCACCGGCCCGCCAAGAAAGCGCCCCTTATCGCCTGTCTCGGGCGTGGCGAAAAGCTCGGCGCAGGCATTCAGGGCTTCCCAATCGGGCAAGCCGGGGCACGCTTCTTTGGTCCATGCCGGATACCACCAGTCCTCGCGGGTGACGGCATCGTGGTCGCCCACATCATGCAACCCGCCTTTTTCAAGGGCGGCCTCGAAGGATGGCCCGAATGCGCCCTCCCAGACTTCAAGCTCCAGCGTCACATCTCCAAGACGCACGGACTCGTAGACCGCCTGACTGTCGGTCGACACGTACTCGACGTTGTTGCCCATAGATTCGAAAATCTGACCGACGACATGGCTCATGACGATCTGGCTAGACCAGTTATGGGTCGGAATGACGATCGGATCGGAACTGTCTTCAGCAAAGGACACTGTTGCGGATGACAAGGCCAGCACAGCGGCCGACATCATGGCTTTGGTTCGCATTTTCTTTCCCCGTTGTTTGACTCGTTTTTATTCTTCAAGCGCGGAGATGATTGGCAAACCATGCCCGAGCTGGGGAAATCCTAGGCATCATTTGTGAACAGGTAAGGCGTATCGGGTGAACAGCCTATACTAAGATGTAAAATTTTGTTAATGAAATAGCCTTCCAGACACGTCAGGGCTCATGTCACATATTCTTATAATAGAAGACGAACCGGTCACACGCGCCACCCTGACAAGTTATCTTGAAGCTCAGGGGTATGACGTCGCGGAGGCGGCAAGTGCCGATGTGGCCGAGCATATCCTGCGTGATCAGCGGGTCGATCTGCTGCTGGTGGACATCAACCTGCCGGGCAAAGACGGGTTGAAGATCACGCGTGAGCAACGCGCAAAATCGGACATCGGCATCATTCTCGTCACCGGACGCGACGATGACGTGGACCGTATCGTCGGTCTGGAAATGGGCGCGGACGATTATGTCTGCAAGCCCTTCAACCGACGCGAGCTTCTGGCGCGGATCAAGAACCTGCTATACCGCACAAGCCAATCGGTTCACAGCACGCGGCATGTCTATCGGTTTTCCGGCTTTGTCTTCGACTTGCATGGCCGTCGTCTTGAAAACGTCGATGGTGCGACGGTGCCCCTGACGAGGGCGGAATTCGAAGTGCTGCAGCATTTCGTGACACGTCCCGGCGAGGTGGTCAGCCGTGACGCGCTCATGGCGCGGGTCACCCATCGCCAATATGGCACCAATCCGCGCACCGTCGATGTTTTGATCCGTCGCCTGCGCACCAAACTGGAACAGGATCCCGCAAGCCCGGCGATCATCAGCACCGTGCATGGCGAAGGCTACGCCTTCACATCGTATGTGAACTGACAGCATCACCCTGCTTCAAGGCCGCGGCCATGGCGTTGCCCACCTGCGGTATCAACGTCGACAGCCGCTGCACCAGAATCCGCGCGCGTTCCTGTTGTGAAACACTGGCGTTGGCTTCCAGCTGAGTCAGAACCTGTACCACGTCATACTGATCATAATTGCTCACAGCGCCTTTTAGACGATGCGCTATTTTCTTCAGTTTGTTCCAATCTTCGGCCTCGAGCGCCGCTTCCAGCGCTGCTTGCTCCATCGCGACCTGCTCGATGAAAAGCCCCGCGATCCTGCGGGTGGCATCGGCGCCAAGATCTTCGATGCTGCGCCGCAACACTGTCTCGAACGAGGCCATCCGCGACATCGCCTTCGAGACCGGCATCCGCGACGACAGAAAGACCGAGCCCTGCTTGCCTTGCCTGACACTGTCCAGCGCGCGCGCCAGACGTTCCGGGGCCACGGGTTTGGCGACAAACCCGTTCATGCCCGCGTTAAGATGGCTTTCGATCTGCTCTTCTTGCACATGGGCGGAAATCCCGATGATCGGCGTCGCCTTCAGAGCCGCATTTGAATGCGCGCGGATCTGAAGGGTCGCCTCGACCCCGTTCAGCCCCGGCAGGTTTACATCCATCAAGATCACATCGAAGCGACGGTGCTGCAAAAGGTCCAGCGCCGCCTCGGCATCTGAAAGACAATGACAAGTGTGCCCCATGCGCTCTAGATAGCCGCGTGCGACCATCTGGTTGATCTGGTTATCCTCGACCACAAGGATATCCAACGCAATCTCGGCACGGTCTATCATCTCCGGTCGGGCCATGTCCTCAATATCCAAGGGGTCTCCGGCTTGCAGATCAACCGCCAGCGTAAAGACCGAGCCCACCCCCTTGGTGCTTTCCAGTGTCAGAATTGCACCGATGGCATCGGCAAACCGCTTGCTGATGGCAAGACCCAGCCCCGTGCCCCCGAACTTTCCGCCTGTAGCACCGTCTTCTTGTTCGAAGGCTTCGAATATCCGGGCCTTGGCCGCCTGCGATACACCCCGGCCTGTATCACTGATCTCAAAGATCACACGATGCGCATCCTCATGCGTCCAGCCCTGACGAAGGCGCAGGATCACCTCACCTTCCTCGGTGAATTTAAGCGCGTTGGACAAAAGGTTGAACAGGATCTGCCGCAGCTTGGCCACATCCCCCAAGACAACATTCACCAGAGTATCCGGCATATCCAGAAGCAATTGCAGGCCTTTCGCATCCGCACTTGGCCGGATAAGCGCCATCACATCTGTGACCAGATCGTGCAACGAGAACGTGCTGTTCACCGGCTTTGTGCCGCCGTGCTCCATCTTGGAATAGTCGAGAATGTCGTTCAGAATCTGCAAAAGGTTCTGGCCAGACGCATGCGCCGCATCCAGCCGATGGCGCTGTTCGGGTTCAAGCCGGTCCTCGGACAGACTGTGCAGCAAGCCCAACATACCATTCATTGGCGTGCGGATTTCATGGCTCATCATCGCAAGGAATTCCGACTTGGCCCTGTCGGCGGCCTCGGCTTTGCGGCGGGCCTCATCGTGGGCGGCCACTTCAAGACGCAAACGCTCTGTCTTCTCAGACACCATTGCCTGCAGGTTGTTGCGATGTTCCAGCAATTCACGTTCGTTCCGGTCGCGCTGCCTTTCAAGATCGCGTTTGGCGATGGCCTGTTGGCGGAACACCTCGGTTGCCTCTTCCATGCGGGCGATCTCGTCATGGCCGCGCGGACGAATTCTGCGCTCAAGGTTGCCGCGGGCAAGGGCTGTCATTTCTCCATACAAACGGTCAAGACGGCGCGTGATGTGACCACGCACGAAAAACCAAAGAACGGCCATCGCAAGGATCAGTCCTGCAACGGCGGCGGCGCTATTGCGGATCTGTGCCTGCCGCATATCCTGCGCGACGATCTCGCCTGAAGTGACGGCAACCTGCTGCAACTGGTCAGCCACCGTCGCGGCCTCTTCGCCCAGCCGAATGGCGGCATCCTGAAGCTCTTTTTTCAGCGCGTCGATCCCAAGTTCGCTCAACAGGATGCCGCGCTGCAGATCGAACAGGGTGACGTCATCCTCAGTGACGGACTGCAATTCAGCCAAAATGCGCTCGGCCTGCTGTAACCGCCCCGGATCGCGGATGGCGGCGATGCGGCGCGAGACCACGGCCAACTCGGGCAGGAACGCAGCCTCAACCGCTTCCAGTTCCTCAACGGTCGCGGCCTCTTCAATGCGGTTGATCAAAAGCCCAACCTCTGCCGCCCGCGAGCGCAGTTCGAACATCAGGCCAAGCTGGAACAAATCAACTTCCAGCAGTTTATCCAAAGCTTCGACCGTGCCTGCCCCTTCCAGCCCGGCATTTGTGCCACCGTAGAGGCTTGAGATAACAGCCGTGGTCCCCATTTCGGCATTCGCGACCAGCGTGTCGGCCATATCAAGCAATATGTTCGCAGCCTCAAGGTTCCGCGCGACATGGCCACGGAACACTTCGCGTTTGGTGATCCGCTGCGCCACCAGATCGTCCAGCATCGCCAACGCGGTTTCAACCTGTGAAATGGTTTCGCGCAGATCCACGATACGGGCGCCCTCGTTGCCCTCAAGGCGTTCAAGACGGGTTGCGAGGGCTTCGACCTGTTGGAGCAGATCACCCGCCAGCGCCTCACGGCTGGACTGATTATCCACGTCGGCCAGCCGGGGAACAAGCGCCACGATACTGGTGCTTTCCTCGGCAATGCCGCGCACATCGGTGATCGCCGGGATCGTCTGACGGATCACGTCGGACTGCTTTCTGACAAGGTCGCGCAGCTCGATCAGCCCAAGAAAGCCAGCCAAAGTCGGCAGCCCCGCGATCAGAACGAAGGCGAACAGCAGCTTTCCCCGCAATCCCGCTTGTTTCAACACGTCATTGTTCCGAAAGCTGTCCCATCCACCAAAGCGTTGGCATGCTGTCTGAAACAGTTGATTCACGCCGACATTGCTGCAAACATAACACTCATGCGTTGGGTCTGTGTTCTTTTTCTTATCGCGGCCCCCTTGGCGGCCGCAGGGTCTCCTTGGCAGGTGCAGGTTCCTCAGGCACCTTTCAACTACGAGGGGCCACGCGATATCGTGAGCTACACACCGCTCCAGACCGCACAGCAGGATTGGTCCCTATGTGTGGCCTATCCTCATCTGAAGGATGCCTATTGGCTGAGCGTCAATCACGGCATGGTCGAAGAAGCCCGCAGGCTGGGCGTGTCCTTCAAGCTTGTTGAGGCTGGCGGCTATCCCAATCTTGAGCGTCAGCGACAACAGGTCATTGCCTGCGTGGCCGAAGGGGTGGATGCGCTCATTCTGGGAACGGTCGCCTATGACGCGCTGACCGATACGATCTTGCAGATTGCCCAAGATACGCCGGTCATCGCAGCCGTCAACGACATCGCTGATCCCGGCATCACCGCAAAGGTGGGCGTGTCATGGGTTGAAATGGGCGCCGCGGCTGGCCGTGTCATCGCTGAGCGCCACCCCAAAGGCAGCCCACCGGTGCAGGTGGCATGGTTTCCGGGCCCGAAAGGGGCCGGTTGGGTGGAATTCGTCGAACGCGGTTTTCACGCGGCGATGGCCGCCAGTTCAGCCACAGTCGCCGTGACGAAATATGGCGATACGGGCCGGACAAATCAGGTTTTGCTGATCGAGCAAGCTTTGCAAGAGTTTCCCGATCTCGACTATATCGTCGGATCCGCGCCAACAGCCGAAGCTGCAGTATCTTTGCTTCGGACCCGCGGTCTGGAAGGGCGGGTTCAGATCGTGTCCGACTACATGACCCATGCGGTCTATCGCGGGATATACCGACAAAAGATCCTCGCAGCACCTACTGATTTCCCGGTTCTACAAGGCCGACTTGCCGTGGAATTCGCCGTGCGCGCGATAGAAGGCAGCCTTATTCATCGGCAGGCTGGCCCGGTCATATTCCAGGTCGTGGAAGGCCAGATCACCGAGGATCAATTGTCCGAAACCCTTGCGCCAGCCAGTTTTATCCCGGTTTTCGAATTCTCCCCAGATCCCTGATCAAAGATGAGCCGCTGAGAGCGCCCGCTACGTCGCGGGCCGCCTGCTGTCATCCGTTACTTTCGAAGCAAGACAGCGAAAACTGAACCAGGCAGGCGTCTAGGAAACCAAGGGCATATCAGACTGGAGTGGTCCCAGAAAACCGCACAGTCAGCTAAGGTGTATCCCGAACCTTTGAAGGGATACGAGAATGGCGAAACGCCGGAAGTTTACAGACCAATCTTAGGCCAAGGTGGCGTTGGAAGCGCTGCGTGGCGACAAGACCGTGCAAGAGATCGCGGCGAAGCATCAGGTGCATCCGAACCAAGTCAGCACATGGAAATGACAGGCGGTCGAGGAAATGGCCGACGTGTTCTCGCGTGGCGGCAAATCTGAGGGCCCAACCGAGGCGGAGGTCAAGGAATTGCACGCTAAGATCGGGAGGCTGGCGGTTGAGAACGATTTTTTGTCAGAAGGGCTGAAGCGGTGAGCCCGGAGAAGAAACGCGCGATGATCAAGCGGGACCACCCGCAGCACAGACACGCTGACGATGATGAAAGAAATCGACCGCGTGCTCACCAAATACCCGTTCTTCGGGTCACGCCAGATCGCAGCCTATCTGCGCCGGGAAGGCGTTGTTGTGGGCCGTCATCGCGTCACGCGATTGATGGCGAAGATGGAGCTGGAGGCAATCTACAAACGTCCCAGAACCAGCCAGCCGCAGCCGCAGCATCCGGTCTATCCGTATTTTCTGAGAAAGATGCAGATCGACCGATCCAATCAGGTCTGGTGCGCCGATATAACCTTTGTGCCGGTCCGAAACGGGTTCCTCTATCTGGTCGCGATCATGGACCGGGCTACGCGCAAAGTGCTGAGCTGGCGGCTCAGCAACACGATGCATGCCGACTTCTGCGTCGAAGCGCTGAACGAGGCCATTGCCAAACACGGCCCACCCGAGATCATGAATACGGACCA
>Ga0102932_1001090_pt1 | contig 14006 bp, 10 predicted proteins | sample SalPonR1_C_D2_MG_FD_78212 | JGI IMG/M metagenome (GOLD analysis project Ga0102932, IMG submission 78212) | Salt pond soil microbial communities from South San Francisco under conditions of wetland restoration - Salt Pond MetaG R1_C_D2_MG | ecosystem: Environmental > Aquatic > Marine > Intertidal...
GCAGGGGAGCTCCATCCATCCGGGCATCGGATGCTGCAGCAGCAACTGCCTTGATCTTACAGCTGAGATCATCGGATCCGTAATGTTCTCCTGCCAGTCTCTTTATTGTCGAACCAAGATTAATACCAACGTTATGTGTAAAGCCGTATTCTGCTATTGTCAGGTTCATTTCCACGCCATTCATAACATAGTCAACATCATCGGAATCCATACCCTCGACCATGCTTACTATTTCCCGGTAGTTCATATTGCCAACCTGTTCTGGTATGGATATGACCTTTACGCCACCCTTATCTTCTTCCGTTGTTTTCGATTGGAAGATAATTTCATCATTCAAGATCACTTTGGTAATATTAGTATGAGTATCTTCTATAACTGCTACTGCATTATCAACACCTGAACTTACCCTTGCCTCCACATACACACCATGGCGATCAAGGTCTGGAATTATCGCTACCCTGCCTGACTCAACCATTTCCCGGGACTTGTTAACGACATCTTCGTTACACTCCTTAAGAACCTCAAGACCATATTCAGATTTTCCGCAAAAACATGCCATTGCTGCCGCGATATCATTCCCTTTAAGCCCGTTGCTACCCGGTATGCCAACATACATTCCATTTTTAAAAATGCTGTCACTTACCACTACTTCGATCTGTTCTACGGGGAAACCTTTAAGTTCCTCTACTCCCCTCGCTACGGCCAGAGCAACCGCTCCAGGCTCAGTACAGCCCAATGCAGGCTTAACTTCCGACCTTAAAAATTCTTTGATTGTAAACATGCAGTGTACCTCCAGAATCTAAAATTAAATAACCTGTGATTAATGTGAGTTATTTGTTATCTTGCTTAAATATCGATAAATGGAATTTTCTGATGTGTCCAGAAGGGTTGCAACTTCACCTAATGCCCCTCTTAAAAGAAAAACACCTCTATGATTAAGTTTTTCTACTATTTCCATCTTTTCTTCAGGAGTCATTCTGGAAGGCGAAACCCTTGCACTGTGAATAGTATCCTGAATAATGGAATGGGTCAGATCTTCAATTGAATGATCCTCAGTATGTTCATGATCATTGTCTTTCATTGTTACGGGTTCAGGCTCTTTTTGAACTTTTATCCCAGGTCCGATAACATATTCATCGAGAAGATCCTTAAGTTCTGCAAATCTTTGAAGATCCATGTTAAGACAAAGCAGGCCAACGAGATCGCCATCTTCATCTTTGATAAGGTAAGAAGCGGTCTTACGCTTTCTACCCCTATCATCTGAAGTTATTCTTGGCTTAATGAAATCAGCCGAAGGATTCTCCTGTTCATGAAAAAATCTTCCAAGATTCTTTAATGGATCCCCCACTGTTCTTCCGCTTATGTGATTATTTTCTATGGCAATTATGGATTTTTCTATATTCCTGACATCATGGAGAACTACCTCACAATTGCTACCAAGAAAACGGGCCAGGAATTTCACCAGGGGCACATATGCCTTGAGCTTTTTACTGATCTCCTGATAATCTTTCATGATCATTCCTCCATAAATAATTATGATCTAAATCACAAACCCTGTAAAAATTATTTATTACCGTAGTAATAAGTTTTTACCACAAAAGAATATTTTTACAAGGAAAACTTGTTTGCATTATGTATACAGGCTTCATCTGAACCCGGATATTTATGAAAAATCAACTTGACAAGCTTCCGCCTTGACCCCCTTCACCAATTTGCTATAGTCTACTTACATCTATGAATTAAATATCAGGAGGGCTGAATGCTTAAAGAAATGGGACCGAGACAGCGCGTGATCGTCACATCTGCAATTACTCTCGGATCTGGACTGGTTCTCGTTCTTATCCTGGGATATGCCCTGAAGGGACTTGCGATCTTTGTGGGGGCATTTCAGAACGTATTGTTCCCCCCTGTAGTGGCTCTCATTCTTACGATGCTGCTGCGCCCCTATTACAGCCGCCTGCTGGGAATTTCCCGAGGATCACAGGCTGGGGCTCTCTTGCTTTTTTTCCTCTCTGTACTGGTCCCGCTGGTATTGTTTATATGGTTTGCCAGCGCATTTACAGTGGATCAGATCGTAAGGTTCTCCAAAGACCTTCCGGCAATGATCAACTCTATCCAGGAATTTGGCCAGGCACACTGGCCGCAAGTTACACAACTCATTGAGAAATATGGATCAGGTTCCGGGTCAGATCTGTCGAAACTGGTAGAAAACCCCGGTCAGATGGCGGCAGGGATAATACAGGCCTGGGGACAAAAGATCTCACGATCAGCCATCAGCTTTTTTCAGTCAGCCATGGGACTGTTGACCTGGGCAGTACTGCCCATATACCTGGCTTTCTTTCTAATGGCCAAACCCTTTGAGGCAAAATGGATCGGGCAGTTCCTGCCTTTTATGAACAAGGAACACCGGGACGATATGATCTACCTCTTCGATCAATTCATTAACATCCTTCTGACATTCTTCCGGGGGCAGATAGTTATAGCCCTTGCCCAGGGTGTTTTGTTCGCCATTGGATTTGTATTGGTGGGACTTCCCTATGGAATAGTTATAGGAATGATCCTTGGCCTGCTCAACATTATTCCCTACCTGGGCAGCATGATCGGACTGGCTTTCGCTCTTCCTCTTGCCTATTTCGGATATGGAGGAGGCATAATTAAAGTTCTGCTCGTACTGGGGGTCTTCGGCGGAGTCCAGGCTATTGAAGGCTATGTTCTTACTCCCAGGATAATGGGCAACAGGACGGGACTTCACCCTGCCCTCATAATCTTTTCGGTCTTTTTCTGGGGTGTTGCCCTTAACGGTATCATGGGCATGATGCTCGCCATTCCCCTGACGGCCTTTGCTGTAGTTTTCTGGAGACTGCTCAAAAAGAAATACCTAACGGAACCAGCCTGATCATATTTGAAATTCCCCAATTCAGGATAGGAAACCACCCTCTTATATGCCTTTGGGGATTATTTTTTTGTGATATAGTTTTAAAGGTTAAAGATTAGCTATGTATTAAACAGGAGGCACGTACACACCATGAAGATCAAAAGTATCGCTTTTCCCAGAATGCATAAAGGAGCGGAAGAAAAAAGGGACTTTCTGCCCTCGCTCTTTGGAAGGATCGGAAGGATATCAGATGCCCGGATCTTTCTTGAAGAAGGATATGGGACCGGAATGGGCTTCTCGAGTGAGGATTATCTTAAGGAAAATCCTCACATAACCTTTGTGAATTCACTGGATGAACTTTACCAGAAGGATCTTGTAATAGTCGTAAGATCTCCTAAAGAGTCCACCATTGAAAAAATGCGAAAAGGATCAGTCCTCTTTTCCATGCTTCACTACGAGGCAAGACCCATAAGGAACGAGGTCATCCGCAAAACCGGGATATTCCCCTTTTCCATGGACGGCATCATTGATGATGAATGCAAAAGACTCTTTGTCCACTATGAAGGGACTTCAAACCCTGCTGTAAGAGTCGCTCTAAATGAGCTGAAAAAACGTTTCCCGGATTTCTGCTCACCGCACAGAAAACCTCTCAGGACCTGCGTCGTGGGATGCGGTCCTGTGGGCCAGACTGCCATAAGGGCATTCCAGAAAGACAGTGATGCTGAATTCTGCCAGAAAGGACTACCGGGAATGCTCGTTTCCGTATTGAGCAGGGCTGTCCTGGCTGATGAAAAAGCCTTGAAGGATATACTCTCCTCCACTGACATACTGGCAGATGCAACAAAAAGATGCGACTGCTCCAAATATATACTCAGGAACAGACAGCTGGGCTACCTGCCGGAACATGCTGTGATACTGGATATAACAGCCGACCCCTACGATGAAAGCGCAGATCCGCCAACTGTAAAGGGCTTTGAGGGTATCCCCTATGGAACTCTCAAAAAATATGTTATGGAAACTGACGATCCTCTTTATGACGAAATACCGGATTTTGTGGATACGACCAACAGAAGGGTCTGTGTGGGATGTAATGCATGGCCAAGTTTTGAACCCGAAAAATGCATGAAGATCTATGAAAGCCAGCTCATCCCGTTTCTCAGGATAATCCTGGAAAAGGGACCTGAAAATATCAGCGAGGAAAGTGACTACTGCACTGAGCGGGCCCTCGCGAGAAGCACACTCAACTGGTACACACAAAACTGCAGTTAAATTCTGCGGATAATAAATATTAAAACAAAGGGGGCCCTGGGGTCCCCTTTGTTTTATCTGAAATTGCGATACTTGTTTTATTCAGTAAATCTCACGGGCAGAGTTACTTTTTATTCCTGTTGTGCCTGTCAAGACCGGTGGGCTCAATGGATAACTTTTCCTCATTGAAAAGCCTGATAAGCCCCTCTTCCGAAAGCATCTTCTGCCTCTTTACATACTCTTCGTGATGATAGAGCTTCTCCGGCCTGCTGATATTATCCTCCGGCTCAGTATAAGTAGTTAGAACTCCTTCGTAGTTCCTGAGGATGACCTTGCGGTCCGATCTTGATACCACGTAGTTGGGCATCACGGGGATCTTGCCGCCTCCACCTGGGGCATCCACTATGAAATGTGGAACTGCGAGTCCTGAGGTGTGCCCTCTCAGAAATTCTATGATCTCTATGCCTTTGCCTATGGATGTTCTAAAATGCTCGATCCCCTCGGAAAGGTCGCACTGATATATGTAATAGGGTCTCACTCTCATTTTGAGAAGCTGCTGATTGAGTTCCCTGAAAACAAGCGGACAATCATTGACCCCCTTGAGCAGTACCGACTGATTCCCCAGAGGAACCCCGGCATCTGCCAGCATGCTGCAGGCCCGGATGGATTCCGGAGTGATCTCTTTTGGATGATTGAAATGAGTATTGAGCCAGACAGGATGATACTTCCTGAGCATACTGCACAGTTCTTCAGTCACTCTCTGTGGACATACCACGGGAGTCCTGGTTCCTATTCTCACGAAATCCACATGAGGGATTGCAGATAATTCCGCAAGCACCCATTCAAGTAGACCTTCGTTAATAGTGAGGGGATCTCCTCCTGAAAGAAGTACATCCCTTACCGTGGGTGTATCTGCTATATATTCGATACATTTTTCAATGTGAGCTTTGGAATAGGCCCTGTCTGTCTCGCCTGCATGTCTCCTCCTGGTACAGTGCCTGCAGTACATGGAACACTGGTCCGTTACCAGGAGAAGTCCCCTGTCAGGATAACGGTGGGTAAAACCCGGGACTGGTGAATCTTCATCCTCATGAAGCGGATCGAGAAAATCCGCATCAGCGATATTAGTTTCATTCACCGTTGGGACAGCCTGCATTCTTACTGGACATGAAGGATCATCTGGATCCATAAGTGACGCATAGTAGGGAGTTATTGCCATTCGGAGCCTGCTGAGACTTTTTTCTATAACTTCAGAATCCTCGTCGGAAATGGAGATCACCTGCCTGAGCCTGTCTACTGTGGTGATCCTGTTTTTGATCTGCCATTTCCAGTCGTTCCAATCTTCGTCTGCAACATCCTTCCATAAAGGGATGTCTCTCCTCTGACGATTTTCAAACATTTGAAAACCTCCCCTGAACGAATTTCAGCGCGTTTCCAACGTACGCCAGATTATTGGTCGCGCTTTTCAGAAATTTCTCTTTAGTGTGAACATGTATAATATCACATTATCTCTGCTAACGAAAAGAATCGAAACGCTCAAAAGAAGGTATAGACAAAAGATCTTGCGAATATAAAAACAAAGACGACCCAAGTGTATTAACCACACTCCATCTATCGCTCCAGGTCTGTTCGGCTGCGCTTGAAAGCTTTCAGCAGCTCAAAAACTATCAGAAAAAAACCTGCAGAGGCGAGTCCATAAAACAGATCCGCGGAGCCGGGCGGTGAGAAATACAGGAATGAACTGATAATGGGCACATTTATACCCAGATATATCAGTACCATGGAACCAATTATTGATCCCAGGAGGATCCTGTTCTCTAAGATGTTGCGGTTAAAGACTGTTACGAACTCATATCTTCTGGAAAGGATGTTAACGAACTGGCAGAAGGCCACCGTGATATATGTCAATGTAGTGGCCCTTGCAAAATTAAACGTCCCCATGGAATCCGGTGTCAGTTCAATTCCTGTCCTGAAAAGGAAAAAGGCAAAGTTACCAAAGGCAAGGACACCTATAAGGGAACCAAGAATTAACACTTCAATGGAACTGGAGATATTCATTATATGGGCGTTAAGATCCCTTGGGGGCTCCTTCATTATTCCGGGGGGCGGCGGATCGAAGGTAAGAAATGTCAGGGGCATTACTTCTGCCAGGAGATCTATGGCAAGGATCTGAATTGCAAGAATGGGGATCGCCCAGTTCCATAGTGCTACTCCAAGCAGCCCGAGAAGTACCACAACCAGCTCTGCTACATTTGTGGTCATTGATGCAATTACGGTCTTTTTAAGATTGTTATAAATTGTCCTGCCTTCTCTAACTGCCTCCACAAGCGTCGGGAAACTGTCATCAAGAAGGATAAGCTGTGCCGCTTCCTTTGCCACATCTGTACCGGTCTTTCCCATGGCCACGCCTATGGCCGCCCGCTTCAGAGCGGGAGCATCATTGACTCCATCTCCTGTAACAGCAACTACTTCCTTTCGAGCCTGCAGGAGCTTTACGATACGAAGCTTATCCTCTGGGGCCACCCTGGAAAAAATAACGGAATCGCTTGCATAGAGGACTTCCGTAAGCTCGGGATCAGTCATTTTTTCCATCTGGGAACCTGTATAAACGGGAGGATCTCCTTTACTGGACAGACCTATCTGCCTTCCAACTGCCTGAGCTGTTATCGCATGGTCCCCTGTCATGATGATTATCCGTATTTGAGCATCATGGCAGCTTGCCACGGCTTCCCTGACTCCTTCTTTTGGAGGATCTATCATACAGACCAGTCCAAGGAAAACGACATCTTTTTCAGCTTCCTCGATGGTATAGTCTCTTCCATTTGACTCCAGAGGTCTAAATGCAATTGCCAGGACTCTGAGAGCATCTTTTGAATAGTTGTCGTTGAGCCTGCGTATCTCTTCCTTATCCTCACCGGTAATGGGCTGTATCTTCCCGTCTTTGTAAATGGACCTGCTGATCGCAAGTACACTGTCGGTAGCTCCCTTTAGAGCAAGTTCCATTCGACCCTCTATCTGCCTTACTGAACTCATGAGCTTTCTTTCCGAATCAAAGGGAAATTCCTGAAGTTCCGGGCTTTCCTCGTCCTCATTCTTTGACCTGGTACCAAGTTTTGTTGACATAGTTATCAGTGCTGCCTCGGTTGGATCTCCTATGGCATACCACCCGGAGTGTTCATCATCGGGCGCATGGATCTCTGCATTGGAGGACATTGTGGCCGCATCCATCATTAATTCTATCTCGTCTAACTGCTCCTGGGAGAGGGCTTTGCCATCCTCGTCCAGGATACCTCCCTCAGGTGCATAACCTATACCAGTAAGTTCATATTCTCTGCCGCTGAACCAGACCTTTGTGACGGTCATTTCATTTTTTGTCAGTGTACCTGTCTTATCCGTACATATCACTGTAGTCGAACCAAGGGTCTCTACAGAGGGAAGGTTTTTTACCACGGCATATCTGTCTGCCAGCCTCCTGCTAGTTGCGGACAGAGCTACAGTTACCTGGGCCGGTAACGCCTGAGGTACTGCTGCGACAGCAACTCCAAGGGCATATACCATGCTCATGAAGAAGCTGAAACCCTGCCAGAGAGCTATTCCGAAAAGGGCTATACTTATTACTATCACTATGCTTGTAAGCCATTTTGCAAGCATACCGAGTTCCTTCTGTAAGGGAGATCTGACACCGGTTGTCTCGGAGGTCATGCTGGCGATCTTGCCCATTTCCGTATTCATGCCTGTGCCTACGACAAGAGCGAGAGCTGTACCGGTTGCAGCAGTGGTACCCATGTATACCATATTATCCCTGTCTGCAAGAACACATTCTTCTTTTATGAATTTACTGGTTTTTTCCTGAGATGTTGATTCACCTGTAAGTGAGAACTCGTTCGTCCTTAAATTGAAGGCCTCAAGAATTCTCGCATCAGAGGGGATCTTGTCTCCAGCTTCGATCACAATTATGTCACCGGGTACAAGCAGATCCTGGGAAACCTGCTGCAGCTCACCATTGATCCTAATCTTTGCTGGTGACCTGATAAGTTCCTGAAGACTTTCAAGGATCTTGCCGGCCTTGTATTCCTGTATAAATCCTATTACTGCATTGATAAAAACGATGATGAACATTACCGTGGCATCCCTGTAACTTCCAATGGAATAGGAAATTATTCCTGCAGCAATGAGGACTATAACCAGAAGATCTTTGAACTGCCTCAGAAAGATCAGCCATTTTGGAATCATTATGTCTGTTGTTATGCTGTTAGGACCATATTCTTTGCGCCGTTTGTCCGCTTCCTTCCGGGACAGGCCCTTTTCAGAAGAATCAAGATACTCCAGGGCCTCCTTTGCATCCATGCGGTAGAATTCTTTGCTGGCCATAAATATCCACAACTCCCTGAATTTAAAATATGACAGATCAGTACTTTATATAGTTGTTTAATTCTAAATCGTGTTAGCCCTCTGTTCAAGTAAAAGTTTTGCAAGCCTGGTGATCATGGGTGCTGACCGGTTTTCGAGTCTCCCTATTTTAATATTGACAGAAAAATACTTTCTCTGTACTTATTGACAAGTTCTATTAAGGATCGTATAATCCCTTCAATATTTAAAGACAGGAGCGAATGATCATGATCAGAGTTTCCCTAAATCAAAATTGGTGGTGGCAGGCTTTCTAAGTCTGTCCCCAGGAATCTGACCGATCAGTATATTATAGATTGAAAGAGGCCTTGGAGACGGATCCTTATGGATTCTCTTTGAGGCCTCTTGTGTATTATTTTACCGGGGAGAGGCCTGTAACAGGCCTCTCCCCTTTTTTATTTTCCACCATGGAGGTGGAAATCTTCAGGAGGTTGAATATGGTTAACCAGATCAGATCAAAAAAAGAAACCAGCATAACAAGCCTGGAAGCATTCAGAACTCTTGCAGATGAATATGACCTGATACCCCTTGTACAGGAAATGAATATCGGGGGAATTTCTCCTCATACCCTTTACCGGAAACTCAGAAGCAAAGGGACTCATTCCTTTCTACTTGAAAGCGGTGACCAGGGAAAAGGCGGTGGAAGATACTCATTTATTGGAATTGAACCGGAAAAGATATTTCGTGTGACAGCAGAAGGCTGCGAGGTAATGACAATGAATGATCATCAGGTTGCCTTTTATCCATCTTCAAATGGTTTAAGAGATGCCTTGAATGAATATCTTGAATGTAAAAGACCGCCTGTTGAAGAGGGATCGCCTCCTTTTATGGGTGGAGTCGCTGGATACTTTGGCTATGAAATGGTTGAAGAATGGGAAGATCTTTTTCATGAAAGCGGTCGTAAAATGCGTTCTTCCTGCAGTTATAAAAGCCTCCTGATGGGATACACAACTGTTGCTGCTTTTGACCACATAACCGGCAGGCTTTTTCTGATCAATAACATACGGATTCCCCAGGATATCTGCACACCAGGTCTTGAGAAACTTTATCTGGAGGGTATAGCATTTCTTGCTCACCTGGCTGAAAGTACATATGATCGGGAAAAAGAAGAAGATAACACTGCGGGATCATTCTTCCTGAAAGATGTTCACTCCCACACGCCCAGAAATACATTTCTGGAAATGATCCAAAAAGGACGCGGACATGTTATTGCCGGCGATATCTGCCAGGTGGTGCTTTCACAGCGTTTTTCTGCTGAAACCGATCTTCCTTCCCTGGACATATACCAGACACTGAAGGAAATTAACCCCTCCCCATACCTTTTTTACCTGGAACTCCCGGGGCTTGAGCTTATAGGTTCTTCCCCAGAGGTGCTTGTAAAAGTTGAAGGAGATCTTGTTACAACCCGGCCTCTTGCCGGAACCCGCCGCAGGGGTACTGACGAAGAGGAAGACAGATCCCTGGCCGAAGAACTTCTCGCGGATGAAAAGGAAAGAGCTGAACATCTCATGCTCGTAGACCTGGCCAGAAATGATCTCGGCCGTGTCTGCAGGACAGGAACAGTCAAAGTTACAGAGTTGATGGGTCTGGAATATTACTCACAGGTAATGCATATCGTATCCCAGGTTGAAGGCAGAATGAAGACTGAACTTTCACCCCTTGATGTCCTCGAATCGGCTTTCCCTGCAGGGACTGTCTCAGGTGCCCCCAAGATCAGGGCCATGGAGATCATTGAAGAGATTGAACCCTCTCCCCGGGGACCCTACGCAGGAGCAGCCGGCTATATGAGCTTTGACGGGAACCTGGACACCTGCATCATTATCCGGACCATGATCCGGGAAGGCAATACTATCAACGTACAGGCAGGAGCCGGAGTGGTCTACGATTCAGTTCCGGAGTCAGAATATGAAGAAACCCGCAATAAGGCTGAGGCTCTCCTGCGGGCTCTGGGAAAAACACTTGAAAGGAGAAATCGCTTATGATCATCATGATAGATAATTATGATTCTTTCACCTACAACCTGGTCCAGTATCTTTCTGAACTTGATGAAGTCATTACTCTCCGCAATGACCAGACAAACCTTGAGCAGATCCAGAGCATGAAACCTGATCACATAGTCATATCTCCAGGACCTGGCACACCTGCAGAGGCTGGTATCTCAAAAGAGGTGATCATGTCATTTTACGGCAGGATCCCGATCCTTGGTGTATGTCTTGGCCATCAGAGCATAGGCGAAGCATTCGGTGGAAAAATTGTACGCGCTTCAGAACCATTCCACGGAAAGGTCTCCCTTATCCATCACCAGAACAGGGGGATCCTTAAAGGGCTTCCAGAACCTTTCAGCGCTACCAGATATCATTCCCTGGTGGTTGAAGAAAGCTCTATACCGGAGGCCCTTGAAATAACCGCCAGAACAGAAGACGGGACGATCATGGCCATGGAACACCGCGATCTTCCTCTCTTCGGAGTACAGTTCCATCCCGAATCGATCCTTACAGAACATGGGATGGTATTGCTGAAAAATTTTCAGCAATTGAAGATAGCCTGACATTATAAAACTCGAGAGGAGATGAGCTAACAATGCTGAAAGATCATCTTGAAAAAGTTCTTACCCGTAATGACCTCACTGCAAGGGAGATGAGCCTGGCCATGGAATCCATAATGGAAGGTGAGAACCCGGATGCCCAGGTCGCAGCGTTTCTTGCAGCACTTCGGGTCAAAGGCGAAACTGTTGTTGAGATCTCTGAGGCAGCACGTGTAATGCGTGATAAAGCACTTCCTGTTGAGATCCAGAGAAAACCCCTTCTGGACATTGTCGGCACAGGCGGAGACTGTATCGGGACTTTCAATATTTCTACCGCAGCAGCAATAGTTGCAGCAGCGGGCGGTGTAGCAGTTTCAAAACATGGCAATCGATCTGTATCAAGCATTTGCGGAAGTGCAGACGTCCTCGAATCATTCGGGATCTCCCTGTTTGATGACCCTGCAGATGTTGCTGAATGTGTGGAGGAAACAGGTTTCGGTTTTATATTCGCACCTCATTATCATAAAGCCATGAAAAATGTCGTACCTGTAAGAAAGGCTCTTGGTTTACGTACTATCTTCAACATCCTCGGTCCATTGACCAATCCGGCACGTCCTGAATTTGAACTGATGGGAGTTTTCTCTCCTGAGCTCGTACACCCTCTTGCTGAAGTCCTTAAAATGCTCGGATTAAAACAGGCTCTTGTGGTACATGGTCACGGCGGAATGGATGAGCTATCACTGAGCGGACCGAATCTGGCATGTCATCTCAAGGATGGGAAAGTTACGGACCTTGAGATCTCTCCTGAAGATGCAGGGCTGAAGAGAGCAGAAAAAGGTTTTGCGGCAGGAGGTTCCCCTGAAGATAACCAACGGATAATTGAAGCCATATTTGCAGGTCAAAAAGGTCCTGCAAGGGATGTAGTAATATTCAATTCTGCTGCGTCTATGTTTACAGCAGGAAGGGTAGACTCTCTCAAGGTAGGTGCTGCTATGGCTCAGGAGATCATCGACAGCGGCCTTGCCTCTGAAAAGATCAGGGAGTTACAACGATTCTGCAGATCCCGTCAGGAGGGTGTGGCATGATCCTGGACCGTATCGTCAGCGAGAAGATCCTTGAGGTTGAACGCCTTAAGGAAAAGAAAAGATCTCTTTTCGATTCACTTGGAGGAAAGGATCTTTCCATAATTGCTGAAATTAAAAAAGCATCCCCAAGCAAGGGAATAATCGCAGAAAAGTTTGACCCGAGGGAACAGCTGCAGAATTATGAAAAGGGAGGTGCCTCTGCTGTATCAGTGCTTACGGACAAACCTTTTTTTCAGGGCTCTGGCGCCATTCTCAGAGATCTTTCTGAAATGTCTACTCTCCCTCTTCTGCGAAAGGACTTTCTGATCGACCCTCTGCAGGTTGAAGAAAGTTACTTCCTCGGAGCTGATGCAGTACTTCTGATAACATCCATACTTACAGGAAAGAGACTTGAAGAAATGCTTGAAAAAGTTCATTCCATGGGCATGGAAGCCCTTGTGGAGGTCCACGATGAAAAGGAACTTATTTTTGCGCTGGAAAGCTCTGCAGGGATCATCGGAATAAATAACAGGAACCTGAAAGATTTCAGTGTAGATCTGTCAAATACAGAAAAACTCATAAAGAAAATGGAAGATCTTGGAGCACGCCCTGGGAAACGTGTAGTTTCAGAAAGCGGGATAAACTCCACTTCCGATGCAATTAGAGCTCAAGAAGCAGGGGCAGATGGAGTCCTCGTTGGAGAAAGCATAATGCGTTCTTCCAACCCTGTTCTGTTTATTGAAGAACTGAGAGGCGGCTGTTCTCAATGACACGAATAAAGATCTGCGGGATCACGAGAAGAAAAGATGTTGAAAATGCAATAGAACTCGGGATCGACGCTCTGGGGTTTATTCTTGCCGAGAGTCCGCGTAAAGTCTCCCTTTCCGCTGCTGAGGCCCTGATACAGGATATTCCTCCTTTCATCTCTACTGTGGGAGTCGTAGTTAATCCATGTCAGGCAGAACTGGACAAGATAAGTTCAAGCGGGATTTTCAGCCACATACAATTTCATGGAACTGAGCCATCCTCCATTTTTAAGGATCTGAATATGAAAACCATCAAGACTTTCAGCATCGATTCACAAGAGGATCTTGAGAATATTTCGCTATACCGGGATGCTGACTTTTTACTTTTTGATACACGCGTGGGTAAATCCATCGGAGGGACAGGAAAGACTTTTGACTGGACTCTGATAAAAGATGCAGCAAGGGGGAAACCTTTTATCCTGGCAGGGGGGCTTGGACCAGGGAACATAGATGATGCTATCCGGACCTGCAGGCCTGATGCAGTTGATCTCAACAGCAGACTGGAATATGAACCCGGGAAAAAAGATCCTGTTCTTATGAGAGAAACTGTTATTCAAATCCGCAAAACCGACTCAGAAATTATAAGGAGCGAAAGACTATGAATAAAAAAGGATATTATGGCAATTTTGGCGGCAGATTCGTACCAGAAACCCTCTTCCCGGCACTGGAAGAGCTCGAATCAGCATACGAAGAACTTCGTTTTGACAGAGACTTTCAAACGAGACTTAAAGACCTGCTCTCAAAGTATTGTGGAAGGCCTTCCCCTCTCTATTTTGCAGAAAGACTCACAGCACACCTGGGAGGAGCCCGGATCTATCTGAAAAGGGAAGATCTTAACCATACAGGGGCACACAAGATAAACAATGCAATGGGACAGGCGCTTATCGCTCAAAAGCTGGGAAAGAAAAGGGTAATAGCTGAAACCGGCGCGGGACAGCACGGAGTAGCAAGTGCTACTGCTGCAGCAAGATTCGGTCTTGAATGCCACGTCTTCATGGGAGAGGAAGATATGAGGCGGCAGGCTCTGAATGTTGACCGGATGCGCCTTCTTGGTGCAGAAGTAATACCGGTCATGTCGGGAA
>Ga0102932_1001101_pt1 | contig 13959 bp, 10 predicted proteins | sample SalPonR1_C_D2_MG_FD_78212 | JGI IMG/M metagenome (GOLD analysis project Ga0102932, IMG submission 78212) | Salt pond soil microbial communities from South San Francisco under conditions of wetland restoration - Salt Pond MetaG R1_C_D2_MG | ecosystem: Environmental > Aquatic > Marine > Intertidal...
AAATAGGCCGACATCACCACCGACATCTGCGTGGTGGAAAACCCCTCGAGCGCCCCGCGCACACCCAGCAGCGTGCCCTGCATGCCGTTGCCCACCTGCAAGAGCATCATGCCCAGAAGCAGCGCCCACGCGCTGGAAAACACTTGCAGCATGTCGTTTCTCCATGATCCCGGCCTCAGGGTCGCAGGCCGGACGGGCGCGCGTCTAAGCCGTTTGCGACTCAGTCCGCCGCCGCTTTCCACCCGGTGTCACCACCGCGCGGCGGGATCAACAGCGATGCGTCGCCATAGGAAAAGAACCGGTAGCGCGCGGCGACGGCATGGGCATAGATGGCGGCGATCCGCTCCTGCCCCATCAGCGCGGCGACCAGCATCATCAACGTCGATTTCGGCAGATGGAAATTGGTCATCAGCGCGTCGGTCGCGCGGAAGGCAAAGCCGGGATAGATGAAGATGTCGGTCTCGCCCTGCCACGGCTGCACCTCGCCGGTCGCGCGCGCCGCCGTCTCGATCAGGCGCAGCGCGGTGGTGCCCACCGGGATGATCCGCCCGCCCGCCGCACGGGTGGCGGCGATCTCGGCGGCCGCCTGCGCGCTCACCTCGCCCCATTCGGCGTGCATCCTGTGGGTGGTGATGTCATCCACCTTGACCGGCAGGAAGGTGCCGGCGCCGACATGCAGCGTGACGTGGGAAAAACTCACGCCCCGCGCCGCCAGGTCGGCCAGCACGACCTCGTCGAAATGCAGCGAGGCGGTGGGCGCGGCCACCGCCCCCGCCCGGCGTGCCCAGACCGTCTGATAATCCTCGCGGTCCTGTGCGTCCGCGGGCCGCCGCGCGGCGATATAGGGCGGCAGCGGCATCGCCCCCGCAGCATCGAGGGCCGCGTCGAAGTCATCGCCCGACAGGTTGAATCGCAGCCGCCCCTGCCCCTCCTCCCGTGTCTCCAGCACCGCCGACAGCGCGTCGGAGAACACGATCTCCTCGCCCTCGCGCAGCTTGCGCAGCGGCTTGACAAGGGCGGACCACGTTCCGTCCGCCTGCGGCTCCAGCAGCGTCACCCCGATCCGCGCCCCTTCGCCGCCCGCGCGGTGCCGCGTGCCCGTCAGCCGCGCCGGAATCACCCGCGTGTCATTGAGCACCAGCCGGTCGCCCGCACCCAGCCAGCCGCCAAGACCGGAGACGGTCGAATCGTGGATGCTGTCGCCCTCGGCCACCAGCAGACGTGCCGCACGCCGCGGCCGCGCCGGCCGGGTCGCGATGAGATCGTCGGGCAGGTCGAAATCGAAATCGTCAAGCTTCATGGGTCAATACTCGGTCGCAGTGGCGTTTGCGGGTCGTCATTGCCCTGCCCCGATGCCGTCGGCGCGTCGCCGGTCGCGCCCGGGGCCGGCCGGCGGAACATCTCGCGCAGGAAGCCCGGCGCCAGCGCCGAGAGCGGGTTGACCGTCACATCCGGGTCCTGCGCGTCGCCGCGCAGGGCGAAATTGAACCCGATCAGACCCTCGCCGCGCCGGGTAAACGCCCCGCCGATGGCGTTGAGCATGTAGACCGGAGACAGCACCCCCTGCATGTCCATCTGCCGGGTGGCAAGACTGTAATACCCGTCCATGGAAATCCCCGCCGACGCGCCGACCGCGCTTGCCTCTCGCAGGACCAGACGGTCAGGCGTCAGGCGAAAGCGCGCGTCCACCGTGCTGAAATGCAGGCCCTGACCGGCGAACTGCTCCAGCAACCCGACCACGCTGATGGTGTTGAGCAGCGCCGCCAGCGCCGGGGCGCGCTTGACACGCACCTGCTCGATCGAGAGCGCGCCGTCGTAGCTGCCGGGCGCGTCCGCCGGGTTCAGCGTCATCTCGAGCACGCCGTCGCGGGCATCCTCCAGAATCCCCGCCGACGCGAGCAGCCCGCCCGCGTCACCGGACCGGATCCGAAAGGCGCTGCGCCCGGTCTGCGACGGAATGACCTCGCCCTCGATGCGCGTCCCGCCGTTCACCCGTGCAACAAAGCTGCCGCGCGCGCCGCCGTCCGTATCGAGCACTGCCTCGAAATCGTCGAGCGCGATACCGTCGGAGATGCGCAACTCGTCGAGCAACAGGCGCACCGGCCCGCCGCCGCTGCCACCGCCGCCACCGAGCGTGCCACCGCGCAAATCGACGGTGCCGCCGGTCACCTCGACCCGCGGTGCCTGCCCCTTGCCGCGCCCGACCAGCGTCACCGGCACGTTCAGCCAGCCGCCCAGTTCGACACTGGCAAACCGCGCCTCGGCAAGCGCGCCACCGGGTTCCAGCCGCACCTCGCCGCCGCTCACCCGCAGCCCGCCGGCATCCAGCGACAGCGTATCGATCCGCGGCGGCGCGCCCAGCGTTCCGGCAACGTCGAGCCGCCCGGCCGCGTCGCGCGCCAGAGCCCAGCCCAGCGGCGCGATCCGCAGGCCCAGCCCCGCCAGATCGGAGGTCAGCGCGAACTCTGCCGGGGTGTCGCGCGCCAGCGCCACCTCGACCGTGCCGCGCCCGCTGCCCGACAGGCTGCCCTCGGGCAGGGCGATGCCGAACTCGTCGAGAAAGCGCTGCGACAGCTCGATCTCGCCGCGCAGCCGGCTTGCCCCGCCGGTATCGGGGCCCAGCGGCATCGTCCACCGACCATCCATCGGCACGGCCCCCACCCGCGCCCGCCCGGCGATGGCGAGGCGGTCGTTGTCGGCCTCGACCGAAAGCCGTTCCGCCGCCAGCACGCGCCCCGGCATCAGCGTCTCGCTGCGCATGTCGGCGATCGCGCCGGTCACGGCAAAGGCCACCTCTTCGGGGGTCAGCTTTTTCTTGAGGATGAAATCGAGCCGCCCCGACAGGTCGGCGCGCCCGTCCGCCAGCGTCACCGGGCGCCCGGCCTTCTGCAGAAAGCGGAAGGGCGGCGAGTCGAGCAGCGAAAGCGCCGCCGTGACCGTGCCGCGCGCGCGCAGATGCGCCTCGGCGGGGCCCTTCTTGATGCGCACGTCGGGGATGATGAAATCGGTCCCCGAGATGTTCAGCCGTCCGCCCTGCGCCGCCGTCACGTGGCCTGCCTCGGCATGGATGGTAAAGCGGTTGTCGCGGATCGAGGCATGGCCCGACGCCGCCTCGATCGGCGGCACGTCGCGGACATAAACCGCCGAGAGATCGGAGAATCCGAACCCCAGGAACACGTCCGGCGCCGCCCCCGGCGCCGCGCGCAGGCCGAACTGGATATCGTGCAGGTCGATGCTCTGCACGTTCTCGTCGATCCACGTGCGCGTCTTGGGCTTGAGCGTCGCGGGCCAAAGCTCCAGCAGGCGGTCGGGTGCGATGGTCTCCATCCGTCCCGAGACATCGACCGACCAGCCCTCCGCCTGCCCGCGCGCCTGCCCCGACAGGCGCAAGACCTCGCCACGGTCGCGCAGGCGGAAATCCCCGACGCTGAGCGAGAACGGATCGAGATCGAGCCGCAGGTCCGCGCCCGCACCCTCGAACTCCACCGGCCCGGGATAAAGCCCGGCGGGGTTGGCCGCGATCTCGCCGATGCGCACCTGCGCCTCCAGCGCGTCGGGCCAGCCGCTCTCCATGCCCAGGAGCCGCGCCCGCCCCTCCGCCCGGGCGGTGCCCCAGGCGCTCTCGACCGATATCTCGGTAAACTCGATCTGCCGGAGTCCCGGGTCGTAGGTGAAATAGCTTCGCGCCGAGCGGAACGGGATCGGCGCCGTGGCCTCGTTGGGGCGCAGCGCGCCCGCCCCGATCTGCAGCGTCGCGCTCAGCGGGCCGAGCCGCCCCCCGGAATCGGTCGCGGCGCGCAGGGCACCCGAGATCGGCGCGTCGAGCGCGCCCAGCCATGCCAGCGCGGGCGACTGCCCGGCCAGTTCCCCCGCCGGAACATCCTCGAACCGGATCCCGAACTCGGCCGCGGCGGCACTCGGATCGCCGGTGTAATTCACCTCGATGCTGCTTGCGTATTCGCGCGCGCCCAGCACGGTGATGTTGCCCCGCAGGCTGATGCGGCCGTCCTCGCGTTCCAGCGTCACCTGCCCGCCATCGGCGGACCATGCACGCCCGCTGCGCGCATCCTCGTAGCGCAGGCTGACATTGTCCGCCTCGACCCGCCGCAGATACGCCAGCGCGGGCCGCGACAGGATCGCGGCGATCTGTTCGGCAACGGGCTGATCGGGCCCCGGCGCGGACGCGCTCGCCTCGCCGCTTTCCAGCGCGACCGACAATGCGCCATCGCCGCGCCGTCGCAGGATGAGCCGCCCGCCATCGAGCCGCACCCGCGACGGGGCCAGCTCTCCCGACAGCAGCGCCCCGCGCGACAGCGACACCTCCAGCGCGCCGAGACCGGCCAGCCGCGCGCCCCCGGCACCGAAGAGCGTCACGCCCGTGAGCGTCACCTCGGGGGCCATCCCCGCGTCGAGCCCCAGCGCCAGCGCCTCGAAACTCAGCCGGTGATCGGGCAGCGCCGCGCCGATCTGCCGCTCGGCGCGGTCGCGCAGCCAGCCCGGCGCCGTGATCCCCGCCGCGAGCACACCCGCCACGGCCACGGTCACGACCAGCACGACGGCCGCGCAGCCAAGGCAGAACTGCCCCAGATGATGGGCGAGGCCGCGCCGCGGGGGCACGCGCGCACGCCGACGGACGCCGGAGACCGGCTCCTCCCTGTGCTGCGTCTGTGGCTCGTCCATGCGTATCACGCCGCGCCGCGATTTGCGCCCGGCTCTGCCTCGTGGCTTTATTCTTGCCTGTCCCGATCTATTATGCGTCGGGCCGGCTTGCATCACAAGCCGCAACGAAAAGGATATCACATGACCGACACGCCCCGCACCGCCCCCGATTTCACCCTGCCGCGCGACGGCGGCGAGAGCGTCACCCTCTCGGCGCTGCGCCCCGGCCCGGTGGTGCTGTTCTTCTACCCGCGCGACGACACGTCGGGCTGCACCAAGGAGGCGGTGGCGTTCTCCGGCCTGCTGAGCGAGTTCGAGGCCGCCGGCGCGACCGTGCTGGGCGTGTCCAGGGACAGCGTCGCCAGCCACGAGAAATTCCGCGACAAGCACGGCCTGTCGGTGCCGCTCCTGTCGGATGCCGAGGGATCGGTCTGCGAAGACTACGGCGTCTGGAAGGAGAAAAAGATGTATGGCAAGACGTTCATGGGGATCGAACGCTCGACCTTCGTGATCGACGGCGCGGGCCGCATCGCGCGCGAGTGGCGCAAGGTCAAGGTGCCCGGCCATGCCGAGGACGTGCTCGAAGCGGTGCGCGCGCTGTGACCGACAGGTCGCTCGCGGAACTGGCTGTCGAAGTGCTGACCACCGCCGATGGCCGCGCCAAGGCGGCGCTGTCGCGCAGGCACGCGGCGGCGTGGCAGGCGGCGCGCGCCGCGGGGCACCTGCCGCCCGTCGGGCGTGCCACTCCGCCCGACCGCCCCGCGCGCCCCGACCGGCCCGAATTGCGCGACCCCCGCGACGTGCCGCGCCGCCGCCCCGGCAGCGCTAAGGGCCGCATCGCCATGCTGCACGCGGTCGCACATATCGAACTGAATGCCGTCGATCTGCACTGGGACATCATCGCCCGCTTCTCCGACGCGCCGATGCCGCCCGGATTCTACGATGACTGGGTGAAGTCGGCGGACGAGGAATCGAAGCATTTCAATCTGATATGCGACTGTCTCGAGGAAATGGGCAGCCATTACGGCGCCCTGCCCGCCCATGCCGGCATGTGGCGCGCCGCCGAGGACACGGCCGGCGACCTGATGGGCCGCCTCGCCGTGGTGCCGATGGTGCTCGAGGCGCGCGGGCTCGACGTGACGCCCGGGATGATCGAGATTTTCCGCCGCGCGGGCGCGCGTGATGCGGTGGCGGCGATGGAGGTGATCTATTCCGAGGAGGTGCACCACGTCGCCTACGGCTCGAAATGGTTCCATTTCCTGTGCGGTCGTCACGATCTCGATCCCAAGGGCGTGTTTCACGATCTCGTGCGCCGCTATTTCCACGGTGCGCTCAAGCCGCCCTTCAACGAGGAGAAGCGGGCCGAGGCCGGGCTGCCGCCGGATTTCTACTGGCCGCTGGCGGACCGGGGCGCAACTCAGGGTTGATCTGCACCGAAGCGATCGGCAAGTTTCCGCCCAATAGGCGGGAAACCCCCGCAGAATCCGTGACTTGGGGTCAAATTTCTTGCTGATCGCACCGCCGGTGGCTAAGCAATCAGGCAAACAGGGATCGCAGGAAGATAACAAAATTGAGACCGACGCTGGCGATACGGCTGCACGAACTTCTCGAACGTCACTTTCCCGATCGCCGGGTATTCCTGCGATCCGACACCGACACCCGCTTCATCCGGCTGAGCCCCGGCACGCAGGTCATCGCCGCCGCGGGCACGTGCGCGATCGTGGCCTGGACGATCATTGCCACCGCGGTGCTCGTGATGGACAGCATCGGCGCGGACAATTTCCGCGAACAGGCCAAGCGCGAACTTCAGACTTACGAGGCGCGGCTCAACGCCCTTGCCGAAGAGCGCGACCGCCGCGCGCAGGAGGCGCTGGCGGCTCAGGATCGCTTCAGTTCGGCCCTGGCGCAAATCTCGGCCATGCAGTCCGAGCTCCTCGCCTCCGAGACGCGGCGGCGCGAGCTCGAGACCGGCCTCGAGGTGGTTCAGCGCACGCTGCGCCGCGCCATGTCCGAGCGCGAGGCGGCCGAGCGCGAGGTCGCGCGCCTGACCTCGGCGATGGACACCGGCGAGGCGGACCGCCCCGGCACCGCACCCGCGCAGGACGGCGACGCGACCGTCGACATGCTGACCTCGGCCCTCGCCGACGCCGCGCAGGAACGCGACAAGACCCTGGCCGAGGCAAGGGAGGCGTTGCGCGAGGCCGACGAGATGGCCTACGAGCTTCGCCTGGCGAACGAGCGCAGCTCCGAGATTTTCAGCCGCCTCGAGGACGCGATGACCATCTCGGTCGAGCCGTTGGAGAAAATGTTCCGCAAGGCCGGTGTCGATCCCGATCAGCTTATCGAGACGGTGCGGCGCGGCTATTCCGGGCAGGGCGGCCCGCTCACCCCGATCTCGGTCTCGACGCGCGGCACCGTGCCCTCGCCCGAGGCCGCGCGGGCCAACCGCATCATGCAGCGGCTCGACGAGCTGAGCCTCTATCGCCTGGCCGCCGACAAGGTTCCGCTGGCGATGCCGGTCAGTGGCGGCTTTCGCTTCACCTCCGGCTACGGCATGCGGTGGGGCCGGATGCACAAGGGGGCCGACTTCGCCGCCAAGCACGGCACGCCCATCCGCGCCACCGCCGACGGCGTCGTCACCCATGCCGGCTGGCTGTCGGGCTACGGCCAGCTCGTCAAGATCAGGCACGCGTTCGGAATCGAGACGCGGTACGCCCACATGTCCAGAATCCGGGTGCGCGAGGGTCAAAGGGTCTCGCGCGGAGAGCGGATCGGTGATATGGGGAATACCGGACGGTCCACCGGCACCCATCTGCACTACGAGGTCCGGGTGGATGGCAAGGCGATCAACCCCATGACCTATATCAAGGCAGCGAGAGATGTTTTCTAAGAGCAAGATCAACGAACCCGCGCAAAAGCCCGCCGAGACCAAGCCCGCGCCCGCCGATGCGCGCAGCGAAAGCGTCCGGGCCGAGACCGGGAGCGAACAGCGCAGCGCGGCCCCCAAGGCCAAACCGCCCGCATCCGTGCTCTCCGCGGACCTGCACGTGGTGGGCAACCTGCGCACCACCGGCGACATTCAGGTCGAGGGCACCATCGAGGGCGACATCCGCGCCCACCTGCTGACCGTCGGCGAAGGCGCCACCGTCAAGGGCGAGGTGATCGCCGATGACGTGGTGGTCAACGGGCGCATCGTCGGGCGCGTGCGCGGCCTCAAGGTGCGGCTGACCTCGACCGCGCGGGTCGAGGGCGACATCATCCACAAGACCATCGCCATCGAATCGGGCGCGCATTTCGAGGGCTCGGTGCAGCGGCAGGACGATCCGCTCTCGGGCAACAAGCCCGGGGCCAAGGGTGGCGGCCAGGGGGCCGCGGCCCAGCAGGGCGGCGGACAGCAGGGCAGCGGGCAACAGGGCGGCGCGCAACCCGCGGCCGCCCCCGCGCAAAAGCCTGCTCAGGCCAAGCCCGCCCAGGGCTGACCCTCGAAGTATCGGCACAAGGCACCCTGCACCCTGCGCAGGGTGTTTGGTCCTTTCTGTCAGAACTGCAGGCTCAGCCCGAGAACCGGGCCGGAAAACTCCACGTCGAAGCCGCGCCCGCCCTTGTCGTAATCGACCTCGAGATGGCGATAGCCGACGGAAAGGAACAGCCGGTCACGCGTCTGCCAGTTGACCGTGGCGAGGAGCTGCGCGCTCATGTCCGACCCGGCCCCGAACCCGCCGACATCCACATAGCCCGTTGCCGACCAGCGGTCTGCGATCCGCACATTGGTGCGCGCCACGAGGACCGGATCGGTGAAATCCAGCGACAATCGCGCCGACAGCCCCGGCACCGCCGTGTTGGCCCGCGCCTTGATATCCCAATGGCGCAGCCCCACGAGGTAATCCACCGTCGCCCGCCCGCCGTCAAGCGCGCGATAGCCTGCCGCAAGCGTCAGTGACGATTGCTCGACCCGCCCGCGCGCCGCGATCCCGAGGCCCGGCACGACCCCGGTGCGCGAACTGCGTGAGGCGGAATAATCGCCGATCACCACGAACCGCCCCTGCCGGTAAAGGCCCGAGAGGAAAAACGCGCTGTCGAGGTCTTCGAGCACATCTGACAGCCCCTCCCTGAACCGAAGCCTCGGTCCTCCGGCCACCGGCGAGACCGACCCGCCCACGCCCGTACCCCAGATGTAAGGGGTGATCTGGAACACGCGGTCCTGCGCGACAACCGGCGAACCGAACGTCAACAGGAACGCCGCCGCGACGGTCAGAAGTCTCCGCATCACAGCGCCTCCTTCACGATGGCGCCGCCCTTGACGATCATCGCCAGGCTGTCCTCGGGCGTGCCGAGCCAGTCAAGGCCCGCCTCGGGATCGCCTTCCACCACGAGAAGATCGGCCAGAGCGCCCTCTTCGATCACCCCCAGGTGCCCGTCATAGGACGCGCGCTCGCCCGACATCGCGAGCAGATCACCCGCCGCGCCCGTGGCCATGCGCAGCGCCTCCAGCGGCGGCATGAAGCGCGTGAGCTTGGCCAGTTGGCGGCCCTGTGTGGCGGCCCCGCCAGGGTTCATCAGCACATCGGTGCCGAACGCCATGTTGACACCCTCGGCGCGGCCCATCTCGAAGGCGCGCACCGTGCCGGTGGCCACCTCGTCGGCCTTGGCCTGCTGGCGCGGATCGGCTTTCGGGTTGGCGTCCTCGTCGCCGAGGAATGGCTGGATCGACCACCATGCGCCCGCGTCGCGCATCATCCGGACGGTTTCCAGATCGGCCAACTGACCATGCTCGATGGATTTGACGCCTGCGCGCAGCGCCCGCTGAATGCCCCTGGAGGTATAGACATGGGCACAGACATAGGTGCCCCAATCCGCCGCCGCCTGAACCGCCGCGCGCATCTCGTCCTCGGTGAACTGCACGCTTTCCAGCGGATCGTATAGCGAGGTCACGCCGCCGCCGGCCATGATCTTGATCTGGCTTGCGCCCTTCATCAGTTGCTCGCGCGTGCGGCGCAACACCTCGGCGCGCCCGTCGGCGATGGCCGCCACGCCCGCGCGTTCGATATAGGCCAGATCGCCATCGGCGCGCGGCAGATCGCCCACCATGCGGAAATCGCCATGCCCCGAGGTCTGCGAGATCATCGCACCGGAGGCGAGGATGCGCGGCCCTGCAACGACGCCGCGATCTATCGCCAGCTTGAGGCCAAAGGCAGGACCGCCGGTATCCCGCACCGTGGTAAACCCGCGCATCAGCGTGGCCCCCGCCTGCCGCCCGGCCATCAGGTGAACAAAGCCGATATCGGCGCTCATCGCCTGAAGCTGCGTCACCCCCACCAGCGTGCTGTGCCAATGGGCGTCGATAAGGCCGGGGATCACCGCGCGCCCGCCGCACTCAATACGCCGCGCCTCTTCCGGCCCCTCTCCCGCGGGGAAAATCGCGGCAATGCGCCCGCCCTCGATCAGGATCTCGCGGCCTTCCTGCATGGCAAGCGTGGTTCCGTCGAAATAGCGCAGGTTGGTGAGCAGGACGGGCCGGTTCGCGCCCTGCCCGTAGGCCGCTTCAGGCGCAAGCCCGAACCCGGCGAAAAGGCCCAGGACCGCCGCGATGCCGCCCAGCATCTCGCGGCGCTTCAGATCGGCCTCGATGCGGGCAAAGGCCGCCTGCGTCTGCGGCGCGCCGCACAGGCAGCAATCGATTGCTCCAGAGGCCCGTGCCTCCGCCGTGTCGCAAATCACGCACATCAAATCCGCCTCCGGTAGAAAACATCCGCCTTGGGACTTAACGCACCCCACCCGAAAGCCAAAGAATTAAGCGCTCACGCCTCCAGTTCGGCATCCCAATAGAGGAAATCCACCCAGCTTTCGTGCAGGTGGTTGGGCGGGAACTTGCGCCCCATGTTGCGCAATTCCTCCGCCCCCGGCGCGCGCGGCGCGCGGCGCAGGTTCATGCCCGCCCGCCGCAGGCTGCGCGACCCCTTGCGCAGGTTGCAGGGGCTGCACGCCGCCACCACGTTCTCCCAGCTTGTGCGCCCGCCGCGTGCGCGCGGCACCACGTGGTCGAAGGTCAGGTTGTCGCGCGCGCCGCAATACTGGCAGCAGAATTCGTCCCTCAGAAAAAGATTGAAGCGCGTGAAGGCCACGCGCTTCTGAGGTTTCACATAGTCCCGCAGCACGATCACCGAGGGTATGCGTATCTCGGTACTCGGACTGCGCACCCAGTGATCGTAATTGGCGACGATATCCACCCGGTCGGCCCAGACCGCCTTGATCGCCTCCTGCCATGTCCACAGCGACAGCGGGTAGTAGGAGAGCGGCCGGTAATCGGCGTTGAGCACCAGCGCGGGGTATTGCCGCAGCCCGGCGGGCTCCCTCACGAATTCGCTCCTGAAATCACCATCCATCGCGTGCCCAGCCCCCACCGGCGCCCCTGTTGTGACGGGCGCGCAGAACACCCGCCATATACCTACTATATATCGCGGCGCCCACCTGACAAGCCCGAGAATTTGCGCCACATCTAGCGATCTCCTACAAGCGCAAGGTAACCGCCATGTGACACGTTCAGGCGGCGACGCCCGGGTCCTGCGCGGATTGCCGCCGCCACAGCGCGGCATAGCGCCCGCCCCGGGCCAGCAGGTCGGCATGGGTGCCCTCCTCGGCCACGCGTCCCGCTTCCAGCACCACGATCCGGTCGGCCCCCGCTACCGTCGACAGGCGGTGCGCGATCATGATGACGGTGCGCCCCTCGGCGGCGCGGGCCAGCGCATCCTGGATGTCGCGCTCGGTGCCGGTGTCGAGCGCGCTCGTCGCCTCGTCCAGCAGAAGGATCGGCGGGTTCTTGAGCAGCGTGCGCGCGATCCCCACGCGCTGTTTCTCGCCGCCCGACAGCTTCAGCCCCCGCTCGCCCACCTGCGTGTCATAGCCCTCGGGCAGCCCGGAAACGAACTCGTGGATTTGCGCCGCGCGCGCCGCCGCCTCGATCTCGGCCTGGCTCACGTCGTCGCGCCCATAGCCGATGTTGTAGCCGATCGTGTCGTTGAACAGAACCGTATCCTGCGGCACCACGCCGATGGCCGCGTGCAGGCTGTCGAGCGTGACGTCGCGGATGTCCTGCCCGTCGATCATGATACGGCCCGCCTGCACGTCGTAGAAGCGAAAGAGCAGCCGCCCGATGGTCGACTTGCCCGAGCCCGACGGCCCGACCACGGCCACGGTCTGCCCCGCCGGCACGTCGAGCGTCACGCCCCCGAGGATCGGGTTGCCCGGGTCATAGCCGAAATGCACGTCGTCGAGCCGCACATGCGCCCCGTCGATGTCGAGCGGCCGGGCATCCGCGCGCTCGCGCACGTCGGGGGGCTGGTCGAGCAGCGCGAACATCTCGCCCATGTCCACCAGCGCCTGCCGAATCTCGCGATAGACGGTGCCCAGGAAATTGAGCGGCATGGTGATCTGGATCATGTAGGCGTTGACCATGACGAAATCGCCCACTGTCATGGTGCCCGCCTGCACCCCCATCGCCGCCATCACCATCACCGCAACCAGCCCGCCGGTGATGAGGAACGACTGCCCGAAATTGAGGAACGAGAGCGAATAGGCGGTCATCAGCGCGGCGCGCTCGTAGCCCGCCATCGCCCGGTCATAGCGCGCGGCCTCAAGCCCCTCGGCGCCGAAATACTTGACCGTCTCGTAATTGAGCAGGCTGTCGATGGCCTTCTGGTTGGCGTCGGTGTCCTGGTCGTTCATCTCGCGGCGCAGCTTCACCCGCCACTCGGTCACCTTGAAGGTAAAGGCGACATAGGCCGCGATCACGCCCGCCACCACCACCAGATACCAGATGTCGAAGGCAAGCCACAGGATCACCCCCACCATCAAGAGTTCGAGGATCAGCGGCGCGATGGAAAACAGCAGGAAGCGCAGCAGGAAATCCACCCCCTTCACGCCGCGCTCGATGATCCGGCTGAGGCCCCCGGTGCGCCGCGACAGGTGATAGCTGAGCGACAGCGCGTGGATATGGCGGAACGTCTCGAGCGCGAGGGTGCGCAGCGCCCGCTGCCCCACCTTGGCAAAGGCCGCGTCGCGCGCCTGCTGAAAGCCCACGTTCATCAGCCGCGACAGGCCATAGGCCACGGTGAGGCCAATGGCCCCCGCCCCCAGCGCCCAGGCGGGGCTCGGCCCCTCGCCCGCCAGCGCATCGACCGCCACCTTGTAGAAGACGGGCGTGGCCACCGCGATCAGCTTGGCCGCCAGCAGCAACAGCAGCGCAAGCACCACCCGGCGCCGCACCCACGGCTCCTCCGCGCTCCACAGGTAGGGGGCGACCCGGCGGATGATCCGCCAGCCGCTTCCTTCGGGCGGGTGCGTATCGGACGGGGTGTCGGTCATCGGTGGCGTGTGTCCCTGGCTGCCGGACCCCACAGATAGCCGCGACACCCCCCGATGACCAGAGCGCGGGCCTATTGCGGCAACTCGAAGACCTGCCCGGGATAGATCAGGTCGGGGTCGCGGATGCGGTCGCGGTTGGCCTCGAACACGCGGACATAAAGGATGCCTTCGCCATAGGCCTCGCGCGAGATCGCCCACAGGGTCGAGCCGGGCTGCACCGTGACCACCGACATGCGCGGCGGCGCGGGCGGGCCGTCCGCGCCGCTGTCACCGCCCCCCGCCGGGAGCGCCGCCACGTCCTCGCGCTTGAACGGCGTCTCGATGCGCGAGGTGACCTCGCCCTCCTCGCTCACCTCGTCCACCCGCAGGGTGTAGACGCCGGTATCCACGTCCGGCAGGTCGCTGCGCCAGGTGCCGCGCGCGTCCACCGGCGCGCTGGTGATGGCGCGGTTGTCGATGTAGATGCGCACCCGCGCGTCCGGCGTGCTGGCCCGGCCCGCCAGCTGCACCGCGCCCGCCTCGGAATAACTGATCGAATCGAGCGCTACCGACGACATCACCTCGGGCCCCGGCTCACCCGGGGCCTGCAACACCCGCACCCCCTCGGCATCCGACAGCATGACCGTCGGCGCGGCGGGGGCTTCGGCCGGCGGCACCGTGGTGCCGTCGCCCGCACCCGGCTGCGGCGCGGGGCCGGCCGCCGGGGCCTCGGGCGCGGCGGGCCGGGTCGCGGCCACCTCTGGCGCAGGCGCGTCCGCGGCAGGGGCGGCACCCTCTGCGGCCCCGGGCCCGGACGTCTCCGCCGGCGCGGCACCGGCGCTCTCGGCCTTGCCGCCTTCGCGATCCGCTGCCCCGACCGCGCCGATCCCGTCGGTCTCCGCGACCGCACCGGTCCCCTCGACGGCCTCCGGCGTCTCCCGATCCTCGCCGGCAGCGTCG
>Ga0102932_1001103_pt1 | contig 13958 bp, 15 predicted proteins | sample SalPonR1_C_D2_MG_FD_78212 | JGI IMG/M metagenome (GOLD analysis project Ga0102932, IMG submission 78212) | Salt pond soil microbial communities from South San Francisco under conditions of wetland restoration - Salt Pond MetaG R1_C_D2_MG | ecosystem: Environmental > Aquatic > Marine > Intertidal...
CCAGGCGCTTCCCCCGCCCCACAGGTAGGGCGCGCCCCGGAAGCCGGTCCACGCCTCCAGCGGCTCGACCGGCCGGACGTCGTGCCATGCGGTCAGCGCCGGCGCGGGCACGAACGCCGTCCGGCCGTCCGGGAGCGCGACCTCCGCGAAGGCGCCCTCCTCGCTCCGAACACGCACCCGGTCGCCCCAGGCGAGCTCCGTCAGCACCTCGCCCTGCACCCGGGGCGCCGCGTACGCGTGGCTGCGGAGCTGGGTGACGAGGTGGGTCGCCTCGGCGCCCTGCGGCGTCAGCGCGCCCTCCGGGATCCAGCCCAGGTAGCGGTCGGAGCCCGTTCGGATCTTGCGCCACGCGCCCTCCCGCGCGACGACCTCGACGGGAGCGCCCAGGCGGACCTCGGTCACGGCCTCGGCGCTGGACGCCGGAGCGGCCCGCAGCAGTTGCGCCCTCGTCACCGTGGCCAGCTCGGGCACGACCGCCCGCACCGCGTCCGCGTCCAGACCCTCGGCGTGCGCCCACGCGCGGACCGTCTCGAGATGCGCGGCGTCGACGGAGCCGGCCAGCACGCGGCCGGCGGCGCGAAGCTCCAGCTGGTCGTGGCGCGCGTCGTACTCGGGCACGATCGGCGCGGGATCGACGCGCACGACCGGCGCGGCGAAGGCCCGATCGATGAAACCGTCCGTCATGGCGGCTCCTTCCGGCGCGAGCGGCGGGGCCGGGCCGGCCCCGGGGTACGCTGACGCGCGCGAGCATCATCCCACGGGAGGCCCCATGCACGTCGACTGGACCCGCTACGAGCTCACGACCGCACGCCCCTTCGGGATCGCGCGTTGGACGCACTCGGCCTATCCCCGGGTGGTCGTGCGCGTCGTCGACGGAGAGCACGAGGGCGTGGGCGAGGCCACCCCGAACGCATTCTACGGCGAGACCGCCGAGACCGTCGCCGCCGTGCTCCCGACGCTGCGCGACGCGCTGCCCGACGATCCGTGGGCGTGGCGGGCCGCTGCGGATGCGATGGAGGCACGCCTGCCCGGCCACCACCGCAGCGCCCAGGCAGCCGTCGAGGCGGCCCTGCTGGATCTGGCCGCCAGGCAGGTCGGCCTTCCGGTGCACCGCCTGCTGGGCCTGTCCGGTCGGGGCGGCGTCAGCTCGGTCACCGTGGGGCTCGGATCGCTGGACGAGGTCCGGGCGCAGGCCGCCGCCCACGTCCAGGACGGGTTCACGGCCCTGAAGGTCAAGCTGGGCGGCGATGACGACGAAGGCGTCCTCGCCGCGATCCGCGACGCCGCGCCGGACGCGCGGCTACGCGTCGACGCCAACGCGGCCTGGACGGCGCGCGACGCGATCCGCCGCCTCCCGATGCTGGAGGCGCACGGCGTCGAGCTCGTCGAGCAGCCGGTCGCCGGCGCCGATCTGGACGGCCTGGCGGCCGTGACGAACGCCAGCCGGATCCCCGTCGCCGCCGACGAGTCGTTCGTGTCGCTGCGCGACCTGGCGCGGCTGCGGGTGGACGTCGTGAACGTGAAGCTCGCCAAGATCGGCGGACCGCGCCGCGCCATGCTGGCGCTCGAAGCGGCCAGGGCGATGGGGTTCGGCACGATGCTGGGCTGCATGATCGAGTCCAGCCTGGCGACCGCCGCGGCCGCCCACCTCGCCGACCTGGCGGACTGGCTGGACCTGGACGGTCCGCTGCTGCTGGCCCAGGACCCCTGGACCGGTCTGGCGTGGAGCGAGGGCGGGCGCGTCCGACCCGGCAGCGGGACGGGCTGGGGCGTCCGCCCGGTCGAGCCGCCCGGAACGCAGGGGTAGCGGGCCGGCCGCCCCCGTCGCATGCTCCGTATCGGACCGACCGTACGCTGGATCGTCGCCACCGCCCTCGCCGGGGTGGTCGTCAGCCTGGCGGAGGCGGCAGGCGTCCGCTCCTCGGCGACCCTGCTGCTGCCCGGGCTGGCCATGGGCCTCGCGCAGCGCATCGCCGTCCCCACGCGGATCCCGCCCGTCTGGACCCTGTTCTCGGGGCTGGCGTGGGTCGCAGGGGCGCTGCTGGACGCCACCACCGGCTTCCGTCCGGCCGGTGCGGGACTGTGGCTGCTGCCGACGGCCACCATGGCGCTCTGGCAGCTGTTCCTCCTGAACGACGCGCGACGCGCCTGGCCGTGGCTTCCGGTCTCGCTGGTGGCCGCGCTGGCGCTGCAGCTGACGGCGCAGGGGGCGTGCGCGATCGGCTGCGCGCCGCTCACCGCACGTCTCGGTCCGGTCGCCGCGACCGCCTGGACGTACGGCGCGGGGTTCGCCGCGTACGGCGCGATCACCGGCGCGGCGCTGCCGTGGCTGGCGCGGCGCGCGCCGGACGACCCGCCCCACGCCACGCCCGGGAGGGGGTAGCGTGGCCGGCGTGCACCACCCCGACGATCGCGTTCAGGCACGGCTGCGAGCCGCGTTCGGAGCGCTCTATCCGAGGCTGCTCGACGAGGCGCCCGAACGGGCCGCCTGGGCGCGCCTGGCCATGGAGCGGGTCGAGGCGGCGATCGCGGACGCCCGGAACCGCGTGGGCGAAGCGGGGCATGCGCTGGGGTTCCGCACGCTGCTCAAGCAGGAGCTCGACGCCGCCTGCGACCTGAGCCCGCCGGTCATGCCGTTCGAGGCGCCCGCCCTTTCCGGCGACCGGCTCGTGCGCCAACGCGAAGCCCGGCACGACGAGCGGGCACGCGACCGCGAGCGCCAGGCGGAGCTTCGGCGCGACGAGCTCCGTGCACAGGCGGCGCGCCTGCTGCGCGGAAGCGCGGGCCACGAGGACGACTGACCGGACAGCTTGGGGCGCTCCGCGCGTGGACGGCTCCGGCCGTCAAGGCAGCCCCAGCAGCGCGAACGCCAACGGCGCCAGCAGTCCGCTCGCGACCGCCGTCGTGGCCATGGCCAGCCCCGAGAGCGCGGTGGCCGCGTCGCTCTCTCGGCCCGCCAGCGCCGCGGTACCGATGCCGTGGCTGTTCGTGCCGACCGCGACGCCCAGCGGCCCCTCGCGGAAGCGCAGCGCCCGCAACAGCGGCGGGCCGATCACCGCCCCGACGATGCCGGTGAGGATCACGAGCGGAACGGTGAGCGCGGCGTCCGCGCCGACCCGCTGGGCCAGGTCCACGCCGACGGCGGAGGTCACCGACTTGAGCGCCAGCGCCGCCTGGAGCGTCGGATCGGCTCCCAGGGCACGTGCGATCGCCGGCGTGACGATCAGGCTCACGGCGCCACCGAACGTCGCTCCTCCCAGCAGGGGCCAGGCGTAGCGCCTCAAGGTCGCCCGCTGGCGGTGCATCAGCCAGCCCAGCGCCACCACCGCCGGCCGTAGCGCCCATACCAGCGGCTCGGTCCCCTCGCGGTACGCGGGAAGGGGGATCACGCCGCTGCCGACCACGACGATCAGCGCGGCGACGGTCAGCGCCACCGGGTTCGTCCAGGGACGCCGGACCCGTGCGTCCAGGCGGTCGGCGAGCGCGTAGACGGCGAGCGTCACGACCAACGCCAGGACGGCGGCGGGACTCACGCGGCTCCGCTCACGAACGGGGCGCGCCCCGGCGGACGCGCGACGTCGCGGCGGCGACCGCAGCGGCGACCGCGGCGGAGGCCAGCAACGTGACGATCGATCCGGCGACGATCGCGACGGCGATCGCGGCCGCGTGCTGCGCGACCAGCTCGCCGTACGCCACCACGCCGACGCCGACCGGCACGAACAGGAGCCCCAGCAGCCGGACCAGCGTGGACGCCGCCCGTCGGATGCGGGCCTCGGGCAGCCAGCCCGCCTCGAGCGCGGCGAACGCCAGCAGCATCCCCCAGAGCGAGCCGGGGAGCGGCGCCCACGGCAGCAGGGCGGCCACGCCCTCGCCCAGCGCCCAGGCGGCGATCAGCAGCGCGCCTCCGACCAGCAGGTCGGCCAGCGCGAGCGCCCGAGGCCAGAGACGAAGGTGCATGGCGCGAGCGTACCCGGGCCGTCGCTCGTATGCTGCGGGCATGGCCAGCAACGCGCGCATCGCCGCCGACCTCGACGAGATCGCCGACCTTCTCGAGCTCCAGGACGCCAACCCGTTCCGCGTGCGGGCGTACCGAAACGCCGCCCGCACCGTCCGCGACGCGGACGCCCCGATCCGTGCCCGCGTCGAGGCGAACGAGGATCTGCGCGAGCTTCCCGGCATCGGCAAGGACATCGCGGCGCAGATCGTCCGCAAGGTCGAGGGGCACGAGATGGAAGCGCTCGTCGATCTTCGCGGCAAGGTCCCCCGGGGGCTCCTGGACGTCGTCCGCGTGCCGGGCGTCGGACCGAAGAAGGCGCGGGCGCTCTGGTCGGAGCTGGGCGTCGCGTCGCTGGACGCCCTGGACGCCGCGGCGCGGGAGGGACGGATCGCGGACCTGAAGGGCTTCGGCGCCAAGACGCAGGAGCGGATCGTCCAAGGCGTCGCGTCGGTGCGCCGCTTCGCGGAGCGGCGCCGGCGGGCGGACGCCGAGGCGGCCCTGACGCCGCTGCTCGCCTGGCTGCGCGAGGACGCGGCGGTCGCTCGTCTCGAGGTCGCGGGCAGCGTTCGCAGGGGACGCGACACCGTCGGCGACGTGGACCTGCTCGTCGTCAGCGACGATCCGACCCGGGTCATGGCGCGCTTCCGCGACTACGAGGAGGTCGAGACGGTGCTGGGCACGGGCGAGAGCAAGACCAGCCTGGCGCTCGCGGACGGGCTCCAGGTGGACCTGCGCGCGGTCGACGCGGCGGCGTTCGGCGCGGCGCTGCTCTACTTCACCGGCAGCAAGGCGCACAACGTCCGGCTCCGCCTGCGGGCGCAGGAGCGCGACGCCACGCTGAACGAGTACGGGCTGTGGAGCGAGGACGGCACCGAGCGGATCGCGGGCGCCAGCGAGGAGGAGGTGTACGAGGCGCTGGACCTGCCGTGGATCCCGCCCGAGCTACGCGAGGACCGCGGCGAGCTCGAGGCGGCCGAGGAGCGGCGGCTGCCGCTGCTGATCGGCGTGGACGACATCGTGGCGGACCTGCATACGCACAGCGACTGGAGCGACGGCTCCGGCACCCTGCGCGAGATGCAGGAGGCGGCCGTCGCGCGGGGACTCGAGGTGCTCGCGGTGACCGACCACAGCCCGGCCCTGAAGATGACGGGCGGACTGGACCGCGACAAGCTGCTCCGCCAGTGGGAGGCGCTGGACCGCCTGGAGGGGGTCGTGTCCGGGCTGACGGTGCTGCGCGGCATGGAGGTGGACATCCTGGCGGACGGGACGCTGGACATGGACGACGACCTGCTGGAACGGATGGACGTGGTCGTCGTCAGCGTGCACGGCCGCTTCGAGCTGGACGAGGCGCGCCAGACCGAGCGGGTCGTGGCCGCGCTGGCCCACCCGTCGGTGAACGTGCTGGGGCATCCCACCGGAAGGCTGCTGGGTCAGCGCGACGGGTTCGCCATCGATCTGGACGCGGTGATCGCTGCCGCCCTCGAGCACGACGTCGCGCTCGAGATCAACGCGCATCCCGCCAGGCTGGATCTGGACGACCGCTGGGCGCGCGTCGCTGCGAAGGCGGGCGTTCCGATCTCGATCAACACCGACGCACACGCGCCGTCCGAGCTGGGGCTGCTGGCTCACGGCGTGCTTCAGGCACGGCGGGCGTGGCTGGAGCCGCGCCACGTCGTCAACACCTGGCCCCTGTCGCGGCTGCGTCGCTTCCTGAAGAAGCAGCCGGGCTGGCGCGAGGATTGACGGCCGCAGGCGGCGTCGGCGGCGTGGGCGGGGCGCCGGCCTAGGGGGTGGCCGCGCGGCGAAGCGGGCCACGGTATCGTCTGGACCGACACGGAGGAGGCATCGCCTTGAGACCGATCGATCCGACCGAGATCCAGACCGAGCTCGCACGCAAGGCAGGTCGCGACGTGTACCTGCACCTCGAGACGACCACGGGAAGCTACACCTCGCTGGCACCGGAGCCCACGCCCCCCTGCATCGCGTTCGTCCGCAACGCCCGCATCCGCTACGAGCGCGGCGCGGTGAAGGGCCCCGGACCGTACAGGGTGGGGCTCAAGATGGACGACGGGTGGGTGTACGGCGACGGCCTGACCCACGCCGAGGTCGACGACGAAGGACGGCTCTTGATGGCGGGCTACGACGATCAGGGGCGCGTGCGGCTCGCGTTCGAGATCAGCGAGACGCCGTTCCGGGAAGGCGTGTCGTGAGCGCCGCCGACATGGGCTCGAGCGCTGCGACGACCCGAGACGCGTTCACCGTCCACGGTCCGGTGGCCGAGCGTCACCTGCTGGTGGTGCTCCCGCACCCCGACGACGAGAGCTTCTCGTCGGGCGGGACGATGGCCATGCACGCCGACGCCGGCGTCGCGGTGACGTACCTGTGCGGTACGTACGGCGACATGGGCCGCAACATGGGCGTGCCGTTCTTCGCGAACCGGGAGACGCTGCGCGACGTCCGTGAGCAGGAGCTGCGCGAAGCGTGCCGAATCCTGGGCGCGGACGTCCGCTTCATGGGCTTGCGCGACAAGACGGTCGAGTTCGAGGACCCTGACGAGCTCGCTGTCCGCATCGCCGGAGTGATCGAGGAGCTGGACGCCGACCTGGTGATCTCGTTCTACCCGGGGCACGGCGTCCATCCCGATCACGACGCGATGGGCGAAGCGACGCTGCGCGCCGTGACCGGCCTGGCGGAGGCCGAGCGGCCGACCTTCTGGGCGGTCGCGGTCGGCGAGCGCGACGGGCTCGAGCAGGCGCTCGGCCCGGCGGACGTCCGCGTCGACATCCGGGCGTGGGCGGACCGGAAGCGAGCCGCGTTGGAGGCGCACGCCACGCAGACGAAGACGATGTTCGCCCGGATGGAGGCTCAGGCGGCTGGCGACGAGCACCTGCGCGAGCGCCTCGAGGAGGGTCGCCGGGTAGAACGGTTCTACGATCTGACTCCGTAGCGAGCTGCGTTCGGGAGACTCGGAGCGTACCTCGTTCGGCACTGGTCCGCCAAGGTTCCTACGGAGCGATGCACGCTTCGGTGCACGTCGCCGTTCGATGGCGTACAGTGGAAAACGATCCGCTGACAGGGATCGCGTTTCCGGAGGTAGAAGCATGAACCACGTCGAAGCCAAGGTGATGGTCCCGGAGGACCGCCTTGCAGAGTTCTACGCGCTGATGGGTCGCTGGCTCGCGGGCGAAGCCACGCTCCCGTCCGTCCGGCGCGGGTCGCGCAGGTCGCGGCGCGCCAGCGGCCCGTCCGCCAGCAGCTACGCCGCGATCGGCACGCACCTCGCCGACATGTCGGGCCGCGAGGCCACGCTGTCGTTCGACCAGATCGAGTCGATCATCGGTCGTCAGCTGCCCGCCTCCGCGCACCGGCATCGCGCCTGGTGGGCGAACACCGACACGCACTCGCAGGCGCTGACCTGGCTGTCGGCCGGCTGGAAGGTCGAGGCGGCCGACCTGGACGCCAAGGAAGTGACGTTCGTCCGCGACTGACGCGGACGTGGGCACGTCGCGCCGGACGCCCCGGCCGCCGAGCGCCCACCGCGCAGCACGATGACGGAGGGGCGCCCACGGGCGCCCCTCTTCGCGAACGCCCTCAGTCCAGGCGCATCCGGTCCAGCTCCTCCTGCCGCTGCGCCTCGCGCCTGCGCGCCGCGGGCGTCCTCAGCCAGCGACCCAGCCGCTCGCTGAGCGCGTCGTAGCGGCCGAACACGACGCTTCCCAGGAGGATGGAGAGGACGACGTACGACGACACGGTCGACCGGAGCGCTTCCTCGATCTCCGGAGCGATCTGCGGCGCGGTCGCGGCGAGACCGATGATGACCAGGCTGAACTCGCCGCGCGGCACCAGCATCAGGCCGTGGCCGACGGAGCCCCGCAGCGACAGGCCGCTGAGACGCCCGGCCACGAGACCGGTCGCGACCTGCGTCGTCGTGGTCACCACCAGCAGCAGCAGCGCCAGCGGCAGGTACCGTCCGGCGCCGACCAGCTCGACGTGCAGGCCGACGTCGAAGAAGAACGCCGCGGCGGCCACCTGGTGCCAAGAGCCCAGGCTCTCCTCCACACGCTCGCGATGCCGGGAGTCGGACACGACCATCCCCAGCAGGAAGGCGGCGACCGCCTCGGGAAACCCGAGCTCCGCCGCGCCCAGCGAGAACAGCAGCACCAGCGCCAGGAGCAGCAGGACCAGAGCCTCGCCCTCTCGGCTCAGGAGCCGCTCCAGCCCGTTCCGACCGAACCTCAGGAACAGACCGTAGGCCGCGAGGAAGAGCAGCACGCCCGCGAACTGCCACGGACTTCCGCCCGCCGTCGCGAGCCCCAGCCCGCCCAGCACCACGACCATCGCCAGGTCCTCGTACACCAGCACGCCCAGGGTGCGCTCGGCCTCGGGGTACGCGACCAGGTTCCGCTCGGAGAGCAGCTTGGCGATCACGCCGCTGCTGCTGATGTACGTCGCGGACCCCAGGAACGCCGCGCCCCACGGCCCGAAGCCCAGCGCGAGACCGAGCATCGCGCCCACCGCCAGGTTGGCCAGGTCGACCGAGCCGGCGATCATCGTCCGGCGGCCCCCCTCCGCGAAGCGGGCCAGCGAGAACTCGAGCCCCATGAAGAACAGCAGCAACAGCAGGCCCAGCTCGCCGAACAGGTCGGTGACCTCGCTGGGCGAGAAGACCGGAACGATGCCGCCCGGCCCCAGCAACAGGCCGACGAGGATGAAGCCGACGACGGTGGACACGCCGAGCTTCTTCGACCCCCAGGCCGAGAGGTAGAGGGCCAGCGCGATCAGGCCCAGCTGCAACGTCGGGCTCACGCGGTCGTCGTCTCGGCCCCCTCGATCAGCCGACGTGCCGCGTCGGTCTGATCGTCGTCGCCGATGAGCAGCAGCGTGTCGCCCGCCTCGAACACCGTCTCGATCGGCGGGTTCGGCAGCGCGTCGTCTCCGCGGATGACGGCGACGACGCTGGCCCCCGTTTTCTGGCGGAGACGCGACTCGGCCAGGGTGTGTCCCACCATGGCCGAGTCCTCGTCCAGGCCCACCCACTCGATCTCGAGCGCACCGAGAACCAGCTCGAGCTTGTCGAGCTCCGGCGCGCCGACCATCGCGGTCCCCAGCAGGTTGGCGAGCTGCTGGGCCTCGTCACGCTCCAGCTTGACGACGTCGCAGGGGCGATCCTCGTCCTGGAGAAAATGGAACAGCTGCCGCTCGCCGTCGGGACGGACGATGATGGCGACGTTGCCGCCGGTGCGTAACGGCATGACGTACTTCTTGCCGATGCCTGGAAGCGTCGCTTCGCGGACCTCGATGGGCGTGGTCTCGGAATCGCTCATGCCGGCATGATACGCGCGTCCTGGTCGCGCGCCGGTAGGGCGCTCCGGACGGGGCCGGTCAGCTTCGGCCGTGGCCCCACGACGCGGCGTGGGCCGTGCGCTTCGCGCCGCGTGCCGCGGCGGCGTTGGGCGCCGCAGCGCTCGCGGCCTCGTCCGCGACCGGCGACCTCGCGACGCCGTCGTCCAGCTCCGCTTCGGGCAGACGCGCGACCACCCCGAGCGCGACGACCGTCACCACCAGCGCCACGACGAACACCTCGGAGACGGCGCCTCCCAGCAGGCCGCGCAGCGACGCGAGAAACGCCTGGAACCCGTCCGCACCGAGCAGCGGCACGACGGTCTCGCGCACGGCGGCGACCCGGTCTGGGTCGGTCAGCAGGTTCGGGTCGCTCAACGATTCGAAGACCGGGGCCGGCAGTCGGCTCGCGTCGCTCGCGAGCAGATCCGGGAGGCCCGCCCGCACCCGGCCGGCGACCATCGCACCGAACACCGTGACGCCCAGCGTTCCGCCGATCTGGCGGAAGAACTGGTTCGCCGAGGTCGCGGCGCCGAGCAGGTGGATCGGAAGCGCGTTCTGGACCGCAAGCGTCAGGAGCGAGTTCGTCGGGCCGATCCCGGCGCCGAGCACCACCATCCACGCCACGACCGTGCCGAGCGGCGTGTCCGGGCCGAAGGTGGCCGTCGCGGCGAAGCCGACCGCCATGAGCGCCACGCCGATCGCGATCCAGCGTCGGTAGCGGCCGGTACGGCTGGCCAGCCAGCCGCTCAGCGTGGAGCCCAGCACCACGCCGATCATCATGGGCGCGAGCACGAACCCCGACGCGGCGGCGCTCCCCCCTTGTACGCCCTGGATGTAGAGCGGGAGGTAGATCACCGCCCCGAACAGGCCGATGCCGGTGAGGAACGCGGCGATGTTCGCGACGCGGTAGGTACGGTCGCGGAACAGGGCCGGATCGAGCGTGGGATGCGAGCTTCGGAGCTGCACGAGAACGAAGCCGGTCAGCGCCACGGCCGCGAGCGCCAACGCGGAGACGACGCGGACGTCGCTCCACGGGTACGTCGTTCCGGCCCAGGTGAGGGCCACCAGCAGCGGAACGGTGCCGGTGATCAGCAGCGCCGTCCCGGGCAGATCGAAGCCGGAGCCCGGCCGGCGTTCGGACCGGGGCAGGTAGCGACGCACGATCTCGAACGCGACGATCGCCACGGGCACGTTGACGAAGAACACCCAGCGCCATCCGAGCGTGTCGGTGAGCAGCCCGCCCACCAGCGGTCCGACGACGCTGGACACGCCGAACACGGCGCCGGTGAGTCCCTGATAGCGACCTCGCTCGCGCGGGGCGAAGATGTCGCCGATCGCCGCCCAGCTCATGCTGATCAGCGCGCCGCCCCCGATGCCTTGGATCGCCCGGAAGGCGACGAGCTGCGCCATCGACTGCGACGCGCCCGCAAGCAGCGAGGCGACGGTGAACGCCACGATGCCGGTCAACAGCACGGGGCGTCTGCCGATCACGTCGCTGATCCGGCCGTAGATCGGGAGCGTGACGGTAGCCGCGAGCGAGAACGACGTGAACGCCCAGGCGTACAGGTCGAAGCCTTCGAGCTCGGCGATGATCCGGGGCAGCGCGGTGCCGACGACGGTCATGTTGAGCGACGACAGGAACAGCACCGCCAGCACGCCGCCGAACGCGGCCATCTTCTCGCGCTGCGTCGCGTCAGCCATCTGGGTCGCTCCGAGCGTCCGCCCGCGTCTCGGCCAGTCCGGCGAGTCCGTTCGCCAGGTCGGCCGCCCGCTCGGTGGAGAGGTCGGGCCAGGCGTCCGCCAGCGCCTGGGCCAGCACGGTGCGGGCCTCGAACGTCGCCGTGCGTCCGGACTCGGTCAAGGTGAGCTCCACGTGGCGTCGGTCGTGGTCGCCGGTGCGGCGACCGACCCAGCCGCGGTCCACCAGCCGTTGCACGGCGCGCGTCACGCTGGGCGGGGGAAGGTTCAGCGCCTCGGCCACGCGGCCGGGCCGGAGGTCGCCACGATCGAGGGCGGCCAGGACGAACATCTCGCGTAGCGACAGCGCGTGGCTGTCGCGCAACGCCTCGTCCATCACACGCTCGACGCTCCGGTCCAGGCGCAGCAGGCTGCGCGCCAGCTCGAGGAACGCGCTCTGCCGCGCAGTCATTTCCATTCGGAACTATTTACCATGGAACGATTCGTCGGGCCGTCGCCCATTCGACGGTTCGCCCCGGATCAGTCCAACAGATCGTGCTCGATCGCCCAGCGCACCAGCTCGGCCCGCGTCCGCACGCCCAGCTTCTCGCTGGCGCGCTCGCGGTAGGTCGCGACCGTCTTCTCGCTGATCCCCAGCATCTCCGCGATCTCGCGGTACGTCGCGCCGTGGGCGATCTGCTTGACGACCTCGTGCTCCCGGCCCGTCAGGCGCGCGTGCTTGTACGGATCGCCGCTCGCCATCTCGCGCGCCAGCTCGGCCAGCAGACGGGCAGGAGCGTAGTACTCTCCGCGCGACACCGCCAGGATGGCGTCGACGAGCTGCGTCTCGACGCTGGTCTTGGGCACGTAGCCTGTTCCGCCAGCCTCGAGGAAGCCCTGCACGTACTCGGGATCCTCGTGCATCGACAGCGCGACGTAGCGCGTGGAGGGCAGCACCGCCTTGAGCGCCCGGGCGGTCTCGATCCCGTTCATGCCGGGAAGCGACAGGTCCAGAAGGACCACGTCGGGAGCCGTGTCGGGCGCGAGGCGGAGCGCGTCCTCGCCGCTCTCGGCCTCGCCCACCACCTCGAACCCCTCCTGGGACTCGAGCAGCATGCGCACGCCGGCGCGAACGATGGCGTGATCGTCGACGACGAACAGCCGGACAGGATCCCTCATGCCGACCATCCTATCCGGCTCGGCGCGGCAGGCGGGCGTGGACGGTCGTCCCTCGGCCCAAGACCGTCTCGATGCCCAGCGTCCCTCCGAGCAGCTGCAGCCGCTCGCGCATGCCCACGATCCCTACCTCGTCCGCCGGCGCGAGCGCCGAGGGGTCGAACCCCCTCCCGTCGTCCTCGACGACGAGCTGGACCTGCCTGTCGCTGGCCGTCGCGACCACCGAGACGCTCGAGGCCCGCGCGTGACGAACCACGTTCGTCAGCGCCTCCTGGCACACGCGGTAGAGGACCGTCTCCTCAACGCTCGAGAGCCTGGGGAGGTGGATGGCCACCTGGGTCTCGAGCCCGTGGCGCTCGTGGAGCTCCCGCGCGAAGCGGCGCACCGCCGCGTCGAGCCCCAGCGCGTCCAGCACGGAGGGTCGCAAGTCCAGCGCGATGCGCCGCACGTCGCCCAGCGTGGCCGAAGTGAGCTCCTTGAGCCGCGCCAGCTCGACCCGGTCGGGCTGCTCGATCGCGGCGTCCAAGCCCAGCAACAGGCCGGTGAGCGCCTGGCCGATCTGGTCGTGCAGATCGCGCGAGATGCGACCGCGCTCCTCTTCCTGGGCGGTCAGCAGCGCGCCGATCAGACGCGCCCGCTGACGTTCCTTCTGGGCCAGCCGCGCGTGCAACGCAGCGCGCCCCAAGCCCGAGGCGATCAGGACCGCGACGGTGCGCAGGAACTCGGGCCCGACAGGGTCGCCACCGTCGACCGGGCGGAACGCCAGCGCCGCGCGCCGATCGACGGGGAGCGCCCACCAGCCGTCACGCAGCTCCGGCTGGCCGGTCGCGATCGCGCGTCGAACGTGTTCGTTCAGCGCAGCGTCGTCGGGCACGCCGCCCGAACGCTCGCGAGGGGCCTCCCGGCTCGGGAATCCCTCCTGTGTGCTGGCGGCGGTCGCGATCGCGTCCGGCGCCCCCGCCACGATCCGATAGGCGATCCCCGCCTCGAACGGCTCACGCTCGAGCAGGCACGTCAGGGCGCGCTCGAGCACCTGCTGCTCGTCCAGCGGGCGCGCGATCTCGTCGCCCAGCAGGCGAAGCGTCGCCAGCTGGTGGGTCCGCGGGTCCGCCGCCTCGACCGCGCCCCGCGCCGCGCGATCCACCTGGATGTGGATCATCGTGCCGACGATGCCTCCGGCGCCGCACGCTGCGTGCGGCGCCGGAGGCGGCGTGCGGCCCTCACCCCTCGGTCGGGGTGCTGGGGCGCTCGGTTCCCTTCGGCTCGTCCATCCCGTCCGCCTCGGAGCTGCGAACGGCCTCTGGACGCACCATCAGCACCGGTACCGCCAAGCGTCGCAACGCGCGCTCGGCGACGCTGCCCAGCAGGGCCCGCGAGAGCCCGGTCCGGCCGTGCGTGGCCATGGCGACGATGTCCGGCGCCTTCTCCTCGCACCAGGCGACGATCTCCTCGGCGGGATCGCCGAACGCCGTCGCCACCTCGACCCGCCAGCCGTCGCGCTGCAGCTGCCGGGCTGGCGGGCTGAGCTCGTCGCGAAGCCGCTGGCGAGCGCTTTCCCACTCCTGGCTGTCCCAGACGTGCGTGGGCTCGTCCGGCTCCGGAAGGATCATCTCGGACGTGACGGTGCGACGGGCGGGCGGACCTCCGAGGTGCGCCGGGGCGTCGCCCACGCGGAACAGCGTGATGCGCGCGCTCGCCGGATCGAACAGCGAGCGGACGGCGCCGATGACGCTCCGGCTGAACTCCGAGCCGTCCAGCGGGACGA
>Ga0102932_1001114_pt1 | contig 13897 bp, 10 predicted proteins | sample SalPonR1_C_D2_MG_FD_78212 | JGI IMG/M metagenome (GOLD analysis project Ga0102932, IMG submission 78212) | Salt pond soil microbial communities from South San Francisco under conditions of wetland restoration - Salt Pond MetaG R1_C_D2_MG | ecosystem: Environmental > Aquatic > Marine > Intertidal...
CCCGCACCCTGCCCGTGGGCGAGGTCGGCGACGAGGAATCCGCCGCCTTCACCCGTGTCCTGCAAGGCATGATCGCCATGAGCCGCACCCGCTGGCCGCGCGGCCTTGCCGGACGCGATCTGGACGCGATCGCGCGCTATCCCCTGTGGCTTGCGGATCAGGATTACGCCCACGGCACCGGCCATGGCGTCGGCGTGCATCTGTGCGTCCATGAAGGGCCGCAGCGCCTCTCACGGATGAGCGACGTGGCGCTGGAGCCGGGCATGATCGTCTCGAACGAGCCAGGTTATTACCGCGAGGGCGCCTTCGGCATCCGCATCGAGAACCTTCTCGTCGTGACCGAGGCCGACACCCTGCCCGGCGGAGACATGGCCGCAAAGCTCTGTTTCGAAACACTGAATTTCGTGCCCATCGACCGGCGGCTGATCCGCGCCGACATGCTCAGCGCCCCCGAGCGCGCCTGGCTCGATGCCTATCACGCGGCATGCCGTGACAAAATCGACCCTCGGCTATCGCAGACCGCGCGTCTATGGTTGCGCGACGCGACAGCCCCCCTGCCCGAGCGATGACATAATGATGTAACACTCAGACGGCAGAGCAGAACGCATAACAAGATTTGAAAGGGATGGAGATGGCTGATATCACGATACGCAAGGCAGAGGGCACATGGACCGTACGCGCAGGCGGCGCGGTGCTTGCCGAAAGCAAGGACGCGCTGGAACTGAGCGAACCGGGCTATCCCGATGTGATCTATTTCCCGCGCGGCGATATCGCCATGGCGTTCCTCGACGAGACCGATCACCGCACCACCTGTCCCCACAAGGGCGAGGCGCGCTATTACTCCATCGTGACGAAAAGCCAGACCCTCGAAAACGCCGCCTGGAGCTATGACGACCCCAAGCCCGACATGGCGCGCATCAAGGACCACCTGGCCTTCTACTCCAACGACTCGGTGACGGTCGAGCGGGTCTGACGCTGCGGGCAGGCCGCCGCGCATCGTCATGCCAGAGGCATGCCTTCGGCATGACGCCGCCCCCCAGACATAGCGATTCGGTGAGGTCGACGCGGCGTTCTGGGGTTTTTCGGATTTTGCGAGATAAAGCGCGAGAAACGCAGGTCGGGTCTCCGCACCGCGTCCCGGCGAAGCGCAGCTCATCACTGCTCTCCGGATGGCGCGCGGTCGTCGCCAACCACCCTCAGCTATGTTCCTCCTCCGAAACCGCAGCCAGGGCGCGGTTATAGGCCTTGAGCGCGTCCACATGGAAAAGCGCCCCCATCAGTTCGGGCGGGCGGCCTGCGCCCTTGAGCGTGACAACCGGGATGAAGGGCACGCCGGTGCGCTCGAAGACCGGCATCGCCGCTTCCAGCGTGGCGCTGCCATCGATATAGATCCCCTCCTCGATCAGCGTCCAGCACCGGTCCGCATTGGCGGCGCGCTCGTGATCGGTGCCGCGCATCAACCGGTCGGCCCGGAATATCGCCAGCAGATAAGTCTGCGGCCCCGCCGCCAGCCGCCGCCCGCGCCGCTCCAGTTGCGTCAGGAAGAACGAGCGCCGCACCAGCTTGGCGCCAAGCGCGGTGGACATCGACACCGCCACCATCACCGCCAGCCCGGTCTGCCAGTCGCCGGTCAGTTCGAACACGATCAGCGTGGTCGAGATCGGCGCGCCCAGCACCGCCGCCGCAACCGCCCCCATCCCCGCCAGCGCATATAGCGTGGCCGAACCCGACACATCGGGGAACAGTCCCGTGGCGATCAGCCCGAAGGCCAGCCCCGTCAGCGACCCCACCATCAGCGAGGGCGAAAACACCCCGCCCCCCATGCGCCCGCCAAAGGTGATCGCCACCGCAACCACCTTGAGCACCGCAAAGACCACCGCCTCATGCAGCAAAAGCTGTCCGGTCAACGCCGCCGAGGTGGTCTCGTAACCGACGCCGATAATATGCGGGAACCCGATCGCCAGCCCCCCCAGCATCGCCCCCGACACCGCCGGGCGCAGGTAGCGCGGCACGCCCGTGCGGCGCTGAAGGTGGCTGGCCATGTCCTCGGCAAAGAAGATCGCATGCATGAGCGCCGTCGCCACCACGCCGCACACGAGCCCCAGCAACAGGAAGGCGGGCAGCTCCACGTAGAATTCCAGCACGCTGGTCACCGGCAGCGTGAATTCGGTGATATCGCCGAATTCCAGGCGGTTGATGATCGTGCCCGCCACGCTGGCGATGACGATGGGCGCGAATGCATGCACCGCGAAATGGCGCAGCACCACCTCGAGCGCGAATAGCGCCCCCGCGATCGGCGCGTTGAACGAGGCCGAGACCGCCGCCGCCACCGCACAGCCCAAGAGGTCGCGCCCGGTGATCCCGTTGGCGTGGATGCGGTCGCTGACCCAGCTTGAAATCACCGCCGCCATATGCACCACCGGTCCCTCGCGGCCCGACGAGCCGCCGGTTCCCAGCGTGATCAGCGAGGCCAGCGCCGAGGCGACGCCCTCGCGGGTCTCTACCCGGCCATCCTTGAGCGCCGCGCCCTCGATCACGTCCGACACCGAACGCACCCGTGCGTCATCGGTGAAATGATGCAGGATCAGCCCCACCACCAGCCCGCCGCAGATCGGCACGATCAACAGCCAGTACCAGGGCAGCGTCTCGGCCAGCGAATGCAGGCGGCCCGGATCCTCCGAGCCATAGACCAGCGCCTGAAGCGCCGTGATGCCCTTGCGAAAGAACAGCGCCGCGAAGCCCGCCGCGATCCCGATCAACAGGGCGATCAGCCAGAACTGGAACTGGCTTGGCCCGCGCTTGCGCATCACCGCCCACCCATCGCGGATCGCGTCCCGCGCCGCGGTGGTTTTCTGCCTGAGGATCGAGGGTTCGCCGTCCGTCATCGCCTGTCACTTATCGGGCCCGGCGGACTTTCCCCTGCTCCCTGCTTGCCCTACCCTGCGCAAAACGCAAGACCGAAGGGGCCGATATGGGTGTTCAGGACGCAATCGCCGAGATTTACACATTTCTAGGGCAACGGCTCACCCGCTCCAAGTCCGATCTGGAAATTCATGGTCGCAGCGAAAGCCATTTCCCTCAATCGCCCCCCGACGCCGTCGCCTATCCCGAGACCACCGAGGAGGTCGCGCGCCTCGTGCGGATCTGCGCCGCGCATGGCTGTCCGGTGATCGGCTGGGGCACGGGCACATCGCTTGAGGGACAGGCCCAGGCCTTCGATGGCGGTATCGTGGTGGATTTCGCGCGGATGAACCGGATCCTTGATATCCGCGCCCAGGACATGGACGTGACCCTTCAACCCGGCGTCACCCGCGAGGCGCTCAATCAGGAACTGCGCGCCACGGGGCTGTTCTTTCCGGTCGATCCGGGCGCCAACGCCTCGCTCGGGGGCATGGCCTCGACCCGTGCCAGCGGCACCACGGCGGTGCGCTACGGCACCATGCGCGACAATGTGCTGGGACTCGAAGTGGTGACCGCCTCCGGTGAGGTGATCCGCACCGGAAGCCGGGCGCGCAAATCCTCCAGCGGCTATGACCTCACGGCGCTTCTGGTGGGGGCCGAGGGCACGCTGGGGCTGATCACCGAACTCACGCTGCGCCTGCACGGCCAGCCCGAGGCGATTTCAAGCGCCGTCTGCGGGTTCAACAGCGTGGGCGACGCGGTTGCGGCGGTAATCGAAACCATACAGATGGGCCTGCCAATGGCGCGGATCGAATTGATGGACAGCGCCAGCGTCGCCGCCGTCAACGCCTATGCGGGGATGGAGCTGCCCGAAACGCCGCATCTGCTGCTGGAATTCCACGGCTCACAAACGGGCGTCGCCGAACAGGCCGAAACCTTCGGGATGATCGCCGCCGAACATGACGGCACCGGCTTTGACTGGGCCACCCGGCCCGAGGATCGTAACGCGCTCTGGACCATGCGCCACAACGCCTATCACGCGATCCTCGCCGCGCGCCCCGGCGCGCGGGCATTGGTGACCGATCTCTGCGTGCCGATCTCGCGCCTTGCCGAGGCGATCGAGGCGACCCAGGCGGATCTTGCGCAAACCGGCATCGAGGGGCCGATCCTGGGCCATGTGGGCGACGGCAATTTCCACGCCATCCTCTTGTTTGACGAAACCGACCGCGAGGCCGCCGCCGCCGCCAGCGCGCTGTCCGAACGCATGGTGTCGCGCGCGCTGGACCTTGGCGGAACCGCCACCGGCGAACATGGGATCGGGCGCGGCAAACTGGGTTACATGGCGCGCGAACATGGCGGCGGATGGGCAATGATGGGAGCGCTGAAACAGGCGCTCGACCCCGGCAACATCATGAATCCCGGCAAGCTTGTGCCACCGCGCGATCCATCCTGAAACGGGGTGATGCATGGCACGGACGGTTGGGGGCGCTGCCCCCGCCGCGGCCAGAGGCCGCGACTCCCCCGAGGTATTTGTCGCCAGATGAAGCCGCGATCAGCCCGCCATCAGGGCCTCGGCCGCGGCGCGGGCTTCAGCGGTGATCCGGTCGCCCGACAGCATCCGGGCGATCTCGTCGATGCGCGCATCCTGCGCGAGCGGAGCCACGGTCGAAAGCATCGCACCATCCGCCACGGTCTTTTCCACCCGCCAGTGATGCGCGCCGCGCGCCGCCACCTGCGGTGAATGGGTGACCACCAGAACCTGCCCCCCATCGGCAAGCTGCGCAAGGCGGCGCCCCACCGCATCCGCCGTCGCGCCGCCCACACCGCGGTCGATCTCGTCGAAGATCATGGTGAGGCCGCTTTCGGTGCCGGTCAGACAAACCTTGAGCGCCAACAGAAAACGGCTGAGCTCGCCCCCCGAAGCGATCTTGTTGAGCGGCCCCGCCGGGGCGCCGGGATTGGTGGCAACCGTGAAGGTGACGGCATCGCGCCCCTCGGGGCCGGGATCGGCGGCAGTGATGCCCGTGGTGAAAGCCGCGCGCTCCATCTTGAGCGGAGCGAGTTCGTCGCGCATTGCGCGGTCAAGCGCCGTCGCGGCCTCAGCGCGCGCGCGGCTGAGCGCGGTTGCGGCCGCGTCATAGGTCTGTTGGGCTCCGCGCAGCGACTGGCGCAGCGCTTCCAGATCGGCGTCGCCCTGGTCAAGCGAAGCCAGGCGCGCGCGCAGATCACCTGCGAAATCGCCCAGATCATCCGCCCCGACACCATGTTTGCGCGCCAATGCGCGGATTGCGAACAGCCGCTCCTCGGTTTCTTCCAGCTCGATCGGGTTGAATGTCAGCGCCTCGAGGCAGCGCGCCACACCCTGCGCGGCCTCGTCGAGTTCAACCATCGCCCGGCCAAGCGCCGCGATCGGCGCGTCAAGCTGCGTCTCGGCGCGCGGCGCGACCCCTTCAAGCCAGCGCAGCGCATCGCCCGCCGCACCCTCGGCCCCCTCATGGCCAAGCGCGGCCTGCGCGCGGGTGATATCCTCGCAGATCCGTTCAGCCTGCTGCATCAGGCGGCGGCGCGTATCAAGCGCCTCATCCTCGCCGGGCTGCGGGTCGAGCGCATCAAGCTCAGCCACCGCATGACGCAGGAAATCCTCCTCGGCGCGCACCGAATGAAGCGCGGCCTCGGCGGCCTCCAGCGCCTTTTGCGCCGCCGCCACGCCGCGCCATGCCGTGCGCGTATCCGATTTCAGCCCGTCAAGGCGGCCATATGCATCCAGAAGCAGCCGGTGCCCGCGCGGATCGAGCAGCCCGCGGTCGTCCTGCTGGCCATGCAGCTCCAACAGCGTATCCGAAAGCCGCCGCAGCACCTCGCCCGAGCAGCGCCGATCATTGACCCAGGCGGTCTTGCGCCCGTCGCGCGTATTGACCCGGCGCAGGATCAGCTCATCACTCTGGGGCAGACCCGCCTCATCGAGCACCGCGCGCGCGCCGTGACCCTCGGGCAGGTCGAACACGGCCGTAACTTCGCCCTGATCCGCGCCCTGACGCACCAGTTCGGCGCGCCCGCGCCAACCCAGCACGAAACCGAGCGAGTCCAGCAGGATCGACTTGCCCGCACCGGTCTCGCCGGTCAGCACGTTGAGCCCGGGCTGAAAGGCCAGGTCGAGATGGTCGATAATCAGGATATTGCGAATATCAAGCGCGCGCAGCATCGGAGGTTTCCCGGTTGCGGGGCAGGCCCCGCAACCCCTTTACAACCAACGGCCCTGGATCATCTGGCGATAGACCTGACGCAGCCAGTTGTCGCCAGCCGCCTCCAGCGTGAGCCCCTGACCGGTCAACAGCTTGTAGCTGTCCTCATACCATTTGGTACCCCGGAAATTATATCCCAGGATCGCACCGGCGGTGCGGGCCTCGTCAATGAGACCCAATGAGAGATATGCCTCGACCAGGCGATGCAGCGCCTCGGGCGTGTGGCTGGTGGTCTGGAAATCCTCGACCACGACGCGGAACCGGTTGATCGACGCGGCGAAATGATCGCGCTTGAGGTAATAGCGCCCGATTTCCATTTCCTTCGAAGCCAGATGATCGAAGGCCAGATCGAATTTCAGGATCGCCGAGCGGGCATATTCGCTGTCGGGATAGCGCTCGATCACCTCGCGCAGGGATTGCAGCGCCTGGAAGGTCAGGCCCTGATCGCGCCCCACCTCGTCGATCTGGTCGTAATAGCTGAGCGCCAGCAGGTATTGCGCATAACCCGCATCCTCATCGGTGGGATAGAAATCGATATAGCGCTGCGCGGCGGCGCGGCTGTTCTCGTAATCCTGGTCCTTGTGATAGGAAAAGGCCTGCATGATCAGCGCGCGCTTGGCCCATTCCGAATAGGGGTAAAGCCGTTCGACCTGGCCGAACACATCGGCGGCCTGGCCGGGATTGTTGCGCGCCAGATCGTATTCAGCGCGCTCGAATATCTGCTGGGCGGTGTATTGCTCGAAATCGACATCGCCGCGATCAATGCGCGCTCTGTCACCACAGGCCGCGAGGCTCAGGCCCACGACGATTGCACCGACCAGCTTTGCCCGGGACTTGCCGATTGTCATGCTCGAACTCACCTATTTTGCGCGATGCCGGGGTCGAACCCCACGTTTCACGTCCGGTCCTAGCACATAAATTTCCGGTGCAAAACGCCTTTGGCGGTTTTATTGCCGCGCTCAGGCGACTTCCGGAATCTCGCCCCAATGAACACCGGCGCCGGGAAGATGTCCCGCCGTCACGCTGTCGCACAGGACGGTTTCATGGCTATCGGGGCGCGAAAACAGCTCGCGCAGAAGGTCGTTGGTCAGGGCATGACCGGCGCGGATGCCTTGGTAATGGCCCAGTATCGGCAGGCCGGCAAGGCCCAGATCGCCCACCGCATCCAGCATCTTGTGGCGCACGGCCTCGTCCGCATGACGCAGCCCGCCGGGGCTCAGAACCTGCTCGCCATCGACGACCACGGCATTTTCCAGCGTCCCGCCAAGCGCCAGCCCATTCGCGCGCATCATGTCCACATCCGCCTTGCGGCAGAACGTGCGGCTGTTGGAAAGCTCGCGCACGAAGCTGCCATTGGACATGTTCAGCACCTTGCGCTGGCTGCCGATCGCGGCATCCTCGAAATCAATGGCGAATTCGATCATCAGGCTGTCATGCGGCAACAGCCGCGCCATCGCGGCGCCGCGGCGCACTTCGACCGGCTCAAGGATGCGCAGTGCCCGCACCGGGGCGTTCATGCGCCGCACACCATGGCGCAGGATACCGCGCACGAAAGCGGCCGAACTGCCATCCAGAATGGGAACCTCGGGACCATCGATCTCGATCGTGGCATTGTGAATACCGCAACCGACCAGCGCCGCCATCACATGTTCCACCGTCGAGACAGTCACCCCGTAGCGGTTCTCGAGACGGGTGCAGAGCGGGGTTTGATGGACATGATCCCACAGGCCCGGAATGCGCCCGCGATCCGCGGCCACGTCGCTGCGGCGAAACACGATCCCCTGATCTACCGCGGCGGGCAGTATCGTCGCACAGGCCGGTTGCCCCGAATGCAGGCCTACCCCATGAAAAGAGACCGGTGTCTGGATCGTTGTCTGCAAGACTGTCCTCATCCGTGCTTGACGCGCACTGCTTGAAATATTTCCAAATGGTTTAAATCCGCCGCCGCCAAGGCTCAATTCAATCTTTGCAACGTTATGAAACATCGCCCCGATACAGCGGGCGGAATCTTGCCTACGCCAGGCGGCGCGCCGCCAAACCACTGACCATGAACGAAAAACGGGCCGCCCGAAGGCGACCCGTTCTGATCTGTTGATCCGTGGTTCAGTTCGCCTGTCGGCGCAGAAATGCCGGAATCTCGATCTGATCGTCGGTTTCTTCCTCCGCCTCGGGTGCCGGCTGGCGCGCCTGCGGCGCTTCCATGGTCGGCTGCTGGCGGGCCGGACGCTGGGGTTCCTGCTCCGCGTGGCCGGTCATCCGGTTGATCAGCGAGTTGATCCCGAAACGCTGGCGCGGCTCGCCCTGCGCGTCGCCCGCGGCAGGGGCGGCGGCTTGCTGGGGCTGCTGCTCATCGCGGCGGCGCGCCTCGGGGGCCTTGCCGACAGCGGCCTGCAAGCGGGCCATCGCCTCGGGCGACGGGGTGCCCGCGGCGCGCGGCGCGACATAGGCTCCCAGCTCGGCATCGTCCTGCTGCGCGTGATGCGCGGCAGGCTCGAAGGTCTCGTTGCGCGGCGGGTAGGCTGGCGGCGGCAGGTCGTCATCCTGCATGCTGTCGGCGCGCTCCTCGAAGATATCTTCGTGCTGCTCTTCGGCAGCGGCGCGCTGCGTGTCGAACTCGGGTTCGTTGAACAGGCTCGGCTCGGGTTCATGCGACGCGCTCGCGGCCACCGGCATCGGATCGGGGGCCTGCTCTTCGGCGGGCTCCTGTGCGGCGACGGGGCGCAGCGGCTCGGCCATCGAGCGGCGCGGCATCGGCAGATCGCGACCATTGGCGTTGGCGTCGATCCCGGTCGCCACGACACTGACCCGCATCGTGCCTTCCATGCTGGTATCCAGCGTCGAGCCGACGATGATATTGGCGTCGGGGTCCACTTCCTCGCGGATGCGGTTGGCCGCCTCGTCCAGTTCGAACAGCGTCAGGTCGTGCCCGCCGGTGATGTTGATCAACACACCCTTGGCACCCTTCAGGCTGATCTCGTCCAGCAGCGGGTTCGCTATGGCCTTCTCGGCCGCCTGGATGGCGCGCTCCTCGCCGGAATCCTCGCCGGTGCCCATCATCGCCTTGCCCATCTCGTCCATCACGGCACGGACATCGGCAAAATCCAGATTGATGAGGCCGGGGCGCACCATCAGGTCGGTCACGCCCTTGACGCCCTGATAGAGCACGTCATCCGCCATCGAGAACGCCTCGGTGAAGGTCGTCTTCTCATTGGCCAGACGGAACAGGTTCTGGTTGGGAATGATGATCAGCGTATCGACCATCTTCTGCAAGGCCTCGACGCCTTCCTCGGCCTGGCGCATCCGCTTGCCGCCCTCGAACTGGAACGGCTTGGTGACGACACCCACCGTCAGCACACCCAACTCGCGCGCTGCCTGGGCGATGATCGGCGCAGCACCGGTGCCGGTGCCCCCGCCCATGCCCGCGGTGATGAAGCACATATGCGCGCCCGCCAGATGATCGACGATCTGTTCGATATTCTCTTCGGCTGCGGCTGCCCCGATCGAGGCCTTGGCGCCCGCGCCCAGACCTTCGGTCACTTTCACGCCCAACTGGACGCGGTGTTCGGCCTGACTTTGCTGAAGCGCCTGCGCGTCCGTGTTGGCAACGACAAAGTCAACACCGTCGAGTTCCTTCTCGATCATGTTGTTGACCGCGTTGCCCCCCGCGCCGCCGACACCGAACACGGTGATCCTCGGCTTGAGTTCGTTTTCCTGGTCCTGACCTGGCATCGTGAGATTCAATGTCATTGCTCTATCCGCCTGCTGTTGCGCCTGCCTCTGCCCGACAGACCGTTTTTCCGCCTAATCACCAGTATTCTTACCGATGCTTGACCCTTGCGTCACCCCAAAATCACCGAAATGACACAAAATATGGCCACATTTTTGCGCTAACACGCGGGATTTCGCCGATGTGACCATATCTAGCGTTCACCAATTATCCTTGAACCATTTCACAGCCCGCTTCAGCGAACGCGCCGGGTAGCGATCCACAGGAATCTCGAAGTCCCACCACTCGTCCTGAGGATTCGCCGCAAACAGGCACATCCCGACCGCGCTCGAAAAGCCCGGACCGGTCGCCGCCTGCGGCAATCCATGTACTCTCAGCGGGCGCCCCAGCCGCACCTGGTGGCCCAATATCTTGCTGGCCAGCCCGTCAAGGCCGGGGATCTGGCTGCCTCCGCCGGTCAGCACGATCTGCTGGCTCGGCAGGTGGTCAAACCCCGCGGCATCCAGCCGCGCGCGCACCTCTTCCAGTATTTCCTCGACGCGCGGACGCATGATCCCGATCAGTTCGGCGCGGCTGACCGTGCGCCGGTCATGTTCCCAGTCGCCGGTCTCGCCGCCGATCTCGATCATGTCGCGGTCGTCCTGCCCGGTGGCGACGACACCACCGTAAAACGTCTTGATGCGCTCGGCGGTGGCCTGCGGCACCTGCAACCCCATCGAGATATCGCCCGTCACATGATCGCCGCCCATACGCACGCTGTCGGCATAGATCATGTGCTTCTTGATGAAGATCGACACGCCCGCCGTACCACCGCCAAGGTCGATACAGGCTGCACCCAGCTCCTGCTCGTCCTCCACCAGCGCCGAAATGCCGCTCACATAGGCCGAGCTCGCAAGCCCCGCCAGTTCCAGGTCGCAGCGTTTGACGCAATGGGCGATATTCTGGATCGCGGCGCCATCCACCGTCAGCATATGCATGTCGGTCGACAGGGTCTGCCCCATCTGCCCGCGCGGATCTTCCAGCCCGCTGCGATGATCCAGCGCGAAATTCACCGGCTGCGCGTGCAGCACTTCGCGCCCCTCGCCATAATCGGGCACGTCGCAGGCGCTCAGCACCCGGCTGACATCCTGCTCGCTGACGTTGCGCCCCTCCAGGTCGACGGCCCCCGCCAGCCCGTAGGACCGCGGCGCGGCCCCGGCGAAACAGCCGATCACGTGATCGACCCGGATGCCGGCCATCTTCTGCGCGGCCTGCAAGGCCGTGCGGATCGCGCGTTCGGTCTCGGCCATGGCGTTGACTTCGCCAAAGCGCACCCCGCGCGAGCGCGTCGTCGCCGCGCCGATCACCCGGAACCCCGCCTGCCCGGCCATCGCGCCGATACCGTCGGAATCCACCAGCCGCGCGCTGCCGTCGAACCGCAGCACCAGGCAGGCGATCTTCGAGGTCCCCACATCCAGCACCGCCACGACGCCGCGTTGCATCGCCGCCTTGCGCATGTTGCGCATCGCCCGTTGGGTTTCATAGAGCTCGATCATCGTTTTATTCCGCCCCGACTGTCATCTTCGTTACCCGCCACCAGTCTTCGACCGCGCGGGGGTTCATTCTTATGGTGGGCCGTTCGGCCAGCCGCATATCCACCGCCACCAGGTCACGCGCCAGCATGTCCTGCACCTCGTCCAGCGCCAGAACCCGTTCCAGCGCCCGCACCGGGTTGCGCTCGGGCAGCAGGATGCGCTGCTCGCGGTCAAGAACCACATCCCAGCGCCGCTCGCCCATCCGGACCAGCCCGCGCAGGCGCGGCTCGATCGGGCCGGCGGCGCGGATGATGTCCAGCGCCTCGGGCACCGCCCTGTCAGCGCCCTCGCCCACCACCAGCGGCAGATCGGCGCGATCCTGTCGCGCCAGCATGTCATCGACCACGACACCGTCCACATCGACCGCGCCCAGCCCGTCGCGCGTGCGCCACAGCGCCACCGGCTCGCGCTCGGTGACGCTGGCCGCCAGGATACCGCCACGCCGCACCCGCAGACTGGCCGAGGCCACCGCCGGCAGGCCCTCGATCATCTCGCGCACATGCTCGAGATCCAGATCGAACGAGCTCGCCGGCAGATCGAAGGGAAATATCTCGCGGATATCCTCTTCGACGCCGGTGCTCGCACCCTCTACGCTCAGCAATTCGACCATGAATTCGGGCCGTGTCTCGAAGTCCCGGCGCAGCTCGGCCAGCGTGGCCGTCACCGCCTCGCGCCGGGTCTCGTCGGCGAAATAGCCCGCCCCCAGCACCGCGATCATCCCAAGCGGCACGCCAAAGCGCAGCGCCTTGCGAAACATCGGCGTCAGCATCAGCCGCTGAAGCCGGTAAGACCAGCGCGACGGCGCGGGATCGGGGCGCGTCATCTGTTGCATGACGCATCCTCCACCATCCAGCGGCAGAGCTCGGGAAAGGGAATGCCCACCGCCTGCGCCTGCTCGGGCGACAGCGATGTCGGCGTCATCCCTGGCTGGGTATTGGTCTCAAGCAGCACAAGCCCGTCCAGCCCGCGCGCCTCGTCCCAGCGAAAATCGGTCCGGCTCAACCCGCGACAGCCCAGCACCTCATGGGCGCGCAGCGCATAATCAAGACAGGCTTCGGATATCTCGGCGGGGATATCGGCGGGCACCACGTGGCGCGACCCTCCGGCCTTGTATTTCGCATCGTAGTCATACCAGCCATCGGTCAGGATATCAGTCACCGTCAGCGCCCGGTCGCCCATCACGGTCACCGTCAGCTCGCGCCCCGGCGCGAAGGCCTCGACCATCACGATCTCGGGCATGTCCGCCGACAGCGCGGGCGGCCCGTTGGCCACCTCGTTCACCAGGTAGACCCCGACTGACGAGCCCTCGTTATTGGGCTTCACCACATAAGGCGGGTCCATCACATGCGCCCCGCACACATCGTCGCGCGCCGCCAGGTGGCTTTCCACCACCGGCAGCCCCTCGGCCAGATAGGCCGCTTTCGATTTCTGCTTGTCCATCGCCAGCGCCGAGGCCAGCACGCCCGAATGGGTATAGGGCAGGCCCATCCATTCCAGCAGGCCCTGCACGCAGCCATCTTCGCCCCAGCGGCCATGCAGCGCGTTGAAAACGGTGTCGGGCGCGATCTCGCTCAGGCGCTGACAGAGATCAGCCCCGGCATCGATCTCGACCACCGTGTATCCTGCTTCCCGCAATGCGGCGGCGCATTCATGTCCTGACGAGAGCGACACTTCGCGTTCGGCCGAAGGTCCGCCCATAATCACCGCCACAATCGGGGATTTTCCGCTCGAAAGTCCCAATATGTGCCTCAAAGTCCCGGGCCGTTTTGCCGACCCTATCTTATTGTCTTCGCCTGCCTTGGCGTCACGGGGCCGTTTCGCCGACCCTCATGATTTCCCAATGTAACTCTATTCCGCTGCTTTGGAAAACCCTTTTTCGCACCTCCTCGCCCAATCCTTCCAGATCGGCGGCGCTGGCATCCCCGGTATTGATCAGAAAGTTGGAATGCATCTCGCTCATCTGCGCGCCGCCCCTTCGCGCGCCGCGCATTCCTGCCTCGTCGATCACCTTCCAGGCCTTCAGATCATGCACGTCGTCATCGCGCCCGGTGCTGGAAAATCCGGCCGGGTTGCGAAAGGTGCTGCCCGCGCTGCGCGCCTTGGTGGGCTGGGTCTCGTCACGCTTCCTCAGTTGCTCCGCCATCCGCGCCTCCAGCGCCTCGGGCTCGCCCTGCGGGGCCTCGAAGGTGGCCTCGACAATCACCCACCCCTCGGGCAGATCGCTCTGGCGATAGCGATAATTGAGATCGGCGGCGCTCAGCGTCACCACCTCGCCCTCGCGCGTGACCGCGCGCGCGCTGACCAGACGGTCGGCGGTATAAACACCGTAGCAGCCCGCATTCATGCGCACCGCGCCCCCGATCGCGCCGGGAATGGTGCGCAGGAATGTCAAATCCAGCCCCGCCGCGGCGGCCTTGCGCGCCACATGCGCATCAAGCGCCGCGGCGCCCGCG
>Ga0102932_1001120_pt1 | contig 13868 bp, 10 predicted proteins | sample SalPonR1_C_D2_MG_FD_78212 | JGI IMG/M metagenome (GOLD analysis project Ga0102932, IMG submission 78212) | Salt pond soil microbial communities from South San Francisco under conditions of wetland restoration - Salt Pond MetaG R1_C_D2_MG | ecosystem: Environmental > Aquatic > Marine > Intertidal...
GACGGGTTAACAAGTCTCATGTTTTTATCCAGCTCATCAATACGTTGAAACTCTTCGTCAGTGAGCTCAAAATCAAAAATATCAATGTTTTCGCGCAGATGTGCTTCACTGCTCGCCTTTGGAATTGCTACAACATTTTCTTGTTCAATAAGCCATCTGAGTGATACCTGCCCGGCTGTTTTGCCGTGGTTGTCACCAATCTCTTTAAGAAGATCATTTTCAAAAACTTTCCCTTGAGCGAGCGGGCTGTAGGCCGTGATCAAAAATTCCTGGTCGTACGAATAATCCAGCAAATCAAACTGTTCGAGGAACGGATGAAACTCCACCTGGTTACAAAATATTGGGATTCTGAGCTCTTCAGTTACTTCTTTTGTAAGTCCAATTGGAAAGTTACACACACCGATATTCACTGCTTTTCCCTGATCGCGAAGTACCAACATGGCTTCCATTGTTTTTTCAAGGGAATACTGCTTATTCGGCCAGTGTATCATAAGCAGATCCACATATGTGGTTTTTAGTTGCTCAAGACTATCTTCCACCGTTTGGAGCAGGTCGTCGTGCTCCAGGTTTGTATGCCAGACCTTGGTAGTTACGAAAATATCTTCCCGGTCCACATGCGACGTTCTTATTGCATCTCCGATCTCAGCCTCGTTTTTGTACATTTGTGCTGTATCTACCAGCCTGTACCCAAGATCAAAAGCCTTCATGACTGTATTTTTGCACTCTTTCCCGTAGAGTTTGTAGGTGCCTAGTCCTATTTCGGGCACGTCCACGCCTTGAATTGTCTTATACTGCATGTATATAGATGTAATTGATTAAGTTAAATTATAGAATAAGTTGTTTTAAACCGGCTGCCATTCGTTCCAACAGGGGTAATTGTGAATCAGGAACCGTTTAGCTAACATATCAGTAAATTTACATTTCCGAAAGATCGAATCATCATGATATGCATTTTACCTTGTCTTAATTCTCTTCATAGTCTGATGCAACGAAATAATTGGCGGATTCTATCCATTTGCCGTTAACAAAGAATAGTTTGGGGTATCATTCACTTAATGAGCGTAATCTTTCTTGTTTGCACGGTATTCATCGCCTCAAGCTGCACAATATAAACACCACTCGGCATGTCTAATGCGTTCCATGACACTGTATGGTCTCCTGCACTCAAACGGTCATCAACAAGCTGGCCAACCTGCTGGCCTACAACGTTATATACGGCGATACGTACGTCAGTAGCAACAGGCAAATAAAAACCAATAGTTGTGGTTGGATTGAATGGATTCGGATAATTTTGTTTCAGTTCGACTGATTCAGGAGATTCAGTTTCATTCTCAAATGTCTCAAGATTTCCTGTCGGTGATATACGAATGTAAAATCGGCTGTAATCATCAGGCTTTACCTGGCTGAACGATCGTCCGGGATCATTCATCCCATCCCGTACCTGATCGGATCGTTCAGAAAACAGATAGGAAGTCTGTTTTCGCATGTCAACGTGTTCGCCGATCTCAGCATCTACAAATTCAATCTCCCATTGTTCAGGCAACAACTCAATCCAATTCCAGCTGAATCGTGCCCGGTCAACAGACGGTGGCAATTTCAGCCCCAGAGAAACCTGTACATTTTCACCAGGTGTAAACGGAAAATTTAAATAGCTGGAAGGCAGTGGGGTTTCGGCTGATTTCAGGTAGATCATAGGGGATCTTGGTTCCCGTGCCGACTCAGATAGCGGCGTCCATAATTTGGGCAAAGTGTAATCGGCGTTCTCCGCCCCTGACGACCCCGCTTCCCAAAACCCGATTATAGTGCTGTCATATTCTGTAGCATCTGACTCAGAATCGGTGTCCGATTCAAGAGAGATACCTATCAGCCGTGACAGCCCCGTCCGGGCCCTGTCTCTGTTTGGTTCGTCATCCATGCCGACCTGTTCCACAGGCAGTTTGTCCCGAACAAGATAGCTGTTCCATGGTTCCACGCGGTCTTCATCCTGCCAGATCACGTCGAAGGTCTGTTTTGATGCATTCCATGTCAGAAGTGCGGGATAGGCCTGTTTCCCATCCGTATTGACAATTTCATCAATGCCGGACAGACGATCGACAGATAGGCTTTCAAATGAATGCCCTCCCGAATCTGATCCCTGCTCGTCCCCCGGGCTCCCGGAAACATTTCCACCAGATGCATACAAACGTATCGGCTCGTCGTCATCTGTGTGATGGTATACTACAGGTGATGTTGACTTTTCAACACCGGAAGTTGAACGAGCTGATTGGACAGGTGTAAAACTGGTTAGAATATCCCGGTTGGCAGACTCGGTGAGCCGGCCGGGAAATTCAAGCAGGTACCAGCCGGGAGATTTAATATACTTGCTGTATAGTTTCCGTTCGGGTTCAACCATTCCGGGGGTTCCGGATAGTACCGAATTCCATTCAGCCGTTGCGGGCACAAAGTGGCTGAGGCTTGAATATCCGTCGAATGCATTTTCAAGCTGATTTAACTGAATGGACGTGCCCGGATTCTGACTTTCATAAAGTGCTCTGGCTATATCTTTTCCGCCCATCGACAAGGTGACTCGTCCCGTATTTTCAATGATAAGCTGCTCGCTGTACCGGTAGTCTGCGAGTCTGTTAAATCTGTCATCATCGCTGCTGTATCCGCCAAAAACTACCGTTGTATACGGTTCCGCGATAATATCACGCTGCACGACAACTCGTTTCTCACCCGATTGCAGCACCAGCCCTTTCAGATTTATTGGCTCTTCTGTACTGTTGTAAATTTCTATATACTCGAGGGTTCCCGCTCCTGCTTCAAAGGATGTCATTATTTCGGATATAATCAGAGAACCGGGGTGAATGTCTCTTTGCTCTGCTTCACTCGCGAACAGCTCCACTTTTTGAAGGGCAATGGGAATAAAGTCTGATGGGGCGTCTAGCCCGCCGGCCACCCACTTTATTTCGAGCTGATCATTAGAAAGAAGGTAAAGCTCGTCTAGATTTATCTGGATGGATAATGAGTTCCATTCCGTACCATCCTGCTGAAACATTTGGGACGAAAAATAGCCGCCGGATGGCGACATCCACTCGCCGCCGTTTACCCTGTAAGATAGTTGAAAGCTGATGTTGGGACTAGTCTGAACAGGTAGGTAGACAAAATCAAAAGCCAGGGAAATACCAGATATATTAGCTGGTGTTCCATTTCGAATGGGAAGCTGAGATAGAACATTCTCATCGCCGGTATGGTAATAACGACCCAGTGCCGGGCCGCCCGGAGAATCAACATAGAAAAACCCTTCCTGTCGTTCAGAATCGGCAGTAAACTTAAATGGCTGCCCGTCATCAATATCCAGGCCAGACATTCGTTTAGCTTCCTGCATAGACAGGTTTACTCCGCTTCTTTCTCTGCTTGATTCATCCGGTGTAAACGATATTTCAAACGACCGGAGATCTACAAGCGGAACCTGGCCAAAACTCTTGAACGAGTTCATACAGTTCAGGGCCAGAAAGAGAACGAGTATTTTAAATAGCTGTATTCGTAACGCTTTGCCCATAGGCGTGATTGAGTTCAGAGCAAACAAGACTCTTGTACATTCGCGTATCTAAAATGGTACTTTCTGAGTTTAGTAAAAATTATTGGTCAATCAAACCCAATGCGTAAAGTTCATCTACCCGTTTTTTACTCATCTGTGTCATCTCCTGCAGGTTTTCGTTATTCTCCCGGATGACCCGCCTGTAGTTTTCCACTGCACGGTCGGTATTTCCGAGCTTTTCGTGGAGTTCTCCTGTTTTAAATAAAAAAATTACATTGTCGGAAAAACGCTCCGTCAGACGTTCCGCATATTTGACTGCCTCTTTTGTCTCTCCCTCTTTTTCATGGAGATACATCAGCATCATCATGGCATCAAACCTGACGGCATTTTCACTTTCTGCAGCCTTTTCAAGTTCACGAAACCCCATTTCGGTATCGCCCCGAATTCCGGCAATATTAGTGAGCCATCGTACTTCACTTGGAATACTTCCCACCATGTAGTAAAACATACCGCGTCCGATTTGAGCATCCGGACGATTGGAGTCGATTGACAGAAGTTGCCGCGTATAGCTAAACCCTGTTATGCCGCTCTGCATGGCAACACGGTATTTTTTTTCACTTGCCGCTACGAGGCTGCGATAGCCATGGAGACCGCTCAGCAGGAACACCATGGTGGTGTCACTTGGATGTTTATCCAGGCGGCGCTCACTCAGATCAACTGCACTTTCCGACTGCTCAAGGAAAGCAGCGGCCAGATCGGACTTTTGATGGATAAAAAAATACTCCCAGAACGGCATCATCGACTCAAAAAAATGGGGACGCGGATCTTCAGGCCTCTCCTCTTTCAGTTCATCAAATAGTTGCCGCGCATCCGTCCACCTCGTCTGATAAAACTGTTCTACGGCGTGCTCCAGTTTTTCATCAAACGTTAGCATACTCATCTCCTCAGGGTCTGTATGAATAGACTCGGCATGTGCACCTGCAGCGACGAATACCGTCGTAAAAATAAGAAGTAGTACTAACCAAAACGTCTTCATATTATAAATGTAAGCTGTCAATTATTTTGATCTGTTTATTCATCGTCATAATGCAGATCTCCGAGCATGCCTTCAGAACTTGCCACAGCTACCGATACGGCCGCATCTCCGGTAATATTTACGGCGGTTCTCGTCATATCGAGGATCCGGTCTACGCCAAGAATCAGCCCGATACCCTCCACAGGAACATTAATAGCCTGAAGAACAATCACAAGCATGATAATACCAGCGCCTGGAACACCTGCTGCACCAATAGAGGCAAGTGTAGCAGTAAGGACAATGGTTAACTGCTGAACGATTGAGAGATCAAGTCCAAGGGCCTGCGCAATAAACACAGCCGCAATCGCCTGGTATAAACTCGTGCCGTCCATGTTTATTGTGGCCCCTACCGGAAGGACGAAACTTGCAACCTCCTCATCAACACCCAGGTTCTTCTCAACCCTCTCCATTGTAACGGGCAGCGTGGCAGCACTCGAGCTTGTACTAAACCCGAGCAAAATAGCGGGGCGTATTGCCTTCAGAAAGCTGGTCAGTTTCATCTTACTGAACACCTTAAAGAGGCTAAAATAAACGATAAACACATGCAGCAGCAGACCGATGAGAACCGCAAGGCAGTACCATCCAAGTGCCCTCAAGAGCACCAGGGCCTGCGTAAGATCGTCACCGGCAAGATCCACGATAACCGTCGCCATCAGCGCAAACACACCATACGGAGCGGTCTTCATGATCAGGTCCACGATCTTGATGATGACGTCGTTAAGAGAATCGAAAAAGTTGATGAGCACCTCCCCTTTCTGAACCGGTATGTTTATGATACCAATTCCCAAAATGATGGCAATAAATACCACCTGAAGCATATTGGAGTTGTCTGAGGTGGCATCGACCACATTCACCGGCACAATATCCACAAAAAACTGCAGCGGGCTCTGTTCCCTGAGTTCCTGGGCCGCTTCGTCCCTGCCCTCGAGATTTTCGCTATAACTTTCCATCAGCGTGGTGCGAGTCTCCTCAGGGAGCGTTTTACCGGGCTGCATCACATTTACGACAGTCAGCCCGATTGTAATTGCCAGTACGGTGGTAATTAGATAAATACCAATCGTCTTACCACCCATCCTCGAGAGTTTCGTCATATCGTTGAGGCTCGATACGCCCACTACGAGTGAAGCAAGCACCAGCGGGACGGCAATAAGTTTTAGCAAATTGACAAATATAGTTCCAAAGGGACCGATGTAATTAACAGTGAACGTATTCCAGTTCAGCAAGCTCGACAGCAGCCCCCATACCAGTCCAAGAATGAGGCCGATGATAATTTTCCAGTGCAGTTTTTGATACCACTTCATAGGTAGTCTGTTAGATGATTAAAAGAAGAATGAGTGCAATAAGACCGCCGCTGCCAGTTGACACCAGGTTGACAAAACTGTTTTGTTTATCACTGTCCATAGAGTACCATGGATGCTGCGAATCATCCGGATTATCTTTTTTCTGGTAAACCGCACCAATATAGGAATCAATTACGCAACCCAAAAAGCCGGCTGCGGATATCACAGCAAACGTGAGAACAGGATCAGCTGCGAGCCCCTGCGAGGCAAAAAACCCGATCAGGAGTGCTCCAAGAAATGCAAATGATGTTCCTTTTATACTCACACCACCGTCTGTACCCGGCTTAACAGACTTAAATGATTTGAGGCTAATTGTTTTGCCCGGGTTGCGAATACCCGTTTCAGTAGCCCACGTATCCGCTGTAGCAGTAGCTATTACACCGTAAGCGGCTCCAAGAAATTGCTCAAGGGGAATCATAAACCACAGAATACAGAAGAGAGCAGCCCAAAAGCCGTTGGCCCATATTTGAAGCCCGTCACGCCGTCTTTCAGGAAGCAGCGAATCGCTGTCCGGTGTTTCAAGATCACGATTCATCCGGCTAAAAAGGCTTCCTGTAATAAAAAAGACGATTACTGCGATGGCCAGTATCCATCCGCCAAACCCTAATATTGCGGTGCCAACCACAATGACAGGAAGCGTTGCGTCCAGGGTTAGCCATGTAAGAAAAAACGCGAGATAGGCCACCATCACAGAGAGTGTAAATCCCTGGATCAGCATGACGTGATCACCGGCATCTCCTTCAAGAATTGCAAGGTAAATCAGTGCAAAAATAAACCCGTAAGAGGTTAGCCGATTCAATTTTTTTGAGGGGATCTGTCTGGATTATCATTCAACACTGCCGCAGGCCGCTTAAGGATTGCAATAGCAACCACAACGTAGCCCGCCATAATTACGACGGGCGATATATATAGTGAAATAAACCCATAAATTTCGTTTTCAAGGCTCATAATGGTGAACCCGATGATGATCAAAAGTACACCCACGCCCAGAATTTTATAGTTTAACGCCTGGAATGCCATTGGCTTTTGGGATCTTTTCTTGCGTTTTGCTGCCATAAAAACTTTTCGTTTACTGCTGTTGTTATTTCTGATTCTGAACCTCTATCATTAAAAGCTATGCAACGAGGTACAGGGGCATATATCGATTTGCGAGATACCAATAACAAAATGATACATCAAATGAAGGTATTCAAAACTATACTAACTGAAAAATCTCGAATGAAAAAGGATTGCTGATGACAGATATAGTTTTGGGATCGGCAAGTCCACGAAGAAAACTGCTGTTTCAGATGATGGGTATTGCCTGCACAGTGGATCCCTCGGATATTGAAGAAATTATTGAGCCTGACAATACTCCTGCCGAAAATGTCTGCAGCCTTGCCCATCAAAAAGCTGCTGATGTGGCCCAAAGGCACAAAAACTCAATCGTTATTGGAGCTGATACAATTGTGGTTAAAGACGGAGCCATCCTCGGAAAGCCTGAGTCACCCGGGGATGCTGCCCGCATGCTCCGGATGCTGAGCGGAGACTATCACTTCGTATTTAGCGGTGTAGCCGTTTTATCCCCGGAAACCAGCAGAGCATCAAAACAACTTGTTACATTATATGAGAAAACAAAAGTGACATTCAGCTCGTTAGACGAATCTGAAATAGATCAGTATATTGCTTCCGGCAGCCCGATGGATAAAGCCGGCGCCTATGGAATACAGGATGATTACGGAAGTTTATTTATAAATAAGATCGAAGGTGACTATTATAATGTCGTTGGTTTTCCGGTAAATAAGTTTTACCAGACGCTAAAAATTGATCATTCGTCTATGTTTAAAAAGGTATTTAATTTATGAAACGATTGTTTTACTTAACCTCTGCAGTGACGTTACTTCTTTTCGTTTCAGTTCTCCCTCCTGTTCAGGCTCAGTCCAACGAATTCAGAATTGCCAATCAATATATGCAGCAGCAAAAATATGAGGATGCCCTGCCTATATTGCGGGATCTTTATCAGCAAAATCCGGATGTTTTTACCTTTTATGAACACCTGACCGAGACGCTCATCAACCTGAAATTATACGATGAAGCAGTTGAAATCTCTAATACCGCTGTTCAGGCCAACCGTAACGTAACGCGAACACGCATTAAGCTTGCCGAAATTTATCATATCAGCGTAAACAAAGATGCGGCCGCAGAAACATGGCAATCCGTACTTGACAAAAATCCACGGCAGATTCAGGTTTATCATAGCGTCGCCGCATCTATGGCAGACCGTCGCGAATACCAGAAAGCGATCGACATCTACGAGATGTCGCGTGAGGAATTTGGGAATCCAACACTGTTCACGAATGAAATTGCCAACGCATATATGCAGTCTGGTCAGTTTGAAAAGGCTGTAAACGAGTACTATTCTATCATCACAGAAACACCTCAGCAAATGGGGTTTGTGCAGCAGCGTTTCCTGAGAATGAGAAATGATGAACTTTATAGTATTGCATCGCTTGAACTCGAAGACTACCTGCTCGAACTCAATATTCAGCATCCTGCTTACCCGCAGCTTTACCAGCTGCTCAGCTGGCTGCTTCTCGAAACCAGGGAATACCGCCGGGCGTTTGTATTTGCGCGTCAATTTGAATCCAGAACTGAACAAACCAACTATTCTCTCTTTTCACTCGGGAACAGGCTGCGTTCAGCCCGGGAGTATGAAATCGCGGCAGATGCTTATAACTACTATATTGAATCGCAAACAGGGCCTGTCACTCGCGCCATGGAGGAGAAAGCGACTACTTTTATGCAGTGGGCCCGATACATCAACCAGCAGGGAATCGGCACTTTCTTGCAGGCCGATGAACTATACAGCGATGCGTACCAGCTGAGTGAATCTATTATTGAATCCGCTCCTAACTATAATCGTAAAGAGAGGGTTCTGACAAACCTGATTGATCTGTCGCTTGATCATTTTAAAGAGATCGAGAAAGCCGACCGCTGGTATAACGATCTGATGCTGTATGCCTCAAGAGAAGCATCAGCAAATCCATACACGCTCTATTCTGAAGGTCGGATTGCACTTTTTAATAATGATCATACGACAGCACGCCAGGCACTGACCCGCGCCGACCGGTCGACGGAAGAATCAAATCTATCTGAAAAAGCGCGATACTATCTGAGCCTGTCGGACTTTTTCGCCGGTGACTTCGAATTCGCCGAGGTTCAGCTAAGCTCCCTTGAGCGGCGAAATACATCATACTATGCAAACAATGCTATCCAGCTGCGCATGTGGATTAAAAATGGTCTTCGCATGGACAGCACAGCTACAGATTTAAAAGAGTTCAGTAATTCGCTGCGATTACTGCATACCGGCAACTATGAAAATGCAATTGAAGAGGCCGCCACACTTCTTGAAAATTCATCACATCCATTTTCTGATGATATGGTTCTTCAATTTACAAATGACCTTCCCATGAGATTTCAGCCGTACCTGCTTTCCAAACTTGAAGATCAGGTAAACAGCAACAAGCAGTCTCCCCTGCGCGAGCGGCTGATGTGGGAGCGTGCTGAAGTAGCCGACCAGTTGCTTCGGGCGTCTCTAAATTTTAGCAGCGCGTCTCCAGACAATCAATATTATGACCTTGGCGAAACGATGTATGGGTTCCGGGCCGATGAAAACAGATTTTTCAACCGGGAAACGACGGCACTGCTCAATCAAAGCTCAGTAAGGGATATGTATGAAGAGATTCTTTTGGAATTTCCTGAAGGGTTTTACGCCCATTATGCACGGGAGAAACTACAACAAACCGATGCTCAAACTCTTTAAAGCTATGCGAACGCTCACGCTATTTTTTTCCATCTTATGTATTATCGCTGCACCGCTTTCCATGCAGGCCCAGGACCGGGTACTGATTCCAATGGACCAAAGCCAGAGTGACCATCTGAAAGCCTACGGGGTCATTTTTAATCATCTCGGCGAGAATGAAACAGGCCAGTGGCTTCTCAACTATCGCGGCGGCAGTTTCATCACCACTCAATCCGCCGATATCGTGAGAAAAAGCCGTGTCCGCGGGGTCACGATTGAGCTGATTTCAGCAGCAGATGCGGCACAGTTAATCAGCGAAGTGGAACAGCCCAATGTAAATATGGCTGTTGTGAACCTCGAAACAGTGCCAACTATTGCGGTTTACACTCCCTCAGACGCTATGCCCTGGGATGATGCCGTGACACTCGCTCTTGATTATGCTGAAGTGCCTTATGATAAAATCTACGACGAAGAGGTTCTAAACGGCGACCTTGATGAGTACGACTGGCTCCATCTTCATCACGAAGATTTTTCCGGACAATTCGGGAAATTTTACGGCACATACAGAAGTGCTCCCTGGTACATCGCACAGGTTAACAAACAGCAAAGCCTGGCGGAGAAATTCGGGTATAGTAAAGTAAGCCAGCTAAAGCTCAGCGTTGCTCAAAACGTAAAAGAATTTATCGGCAACGGAGGCTTTCTTTTTGCCATGTGCTCAGGCACCAACACCTTCGACATTGCACTTGCCGCTCATGAGCTCGATATCGTGCCAACTGAGATTGACGGAGATCCTGTAGACCCCAACGCCAATGACCGACTCGACTACAGCAATACCTTTGCTTTTGAAAACTTCAGGGTTGTCACGGATCCCTACGTCTATATGCATGACGATATTGATGTGGAGGTTGACTTGAACCGCATCAGCGAAAGCCTTGACTATTTTACACTGTTTGATTTCTCCGCAAAATGGGATCCGGTACCTGCCATGCTTACACAAAATCACGTGAGCAGTATTCCGGGGTTTTATGGTCAGACCACGGCTTTCCAATCCGACAAAGTAAAAAACAACGTGGTGAAACTTGCTGAATCTGCCGGTCGCGACCAGGTTAAATACCTGCACGGCAACTACGGACAGGGTACATTTACCTTTTATGCCGGGCACGATCCGGAAGATTATACGCACAGAGTGGGTGATCCTCCGACTGATCTCAACCTCCATAAAAACAGTCCCGGCTATCGTCTGATTTTGAATAATATTTTGTTTCCGGCAGCCGAAAAAAAGAAACGGAAAACGTAGCAGCAATCATCAGTTTGTCAGTGTGTCAGTTAACAGTAGGTCAGTTTGATATTTATTTCCAACCACTCAACATGATATTGTTCAATTACTGAATACCTGACCAAAATAAGCCCTGCCAAAATATTACAATCACTTTATCTTACCTGATAACTAATCACTGATGAACTAATAACTGTTCAACTGACCCACTGAAAACTGATCACTGACATACTGATACCTGAATATGGATTACAACCACATTAAGCCCAGCCGCAACTTTTCCGACTTTATTGAACTTGTAGCTATTCTCAGGAAAGAGTGCCCGTGGGATCGCAAGCAAACGCATCAATCCATTAAAGAGAATCTAGTGGAAGAGGCGTATGAAGCGGTAGAAGCAATTGAGGATGAAGATTATGATGAGCTATCCCGAGAGCTTGGCGATCTGCTGCTGCACGTTGTATTTCAAAGTAAAATGGCTGATGAGAAAAACACCTTTGATATTGGTGATGTCATTTTCCGGATATCTGAAAAGCTGATCCGCCGACACCCTCATATCTTTTCAGATACTGTAGTGGAAGATGAAAAGGAGGTTGCCGAAAACTGGGAATCAATTAAGCTCAAAGAGGGACGCGATTCCATTCTCGACGGCATTCCCGCGCATCTGCCGGGGCTGATCAAAGCTCACCGCATGCAGGAGAAAGCAGCTAATGTGGGATTCGACTGGGCGGAGTGGACACTCGCCTGGGAGAAACTCAACGAAGAAATTGACGAATGGCGGGAAGCGGTGAGCAATCAGAACAAAGCTGAACAAGCCGAGGAATTTGGCGACTTGCTATTCAGTCTTGTGAATGTGGGACGGCTACTAAATCTCAATGCTGAGGATTCACTGAGGCAGGCTAACAAAAAGTTCGACCACCGGTTCAGGTACATCGAACAGAAGCTTAAGGAACAGGACAGAACACTCGACGAGTCTGATCTGGAAGAGATGGACCGCTATTGGAATGAGGCCAAGCTCGGCGGAAGTTTGTAAAAAAATTATAAGCGCTTGATGATTCCGTTAAACGGCTATATTGCGGGGAATAGCGCTTCTAAAAGAGCCACTATTTTTGTATTTTTTTAGAGATAAAATGAACGCCTCTGTTCATGGAGTGAATCCACTCAGGAATTAGATCCCGTTAAACCGATGAAACGGTAAGATAACAACTAAACTTGCAGAGGCTGCAACAAAGATAACAAAATTTACGGACAGGAATATGGCCAAACAAAACTTGGACAACATTGATTTAAGCGATTATCCACACATCAATAAGGGACTTGAAGGGATCGTAGCGTTTTCTACCACAAAGAGTTTCATAGACGGGCAAAAAGGGGAGCTCATCTATGCGGGTTACAATATTGATACACTTGCCGAAAATGCGACATTCGAAGAAGTCTGTTTTCTGCTCTGGAACGACCGGCTGCCTAACAAAAGCGAGCTTGATGAGCTGAATGATAAGATGGTCAGCCAGCGTAAATTGCCTGAGCCTGTTTTAAACTACATCAAATCAACGAGGAAAGAAGCCGAACCGATGGCCGTTCTTCGCACGGCAGTCTCCATGCTGGCCGACTTTGAAGACAGTTCAGAAAATACTGATTCAGCGATTGCGATGGCAGCACAAATGCCTACCATTGTTGCTGCATTTGCGCGTGCCCGCGATGGAAAGGATATTGTTGAACCACTTGAAGACGGCAGCACAGCCTTCAACTTCCTCTATATGCTTAACGGTGAGAAGCCGGGTAAAGAAGCCGAAAAAACAATGGATCTCTGCCTGATTCTTCATGCTGAGCACGGCATGAACGCATCTACATTTACCGGGCGGGCTATCTGCTCTACAGAGTCCGATATGTTTTCTGCCATAACCGGAGCTATTGGCGCACTAAAGGGTCCGCTCCACGGAGGTGCCAATACTGCCGTAATGAACATGCTGCTGGAATTCGAAGAAGACCCTGATACGGCTGACCCGGTAGAATTCACGAAAAAGAAACTCTCCGGTAAGGAAAAAATTATGGGCTTTGGCCACCGTGTCTACAAGACATTTGACCCGCGGGCGCGTCTTCTCAGGGGGATGTCAAAAAGTTTGTCTGAAGAAACAGGCCATGAAAACCTGTATGAGTGGTCCGAAGCTATTCTGAAGACCATGAAGGAAGAAAAGGATATTGATCCCAATGTAGACTTTTTCTCTGCAACAGTTTACTACTCTCTTGGGATCAAGCCTGACCTGTTCACATGTATCTTTGCAATGAGCCGCGTTTCCGGCTGGACTGCACATTATATCGAACAGGACAACAACAACCGATTAGTTCGTCCGCGAGCTCTTTATATCGGCGAGAAAAACCTCGACTGGACTCCTGTTGAGGAGCGATAAAATCCCTTAAAAAAAGCGGATTTTAAAAAATCAAAACCCGGCCGATCTGTAATCAGCCGGGTTTTTTTATTTTCAGTTTTTATTTCTCTTGTTAGCGGTTTTACCTCTCTCCTGATTTTTACCTCTCTCCATCCATCACCATCATCTCTGATGATCTCTCAACCTGAGTTCGATTAATAAAAAAATATGAAATAGTCTACCCTAACAAGGGGAGATTTCCCCATCGGGATGCCTTCGGCAAGAGGGGTGTTCATTGAATTCTGCGATATTCTGTTAAACATCCCCCTGTTTCCCCCTTTTTTCGCCTTGGGCATCCCTTTGGGAAAGGGGGACTTTCGATACCCGATTTATTAATCGAACTCAGGTTCTCAGGTTTAAAAGCATTTACTTTATCAGAGTTACACTCCTGGTTTGCTGCAGCCCCGATGCGACCATTCTGACCATATACACGCCGCTCGACAGCCCCGATCC
>Ga0102932_1001129_pt1 | contig 13819 bp, 12 predicted proteins | sample SalPonR1_C_D2_MG_FD_78212 | JGI IMG/M metagenome (GOLD analysis project Ga0102932, IMG submission 78212) | Salt pond soil microbial communities from South San Francisco under conditions of wetland restoration - Salt Pond MetaG R1_C_D2_MG | ecosystem: Environmental > Aquatic > Marine > Intertidal...
ATCACCATCGACCACGCCTCGACACCGCGGAAACGATAGATGCGCTCCTCCACCGTCATTTCCTGCATGATGTCGGCAAACGCATAATCGCCCGGTCGGTCCACCATGCCCTCGATCCTCACGGTCCACGGCTCGGTCGTCAGCATATGGGCGTATTTCTCAGGGTCGTCCTTACGGGTCCCGAACTCGTAATAATTGTTGTAGCTGGTGATATCCTCCCAGCTGTTGGGCTCGAGCGTATTCGCGTGCCCTGCCCCTGGCAGGCCCACAAGCGCGGCCCCGGCGGCCCCGGCGATGATCTGACGACGGTTCAAAAAAACGGCCTCGGGGGTGACATCCCGTGGGCCAAGCGTATTCGTCCAGCGGCGGGCCATGGAAAACTCCGGAAAGATTACGTCCCGGCTAAGTAATAGGTCATTTGCGTTCGCGCAAAACAATCCGCCTCACAATCGGTTGGGTGATTGTAACAAACGGCGCGGCTTAGCCCGCCAATTCGGAATTGATGCTGGGGCGGATCTTGTTCATCGGGATAGAACTGCCATCGGGCTGAACGATGCGCACATGCCGGCGGCGCATCTCGCGCGGTTCGGCCACACCGACAGAATGGGCGATGGTCTCAACCTCTTTGATGATCTGATCGGCGTAATGCGCAACCTTCCTGAACTTGTCTTCAACGACAAGCCCGGCCTGAAGGCGCGGAACATGCGTGGTCACGCCGGTCGGACATGTATTGCGGTTGCACTTGAGCGCCTGAATACAGCCGAGCGAGAACATGAAACCGCGCGCCGAGGTCACGAAATCCGCACCGGCGCAGATCGCCCAAGCCACATCGCTGGGGTTCACGAGCTTGCCGCTGGCAATGATGCGAATTCGCTCCTTCAATCCATGCCGGTCGCGCATGTCCACCATTCGCAACAAAGCCTCGCGCAAGGGCAGGCCCACCAGATCCATCAGCGGCATCGGTGCCGCACCCGTTCCGCCTTCACCGCCATCCACGGTGATAAAGTCCGGCGCGCTTTCGACACCACGCTCGTTGATGAGCTGAAAGAAACCCGCCCAAGCATCGGATGATCCGATCACCGTTTTGAACCCCACCGGCTTACCGGTGACGTCCCGGATGTGTCCGATCATGTCCAGAAGCGTGCCGTAATCATCCACCTCTATATGCCGGTTCGGTGAAATGCTGTCCTGTCCTTCGGGGATGCCGCGGATCGCGGCGATCTCGGCGGTGACCTTTTCACCGGGAAGGATGCCGCCCTTGCCGGGTTTTGCCCCCTGCGCGAGCTTCAGCTCGAACATTCTGACATAAGGGTTTTCCGCGATCTCGCGCAGTTTATCGTCGTTGAGCGTGCCATTCTCATCGCGCACGCCATATTTTGCGGTTCCTATCTGAAACACCACGTCGCAACCGCCCTTGAGGTGATAAGGCGCAATCCCACCCTCCCCGGTGTTGAGCCAGACGCGCGCCTTGGCCGCGCCCCGGCTGAGTGCCTCGACAGCGGGGCGCGATATGGCGCCATAGCTCATACCGGAAATGTTGAAGATCGACGGCGCGCGATAGGGGATCGCGGCATAGGGTCCAATTTCCATCGGTTCGGTATGCGCGAATTGTGCCGTGAGCGGAGGAAAGGCCGCCGGCACGAAAATTGGCGTGCCCGCCACCGTTATATTTCGGGTCGAACCGAAGGCCACTGTGTTGCCCTTGCCGCGGGCCGCGTGCTTGACCCAATCCCGCTGCGCCCGGTTGAAAGGCATCTCTTCGCGGTCCATGGCAAAGAAATACTGACGAAAGAATTCACCCAAGGTGCTGAACCAGCCACGAAAGCGTCCGATCACAGGATAATTGCGCCGGATCGCATCACCCGTCTGGGTCCGGTCGATCACGTAGAACAAAAGCACCGCGAGAACCACAATGCCCAGCGCCAGCACGAAGGTGACGGCGAGAAGTTCCAGCAGGTTCATGGCGTAACTCACGGCAAATCTCCGATAGACAATCCTGTGCCCCGAGCAAACTGCGACAGGCACGCGCCAATCATCAGCAGCGCGCGGAGCTTAACGCTTGTGAATGACCGCAACCTGATCCTTGCGCTTTTTCTGATAGAGCGCGGGCACGACGATACAGGCCGACATGTCGGGAACAAGGGCATTGAACGCCTCTGCGATGGCCGGGTCGGAATGGCTGAACTTTCGGTCATCGACAAACGACCGGAAAAGGGCGGCCGTTTTGGTGATGCCCGGTTGTTCGTAGGTTTCGGGCTGCCAGCGCAAATCCTCGATCACGTAAAGCCCGCCCGGCTTTAGCTTGGGAAAGATTTCAAGGAATGCGTTCTGTTGATGATGCGAGGCATGGCTCGCGTCGTCGACCACGATATCGAGCCCGCCCTCGATCCCATCCATCGCGGCGGCGATCTCGGCGCGGTCATCCATGTCGCACCGATGGAACGAAAATCGTTCATGTTCGAACCAAGAGAAGTCGGAGACATCAAGCCCGTGAATCCGCGCCTTCGGGAAATAGTCCAGCCACATGCGGATCGATGGCAGGTCTTCGGTCTTGCGGTCCTTGTCCACGCCATGCTCGGGGCCACCAATCAGCAGACCCATCTCCAGAAAGTTGATCTTGCGCGGGCGATAGGGGTGAAAGAGCATGTGATAAAGCTCGGTGTAGCGATGCTTCGTGCTGCCCTTGTCCGATCCGTAATGATCTGCAAGATCCGTCAGGTTCATGTTTTTCGTGCTCATGGTCGAAGACCCCGAATCCAGCATGCTCTATTCCTTGTGCTATTCCGCGGCGTCGGCGGTATCCTTGGGCTCCGCTTTTCTGGGAATGGGCGCCTCGCGCGGGTCAATGTCGTGTTTTTTCAAAAGATGGTCTATTAGTCCGCCCTCATCCGGCAGCCCCTCGGGACGGCTGGCCAGGAATTCCCGGATACGCCGACCATAAAGGTGAATCGAGGTCGTCTTGTCGGTCAGGTATGCTTCCGCCGATTTACGGCGGGCTTTCTTTACCATGCGGCGGCGGTGTTCAAACGGCACGGGATAAAGCACGTCGCGCGGGAAGGCATACTTGTCTTCACCCGTTCTGTGGACATGGGCTGTGACGGCATGAGGCCCCCAGACACCCCAGGGCATCTCGCTGACATGGACGGGTGTGCCCGCATCCGCCAGGGCCTGGTATTTGGCTTTGGCGGTATCATTAAACCAAAAGGGGATGCCGTATTCATCCTCGGTCATCTCAAGCAGACCGGCGAGAGCGGCGCTATCCTTGGGCAGGCCGAGAACCCCACCGTTGATATGGCTCATCGATTCCCACCCGAAATAATGCCCTGTCGGCGTTTCGAACGGACGCATGCAATAAGCATCCGTGTCGGCCCAGATCGTATGGTCGAGCTTGGTCAGAAGGTGATAGCGAAACACATCGGAAAAAAGTGCGAGGCTTCCGGTGCGGCCGTGCTGAATGAAATCATCGCGCGCCAGAATCTGGTCGCCATGCACAACATTCACACCCTTTGGCACGCGGTCCACAGGACCATAGTGATAAAGCGTGACCTCATGGCCGGCATCAAGGAAGGATTTCGCGCAAAGCTGCTCAACATAGCTGAGCGGGCCTTCGACCCACAGCATTGCGATATGATATGTCTGACCCATGGACTGCCCGTTCTGAACCTGCTCGGGCCGGCCCGTTGATATCGCGCCTGTTTTACCCACTGCAAGGTTAGCGTTTCGGAAATTTCATGGCAATCGAACAGTTCGACCGTGACAAACTGCTAGCTGGGTGAGTCTGTCGCGCCACATTGCGCAGGTCTAAACCGTCTCGATGCTGTGGACCGAAGAGGCCATCCACTGATGTAGCGGGGTATCGAGGAACAGGCTGTCAATTTGACGGTCGGCACGGATGTTCCCACGATTGAGCGACTGGTTGGCCTTGTCCTTCATCTTTTGCAGGCCAAGACTTTGGCGATTTGCATGGGCAAAGTGCAGTATGGTGGGTGGCGCGCTCTCTTCGGTGAGGGTGATGCGCAGGGTCCTGCCTTCGATCTCGACCGTCTCGATCTCGCCTTGGTCCAGTTGCAGGCCATGATGCGGAAGCGGAGCCCCCCCGACGCGGTGCCGAGGGGTATCGGGGCCCATATCTGCGATCACATCGGCGGCCCCGGCGATATCGGCATGGAGGGTGCGCCCCGTGCGACGAACGCGCGCGATGCGCGGGGCAGAAAGGTCCTCGCCGCGAAGTGCGGCAAGATAGACCTCGGCGCAGATTTCCCCGACGGAGACACAGCCCGCGCCGGTAAAATGGGTGCGGTCATGCTGCGGCACGGCCCAGCCCGCCATGGCGAGCGTGCAATCGCTCCGCGTCTCGCAAATATCGAGATGGGCCTGAAGGCAAGGCCAGCGCCCGTCAAAGGGCTTTGCCGGTGGCTGCACGATGAAATAGTGCGGCGGGGCCTCTTGGCCGGTGCGCAACGTGATCGCCGGTCCCAGAGCATCGAACAGCGCCCCAAGCCGCGCGAGATACGAGGCCTTGTCCATCTCGCGGTCGCCGGTTCCCTGACAAAAGAAAAGCGCGGGCACATGAACCTTGCCGCCATCGGCCGAAACGTCGCGAACTGCCGCCGAAACCGCCGCCATCAGGTTCTCGAAAATGGCAGAATCGCTGTGCCATTCATGCGCAGGCGGCAAGAGATGCGCAATCGAACCATTACTGCGGGATTCGGAATGACCAATGCATTCCGGCGGCAACCCCAACCCGGTGGCGCGCGCGGCATAGCGGTATAGAAACGCAGTCACCGGGCTTTGGACGCGCGGCATGAAATCCACTGCGGCGGTCAGTCCATCAAAAGGCTCATGCAGCGGCTCGGCCCCGGCCCCGAAAAGCTGATGGGGGCCATTCAGCATACGCGCAGGGTTTGGCTCGGGCGGCGACAGGACGCGGCCATTGCTACTGTTCTTGCCAAAATAGCTCTGGCCGAGAAACAGAAAAAGCGGCAGCGCACCCTTGGGCTGAGTGATGGTCATTGCGCGTCGGCTCCTCGTCAGCCTTCACATCTTCTGAAACACGATCACGGAGCCGCTGCTTTGCTTGTTATAGGCAAAGCCCTTGTCGTGCATTGCCTTGAAAATAGAGCAAACACCCTTGTCACCATAGACGCGCGGGTGGACCTCCATCACAACGGCACGCAGACTGCTGAGATCGAGCGCTGGAAATAGTTCAAGCTCGGCGCCTTCGATATCCGAAAAGATAACGGTGGGATTGTGCGTCGCAATGAGCTTGGCAGGATCAATGCACGGCACGGTTTCAGTCGAAACGACCTTGCCCGGCTGGGGCGACAGGGATGAGCCCCAGAAATCGCCACGCCGATAGAATGTCAGCTCATCATCCATCTCAAGAGATACCGCACCATAGATCAACTCACATTTGTCCTGCGCCACGCCTGAATTGCCCAGCGTGTCCCGGATGATCGGAAGAAGATCGGGGTTCGCCTCGACCGAGACGACCTTTTTGACCTTGGCCCGCTTGATGGCGATGGCCGCCACCACACCAAGTCCCGACCCGAACTCAAGCAACGTGTCATCAGCATTGAGGTAGCGGCGCGCAAGCTTGGCTTCGGTCGCTTCATAGCGGCCGTTCTTGAGCACACGGTACATACGCGGCGTGATGATCTTGGGGTCATTGCGAATCTTGAGCCGATAGATGTCGATGAACTCTTCTGTTTCGGCTTCTTGGTCGACTGCTACGTCCTCTGGCATCTGTCCCATGTATCCCTTTGGCTGTGCCGGGAGCATATGCACCCCGGCCTTATGCTTCCATTTACGTGTTTGCCTATCATCCTGCGCGGCTCATCACTTTGGCAACGTCATCCGCTATGATCACAAGCTCGCACAAGACTCGGCCTTCTCGGCATGAACCCTCTCCGCAAGCGTATCATAAAGCTCCTTGCCCTGCTCATCCTCCATCAGGGCCTCGATCCGGGCGCGATGCCGCGTGATACACGTGTCATGCCAGTGGCGAATATCAGGCAAGCCGAGAAGCCGATCCATCTCGGCCTCGCGTATCTGGCTGCTTTGCAGGATTGAGCGATCCTCGACCCGGTTGTGATTATACTCGGTCGCGTATCGGATGGCGTCGATCTTGTCGAAGCCAAAGACATTGCCGCGGTCATGCTTCACAAGGAAGCTCTCGACCGAGCGGAGCACATAATGATTGAGCTGCAACAGGTCGGTACGCTGGCGCACCTTAAGCATCTTGCGCCGGGGTTTTTTGGCCGAAATCCGAAGCTGGTGCCCCGACCCGTCACACCATGCGACATTATCGTAGGACGCGGGCGGCACGGTCGGAAAGTGGTTGAAGGGAAGGATATCGTCGCGCACACGGTGTAAACTCTTGATCGCGGTACGCGTCTTGCCCCCGACGCCCACCTGTTCGCCCCCGGTCATGAAAAACTGATCGGTAAGCGGCGCGGGATCAAAGCCGATCACGCCGCCGAAACCGAAATTAACATGATTGAAAGACAGCACATCGAAGGGACCGATTTCGTCGAACGCAGCCTTTAGCGTGCCGTCGCCCGCCTTGACGTTGATGAATTCATCCACGTCGATCAACGCTACGTAATCCGCGCGCTGATATTCCTTGAGATGGCGGGCATAGGCGAAGGCCACGTTGATGCGCTGGTTTGATTGCACAAGGCAGTTTGGATTTTCGAGATGTCGGATCACCCCGGCATCATCAAGAGCATCCAGAAGTTCCTTGGTGCCGTCGGTGCAATCATTGCTAAAGATAATGAAACGATTGACCCCGATGGCGCGATGATGGGCGAGCCATTCCAGAATGAACGGCCCTTCATTCTTCATGCATGCGACCACGGTTACATTCATCCTACGCCCCTTTTCACGGTAGGTTCTTCAAGCTTCTGACGTCTCATTTCCGCACCTGTTCTGCGCGTTGTCCGCGCACTTTCTCTACTTCAAAATACCTATTAGGAATGTGGCTATCCCGTAAATCTGTGTGGTTTGTGGTTGTGGGGGATCACGACGGTTCAAGGAACTGCACCCCCGTCTTCTTGCGTATGGTTTCGATGTCCTGATCATAGATCCGGCTCAGATGCGCGCGCTCACTTTGCTCCCACGGATCATAGCCAGGGAACTCTGGACCACGTGGAAAGGCCTCCTGAATCTCGACCCGTTTGGCCAGCGCGGTCTCCCCGCCCGAGCGTTCGATCTCGATCAGGATTTCCTGAACCGCGCGATGACTCGCCGAAGGGCGGCCACGGTTTCGCTTGGGCACGGCGAGATCGGCCACATCGATGTCGGGGCCACAGAGATTGGCGAGGATGCGTTGCGAAAGATTGCGAAAATCCTCATGGCGCCACAGAATAAGCTCGGCCTCCGGAAAAGACTTCTGCACGATGTCGATGAACCGCGCCCAACTTGGCACTTTCGACAGCACAGCACGCTTCATCTGGGCCTCGGGAAAGACGTTTCGCCCCGTGGCCGAACGCAGAAACTCAACATAGGTCGAGGCGAAGAAATCGGCATAGTTGCGAAGCGCGAGATGCACTTCGGTCACCGGATAGGGAATGAACTCCGCAAAGATTGGGATAAGGGTGTTCCGCCTCTGGTAAAGCTTGCCCGAGCGCACACAATGGCCGGAATGGCCCGGCATGTTTTCGTCCGACAGGATGATCCGCTCACCGGGGGCCGCGCCGATGTCACCGAAGAACGCACGCGCCCGCGCATCAAGATCGGCATCCGGCACCTTGGTCTTATAGTTCAGACCGATCTTCTCATAGCCATTAAGCTGACTTGGGAAGGTGTATTCTTTGCGCACCTGACGATGGTTGAGATAGTGAACGCCGCTTTTGCGCAACCGCCCGGCGTTGCGCTGAAGCCGCCCCTGAATGAAGCTTGTCGCGGTCTTGTGCACTCCGCCATGCACAACGACGTAAGGCAGATCGCTGACCATGCGCGCTCAGCCTTCGACCAGATCGGGAGCCGCGTTGATATGGGTGATCTTCTCGCGGAACTCGCTCCAGCCATCGCGCGCCTTGAGCTCTTCGATCTTGGACCGGTGCCAAGTACAGGCCTCCTTGTGCAACGCGGCCAGTGTTTCGTCCTTCATCAGGCGCGTGAACTCCCGCTTGAGATCCGGCAGGCGGGCATGAAGCGACACGTCGCGCGTGGTGTTGAAGTTCATATTCTCCCAATAGGTCACGCCTTGATCGTCATTGACGTGGTTGGTGCGTCCGCGGTCACGCTTCACAAGAAAGCTGTCGACCGACCGCACCGCATAGTGATGCATTCGCACGAGGTCATGACCAAAGCCGGAATATGCTTTCCATCCCTGATCCAGATAGGCGCTGGGCATCGGTTTGCCGCTGCCATCCACCCAAGCCACATCGCCCCGATCGACGTGATAGGACGGGCGGTGAATCTTGAGCCGCTCAAACCGGTCGGTGTTGCGGGCCAGCGTTTTCATTCCTTGCGCGCGATAATTCGGAAACTCGAATTCACCACAGCATCGGTCGAACTGTTCCAGAACAAAACCATCAGCATATTCAACCCGGCCGCTATTGCCAAAAAGCTTCCAGCAGGCCGAGATGCCATCGGCATCCCCCACAGCGGCAAAAAGATCGTCAAGACGCCCCTTGCCCACACGGATATTCAGGAATTCGTCGCAATCGGCACAAATGAGCCAGTCGGCGTTCTGATATACGGGCTCCTTGCGGGCGGCCCTAAGCGCGGCACGCTGTGGGCTGCCGCCTTTTTTGAACGGATTCTGCCGATGCTGAGCGAGGCCCATTTCCTCAAGCCGCGCGGCAATCTTGTCGGTGCCATCGGCGCAATCGTTCGTATAAATCAGAAAATCGGTAAAGCCGATGGCCCGATTGAAGGCCACCCATTCAAGCATGAACGGGCCTTCGTTCTTCATCGTGGTGACAATCAGGCGGCTGCCCTTGCCCTGCTTGGCCGGCGCTTTGGCGCCCGCGTTGGCCGGGGCGACGATCTGGCAATCATGGTCAGGGCCGTCGGCCTTCTTTGGCGTGGGCTTTGGCTTGGCCTCTTCGGTATAGGCCGGCTCCTTCGGTTTTTCTGCGGCGGGCGCGGCGGGCGGTTCAGTTTGGGCTTCGGCGTCCTTGCGTGCCTTGCGGCGCAGCCGGCGGCGAAAAATCTTGTCGAAATGCGTCGCCAGCTCTTCGCGGCCCTTGTCGCGAAAATAGCCCGCCACCGACCCGCGATACCACGGAAGGTTCCGCCGCGCCCGGTAAAGCTGATAGAAATCCTTTTCGGTCAACTCATCAAAGATGACATGCCGCATGACAGGCTTTAGCGCGTCGATCTTGCGCAGGAAAACAGCCGTCTTGTGCTGCGAGAACCAGCACTTGAAGATGCGGATGTTATCGCCCGAAAACCGGTCCACATGCTTCTGATCAAGCGCGTGATAGGGATCGTAGAAGATGTTCACACGCTCGGCCGATCCGGTCACCGCCGCGGCATCGGCCAGCGGCAACGCCCAATCCTGTCGGCGCCCGTTCTCATACCGGGTCTCCCAAGGCACGAGCGATGAGTCCAGCGTGCTTTGCGGGTTCACCGCGATGACATGTGCGCCCGGCGCATAAGACGAGTAGGCAAGCGCCGCGTAGCCGCCCATCGACACACCGGCAAAGATCACCCGCTTGTAGCCTTCGAAGAAACCTCCGGCGGCCATTTTCTCGAACCGCTCCATGAGGGCGGCATCGCGATACCAGTCGGACACATGCGCCATGATGCCCAGATGCGCGAGGCCCTCGTCCTGCGCGAACTTATAGGCCCAGGGTTCGCGCTCGGTCTTGTCGTCATTGACGTTGGAAAGATTGTCGAACGTGACCAGAAGCCGGTCACTCTTGCGCTGGGCACAAAGCAGGCTGTGGCGCAACGTCTTGATCAGGAAGCCCTCACCCTCGGCACCGGGCCGCAAATCATCGAACCATCGCGGAATGGCCGGGGCTTCGTCATCGTGTTGTGACGCCATCTTGGTAACTGCCTGCTTCGTTTCGGTTTGCGACGCTTGGCACGCCTGCACAATTTTCACGACAGTATAAGCCAGCCCCGCGAATTCGCGCAACAACAGAACAAAATCAACATTATTGTTTCATTACTGTGCGCAATATGCACCGCCTGAAGCCCGCCTGAACCCTGCCATCGGTCACGATAAGCCCAAGGGCGATAATGCCGAACCCGGCAAGCGCCGCACCGTCGATCCGCTCATCCAGAAAGAGCGCGCCAAGGATGATCGCGAAGGGCGGGATCAACAGGGTGACCAGCATCAGGTTCGCGGCCCCCGCCCGCGCCAGAATGGCAAAGTAAAGCATATAGGCCAGCGCGGTCGAGAGAAGCGCCACGCCGCCCAGCGCGGCCCAAACCCCAAGCCCGAGCGAGACCGACGGCACACCGTCCACCACGAGCACAACGGGGATCATCAGAACCGTGCTCCCCGCAAGCATGCCAAACGCGTTGACCACAGGGGGCTGTGCCCCAAGCGCGGTCTTGGCCCAGACACTCGCCAGCGCATAGGACAGCGCTGCGCCAAGAACCGCAAGTTGGGCGACATTGCGCAGGGAAAGATCCGTCAGGGCACCGGGCCCAATGATCACCGCCACCCCGGCAAGCCCAAGACAGGCCCCGGCCACCTTGCGCGGCAAAAGCGGTTCATCCGCCAGAAGAAGCCCGGCCACCACGGCGCCAAACACCGCGGTTGTTCCATTGAGGATTGCGGCCAGCCCGCTGGTGATCTGTGTCTGCCCCCAGAAGATGAGCGAGAAGGGGATCGCATTGTTGAGCGCGCCCATCACAAGATAGGCCGCCCAGATCCGCGCCCCCCGTGGGAGGACAAAGCCACGCAGGCGAAGCACCACGTAGAGAACCGGTAGTGCCCAACTGACCCGGTGGAGCGTGATCGTAAGCGGCGGCACCTCAGTCAGTGCCACCTCGGCAAAGAAGAAAGAGCCACCCCAGACAAGCGCCAGAAGCAGAAGCATCGCGGCGGAAACGAGGTCAATTCCGGGTGTCTTTTGAGGTGTCATGCACCTGTTTTACCCGGCACCCGGCGGCAGACGACCCGGAACATGCGCAAAGCGGATGGTTTGCAAGACCAAGATCAAACCCCAAAGCGTTTCACAAGAATCTGCGCATCGGGCTAGTTTCGAAACGCTTCAGTCCGGCAGCACCCGCGCCTCGTCGATCAAAAGAACGGGAATGCCATCTCGAATGGGATAGGCCAGCCCGGCATTGCGGCTGATCAATTCCTGTGCGCCCGCGTCATATTCAAGGCCGGCATGCGTTTTGGGGCAAATCAGCACCTCGAGCATGCGCCGGTCGAAAAGATCGGATGGGGTGGGGTCGGTCATTGCATCACCTCGTCATTCGCCCCGCCACGCAGCGCGAATTCCATCAGGGTCACAAGCGTTTCGCGCCGTGTCGATAGCGAGGGCGCCTCAAGCAGGGCCTGCTTGTCCTCGTAATCAAAGCCAAGCAACATCGACAAGGAGTTGATCAGCAACTCGTCATCGGCCTCTTTCAGAGACTCCCAATCGGTCTGCAATTCCTCAGCGGTCAGAAACTGGGAGAGCAGTCCAAGGAACGCGGCCCGGTCGAATTCGGGGTCAAGTTCAGCTGGGCCAAGATCACGACCGAACCCCTCCCAGCTTACCTTGCAGCGGCGATATGGCGTGAAGCCGTCAACTTCTTCGAGCACGCGAAACCGTGACAGGCCGGTCAGCGTGATCATGTATCTGCCATCTTCGGTTTCCGAGAATTGCGTAACCCGCCCCACACATCCAATCCGGTGCAGGCCCTTTTCCTCACGGCCCGGAACCGTCATCGGCTGAACCATCCCGATCAGGCGGCCCGGCGTTTTCAGGCAATCTTCAAGCATCTGAAGATAGCGCGGCTCAAACAGGTGCAGCGGAAGCCGCGCGCGCGGCAGAAGAAGGGCTCCGGGCAATGGAAAGACCGGGATCACCTCGGGAAGGTCAGGTTGCTGAATCATGATCGTGGACCTAGTCCAAAACCCGGCTCAGGCAAATATCATTGAACTGAGTCTGCGCCGCCCGTTAAGGACGATCGGATCGTTCGGTTTTAGCGCCTCGAAAATGGTGAAAAGCTGCTGTTTCGCCGCGCCATCGTTCCACTCCGGGTCCCGGCGGAAAAGCTCAAGAAGCTGATCGACGGCCTCTTCGGCCTCACCATTGGCGTGCAGTGCCTGCGCAAGATCGAAGCGCGCCTGATGATCATCTGGATCGGCCTCGACCGCGGCCCGCAACTCGCCCACCGGGCCGGCATCTGCCGCCTGCCGCGCCAGCGCAAGCTGGGCGTGGGCGGCTTCGATCTCGGGCGTCTTGGCAATTTCGGCTGGCGCACCGTTCAGAATCGCCTCGGCCTGATCGGTATCGCCCATCGTGATGTGGGCGCGCGCCATGCCTGCAAAGGCACGGGCGTTCTGCGGATCCTCTTCAAGGATGGCGGCGAAAGTCTGGGCGGCATCGGTGGCGGCACCGGCATCCAGCATCTCTTCGGCGGCAGCGATCGCATCATCCAGCCCGTTTCCCTCTTCGCCACCGGCGGCCTGAACCACACGCTCGACAAAGGCCTCAAGTTCTGATTGCGCAACGGCCCCCTGAAACCCGTCCACGGGCTGACCCTGCCAAAAAGCATAGACCGTGGGGATTGACTGCACCCGAAGTTGACTGGCGATCGTCTGGTTTTCATCCACGTTGACCTTGGCCATGCGCACCGCGCCGTTGGCCTTGGTCACCGCCGCCTCGAGCGCCGGGCCAAGCGTCTTGCACGGGCCGCACCAAGGTGCCCAAAAATCCACGATGACGGGAACGGTTTGCGAGGCTTCGACCACCTCGGCCATAAAGTCGGCCTCGGACACGTCCTTAATCAGGTCGTCCGCGGCTGGTTGGTTTGCGCCAAGTTCGATCATTTTTCGCCTCTCATGTTCGGACCGCATTTATGCCGTCTACATGGCGCAGCACCCTTTCGGTTGCAAGGGGTCAGGCCCGACACGCGGTCAAAGGTCGAAACTGGCAAAGACAGGCGCGTGATCCGACGGCTTTTCCCATCCACGGGCACTGCGCAGGATGCGGCTTGAATGAGCGGCGTTGCGGATATCGGACGAGGCCCATATGTGATCGAGCCTGCGGCCCTTGTCGGCGGCGTCCCAGTCGCGGGCGCGATAGCTCCACCAGCTATAGAGCTGACCCTCGGGAATGTCCGCACGGGTCACATCGGACCAGTCGCCTGCCTCCATCACCTTCCCGAGATGCTCCACCTCTACAGGAGTATGGCTCACCACCTTGAGAAGCTGCTTATGGCTCCAGACGTCATCCTCTCGCGGCGCGATGTTGAGGTCGCCCACGAGTATGCACTTTTGCGGCTTGTCGCCGCGCATCCAATCGCGCATCTCGGTCAGATAGTCGAGCTTCTGACCGAATTTCGCATTCACCTCACGGTCCGGGACATCGCCGCCGGCGGGCACATAGAAATTGTGAATGGTAACCCCGTTCTCAAGCCGTCCGGCAACGTGACGTGCGTGACCAAGGCGCGCGAAATCCTTGTCGCCCATATCCTCGATCGGAAACCTCGAAAGTATCGCAACCCCGTTATAGCCTTTCTGACCTCGGGCAACCATGTATGGATACCCCAGTTCGGCGAAGCCATCGGTCGGGATTTTCTCGACCGGGCTCTTGCATTCCTGAAGGCACAGGATGTCCGGCCCCTCTTCTTGCAAAAGCTTGCACACAATAGGCTCGCGCAGGCGGACCGAGTTGATGTTCCAGGTGGC
>Ga0102932_1001130_pt1 | contig 13815 bp, 14 predicted proteins | sample SalPonR1_C_D2_MG_FD_78212 | JGI IMG/M metagenome (GOLD analysis project Ga0102932, IMG submission 78212) | Salt pond soil microbial communities from South San Francisco under conditions of wetland restoration - Salt Pond MetaG R1_C_D2_MG | ecosystem: Environmental > Aquatic > Marine > Intertidal...
GAAGACAGCGCGCGGCGGGCGATTCCCATCGAAGGATACCGCGCGGCGGGATGCGACATCGCACCCGAGGCAAGCTGGCCCGAGGCGCCGCAAGATGCGGTGATTTTCGGGCTCAAGGAACTGCCCGAGGATGGCACGCCGCTGCGACATCGTCACATCATGTTCGGCCACGCCTACAAGGGCCAGCATTCGGGCGCGGCACTTCTGGCGCGCTTCGCCAAGGGGGGCGGAACCCTCTATGATCTTGAGTATCTCGTGGACGCGGACGGCCGCCGCGTGGCGGCGTTCGGATATTGGGCGGGATATGCGGGCGCCGCGGTGTCAACCCTGGCTTGGGCCGCGCAGAGAGATGGCGGGATCTGTCCACCCGTGGCGACCTATCCTGATAAGGCGGCCCTTCTTGAGACACTTCGGGGTGCGTTGGGCGCATCACGTCCAAGCGCCATCGTCATCGGCGCGAAAGGCCGCGTCGGCACTGGTGCGGCCGACCTTTGCGAGGCGTTGAGCATGCCCGTAACCCGCTGGGATATAGAAGAAACATCGCATGGCGGCCCGTTTCCCGAACTTCTTGAACATGACCTCTTTTTCAACTGTATCCTTGCCCGTCCCGGCACGCCGGTCTTTGTCCCGGAAACCGCGCTGACAGCGCCGCGCCGCCTGACCGTGATCGGGGACGTGGCCTGTGATCCCGACAGCGATTACAACCCTGTGCCGGTTTATGACACCGCAACCACATGGGCCAAGCCCGTGGTGCGGGTGGCCGAAAATCCGGGGCTCGACGTGATGGCGATCGACAATCTTCCCTCCCTTCTTCCTGTTGAGAGCAGCGAGGATTATGCGGCACAACTTCTGCCATCGCTCCTGACGCTGGATAAGCCGGACAGCGGGGTCTGGGGCCGGGCCGAGGCGGAGTTTCACAAACACGTTCCGGCCTGAAACCGGGCCGGGTTAACGCAGCGAACGGAACGTCGGTATTCACGTCGGCATTCACGTCGGTATCACGCCGGTGCGAAACATCGCATGGGCGACGCCCATGAGAGAGCCATGAACCTGAACGCTGAGACCCGAAGTTAAAGCGCCTCATCTGTAACCTGATATATCAAAAGGCGGAGCAAGTCGGGCTAAAGCCGAAACGCTTTGGCCATGCCAGAAACGGAGGAGTATTTTGGATGTCAGTCATCAAGCTTAAACCGCGCGAGTATCCGGTCGCCATTTTCACAACTGTCTATGTCTTGGCCTTCACGGTCTGGTTTCTGATGAGCGGGAATTACGAATTCGTCGTCTACGTGATCACGATGTTCATCCTGATCACGCTCATCGGCAGGAGTCTCCGGTCGGTGGAGTATCCGGTGTCGATGCTCTGGGCGCTTTCGGCATGGGGACTTTTGCACATGGCCGGGGGCGGCGTGCCAGTGGCCGGGTCTGTTCTCTATTCGCTGCAACTCTTTCCAATCACGCCGGCGGATGGTGAGATGCAATTGCTCAAGTATGATCAGATCGTCCACGCCTATGGGTTCGGCGTGACGGCTTGGGTGCTCTGGTATCTGATGAAGCGGCATTTTCCGGTGCTGATGGGAACCAAGACGAGCCTGCTTTACCCGGCACTGGCGGCCATGGGCCTTGGAACTGTCAACGAGATCATCGAATTCATCGCTGTTCTTTCGGTGCCGGAAACCAATGTCGGGGGGTATTTCAATACCGCGCTCGACCTTGTGTTCAATGCGCTCGGTGCCGCGATCGCGATGATGATCATAGCGGCGACCGCCAAGCCGGAGCGCGCCTCGACCTGATCTTTTCCTGATGGAACCGCGGCCAAATACGGTATCGGACTCATTCGCCCGTAGGCGGGATGCCCGTGGTGAAGCGCGCCCTTCACATATCGGCACGACCGCCTTTTGACATCCGTTTCTTCCCGGCGCCCCTTGCCCTTTGCCCGGACCTTCTCCAACGTCTCCCGACCAGACCGGACATCAGGGACAAAGCGACATGCAAAGCGACAGCGACCGCACCGGGCTTGCCATCGGCCTCAGCCTTGTCGCCTTGTTGCTGTTCGATGCGATGGGCCTGATCATCAAGCACCTTTCTGAACATTACAGCCCGGCCGAACTCAGCGCCTATCGCAATTTCTTTGGCCTTGTGCCAAGCGCCATCGCGCTCTGGTCATCGCGGGCGTGGCACGCGAAGGGCCGACAGCTTTGGATGCGGCAGTGGAAGGTGGGCTGTTTGCGCGGCATGATCACGACGGTGGCGCAATTCTGTTTCTATATGTCGCTGGGCTTGCTGCCTTTCGCGACAGCGGCGACGATCGGCTATGCAGATGCGCTTTTCATGACCGCTCTGGCGGTGCCGCTTCTGGGGGAGAAGGTCGGCAAGGCGCGGTGGCTTGCGGTGGGCATCGGTTTTGCCGGCGTGGTGATGATCATGGGGCCCGGCAGCCAAAGCTTCACCCCTGCCGCGCTTCTGCCGCTGGTGGCGGCGTTCTGCTATGCGCTGTCGGGTGTTCTGGCGCGGCGGATGGATGCGGATGTGCCCAGCCCGTTGATCAACCTTTATGGAACCGCCACGTCGGTGGTGGGCGCGAGCCTGCTTACGCTGGCGCTTGGCGGATTCTCGGGCATCCAAGGGCCGGGTGACCTTGGCTGGATCGTGGCGATGGGCATGTTCGGCGGTTCGGCGGTACTTCTGCTGGTGATTTCGTTCCGGATGACCCAACAGGCGAACCTCGCCCCGTTCCATTACTTCGGCATCCTGTTTGCCTTCGTGTTGGGGTGGATCTTTTACGACGAGGCACCGGTGGACGACCTGATGCCGGGCGCGATCCTCGTGGCGGCGGGGGGTCTTTTGATCGTATGGCGGGAACGACAACTGCGCCGCGCCCGGCTCTGGGGCGCGCGGGGGCCGCACACGCGGATTTGAGGCGAGAGAACGATTTTTTGTCTATCTTGGAGAACTGGAGAACGGCGTGGCGTACGAAACCTCCAGAGCATTTGCGGAAGCGGTGTGGATTGTCGCCTTCCTGGGATTCCTTTTCTTCACGTTCTACATGCATTTCCTCGTCAGACCGTTCCGTCACGACACTTTGTTCGACCGCAATGACGGATATTTCCGGTTTAACCTCAAGGTTCTGGGATTCTTCGTGATGCTGCTTGTGAGCGGTCTTGTTCTGTTCGCTTGACCTGACGCGCAATCATGGGCGCCCCTGCCGAATGGCTTTCCCTAAACCACCACCTCCAACTCCTCCTGCTCGCCTACGCCGAACACCCGTTTATAGCGCGCGACCTGATCGTCCGGGCCCATGGCCTTGCGCGGGTTGTCGGAGAGTTTGACCGTGGGGCGGCCATTGGCCGAGACGGCCTTGCAGACCAGTGAGAAGGGCGCGAGCGCGTTATCGGGGGTGAGGCCGCGGAAGTCGTTCGTGAGAAGCGTGCCCCAGCCGAAGGACACACGGACGCGGCCATGAAACTGAGTGTGAAGCGCCATGATCTTTTTCTCGCCCAGCCCGTCGGAAAAGATGATGAGCTTTTTCGTCGGATCCTCGCCGCGCTCTTTCCACCAGCGGATCGCGGTTTCGGCGCCTGTGGCCGGGTCGCCGCTGTCGATGCGGATGCCGGTCCACCCGGCGAGCCAATCGGGCGCGTTGGCCAGAAACCCTTCGGTTCCGTAGGTGTCGGGCAGGATGATCCGCAGGTTGCCGTCATGCTCTTCGTGCCAGTCGCTGAGCACGTCATAGGGCGCGCGGGCCAGTTCCTCGTCGGTGTCGGCCAGCGCGGCATAGACCATCGGCAATTCATGCGCGTTGGTGCCGATCGCCGGAAGATCACGGTTCTTGGCGATGAGGCAGTTGGAGGTGCCGACGAATTTCTCGCCCAGTCCCTCGGTCATGGCCTGAACGCACCAGTCCTGCCAGAGAAAAGAGTGCCGCCGCCGCGTGCCGAAATCGGCGATCCGCAGGTCGGGCACGGTGCGCAGCCGCTCGACCTTTTCCCAAAGCTTGGTCATGGCGCGGGCATAAAGCACCTGAAGCTCGAATTTGCCCATGCCGCCGGTCACCGCGCGCGAACGCAGTTCCATGATCACCGCAAGCGCCGGTATTTCCCACAGCATGACCTCGGGCCATTTGCCTTCGAAGGTAAGCTCATACTGACCGTCGCGTTTCTCAAGGTGGTAGGGCGGCAGGCGCAGCGCCTCGAACCAGTCCATGAACTCGGGCGTGAACATCTGGCGCTTGCCATAGAAGGTGTTGCCGCGCATCCAAGTGGATTCGCCCCGCGACAGTGACAGCGAACGGATATGATCAAGCTGTTCACGCAATTCACCTTCGTCCACCGTGTCGGCCAGACGGATAGATTTGGTCCGGTTGATCAGGCTGAAGGTGACATGCGTGTCGGGTTTGTTGCGAAAGACCGACTGGCACATCAGAAGCTTGTAGAAATCCGTATCAATCAATGAGCGGACGATCGGGTCGATCTTCCAGCGGTGGTTGTGGACGCGGGTGGCGATATCGACCATGGGCGAGCCTTTCGGAACTGTGCCAAGCGGTTAAATCAAAGGGGGCCGGGGGGCGCAAGGCGGGTCATCTTCGACCACGCCAAAGCAGGAAGAGCCCCGAGGCCACGACGATCGCGCAGCCGACGAGCATCGTCGCATCGGGACGTTCCCCGAAAATCAGCATGCCCAGCCCCAGACCGAAGAGCAGGCGGGTATAGCGGAACGGTGTCACGACGGACACGTCGCCGGTGCGCATCGCCCACATGAGCGCGTTATAGGCAAAGACGCCGGTCAGGATGGCGCCGGTCAGTGCCAGCGCCGCATCGTATGCAGGCATCACGAAGGCGCGCCCTTCCCACGCGGCATAGAGCCCCCCCGCGAGGATGATCGTCACAAAGCCGTAGAGGCCCAGAATCCGCGTGCTGAGCGTCAGGGGCGCCGCGCGGCTGGCAAGGTCGCGCCCGGCAAAGCCCAGCATGCCGATCACCGCAAGCAGCGACAGCGCGGAAAAGCTTTGGCCCGAGGGGCGCAGGATCACCAGCACCCCGAGAAGCCCGACGATGATGGCCGCCCAGCGCCGCCAGCCAACCTTTTCACCAAAGACGAGCACTGCCCCCAGCACCACGACGATAGGTGTCGCCTGAAGGATTGCGGTGGCCGAGGAGAGTGGCGTGAGGGCGATGGCCAGTGTGTAGAAGAGCCGCCCTGTCAGTTCGAACCCGACGCGGACCCGCATCGCCCGTGAGCCGACACCCGCAGTCACGAGCCGTTCGCCCCGCGCCGCCGCCAGCCCCGCGAATAGCAATGCGCCACCGGCCCCGAACATCACGAGGATCTGCGCGATGGGAAGCGTCACGGCGGCGTGTTTGAGAAAGGTGTCCTCGATGGCGAAGCCTGCCATGGCGGCGACCATCCACAGGGCACCTACGGCGTTGGCACGGGCGGCAAGAGCGGGGCTTGTGGTCACGGCGGGCGGTCCTGATGCGGGCGGACGGCGTGCCCGCCCCGCCGTGGTAGCCGCCAACGACCGGGGAGCGCAACGCGGAAAGCCCCGCAAAGGCGTGTTCAGATATCCTCGGCGCCGGACTCGAGGAGCGCGCGCAGGCCACTTCGATAGTCGGGGTGGATCAGACGCACACCCAGTTCCTCTTTGATCAGGTCGTTTCGCACACGTTTGGATTCGGCATAGAAGCTGCGCGCCATGGGGGTCATCTCGGCCTCTTCGAAGGGCACGGCGGGCGGCACGGGCAGGCCCAAAAGCCGGGCGGCGTGTTCGATCACGTCTTCGGGCGGGGCGGGATCGTCATCACACAAGTTATAGACCGCGCCGGGCCGGGGACGGGCGATGGAGGCGGCGAGCACCTGCGCGATGTCGTCGACATGGATGCGCGAAAAGACCTGCCCGTCTTTCACGATGCGCCGGGCGGTTTGCCGGCGCACCTTCTCAAAGGGGCCCCGGCCGGGCCCGTAGATCCCGGCGAGGCGGAAAATATGCAGCGGCAGGTCCGGGATGGCCTGCCAAGCCGCCTCGGCCTTGGCGCGCGCGCGGCCCCGCGCCGTCGAAGGTGAGAGCACGGTGTCCTCGTCCACCCATCCGCCAGCGTGATCGCCATAAACCCCGGTGGTTGACAGATAGCCCACCCATGTCAGGCGCGGCGCGGCAGCGCGGATCGCGGCGGCGTGGCGCGCAAGAACCGGATCGCCCTCGGGTCCGGGCCCGGCGGAACTCAGGATATGCGTCGCACCTTGAAGGGCGGTGTCGACCTCGGGACTATCCCACAAGACGGGCTGCACGCCCTCTGCCGCGATCGCGCTTGACTTGGCCGCATCGCGCGTTGTGCCGATCACGGTCCAGCCCTGCGGCACCAACAAGCGCGCGAGGGCCCGCGCCGAATAGCCGTGACCAAAGCTGAGCAATGTGCCTGTCATTGGCTGTCAAGCGGTCTTGAGGCGACCCACGCATAGCCATTGTCGCAGAGCACATAAACCTCGCGCAGGCCGTGGGGCTTGTCGGTGGGGTCCTGAAGGATCATCGCGCCGTGGGCCGTCGCGCGGGCGGCCACATCGTCGGGGTCTGTGTCATAGAGGCGAAACTCGGCCCCGCCGCCTCGCGCGCCCGCCTCGGGCACAAGCGACAGAAGCGGGTTTTCGGCATAGGTGCCATCGCTGTGAAGCTGAAATACCTGCTGGCCATAGGTCATGATGGCGAAATCACGGCTGAGGCGATGCGCTTTCATGTCGAAGATATCACAGAGGAATCGTGCCTGTGCCTTGACGTCACGCACGAGGATATTGAGCCCCAGACCGCGTAGGGAAGCACCAAAGGCTTCGGGGCTGACCGTCTCGTAGTCCAAGGGCGTCTCCCGTGTCTTGAGACGTCAGCTTGATCCCGCCCCGAAGCCGTGTCAACCTGCCCAAGCATCACGGACAGGCCCCCACATGACCAATTCCCGCACCGCGCCCCAGAGCCTTACGCCCGACGTGTCAGCCCCCGAGGCTTTCGATGACGCGGGCGCGGCTGTGGACCGGCTTGTCACGCTTTATGAACAGGCGGTGACCTTTCTGAGGGACGAGTTCACCGACGCCATTTCCGGCAAGGTGCCCGGCCGCCGTATCCGGGCCTTTTATCCCGAAATTCGCATCACGACCGCCAGTCACGCACAGGTGGACAGCCGCCTGAGCTTTGGCCATGTGGCGGCGCCGGGCATCTATGCCACGACGGTCACACGGCCCGACCTGTTTCGCGACTATCTCGAGCAGCAGATCGGCCTTTTGCTACGCAATCACAAGGTGCCGGTGGTGATCGGGCAGTCGACCACGCCTATGCCGGTGCATTTCGCCGTGGCGGGGGATGAGGCTCTGACCGTGCCGCATCAGGGGGCCGCGCCTTTTACGCTGCGCGATCACTTCGACGTGCCGGACCTTGCCACCACGAATGACGATATCGTCAATGGCACGCATATTCCCGAAACCAACGCCGCATTGCCTCTCGCGCCTTTCACCGCCCAGAGGATCGATTATTCTCTGGCCCGATTGTCGCATTACACCGCGACCGATCCGGGCCATTTTCAGAACCACGTCCTTTTCACCAACTACCAATTCTATGTTGAAGAGTTCGAAACCTTCGCCCGGGCCATGCTGTCCGATCCCGACAGCGGGTATGACAGCTTTGTCGCGACTGGCAACTCCGAGATCACCGACCCCATGTCGGATATCACGCGGCCTGCGAAACTCCCGCAAATGCCGGCCTATCACCTGAAGCGGCCCGACCGGTCGGGGATCACGCTTGTGAATATCGGGGTGGGGCCGTCCAACGCCAAGACAGCGACCGATCATATCGCGGTGCTGCGTCCGCATGCCTGGGTGATGGTGGGCCATTGCGCGGGCCTGCGCAATTCTCAGTCGCTCGGGGATTTCGTGTTGGCCCATGCCTATCTGCGCGAGGACGGCGTGCTTGACGCCGATCTGCCGGCATGGGTGCCCGTGCCGGCACTGGCCGAGATACAGATCGCGCTGGAACAGGCCGTGGCGGCGGAAACACGGCTTGAGGGATATGACCTCAAAAGGGTGATGCGCACGGGCACCGTGGCCAGCTTTGACAACCGCAACTGGGAATTGCGGGACCAATCCGGCCCGGTGCAACGTCTGAGCCAATCGCGCGCCATCGCGCTGGACATGGAAAGCGCCACGATTGCCGCCAACGGCTATCGGTTCAGGGTGCCGTATGGGACGCTTTTGTGCGTGTCCGACAAACCGCTGCATGGTGAATTGAAGCTTCCCGGCATGGCGTCGGACTTCTACAAAACGCAGGTTGCGCGGCATTTGATGATCGGAATCCGCGCGATGGAGGCCTTGCGCGACATGCCACTTGAACGGATTCACAGCCGGAAACTACGCTCATTTGACGAGACAGCCTTTCTCTAAAGTATCCCCAAAAAGCTGCGCAACAGGTTTTTCTCGGAACGCTTTAGACGCGCGCGCGGGTCCTGCTCCGATCCGCGCGCGTCCTGTAGCAAAGCTCAGGCTCGGTTGGCCACCGCGATCGACTTGCGGGGGTCGTAGAACGGCCGCTCGGCCACCCGCGCGGTCATTTCGCCGGAATGGCGCGCCACGCTCAGTTCCGTGCCAAGCCCGGCGCACTCGACCGACACCATGGCCAGCGCGATGTTCTTCTGCAGGCGCGGCGAGTAGACCGCCGAGGTCACCTTGCCCACGGCCTCGCCCTCATGGAACACTGTCCAGAACGCGGTGTTCGGCCCCTGCAACGGGTCGCAGTCCAGGATCAGCCCGACCTGCTTGCGCGAAACCCCGTTGTCGCGGATCCGCTGCAGCGCGAACTTGCCGATGAACTCCGCATCCATGTCCAGGTTGCACAACCGGTCCAGACCCAGCTCGAACGGGTTGGTCGTGGTGTCGGCATCGGCGTGATAGGACAGCATCCCGCCCTCGATCCGGCGAATGCTGGAGGTATGGCCGGGCTTCAGACCCAGGGGCAGACCCGTGGCCATGATCCGCTCCCACAGCGCATCGCCGTAGGCGCCGTCGCGCAGGTAGATTTCGTAGCCCAGCTCGCTCGACCATCCGGTGCGCGACACGATCAGAGGGATCCCGTCCAGCTCCAGTTCGCGCAGCCAGTAATAGCGCAGGTCCATGATCTCGTCGCCGAAAAGCGCGCGCATGATCTCGCCCGACTTCGGCCCCTGCAACTGCAGCGGCGACACGTCCGGCTCAGTGATCTTGACGTTGAGCCCGGAATGCACCGCCACGCCCTGCGCCCAGAGCAGGATGTCGCTATCGGCAAGCGACAGCCAGAAATGGTTCTCGGCAAGGCGCAGAAGGATCGGATCGTTCAGGATGCCGCCCTCGCCATTGGTGATCAGCACGTATTTGCACTGGCCGACCGCCATGTTCGACAGATCGCGCGGCGTCAGCATCTGGGTGAACTTGGCGGCATCCGGCCCGGTGATCTCCACCTGTCGCTCGACGCCTACATCGCACAGGATCGCCTCGTTCACGAGGTTCCAGAAATTCTGTTCCGGATCGCCGAAATCGCGTGGAATGTACATGTGGTTGTAGACCGAAAACCCCTGAGCGCCCCAGCGAACTGTGGCGTCGAAATAGGGCGATTTGCGAATCTGCGTACCAAAGCCGAACTCCTGCGTTTGCATCATGTCATCCTCCCGTGATGTGCGCGTCGACCGAAACATCGGTCGCGTCGATGTCCCTTTCACATAGCGCCTATTTTTTTGACACACAGCCTGAACAGGAGGCGCTTTAAAGACCGGACAGGCTATCTTTTCCGGGAAAAGAGGACCAAATGGTCCTGATGCTTCAGCGGACCTTCGATGCGGCCAGATTCGCAAGGTTGGGTTGCTGCGCCTTGATCAGGCGGGTGACGAAATATGTCGTGTAGCGGTCGATCGCGATATCCGCGGCAAGCAGATCCTCCATCAGCGCTTGAAACGCCTCCAAATTCTTCACCACGACCGTCATCACGTAATCTATCCCGCCGCCCGTGGCGACGCAGTTGATGATTTCGTCCCGGGTCCTGATATGCGCCTCGAACCGGTCGAAATCGGTCTTGCGGTGATGCGTCAGCCCCACCGTCACGACCACCCGCGTGACATCGACCACGCGTTCCAGCTCGATATCCGCGTGATAGCCCCGGATATAACCTGCCTCGCGCAGCCGGGTCAGCCGCGCCCAGCACGGCGTGGCCGACAGGTTCACCAGCTCGGCAAGCTTTGTCTTGCTCAATTGCCCGTGTTTCTGAACGGCACTGAGAATACGGATATCGGACGGATCAAGCCCTTGTTTGTCTCGCATGATGCCCTCCCAAAGCGCCACCGCTGCACGTTCGATATTTTTCAAATAGCGAAGCTAGCACGTCTTTTCCGGTCCGCCATAGCGCAGCAACAGAGAAAGGCTGTCCCGCAACCGCGCGAAACGGGCCGAAAACGGCAAAAATACCCTTATTTTGTTACACTGTTTGTTGTGTTCACCCACGATATGCAGTTAACTCCCGGTCATGAGGCCCAAGAAACGGGCAGTTGAAGGAGACCATAAAATGGCAAAACCGATGACCAAATCTCAGCTTTCCGCGGCACTGGCCGAAGAAATGGGCAGCGACAAGAAATCCGCAGCCGCCGCGCTTGACGCCGTCTGCGCCGTGATCACCCGCGAAGTTTCGCAGGGCGGTGCCGTGACCCTGCCCGGCGTTGGCAAAATCTATTGCCGCGAACGGCCCGAGCGCATGGTCCGCAACCCCGCCACGGGCGAGCAGATCAAGAAGGAAGCTGACAAGGTGGTCAAGATGACCATCGCAAAAGCACTCAAGGACAGCGTCAACGAGTGATCAGCTGATCCACACGCAGTTTTTTTGCGAAAGGCCGCCCCCGAGGGGCGGTCTTTTTGCTTTGACGCACATACGGCACATTGGGCGCGCCGGTCCGACCGCCCTTTCCACCCGTGCACCGCTGTGGCATGGCTTTGGCATGGGAACGAAGGAGCGTGCGGTGGACATTCGGGCAATCGTCATGGGCGTGGCCTTTGCGGTCATGTGGTCCTCGGCCTTCACCTCGGCGCGGGTGATCGTGGCACATGCGCCGCCGGTCAGCGCGCTGTCGCTGCGGTTTCTGATCTCGGGTCTTCTGGGTGTGCTCATAGCGCGGATGATGGGACAGACATGGCGGCTCACCCCTATGCAATGGCGCGCCACGATCATCTTTGGCATCTGTCAGAACGCGCTCTATCTGGGTCTCAACTTCGTCGCGATGCAGACCATCGAGGCGTCGCTTGCCGCGATCATCGCCTCTACGATGCCGCTTCTGGTGGCGCTGGCGCTGTGGCTCTTTATGGGAGAGCGCATCACCCCCATGGCCATCGGCGGCTTGATCGCGGGTCTTGTCGGGGTGTCGATCATCATGGGCAGCCGGATTTCGAGTGGTGTCGATCTTTACGGCCTCATGTTGTGCGTGGCCGGCGCGATCGCGTTGACTGTGGCCACGTTGATGGTGCGAGGGGCCACGTCGGGCGGCAATCACCTCATGATTGTGGGTTTACAGTTGTTGGTGGGCAGTTTCGCGCTGGCCGTCGTGGCCGCCGGCACCGAGACGCTTGTCATCGACTGGAGTTGGCAGCTCGTGGTTGCGTTCCTTTACACCACGTTGGTGCCCGGGCTTGCCGCGACGCTGGTCTGGTTTCACCTTGTCGACCGGATCGGCGCGACTCGGGCTGCAACGTTCCACTTCCTCAACCCGTTTCTGGGGGTGGCCATCGCCGCGCTTTTCCTCGGCGAGGCGCTTGGGATTGCGGATCTTGCCGGTGTGGCGGTGATCATGGCGGGGATCCTCGCCGTGCAGGTCTCGCGGCAGCGAAAGGTAAGCGCAAACCCGCCCTGATCGCGCGCCGCCCTGCGCATTTCTAGCGCAACCCGTCTTCGCCCTTCACTTCATCCACCGACAGCCCGCCCATGCGGGCATGAATGCGGCCGCCGCGGCTCATCGCGAGAATGAGCAGCAATTCGTCGGCGCGCGGCCCGTCCGGGAGCGACACTTCCATCGCGTCGAAATGGCTGCGCACATAGGCGGCGTTGATGTGGCCGAGGGGCACATCGAGCGTGGAGCCCGGACCACCCTGTTTCATGGCCGATGGCACGATGGCCTTTGCTTCGCCCAGCCTTTCGCGCATCGCATAGCCCCCCGGCACATGCCAGAGCGCGGTATGCTCAAGCTCTCCGCGTTCTCCGCACATTGCGGCCTTGCCATAGCCATCGATACCGTCGATGCCGCCCATCGCCTTGATGAGCGCGTCAGTCATCATCAGGCCCAGCGGCTTCAGATCATCCATGGCCGATTGAAGATCCTCGGCATAGGTTCCGGCAAACGGATTGGCGACCAGCGCCGCCACGGCGGCGCGGCGGCGCGGCTCGCTCGGGATGGGGCCGCCATCGTGAATGATATCCTCGATGAAGGTCATGGTCTTGCGCAGGGCGAAATCAGGCATGGGTCAAATCCGGTTGTTGCGGTGATGATGGAAGGGCAAGCGCGCCGATGGTTCGCATCTCGGAACCAAGCCCAAGGGCTGCGCCATGGATCAAGCCGCGGGCGCGACAGGTTTCGGCAAAGCGCGCCCCATGGTCGAGCGCGACCGTGATTTCGCATCGTGAAAGCGCACCGACATGGGTTGTGACGTGGCGATCCCCCAGATCGCTGTCGGGCGAGGCGTCGGACGCTGGCAAGCGCGTGATCGCGGGGTGCCCCGGCAGGTCCACGGCATTGCAGATAAGCGTCGCGGCGGCGTCGGCGGCTCCGGCGCTGTGCGCGAGGACGGTGACACTGTCGGCGATGCCAAGCGACTGGCTTCGGCCGCGCCAGCCCGAGGTCGCGACACCGCGCACCTGATCAGCATGGGTCAACTCGACGCATCCGCCCGCCATGGCCACGCGCATCGTCGCACCGGGCCCGAGGTGGAGCGCGATGTCGCCGCCATTGTTCACGTAGGCGCGCGTGACCCCCGCCCCTTCACGGATCGCGGCCAAGATCGTGTCGGCCCCCGCCCCCGCCACGGCGGCCATGGGCGTTACGAACCGGTCTTCAAACGGGTGAACCGCGCGCACCATCGCCCGGGCCGTTTCGCCGCCGGGCATAGGCCCATGGGCCGCGCGCAGGCGGGGCAGGTCGTCAACCAACTCCTGAAGCAGGGTCGCAAAGCGGTGTGAGGCCCGCCGAAATCCGGCCTCGCGCCCCGGCCCGTCGATGCCGAGGATCATATCAATGGGCCCGTGATGCAGATGCAAACGCCCACCCGAAAGCCACGTGGCCTGTGCGCTATTCATCGCGCTTGCCCTTGACCATGCGCACGTCGCTTCCGTATTCGCCGCCCTTTTCGACAATGTCCGCGACGCTTCGCACCGCGTCGTCATGCCCGCCAAGGCGGCAATAAGCCTCACGCGGGAGGGTGAATTCAAGGGGGGCGACCAGTGCTGGAGTGGGCACGTATCCAAAAGAGCCTTCGGGCATCGCGGTCACGTCCACCATCAGGGTGATCCCGCCGCCGGGCCAGACATAGACATCGGCCCCACCGCAGGTCACGCGGGTTTCGCCGGATTGCACCGATCGGGTCAGCAGCACGGGATTTCGCGTCACGCCAGACCGCAGAGAGCCACCGGCCCCCGCCTGAAACATCACCGTGCAAAGGGCGGGTTCGCAATTCTGCGCGATAAGGTCGACAGACGCCTGCAATATCTCGGGCATCTCGGCGGGCTGTGGCACGAGGTCATCATCCAGTATGTAATGGCCGCGTGTTCGCCGGTGGTCGAGACCATGA
>Ga0102932_1001131_pt1 | contig 13804 bp, 9 predicted proteins | sample SalPonR1_C_D2_MG_FD_78212 | JGI IMG/M metagenome (GOLD analysis project Ga0102932, IMG submission 78212) | Salt pond soil microbial communities from South San Francisco under conditions of wetland restoration - Salt Pond MetaG R1_C_D2_MG | ecosystem: Environmental > Aquatic > Marine > Intertidal...
CTGGTTTTCGACGGTGTCCGGCTGATCGATGTCGACAGGGCCACTGTGTCTGACCCCACACGCGTAGGCATTCGTGATGGTTTCATTGTTGATGCCAGCACTATCGACCATCCAGACCGCGCGGTCACGACGCATGGCTACCTGATTCCAGGGCTGACTGAAATGCACGCGCATGTGCCGCCCGTGCGCGCCGGTGACCAGGTTGTGCGCGATACCCTGAGCCTGTGGCTGGCGCACGGCGTCACCACCATTCGCGGCATGCTGGGCGAACCGGGTCATCTGCAGCTTCGCCAGCAGCTGGCAGATGGCGAGCTTGCAGGTCCGCGACTGATTACCTCCGGACCCTCATTCAATGGTCAGTCAGTCACCTCTCCGGCGCAGGCCCGACGCAGTGTGCTTGCGCAGCAGGAGGCCGGCTACGATTTTCTCAAGCTGCATCCAGGCCTTTCTGCCCCGGCTTTCGATGCTATGTCTCTTGCGGCGGATGCGCTCGGTATTGACTATTCCGGCCATGTCTCGGTTGCGGTGGGACTCGATCGCGTGTTCGCTTCCCGCCGGGCCACTATTGACCACCTTGACGGCTATGCTCGTCTGATGGTGCCCGAAGGCCACACGCTTCACGGTACGGATCCAGGGCTGTTCGGCGTAAATTTGATAAAGGGCATGGCCCCGGGTCTGATACCCGAGCTGGCGCGGCGGACCGCCGAGGCGGGCATCGCCAACGTGCCTACGCAGAGTTTGATCGAGAACTGGATGACGGGCGATATAGAGGCCTTGATGCAGCGAGACGCCATGCGCTGGATTCCGCCAGAGACGGCGGCGCGCTGGCGCGACCAGGCCGTTCGACGGCGCGAGGATGTCACGCCTGACGATGCCGAGCGCTATATTACTCTGCGCCGGCAGCTTATCGGCGCCCTGCACGATGCCGGCGCCATGATTCTGGCCGGCGCCGATTCGCCGCAGATCCTGTCCATTCCCGGCGACGCCATTCATCACGAGCTACTGACCTACGTCGACTCCGGTCTCACACCCGCCGAGGCACTGGCGACGGCAACGACCAACGTTGCTGCTTACCTGGGCGAGACCAGTCGAGGTTGTCTCCAGCCCGGCTGCGTCGCTGACCTCGTCCTGCTCACGGCCAATCCGCTGCAGGACATTGGCAATACGCGTGCGATCGCGGGTGTGATGCGCGCCGGCAAGTGGTTTGACCGCCAGCAGCTGGACGAGACCCTGACCGCGCTCGCAGATCGGGTACAAGGCCGCGATTGAGCCGGTTTGCGATAACCGGCTTGCTTGGTTACTCTTTTTGGCATCGCCCCCGGAGCCTCTGGCGGACCTTGAAATCAATGCCGGGCCTAGCATGGAATCTGTTACCAACGCACGCCAACGCACGCGACCCGATGGCCCTGTCCACCCTGCCGCAGTAGGCTCTCGCATGCGGCTGCTGCCGCCGATGAGCGGGACATGAGCGAGTCAGAGCAGCAGGAGGCAACGTTGCCACTGAACAAACGGCGTCGCGCATTCGGGGCGGTGGAAAGCCATTACCCTCTGCGTGACCTCGCGGGCTGGTTCCGCACGCTTCTCGGTGCCGAGCGTCGCTATTTCTGGCTTGCAGTGATCTACGGCGTCGCCATCAGCGGTCTCACGCTGGCAGTTCCCCTTGCGGTACAGATGCTGATCGACTCAATCGCCAATACCGCTCTCGTGCGACCTCTCATTGTTCTTTCCCTGTTGCTTTTCGGCATGCTGGCTATATCGGGGGTGCTCAGCGCGTTGCGCACGTATCTCATGGAGCTATACGGACGACGCGTTCACGCCCGACTGATGGCCGACTTCTCGCTGCGTGCAGTTTACGCTCAGGCCCCGTTTTTCGAGAACCGCAAGCGCGACGTATTGTTCCACCGCTACTTCGACATCATGACCCTGCAACGCAATGTCCCCGAGCTGCTCATCGGCGCCTTTGCTATTTTTCTGCAGTCAATCATGGGTTTCCTCGTGGTTTCTTTCTATCACCCGGTCTTTCTTGGATTCAACCTGGTGCTCATCGTGTTTATCTACCTCGTCTGGCGCATCTGGGGTCCGGCAGCGATCCGCACCGGCATCGATCTCTCGGATGCGAAGTACGAGGCCGCCGCCTGGCTCGACCATCTCGGTAGCGCCAACAGCCTCTACAAATCGCGCACGCATATTCAGTACGCGCTGTCACGCTCCGAGACGCTGACGGCGCGCTATATCGATCAGGAGAAGCGCCACTTCCGGCAAACCTTTGCGCAGACCATTGCCCTGCTGTTTCTCTATGCGCTGGCCAGCTCGCTACTGCTCGGTCTGGGTGGCTGGCTTGTTATCCGGGGGGAATTGTCACTTGGCCAGCTGGTTGCCGCGGAGCTGATCATGTCGGCGATTTTTGTCGGCATGTCGCAGTTCGACTCCTACCTGCGCCGTTTCTACTACGTATCCATGGCCGTTGCCGAGATCAGCGAGCTCCACGAAATCCCGCTGGAAAGCACGGAAGGCGAGACCTTGCCCGCCGACGGATCCTTTGAACTGCGCTTTCGTGATGTGCGCCAGACAACCCGGAGCCGCGAGGCGCATTTCCATTTCACCATTCCCGAAGGGGAGGTCGTGCGGGTGAGCGCGGAGGAGGAGGTTCTGCAGCGCATGGTCACGAGTATGCTGGAAAGGAACGAAGCCCCTGAGCATGGCTATATCACGATCGGCGAGGTGGATATTGCCACCTGCGACATTCACGGACTGCGCCAGTATTTGATGGTGGAGCGACGGCCAATGATCATGGACGGCAGTATCGCTGATTACCTTGTGCTGTCGGGGGCCGACCGGGCCTCACGCGGCGAGATGTTCGAGATGCTGCAGCTCGTGGGAATTGATGAAGTGGTGCGGGAGCTCGACGAGGGCCTGGATACGATACTCTCGCCAATTGGTCTGCCGCTGTCGGCCGAGGAGGTGCTGCGACTGAAGCTTGCAACCGCGCTTCTCGCCTGCCCGCGGATCCTGGTTGTCGGGGAAGTCTTCGGTCTTGTCGACCGGTCGGTCTGGGAGAAGGTCCTTGCGTATGCCGCCGAGCACTCCGAGATGACTGTTCTGCTGTTTTCCAGCGACGAAACGCTGCCGTACGTCAATCGTGTATTGCGCCTCGGCTGGCGTGACCAGGTGCTGGTGCCTCCTCTTGAATCGGCTGACGGTGGGGCAGATGACGCGGGAGGTACCCGCGCGTGAGTGATGACATAGGCGAACGCATCTGGCGAGGGCATCGCTCCAACTGGGTGACCCTCGACTCCATCCGTGTACCCGGGATTATCTCCACGCTGTCTCGAATGATTATTGCCACGATTGTCATCGGCGCGCTTGTCCTTTGGTTCACGCCCTGGGTGCAGACGGTTTCGGGCCGCGGCGAGGTCACGGCACTGTCACCGGAAGACCGGCGGCAGGACATCCATGCCCTCGTTGGCGGTCGCATTGAAGAGTGGTTTGTGCGCAACGGCAGCCGCGTCGAGGCCGGCGACCCCATTGTCCGTATTGTCGACAATGATCCGCAGCTTGTGCAGCGACTGCGCGATGAACGCGCTGCACTCGAGCGCAATGTCACGGCGGCCGAGGAACGTATTGCCACGGCGGTGCGGGATGCCGAACGGCAGCAGGACTTGTTTGATGAGGGGCTCGCCTCGCGGCTGGAATTGGAAGAGGCGCGCATACAGGTTGAGGATCTGCGTTCGCAGCTGGCGACGGCCGAAGCGCAACTGCAGCGTATAGAAGTCGACCTCGCGCGTCAGTCGGCGAGAGTTGTGCGGGCGCCGCAGCCCGGCACCATACTGGCTGTCACTTCCGGTGATCGGGCCACCGTTGTTAAACAGGGCCAACGGGTGGCTTCCTTTGTGCCCAGTGGCGGCGAGCACGCGGTGCGTCTTTACCTGAGCGGTCGGGATGCAGCACTTGTGGAGCCCGGCAGGAACGTACGACTGCAGTTTGAGGGCTGGCCGTCGGTGCAGTTTTCGGGTTGGCCGTCGGTTGCGGTGGGCACCTTCGGTGGCCGTGTGGCCGTGGTGGACCGGAGCGCGAACGCCCGGGGACAGTTCCAGGTTCTGGTCGTGCCGGATCCGGACGAGCCATCCTGGCCTGAAGATCGCTTCGTGCGCCTGGGAACCAAGGCCCAAGGCTGGGTGCAGCTGGAGACCGTGCGTCTCGGCTTTGAGCTCTGGCGCCAGATGAACAATTTCCCGCCGGAGTTCCAGGTGCCCAGTGGTAGCGCGGAAGCCGGCAGTACGAATAAGACCGGCCGTTGAGCCCCCGAAAAGCGGGGCTCAACGGCCGGGGTACATCGTTCAGCCTCTCAGGCGCTCTGCGATACCCGCAAGCGTTGTTGTCAGTCCTTCGATCGTTCTCTCGTGTGCCGCGGCGGTTTCGATGCCGCCAAGGCTGTCTGCCATTGTGCCCAGTGCCTGCGCTAGTTCCTTGTCGCCGGTGCCGGTGTCCATGGCCGTCTTTGCACGAGCAAGCGCATCTCGAAGCTCGGCCTGCATGTCATCCGCGAGGCCGTCACCGCGCCTCAGCTGATCCAGGTAGGCCAGTGCAACGGCTGGTGCAGCTGGCCAGCTCACGCGAAACTGTTGCTGTGGGTTGAACAGCTCGCCCTGGTCAGCCAGTTTAGCCGCTGCAATCTCGTTTTCGCTCAGGTGCTCGCTCGGCAGCAGTTCCAGTACGTCCAGCCCACGAACAATCTCGGTACCGTAGATATGATTCCTGTACCAGTAGGCGGACCAGAACCCTCCCGTGATGATCTCGTCGGCGAAGTAGGGCCCGCGATCGAAGTACGCGATCTCGACGGGGTTTGAAGAATCGGTGAAATCGATCACGGAAATCCCGCCCTGGTACCAGGCCTGCACAAAGATGTCGCGGCCGGGTACGGGAATGATGGATCCGTTATGCGCGACACAGTTCTCCGATTCCATCTGCGGCGCCGGCATTTTGAAATGGCTCCTGAATTCGAGCTTGCCGTCGACGATGTCGTAGATGGCGTTGGCGCCCCAGGTCAGCGGGTCCCAGGCGCGACAGCGTGCCCGCGAACCACCGCCCCACTCGTCGGTGAACAGAACCTTGGTGCCGTCGTTGTTGAAGGTGGCCGAGTGCCAGTAGGCAAATCCCTTGTCGTTAACTACATCGATGCGGGTTGGCGCAGCCGGATCGGTGATGTCGAAGATGATACCGTTGCCCGAGCAGGCGCCGGCAGCAATGTTGCGTTCCGGGAAGACCGTAATATCGTGGCACTGATCGGTGCGTCGGGTTTCCTGGGTACCCTCGCCATGATCGCCGCCGCGCCACAGGCCTGCTGCAACACCGCTTTGCGCATCCGCAAAGACGCGTGGACTGTCGACAATGCGGGCCGCCGCCGGATTGTTAACCGGAACCTCGATCACGTCGATACGGAACAGGGCGGTGCGCTCGTCGCCGGCGATGTCACCGATGCAGCCGTCGAGCTCTTCTTCCTCGCGGACTTGCGACGTTCCCGAGTTATACACCGTAATAATGCCGTCCTCGCCTGGCCCGGATACCACGGAGTGCGTGTGGGAACCCCGGCAGGTCTGTACCGCGCCGACCTGCAGCGGCATCGTCAGGTCAGAGATGTCGAAGATACGCAGACCGCGGAACCGGTCCTCACTGATCTTTTCCGAGACGCCTTCAAGGCCGCAATCGAGGCGTCCGCGGGTTTCCTGTGCCGACATGAACAACAGGTCACCTGCGATAGAGACATCGCCCTGGCCTCCGGGGCATACCACAGAGGCGGCCAGGTCTGGCACGCCGTTTTCCTGCAATCGGTAGACATTGAAACCATGGTAGTTTCCGGCAACCATTACATCGTCGCGGAATGCGAGATCGGTATTGGCAAAGCTGAGCATAGGGCGACGCCGGTTTTCGGCATCCTTGGCAATGGTCCGCGACTCCTCACCGGCCGTCTCGTCCTCGCTTTCCTCACTGGCTTCGCGGCGCTTTGCGTCCGCTTCATCGAGCGCCTGGGCTCCACGTTCCGCCGGGTTGGCGGGGTCAAAGAATCCCGCAGGCTTGCGCAGGCTGGCGATAAGTTCCAGGTTGCTGACCGCCTGTTCCGCATCGAATACACCTGGCGCCAGATTTGAGCGGGGATCTTCCGAGAGTCCCACCAACAGGGTATTCATGCGCTCGATTTCCACGGCCTGGTCGTTAGTGATGTCGTTGGTGAATTCAAACAGCACCGGGTCATATGCTGAACCGTCCTGTTCCATGAGATCCTCGACCATAGTGATGGCGCCATCGTGATGGCGAATCATCAGCTCCAGAAAAAGGCGGTCGAAATCTGTGCCTTCTGCATCTTCAAGGGATGCCATCTGCGATGGCGTTGCCATGCCGGCCATGTCGTGGTGCATATGCATGGCATGGTGAGCGGATGGATCCGGCACGTGCTCACCGCGCTCCGCCAGCCATGCCTGCATGAAGGCAATCTCGTCTGCTTGACTGCCGTTGATGCGCTCTGCCAGGTCTACCAGCAATGGATTGTTGGTCCTGTCCTTCACCAGATTCGCCATCAGCGTTGCCTGGTGATGATGGGGAATCATGTCCTGCATGAAACGCACATCCGCAGGCGAGTACGACGACTCTGCGACGGTTACCGCCTCCTCTGCGGTCATCACGCGGCTCGCCGCGCCCGGGGCGCCTGGCTTTACAATCGGTGTCTGGGCAGCGGCCAGAGAAGAAAATAGTACGGCCGACACGGCCAGACTCAGCGTCAGTTTGCGGTGGCCCTGGGCCGTCCTTTTGGGATAGCTTGTCATTGTTATGGGTTCTCCTGAGTGTGGAAGTCAAAAAGCGAAGACTGATAATAGCGCAGCATGACCCGAATGGGGACAGGGGAGATCTGCGATGGCGAGTGGGCTCCCCTGGGGCAGGCACAGGTCCGGTCTGCTAGGCTGAAGCAGTCGAGGGGAAATGATAGAGACTGAGCAATGAGGTGCCAATCAATGAAGATAAAATGGAGAGCAGGTCTTGTGTTTCTGTGCGCCTGCATTGCCGCGCGGGCCCAGGACGGCGAATTTCAGGTTGGGCTGCCGCTGGGTACCACCAATGAGGCAGGGGAGCGGGTCGTGCTGTCGTCCAAGGTCAGGGTCTATGGCAGCTTCCGTTTCACAGAAAGCTGCACCTTTGATCCGGCGCGGAATCTGATTCTGGCCATGAACGCCGGTGTGCCGAGAGAGCAGCGCGAGAACGATGGTTACGTATCCCTGATCCATCCGGATGGCAGCGTGCACACGTCGAAATGGATTGGCGCCACGCGCGACGGCCTTTATCTCGATCATCCGCTGGGCAGTGCAATCAGGAACGGGGTGCTCTATACCGTTGACGGCACGGTTTTGCGCAGTTTCGATCTGGCCAGCGGTCAGCCGCTGGAATCCATCGAGGTACCGGGCTCGACTTTCCTCAACGGTATCGGCGTGGCCGAGGATGGTACGGCATATATTTCCAATACCCGCCCGCCTGAAACCCTGTACCGCGTGACGCCGGAGGGCGAGACATCGGTACTTGTTCAGGGGGCGCCGCTGGCGGCGCCGAACGGCGTGGCTATCGATAACGATGGCAATGTTGTGGTAGTTAATATCGGTAACAGCGATGTGCTGACCTTCAGTCCGCAGGGAGAACTGCTCATGACCGAGCGCGCAGCCGAGAGCGGCAGTGATGGGCTGGTTATCCTGCCTGACGGCACCAAATACGTCAGCAGCGTGCGTTACGGCAGTGTTTCACGCATCCGTCCGGGAGAGGACGCTGAGGTGATTGCCGAGGGCATTCCGAGCGCTGCGTCAATGTGCTACGACTCGGTGCAGCATCAGCTGGTTATTCCGATGAATCCGAATGACGCGCTGGCGTTTGTGCCGCTGGATACATGACATCAGTTATTAACGTAACCTAGCCATGTATCGGACAAGTGGCCGGGCAGTATCAGGCCACACTGGACAATTATTTCAAGGGTTGAGGCTATGCTTCACAAAATTCGCTTCAAGGGTGTCGCCAGCGCCGTCCTTCTGGCCCTGGAGTGTCTCCTTGGCGCACTGCTTCTGATGTCGTCCGCGCACGCTGACCGCGAGCATGTGTTTCCTGCCGAAAAGACGATAAGCGAGAACGGGCAGATACATCGGCTGGCGTTTACCGGCAAGACAGAGAGGGTTTTCCTGTTTTTCAGCGTCTACGCAATTGCCCACTATGCCGAGATCGATGGTTGGCCGTCCCTGTCGCCAGATACCGTGGTAGCGGATGGACGGCGCAAGGCCCTTCAGATCCGGTTCAGCCGGAAGCTGGGCGCTGAGCGAATTCGCAGGGAGTTAGCGGATAGCCTGCGCCGGAACGCTCGTCCGGAGTGGCTTGCCGAGGCCGCACCGACGATCGCGGCGTTTATGAAAGCTATTGACCGCGATGCCCGTGATGGTGATCAACTGGTGTTCGTGTGGCTCCCCGGCGGTGAACTTTTCGCGGAGTTTAACGGTGAGCGCTCCTTTTCGGCAACGAACACCGCCTTTGCCCGGTTAATCTGGTCAATCTGGTTCGGCGATGATCCCGTGTGCGACCGGGAAGAGTTGCTGGCACAACTGACTGCGGAGGATGATCTGTGAGTGCCGGTCTCGAGGCAGTGGTTGCCACGACTGGCGATCAGAGTGCCGTAAGCCGGTTCCGATGGCGTTCGCTGAACCCGGTCATGCACGGTGATGGTAGCGCTCTGCGCCGCGCTATCCGCGCACGCTCTCCGTTGGTGGTGAAAGACCTGGCTGCGGACTGGCCTGCGTTCGAACGCTGGACGCCTGAACAGCTGTCCGCCCGATACGGCACGCGTGATGTGAGGGTCTACGATGCCAGTTTCGGTGCCCCGGGTCAGCACTACATGGGAAGCATCGATACCATGCCCTTTGCAGACTTCCTCGAGCAGACGCAGACAGGCGGTCGGGACCTGCGAATGTTTCTCTACAATCTCTCACACAAGATTCCGGAACTTCTGGACGACGTGCAGTTCCCCGACGTGGGCCTGCAGTTTTCTCGCCGCTTTGTGTTCAGTTTTTTTGGCTGTGCCGGGAGCACTACGCCGCTGCACTACGATATCGACAGGGGTGACGTTCTGCACACGGTGATTAGAGGGCAGCGGCGGATTCGACTGTTTCCACCGGAGTCCTCTGCCGCGCTATACCGGCATCCCTGCACGGTGCGTAGCTACGTCGACCTCGACACTCCCGACTTTGACCGCTTCCCCGCGCTGGCACACGCCGAAGGTTACGAGGTACGACTGCAGCCCGGGCAGACGCTTTACATGCCCGGCGGCTGGTGGCATGAATTCCACTATCTCGAGGCGGGAATGGGCGTATCGATGCGCTCCCCGCCACTGCAATGGACTGATCGTGTCAGGGGCGTTGCCAGTCTTCTGGTCAGCTCGCCTGTCGACCGTCTGGCCAATCGCTTTGCAGCACACAGGTGGTACGCTTGGAAGACACGTCGTGCAGATTGCATCGCCGCAAAATGTGCGGCCCCTGCCTTAACGAGTACATCCGATTGAGATATGAAGCATGAAAACCGGAAAAGGTGCCATTGAACATGGCCGCTTCCACATTCCCTTTCGACACTACGGTGATCACTCCAACGTCCTGCTGTGCGTCAGCGGAATACTGCAGACCATGGCGGTGTGGCGTGCGGTGACCCGGCGTTTCTCGCCGCACTTCACCGTTGTTGTTTTCGACATGCCGGGTGTCGGACGTGCCAGAATCAAGTCTGGCAGTAGCCATGTCACGGTGCAGGAGCAGATTGAGGTGGTGCACGCCCTCGTGCAGCATTTTGCGCCCTGCGGAGAGCTCACGCTGGCGGGAAGCAGCTGGGGTACGACGATTGCCGCAGGCTACGCTGCACAGTATCCCGCTGCCGTCCAGCATCTTGTGCTGAGCAGTTTTGGCATGTCGCCGAACGCAGAAATGGAACGTGTTATCGAGCATGCCCAGGTGCTGTACCACGCGCGGAATTACGCCGCTGGTGCCGACCTCATCATCGATATGCTCGCGCAAGGGGTCGGTATGACCTACAAACGCCAGATCGCATCACAGTTCGAAAATCTCAGCGATGCAAATGCCTCCGCCTTCCACGAGCATTGCCTGAATATCCTCAAGCTCGGTCACCTTCAGAGCGTGATTGATCTCTCGCAGATCCGCGCACGCACATTGATTGTCAATGGGTCCGAGGACCGAATCATTGATGTCGACGATATGTGGTTGGCCGAAAAGCTGATCCCCGACTGCGAGTGCTTGCTGATCGATGGCGTTGGCCATTTCCTGCACTTCGAACGCCCGGAGATCCTGGATGATTATGAAGACTTCATGGTCGCTCGCGCCGCGTCTTCGGGAGCGAGCGACGCAGATCGATGCTCGACCCTGGAAACTATGTCCAGATAGCCTCCGGCGGTAATCCCGTGATGTCGGTTTCGCTATCCGTTCGACGACGAGCCCGACAAACTAGCGGGCCCTATAACGCCTATGCTGCGACGACAGGCTTTCCCGGGCTCACACCTCATGACACTAGCCTATCGTATCCTTGAACAGGCGCAGCCAGTTGCGCCCGAGCAGACGTTCACGATCACGGCTTGACCAACCGCGGCTTGCCAGCACCCGGTTGAGATTGCGGAAGCGATCGGTGGAATCGAGCTCGGGAATCCATGGTGGCCAGCGCAGTTCGTAACTTTCCTTGAAAAATCCGGTGCGCGGCGTGTACCAGTTCTCGTAGGTTGCCCACGGGGAAATACCCTGGGGCGGGAAGTCCGTCGACACGCCCACATGCTCGATGCCCGCGACGTTTACCGCGTGTTCGATGTGATCTGCGTAGTGCTCGATGGTGGTCTCGCCGCCCGGGTCCGGACCTACAAAATAGCCCAGCGCGACCATGCCGATCACGCCGCCTTTCTCGGCACAGGCGCGGATCTGCTCATCCGTCTTGGCCCTGGGGTGGGGCCTGATGGCGGTGCACATGGTATGGGTGATGCCAACGGGACGCTCGGAAAAGGCAATGCCGTCCAGGGTGGTCTGAGGTCCGCAGTGCGACAGGTCGATCAGGACGCCGAGGGCGTTCATGCGCTCCACCACCTCAAGGCCGAAATCCGACAGTCCCGCGTTGGTGCGTTCAAGGCAGCCGTCGCCAACGAGGTTGCGGAAGTTGTAGGTCAGCTGGAAGGAGCGCATGCCGAGCGCGTGCAAGGCATCGATGTTGCTGACTTCGCCCTCAAGCATGGTCGAGTCCTGGAAATTCATCAGCACCGCGGTGCGCCCGCTGTCCCTGGCGCGGGTGAAATCCGCTGCCTGCAGCGCCGGCATCAGCTGGTCGGCGTGGGTGTCGATCTGCGTTCGCCATGCCACCAGTGCGTCGATCGCCGTCTGCAGGTCCCTGCGCGGGAGGCTTTCAATAATGCCGGCGTAGTTCGCCGCGCGCAGTGCCTGGTAGACATCGTCACCCCATTCCTTGCCGAAGCACAGGGCGTCGATGACCAGCATCTCATTATAGTCGTCGTCAGGCTGTGCCCTGAGGCTGGCGGGCAGAGCGGTGGCAGCGAGTGCAGTGGCTGCCGTTTTCATAAAACCCCGTCGCGTGCTGGAAGTGCTCATGCTCGATCGCCCTCGCTGTCAATGACCTGTCATTTTTATCCTGTCCGGCAAGATACACAAAAAAGACCCGGTTGAGAAAAGTCCGTTTTCTCTTACCTGTGTTCTTGTCAATGTCAGGCGGGGTACACTCGTGGACCGAGTAACCTTCAGTAAAGGAGGGTAGTCATGTCTATTGCACCGTTAGGTCAGCGCCTCGCGCCTCTCGTTCTGTCAATCGTCCCCTTCTTGTCTTTCGCGCAGGGCAACGCGCCGGACGTCGACTCTTTGGTTGACAAGACCGCCATACTCGCGGCGCTGGAGGCGGACTATAATCGCTACGAATCCATCGCGCGGACTCTCTGGGCCAATCCGGAGCTGGGCTACCTCGAGGTGGAAAGTGCGGCGCTGCTGCAGGATACCCTCGCCGAGGAGGGCTTCACAGTAGAGGCGGGAGTGGCCGGTATGCCCACTGCATTTACCGCCAGCTATGGCGCCGGTGGCCCGGTTATCGGGATTCTCGGGGAGTACGACGCTCTGCCGGGGATGTCGCAGGCCGCCGAGCCATACGAAGAGCCGCTTGAAGACGGCGCCCCCGGTCAGGCCTGTGGGCACCATCTGTTTGGAACCGCGTCCATGGCGGCGGCGATCGCGGCAAAAAACTGGCTGCGCGAGACAGGGACCGCCGGCACCATCCGCTTTTACGGGACCCCAGCGGAGGAGGGCGGCTCGGGCAAGGTCTACATGGTGCGGGCCGGCCTGTTCAGCGACGTTGATGCCGTCATCAGCTGGCATTCCGGCGATGCCAATACGGCCAACCCGGGCACCAACCTCGCTACAATTTCCGGCAAGTTCCGCTTCACGGGACTCTCCGCTCACGCGGCAGCCGCACCCCAGCGTGGCCGCTCCGCGCTCGATGGGGTTGAGGCCATGAACGACATGGTCAACATGCTGCGAGAACACACGACGGAGTCCACGCGGATTCACTACGTGATCACCGATGGCGGCAATGCCCCCAACATTGTGCCGAAGTCGGCCGAGGTCTATTACGTTGTGCGCCATGAGAATGTGGATGAGGTGCGCTCGGTCTGGTCGCGGGTCGTGCGCGCCGCGGAGGGGGCGGCCCTGGGTACGGAAACCCAGATGGCTTACGAGATTATCGGCGGTACTTATCCGCGCCTGCCCAATGAGACGCTGGCCGGCGCGCTGCACAAAAACCTCTCACAGGTCGGCGGCGTGAAATACAGCGCTGAAGACGAGGCGTTCGCACGAAAAATCCGCGCGACCCTCGGCGACAACCTGCCAGACATCGCATCAGCGGCGGTGGTGCAACCTATGGTATTCACCCGCGGCAAAGCCTCGGCCGATACCGGTGATGTGAGCTGGAGCGTCCCAATGGCCGCCATGCGAGCGGCCACCTGGGTGCCCGGCACGCCGGCCCACAGCTGGCAGGCCGTGGCTGCCGGCGGCACGCCGATCGGCTATAAGGGCATGATGGTGGCGGCCAAGACGCTGGCGCTGACTGCGATCGATCTCTTCACCTCGCCCGCTCTGCTCGAGCAGGCCAGGACCGAGTTCGATACGCGCACGGGCCCAGGCTTCCGCTATGAAGCCCTGCTCGGCGATCGCGAGCCGGCGTTGGACTACCGCAAATAGCGTTCGGATTACACGATTCCATTTCTATCGACGAGGAGACCGCCCGATGTTCCGCAACCCCGGGTTTTGCAAGCTAGGCACGGCCTTGATCGCCAGCGGTATGGCGGCATCTTTATCCCTTGCCGCCGGCGAGGGCGGCATGACGCTGGAGGGCAGTGGGCGACCGTCGTTCTCTGTCGACATGAGTTATCCCTACGACTACAGCAGCATCCTGCCCTACGAGGGGCAGCACCCCGCCATTTATCGACATATTGATGAGAATCTAGAGGCGCATGTGGGCAACCTGCAGCGCTGGCTGCGACAGCCCTCCATCAGCGCCCAGAATGTCGGCATCGATGCCATGGCCAGTCTGCTGGTAAAGGATTTCCGACGCATGGGTTTCCAGGAGGTGGAGCGGGTTCCCACGGACGGGCATCCGGGAGTCTGGGCCTATTACGACGCTGGCGCGCCGAAAACTCTCATGGTGTACATGATGTATGACGTGCAGCCGGTCAACCCGGAGGACTGGCAATCGC
>Ga0102932_1001136_pt1 | contig 13763 bp, 9 predicted proteins | sample SalPonR1_C_D2_MG_FD_78212 | JGI IMG/M metagenome (GOLD analysis project Ga0102932, IMG submission 78212) | Salt pond soil microbial communities from South San Francisco under conditions of wetland restoration - Salt Pond MetaG R1_C_D2_MG | ecosystem: Environmental > Aquatic > Marine > Intertidal...
AACCGACGGCCGCCGTGAAGCGGAGACTGCACAAGGCATGGCTGCGCGTGCACAGGGGCGGAGGCGAGGACTGAGGCGCCCCGGCATCCCGCAGGCTGCCGGGGCGCTCGTGAACGGCCGCTGGCCCTGACCGCCGCAGACCACCCGGCGATTGCCCGCCTTCGGTGTGTTCTTCGTGACCTTGATGCACTTGCCCTTGGCGAAGTCCTCAACGAGGCCGCTGTTGCAGGACGGCACCCGCTCCCAGAGCTTGCAGGGACGCTGGCCATTGCCGCCGCAGGAGCCGGCTTGCGCCTGCGCGGGCAGCAGGACGCCGGCACCGAGGGCCAGACCGAGGGCAGCCGCCGCTGCCGGCAGCAGGCTGGTGACGGTGATGGTGATGCGGTGCGCAAGTCGCCGCAGGTTGTTCTGCTGATACATGGTTCTCTCCATCGTGTTTCGGTTACAACAATCATTGCGGGCCGGGCGAAGTGCCCCGGCCTAGCCCCACGGGGTGCTGGGCGGCGCGCTGAGCTCGCCGGGAGGCGTGCAGCCCTCCGCGCCGCGGGTCTTGCCCCATCCGTATTCGGCTTCGATGCCAGCGCCGAGCTGAGGCGCCACCGTCATGCCGAGCAGGCCCTTGCCATCGAACATGTCGGCGAGCTTCGTACCGGTGGGGAAGTGGAACGTGTAGGAATAGCCGCCGATCAAGGCGGCCGCCGCAGTGAGACTCTGGGCGGTGCCGGTGAACTCGCTGAAGTCCGGGATCTTCCAGGTGCCGATCCCGATCGTGGCGTCGGCACCCACCGACGCTCCGAGGCTCCAGGCGGAACTCTCGAAATTGCTGACGCAGTCGAGGTACGGCAGCGAGCGGACCGTGCCCCAGCTGTAGTTGCCGCCCAGCACCACGCCCGCGTCCAGCATCAGTTCCTCGGAGATGAGGCGGAAACCGTCGTCGTAGAGTTCCTGGTAGCGGGGATCCGCGACACGGTCGGGCGGGCCGATGGCCTCGAACCCGGTGCGGGGAGCCGGTCCCGCCGTACGCCCGTTCGTCTGCGTCACCCTTGCTGCGCGCCGCTGGCGCGAGTCGGTGCTACTCGCGCGGGTCTCCGTCGTGCTGGCCTGCGACAGGTCGATCAGGGTGCGAATCGTAGCCTCGTTGGCACTGACCAGATCCGCGACGAGCTTCCTGATGGTGCCGGCCGACGGCTCGCAGCGGCCGCGCGCGAAGTTCTCCACCAGGCCCTTGTCGCAGGAAGGGATGCGCTCGACCACGGTGCAGGGCCGCCCGCCGAGGCTGCCGCAGTTCCCTCCCCGCTCGTGCTTGACCTTCAGGACGCATTTGCCTTTCGCAAAGTTCTCGACGAGACCCTTGTTGCACGAGGGGATGCGCTCCCACACCTTGCAGGGCGTCGCGCCCAGGCCGCCGCAATTCTTCGCGGCCGGCTTCGGCGGCGCCGTCTTCGCCAGGCACAGGCCCCTGACGAAGTTCTCCACCAGGCCCTTGTCGCAGGAAGGCACCCGCTCCCACAGCTTGCAGGGACGCTGGTTCTTGGCACCGCATTTGCCGGCCTCGGCCGTCTGCGGAAAAGTGGTGAAAGCAAGCGCCAGCAGCAGGCTGGCCGCGAGGAGTAACCCGGTTCTGTTCATCTCTCCGTCTCCGTGATTCGGGGGGCCTTACTGGTATAAGCAAGGTCCCGGCACGAATCCGGTCAGGAGATGTGCAGAATTTTCAGGGCCGGGGACGGCGGCTCAGCGGCCGGCAGCGCGAGCAGGCGTTCGAATTCTCTCTGGAGCCTCTCCCGGGGCCGCGCTGCTCCGCGTGATTGCCGATCAGCGAAACTGGGTCCTGATGCGGTCGCGCAGCAGGTCGATCAGCAGGCCCTGATAGTAGTCCGGTCCCCGCTCGGTGGCGGCGTCCAGCATGGTCTCGAGCTGAGCGGCGGTCACCTCGAGACCTTCGCAATCGGTGAACGTGCCCTTCACGGCGTAGTACGGGAAGCCCACGAGGCCCGCGTAGCGCCCGGCCTCCGCCGAACGGCGGATGAGCTCGCCCCCGTAGCAGGGATCGAAGTCCGTGCCGCTCCAGCCGGTGACGAGGATGTAGCCCATCACGAACAGCGACTGAGGATAGCCGGCGCGCAGCGCGACCTCCCGATACGGCACGGCCTCTTCGTGCATGCCGGAGTAGCCGTAGGCACGGGCCAGCTGATAATTGAGGCGCGGGTTGTCCGGATCGGCCGCCACGGCCTTGCGGCAGGCCTCGATGGCGGCGGATTTGTCCATCCCGGCGCGGCTCACGCCGTCCGTGACTGCGTTCGGATCGGAAGGGTGCCCGGCCAGGCGGTCGCATGCCGTTACGGCCCGGGAGTAATCGTCGGCGGAGTACACGCCGATCTCGTCGAGGGGAACATCGATGGAGCCGTCCCCGGCAGCGGCGGTCGACGGCGGTGTGGCGAGCGCGACGACCGCGACCGGAAGGACGAACAGGCGCAGGACCAACGGCATGGACAGACCTCCGACGACATCACACTGAATCCGGCTAGGGAGTAACCCACAGTCGGAGAGGGGAATCAAGCGTGCGCCGGAGGTCTTACCGGCCGAATTCGACTTCTCAGCTGAATTCCACGGGCTCGTGCCGCTTCAGCACTTCCATGATCTCGGCTTTCGAAGCTTCCGGGGTCTTCACGCGGATCCTGCGGTTATCCGCGTCGCTGTAGATGGTTTCACTCGGAATACCGAGCGAGCGAAGGTCTTCCTCGACGTTCCTGACGGCCGTCGCATTAGCATAGGTCGCTGTCACTTCTTCGGTCATCGCGCTTTCTCCTGGTCGCCCGCTGCAAGATCGAGGACTGTCGGCGCTCATCCATGATCGACTGCCTCGTCCTTCGGATATTGACGCTCGCCGCCGATTTTCAAGCGGCTGCCCCCCGGCCACGCCGCTCACAGGTGGTCCCGCGGGATGCTCCGCTGCCAGTTCTCCTCGTAGACGCACCGGTCTCCTTCCCAGGCGCCGAGTTCCGCCTCGATGTGAAAATGGGTCGCGTCGCAGGTCAGCACCGTATGGGTGGTCGTCCTCACGCGCCAGTCGCCGCGGCGGAAGGCGCGTTCGGTGCGGGTCTCGCCACGGACGGAGAGAAAATCGTCCTCCCGATAGCTGTACCAGTCACAGGTTCGGTTGGTCACCTCCAGGTCGATCTCCTCGAGGCGCACCACTCCCTCGTCCTTGATCACCTCCAGCACGGAGACGTCGGCCACGAGGTCGCGCTTGACCAGCCATCTGTGCTCGCCGGGCTCCACGGTGGTCGTCTCGATGCCGACGGAGGATTCCGGCGGCCGGAAAGCGATAGCGTCGTCTGCCCGGCGGGGCGGGCGAATCGGGAGCACCAGAGCGCTCGCAGCCGGATAGAGGGTGAGCCTCACCGGCTCCGGCGGCGCCCAGGCGAGCGGCCAGTACGAGGCGGACACACTGAGGCGCAGCCGGTGCCCCGCGGGAAAACGCTGGCCGACGTGGTTCAGGGTCACGCGCACCCGATAGCGCTTGCCCGGCTCCAGCGTCTGCGGCTGTTCGTGACCCGCGCGGTGAGTGAGGTTCAGCAGCCCGTAGGTCACGCGGGTCGCCTTGTCGTCCGCGGCCATGTCGGAGAGGCGGACGGCGATCATCGCGATCGGCCGGTCGACGCTCAGCTCGAATTCGGCCGCCGGTGCGCCGAGTATCTCCAGCGGATGCTCCAGCGGCGCGCTCGTGAAGACGATGGCGCCGCCGTCTTCCTCGCGCTGGTCGTGGGGCAGATCCGGCGGGGCACTGTAGGAGCACCATTTGCCGGCAAAGAGGCCGACACTGAGCGGCGTCTGCGCGCTCACCGACTCGTCGTCCGCCCCGTCCGGGCTGACCTCGGCCGCGAGTATGCGCCCGGCCGCGAGCGACCGGCGCTGCTCCCGGATGCGGGACGAAGGCCAGGCGTCCTCGCCCACCCAGCGGCCGGACCGCTCCTCGTAATAGGTGGTGGGCGGCACGCTGTCCTGCAACCAGGCGCGCAGCATCGGCTCTGCCATGATCCCGGTCTCCGCGCCCTTCAGCCAGTGATCCCACCAGCGCAGCATCTCGTGCAGGAAGCCGATAGCCGGACCCGGTATGCCGAGGTGGGGATAACGATGGCCCCAGGGGCCCACCAGGCCGAGGCGCGGCACCTGCAGGTGCTCCAGCAGGCGGAAGACCGTGTTGGTATAACCGTCCGCCCAGCCGCCGACGGCCATCACCGGACAGCGGATGGCGCCATAGTCCTCGCACACGGAACCGTGTTTCCAGTAGTCGTCGCGGCGCTGGTGCCGCAGCCAGGTATCGAGCCACAGGCCGCTGCCCCGCAAACGCTCCAGCCACATCTCCCGCCAGGCTTCGCCCACCAGCGCCGGGTCCGGCGGACAGGTATTCACGGAGAACATGGTGGTGGCCTCGGACAGGTTGTCGCTCAGCAGGCAGCCGCCCATGTAATGCATGTTGTCGCGATACAGATCGTCCGTGGAGCAGACGGTGACGATGGCTTTCAGCTCCGGCGGTCGCTCGGCGGCGACCTGCAACGCGTTGAAGCCCCCCCAGGAAAGGCCCATCATGCCGACATTGCCGTCGCACCAGTCCTGCGCAGCGATCCAGCGGATCACCTCGAGGCCGTCACCGAACTCCTGCGGCCGGAACTGGTCCGTCAGCACGCCTTCGGATTCGCCGCTGCCGCGGAGGTCCACCCGCACGCAGGCGTAGCCACGGGCGGCCAGCCAGGGATGCACGAGGGCGTCGCGGGCGCGCATGATGTCGCGCTTGCGGTAGGGATGGTATTCCAGGATGGCCGGCACGGGACGATCGGCCGCATCCGCCGGCAGCCACATCCGGCCGGCGAGGCGGACACCGTCGGCCATGGGGATGAGGAAGTGCTCGACGAGCCGCGGCTCAGCCATCGTCTCCGTCATCGACGGGCTCGAACTCGAACGGCAGCAGGGACGTGGCCTCCGCGTACTTCTGCTCCATCTCCGCGACGCTGTCCGCGCCGATCGTCAGTTCCGCCAGCGCGTAGCTGTAGACGTCTTCGTCGAGGAGTTCGGACAGGCGCATGCCTTCCTCGAGCTTCACCTGCACCTTCGTCTCGGGCTGGCGCTCCTTCAGCTTCTCGAGGTCCTCCTCGCCAGGCACGCGGGTGGCCACCGCGTCGCTCTTGTCGTAGCGGCGGTAGTGATATTTGGCCGCACGCCGGAACTGTCCGCCGCCGTTCGAGAAGCGGGGTTCATCGCCGAGGGCGACGTGGACCGCCACCTCGTGATTGGACATCCCGTCGACTTTCCAGAACAGATCGCAATGGGACTGGGAGATGCGCGGGTTGATCTCGATGATCCAGAGCCGGTCCTCCTCCCTGTCCCAGAAAAACTCGACGTTGAAGCAGCCGTCGTCGAAGCCGATGTGCTCGAGCACCCGGGCAGCGATGTCGTCCGCGCGTTCGCGAATGCTGTCCGGCGTGCGCGAGGGATACTCGTAGCGCAGAAAGCTCTTGCCGTTCTCGGCGCGCACCATGTCGAAGAAGCCGTGGGAGCGGTATTCGCCGTTCTGACGACGGCCTTCCGGCGCGAACTCCTTACCGTTCACGAACTCCTCGGCGATCATGTAGTTGCCCCGCACATCCGCGACGTCGTCCGGCAGATCCACGTGATGCAGGATCGCATCGATGCCCTCGCCGAGCCGGTCGATCTCCTCGCGCACCAGCTTCATGGCCTTCTCGAAGCCCTCGGCACTGGTGATCTTGAATCCGAGCGCCGACCCGTAGCCCTTGATGGGCTTGATCCAGAACGGAAAGTCCAGGGAGATCTGTTCGAGCGCCTGGTCGTCGAACGGGTCGAATGCGCAGAAACCAGGCGTGTTCTCCGGCGCCACCTCGTGCTGGGACAGACGGCTCCAGTACTTGTGCGAGCAGCGCAGGGAGGCTTCCAGCGTTGGCGCGGGCAGCCCGTATTCGCCGCACAGTATCGAGAGCATGGAGACCACCGGGAAGTCCCAGTGGCAGATGATGGCGTCGGGGTCCACGTCCGATTCGCGCAGCACCTTGCGGGCGTCCTCGAGCTTCTCGTCGATATCGTAGCTTTCGAGATAGACGAGTTCGTCGGAGTGCAGCAGCGGATGGAATTCGAACTCGTCCGCGTCCGGGATGGCGCGAAGATAGGGAGCGTGCGCATCGTCGTAGCCCAGCACGAACACGTGCTTGCGAGCCTCTTTCGTCATGGTTTACATCTTAGGCCTGCCGGAAGATGGCTTCCAGTGGACTGCAAAGATTGCAAGCGGCCGCGCTACCCATGACCCGGATCGGGCCGAAGACCCATGCGGCCTGTCTCCCCGCAGAATTTCCATCTCCCGTCGGAATTTCCCGCCTCCACGTCGCATGAGTGTGTAAGGCATCACCCATTCGAGGAGAGAGGACGTTCCGATGAACACCATAATCGATACCCTGCCGGCCGCCGGCCTGAAAGCCATCCCGGGCCTCGCCCTGCTGCTCGCGCTCGTCGCCTGCGGCGGCGGCGGTGGCGGCGGCGACACCACGACGAACCCTCCTCCTCCTCCTCCACCGCCTCCGCCACCATCGACCTACAGCATCGGTGGCACCGTGTCGGGGCTTGCAGGCAGCGGACTCACCCTGCGGAATAACGGCGGCGACGATCTCGCCGTCTCCGCTAACGGCAGCTTCGCCTTCGCCACCGAGATCGACAGCGGCGACACCTACAGCGTCAGCGTCGCCACTCAGCCTGCCTCTCCGGATCAGACCTGCACGGTGACTAACGGCTCCGGCACTGCCACGGCGGATGTCAGCGACGTCGCTGTCGCGTGCGAGACGAATACGGCGGCAACGGACACCGACGGCGACGGCCTGACCGACAGCGAGGAGCTTGGACAGTACGGTACCTCCCCGATCCTGGCCGACACTGACGGTGACGGCTACTCGGACTTCGACGAGCTCATCACCAACGGTTTCGATCCCGCGGTGAACAATTTTGTCTTCAATCCCCGGGTCGCCGACGTCCCGGTGGTGCTCATCCGTATCCAGGAGACCCCGGTCATCGGCTGGAACTACGTCGAGGGAACGGCTCAGGGCACCACGACGAGCACCAGCCGATCGCAGGCGCAGACCAACTCGACGTCTACCTCCTATGGCGCAAGCACGACGATCGGCGTGGAGGCAACCACCACGGCAACCGTCGGTGCGAGCGTCTCCGGGCCTTCCGCCGAGGTCAGCCAGTCCGTCTCGGTGTCGGCCTCCGCGACGGTCAGCTTCGACCAGACCAACACCAGTGAGAACCGGACGGCCTGGGAGGAAATGCAGGCGAATAACGTGGAGACAACGAGGGACACCGACAGCGGCTTCATGCGCTTCGGCGTCCGCATCGAGAACGGCGGCCATCTCACCTTCCGCATCGAGAGCCTGTCGCTCGCCTCCACTCGCACCAGCGAGGGCAGGGACCCTTTCACCCCGACGGGCACATTGAATCTCGACGGCGCGCAATCGTTTCCCGCCACGAGCATCAGCCAGGGCAACGAGACGCCGTTGCTGACCTTCGAGCAGAACGACATCGACCTCGGCACGGTCAGGAGTCTCCTCAACAACACGCGCTCGATCCAGGTCGAGCCCCTGTACGAGATCGTCGACCGCAACGGCCTGCCCTTCCCCTTCCAGGAGCAGGATATCGCGAATAACACGGCCAAGGTCGTAATCGACTACGGCCCATACCGGGAGACCGAGTTCTACCAGGTGGCGACGAATACCGTCCCGAACTCTCCGGGCCAGACACTGGAAACGCTGCTGGACGACTTCCTGCGCGTGCCCACCAGTACCGATGGTTCCGGACTCGAGACCGTTCGCGGCGAGCAATCGGCGGTTGGCCGCTGGGTCGTCACGCGGAACCGCAAACGCGACACCGAGACCGAGACCGCTATCTTCGATCCCGAGGACGCGAGCTATGCCCTGGCGGAGATCGACGTGAGGGCACGTGACGAAGTGCTGCTGGTACTGCTCGAGGATGCTGACGGCGACAACATCGGTTACCGCGAAGAGCGCGTGCATGGCACCGACCCGGACAACCCGGACAGCGACAACGACGGCCTCACCGACTTCCATGAGATCCGGGATAGGTGGACGGTTACGGCAATCAACCAGAACGACCCGAACCGCTATCCCGCCGACGTCCACTCGTCGCCGATCTCCGCGGACTATGACGGCGATTTCGTCCAGGACGCCTACGAACGTGACCGCGGCCTGGACCCCTACAACCGGGATACCGACGGCGACGGCATCGACGACGGCAGCGACACGGACAACGGCAATCTCCCGCTGGTGAACAACTCGGTGCTGTCGATCGGGTCGGACCCCACTCTCACCGACGATAGCGAGTATGCGCTGCGGCTTACGGGCAGCGTCACCGCGAGCGCTCCGAATGTCCCCGCCAGCGTGGATATAGACTGGAAATCCGACGGCGTCGACGTGACGTCGTTCGAGACCCAGAGCGGTGGCAATCCAAGCCTGAACATAAGCAGCCGCTTCAGCTACGACGCCGCCGGGCAGTGGACCGTAGCCCTGAGCGGTGCCGACGACGCTTCGCCGGCCAACATCCTGACGGAGACCGCGACGGTGGTATTCACCGATCCGACCCGCCCGGAGGACGTCTACGGCTATTCCAACCGCTGGTACACGAACCGCCATGTGCGCGAAATCGTCGACATCGACGAGGATGGCCACGCGGACATCGTCGGCATCTCGAACAGCAATACGAGTGTCGCACTGGGCTCGCCGAGCGGATTCGCACCGCGCACGGAATGGTCGCTGGGCAACTGGCACTACGGCATCTTCGATGACGTGGAAGCCGAGCCGAGACTGTTCGCGGACATCGACGGCATCCAGGGCCTGGAGATCGTGGGTGTGGATGTCACGGCCGACGCCACCGCCGTCCGCTACGGCCTGAACAATGGCTCAGCCTTCGAGCCGCCGGTGACATGGATTGCGGACCTGCCATGGACGGAAGAAACGGACACCGCCTACGTAGCCGACGTCGACAACAACGGCTTCCCGGACTTCGTGCATGCCCGCGCGGACACCGATGCCGTCCACGCTTACACGAGCAACGGCTCGAGCCTGCAGCTGACCGAACGCGCGCCGGTGCCCCTGCCGGCCGGCGAGATCATCAACCGAGATCTCTTCCCGCTCGAAATCATCGACCTCGACGACGACGACTGCGCAGATATCGTCTACTTCGGCAGCAACGACACCTGGCTGGCACGGTCCGCCTGCGACGGCACGTTCGCGAACTTCGAGGTCCTGACCGAGAATTTCGGCTGGGACGACGATGGCGGCTGGGCCACCGAACGGCACAAGCGCTGGGTCGACGACGTGACCAACGACGGCCTGCCCGATATCGTGGCCATCCACGAAGACCGGGTGCTCGTGCTCGTGAACCAGACGGCAGCGGGCAATCTGGCCTTTGCCGAGCCCAGGGAGTTCGGCGACGACTTCATCGCCGCCGAAGGCTGGGCCGACACAAAAGGGTCCGGGGACGATGTCTTCCTCCATATCCACCCGCGCTATCTCGCCGACGTGAACGACGACGGCTACAAGGATCTCGTTGGCTACGCGGGTGCGGGTGCCGCTATCGGGATCAACCGCCTCGGCATCGACGGCACGCCGGCCTTCGCCCCCGTGAGAGTCATTGCAACGGACTTCGCCATCGGAGCGACGGACGCCGACGGCGAGAATCGCTGGTGGGGAGACGACAGTGTCTCCTGCGAGAACGTCTCGCCGTGCCGGGAGTACTTCCCGCGCAAGGTGGGGGACGTCGACGGTGACGGTCGAGCCGACCTCGTCGGTTTCGATCTCAGCGGAATCGTGCTCCAGCCCATGCCCTACGTGACGCAGTTCGAGTGACAACGGATCGGCGCTCACCTGCCCGGGCGGCCACACGGCCGCCCGGGCTTTTTTCCGGATTCAGCCACTGGGAACCCTATCGTGGACCAGAGTCGCCTCAGGCATCTGTTCGATCAGGCGCTGGACGTCGAGGAGCGCGACCGGCCGGGATGGCTTGATCGCGCCTGCGGTGATGACGCGGACCTGCGCGAACTCTTGGACACCCTCCTCGAGGCGGCCGATGATGACAGGGAGATCATCCGCACGACCGTCGACAGTGCGGTCCGATTCCTGCTGGACGAAAAAGAAGAGGAGACCGGCAACAGCGGACGCTATCGCATACTCGCCGGCTGGATCCAGCGGCTGAGGACCGATGACACGACCGAACGATGAGAGGCCCCGGCGGCCGGGCTCCATGATCTAGCGCAGCGCCTTCCTGACCCACGCGCGCGCAAAGCGCACGTCCTCGTAGGCCGTGCTCTGCGAGACCTCCAGGGCCTGCGCCGCTTCCTCGACGGAGAGCCCGCCGAAGTAGACCAGCTCGAGCGCCTTCGCGGATCGGGGATCCGAATCCGCCAGCGAAGTCAGCGCCTCGTCCAGCGCGATGATCGGTAGCTCCAACGCAGTATCGTCCACGCCTGCTGCACCAGTCAGCGTAACGTTCAGCGCCCCGTCACCGCGCTTCTCCCGATTCCTGGCCCGGGCATGATCGACGAGCACCCGTCGCATCAGTCTGGCCGCTACCACAAAGAAGTGCTTGCGGTCCTGGTAGTCGATGCCGCTCCCGGCGAGCCGCACGAAGGCCTCGTTCACGAGCGCCGTCGCCTGCAGCGTATGACCTTCCCGTTCCGCACGCATGTACCGGCCGGCGAGCCGGTGCAGCTCGTCATAGACGAACGGCGCCAGACGCTCCAGCGCGCTGTCGTCGCCGCTGCGCCAGGCTTGCAGGAGGCCGGTGATTTCTTCGGAAGCACCCATAATGCCGCCAAGCATAGGCGATGCAATCGAGCCGGGCTACCGAGCCACCGTCAGCCCCCGGTACCGATCGGCCTCGCCGGTCTCGCCCCGAGCATCCAGGAACTCCACGAGGTAACCGGCGGTCTTCGCCGTGAGCGGGTGCTCGTCGCCGTACAGCTCGCGCTGGCTTGCCACCGCCCCGGTCAGGAGTTCGCGTGCCTCGGCATCCTGACCGAGGCGGCCGAGCGCGCGGCCCAGGATGCTGCGGCCCAGCGCCTCGATGTGGCGCTCGTGGTCGGGATACTCACGCATGCGATCCAGCGTCTCCCGCGCCTGTGCCGCGGCGCCCTGCACGTCTCCCGTCTCGAAAGAGGACTCGGCGTAGCCGATCTCCGCAGCGGCGAGGAAAGGGTGATAGTCGCCGTAGGCGGCCCGGTAGATCGGGATCGCCTGGTCGAGCAGGGCAAGCGTAGCCGCGTGGTCGTTCTGAAGCTGGCGCATCCGTGCCTTGTTGACGAGGTGCCACGCGTAGAACGGATGATCGGTGCCGTAGAGCTTCTCCGCCACGCCGCGCGCCCGGTCGAGCGCCCGGTTGGCTTCCTCGAAGCGGCCCAGCTGACCCAGCGACTTGCCGAGTGTCGAGAGCTGCACCTCGTAGTCCTCGCTCTCCTCGCCGAGCACCCGGCGGGTGTGCTCCACCGCCCGCTCCAGGTACGTCAGCGCCTCTTCCAGGTCGCCCTGCCGACGGAGGGCGACACCGATATTGTTCAGCAGCGCCCCCACCAGGGGATGGTTCGGCTCGCCGCGCTCTTCCAGGATGTCGAGTGCCCGGCCGTAGTGGTCGATGGCTCCGTCGACGTCGCCCAGGGACTCGTCGATGTTGCCGATCTGATTCAGCACGTTCACCCGGAAACGGCGATCGCGGTGACCCGGCGGCAGGTCCTCGAGTATCGCGAGCGCCGCCTGGAACTCCTCCAGCGCGCCGAGCTGATCCCCCTTGTAGCGCAGCGCCTTGGCGATGGCGTTGCGCGTGGAAGCCACTTCGTGGGAAGCCGGGCCCATGGTGTCGATCTGCGCGGCCAGCACCTCGCGCAGCAAGGCAATCGACTCTTCGACGTCATTGCCCGCCAACCATACGAAATCAGCGTAGTTCCGCTTCGAACCGAGCGTCTCGGCGTGCTTGTCGCCGAGCGTCTCGCGCCGCACAGTCCACGCTTCCCGCGACAGTGCCGCGGCCTCCTCGTGCAGGCTGAGCGCGTTGTACGTGTCGGCGATGCGCTGCATCAACCGCGCCCGCTCCACCGGCTGGTCCGCGAGCTCGGTCCGGATGCGCGCAGCACCCGCGTCGAGCAGGTCGCGCACCGTGATCTCCTCCCCGGCGCTCTCGAAGCGATCGGCACTGGCGAAGAGATCGGTGAGAAACTCCGTCACCTGCTCCGCTCGTGCCCGGGCGGCCTCCGCCGCATCGCGCTCGGCAATGATGCGATCGACGAAGAGCGCACTGAGAGTCGCGATGGCGGCGATGACGCCCAGCGCGGCCAGCACCGGCGTGCGGCGACGCTTCATGAACTTCGCGGTGCGGTACTGCCAGGTGTCCGACCGCGCCATGACCGGTTCGTCGCGCAGGTAGCGCCCGATGTCCTCCACCAGCTCGCCGACCGTGCCGTAGCGGCGCTCCACCTCGGCGCGCAGGCCCTTCAGCACGATGTTGTCGAGATCGCCCTTGAGTTCGCGCGCGGCCTCGCGCGCGTCACCGTCGCCGGCGCCACCGGTCCGCGTGGCGGCCGAGCTGGGCGGTTCGCGATCGCCGTCGCAGATGGCGAAGTGCAATGCGGCAGGGTCGTTGGTGCTTGCCTCGTAGGGGCTCGCGCCCGCCAGCAGCTCGTAGAGCAGAACGGACAGCGAATAGACGTCCGTCGAGATCGTCAGCGGCTCCCCCTTCAACTGCTCCGGGCTCGCGTAACGCGGCGTGAGCGCACGGTGCTCGGTCACCGTCGGCGCCGCCTGGCTGTCCTCGTCCGCGAACAGCCTGGCCAGACCGAAGTCGAGCACCTTCGGCTCGCCTTCGTCGTCCACGAGCACGTTCGAGGGCTTGATGTCGCGGTGGACCACCAGGTTGCGGTGCGCATAGTCGATGGCGGCACAGACCTTGCGGAACAGCGCGAGCCGCGCGGGAACGTCCAGGCCGTGGGCCCGGCAGTACTCGTCGATCCTCAGACCCGCGACGTATTCCATGGCGAGCCAGGGCTCGCCGTCGGCCGTGGTGCCGCCGTCGATCAGGCGCGCGATGTTCGGATGCTGGAGCCGCGCCAGGATCTGTCGTTCGTCGTCGAAGCGCCGCAGGGCCAGCGGTGACATCAACGCCACGTTGACCAGCTTTACCGCCGCCTGCTGCTCGTAGCTGCCGTCGGCGCGCTCTGCCAGATACACGGCGCCCATGCCACCGCGTGCGACCAGCCGCGCGAGTCTCCAGGGACCGTAGACACGTCCCGCAGCGGAAGCCGGCAAGTCACCCAGCGCATCCGAGGCAACGCTGCCGACTACCCGGCGCAAGGTCTCGTCGCGGACGTCGAGCCCGCCGAGCAGTGCCTCGAGCTCGGCACGCAATTCCTCGTCTCCGCCGCAGGCGGCATCCAGTCGCCCGGCGCGCTCGTCCGGCGGGAGATCGACGAGCTGATTGAAGATCTGCTTTACGCGCTGGAAACGGTCTGTGGCCACGCTGTCCCCCTGCGAGAGTTACCTGTCCCGCGGAACGCTCAGAGTAGCCGAAACCGTGGCGCCATGCGCCTCGCCACAGAGATCCCCGATGGCATGGGCCGCCTTCCGGCCGCTGCCCCAGCGATGCAGGTGGCCGTCCGAGTAGTAGTAATAGATGACATCGTTCGGGAACATGGTCACGGCGATGCC
>Ga0102932_1001144_pt1 | contig 13738 bp, 12 predicted proteins | sample SalPonR1_C_D2_MG_FD_78212 | JGI IMG/M metagenome (GOLD analysis project Ga0102932, IMG submission 78212) | Salt pond soil microbial communities from South San Francisco under conditions of wetland restoration - Salt Pond MetaG R1_C_D2_MG | ecosystem: Environmental > Aquatic > Marine > Intertidal...
AGCATCTTCCCGCCCGGCCGGCAGTATCAACGACAAACGCTATCCGTTGCCGCCGGAGAACGTACACGCCGTGAATTTGTCTTGCCCAACGGACAACGGTTGCTGGGCAAAACGCTGCTCTTGCGAGCCACCGAACAGGATGGTCGCCGAGTCCTGAACTACACCGTTTCGGGCAACCGGTAGGGGGAGCATTTCACTCCCCCCGACGACAGGCAGTGAAATACCAGCACGACGCGTCAGCGAATGGCGTTGCCGTAACCGGTCCACTCGCTTGCGTCGCGTGCTAGGGCGAAGGCGATTCGGCCGCTGCCGGCTCGAGTGCAAAGGCTTGGCCTTGCCCTTCCACGATCCGGTATGCTCCCGACGCCAATTGCCCAAACGTTTCGACTTCGCCACCGGGCCACTGCACGGACAAGCCAAGCTCGCTCGCATCGGCCGGGATACCGATCGTGACGACACGTTCATTGGCGCACTGAAAGCCATCACCGGCGGTCAACTGCGCCACCCGCGTCTGCTGACCGATACGGAGTTGGACCTGCGCTCCGATCGCGTCGCGTTGACCGTGGGTGCTGGTCAGGAACAGCCGCACCGACGAGTGCTCCGTGGGCGTTTGATTGATCAACAGCTCGACAGGTTGGAGCAAATGTGTCGCCACCGCGTCGAGGCGTCCGTCACGATTAAAGTCACCGACGCTGAGCGCGCGTCCGATGTGCGGTTTGCCGAAGTACTCGCCCAGCATCTCGCTCGGCAGTTCTTGCCAACTGTTGGTCTTGACGTCGCGTCGAAACCACTGCGCGGGCATCGCGAACGGAATGTCATCGTGCGAGTAGTCATCGACGTTTCCGTTCAACACTAACAGCTCGTTTTGTCCATCATTGTCCGCATCGATCCACTCGGTACCAAACCCAAGCATCGGCATCGATGGCGCGACAAAATTTGCCGGCACACTGCGGTCGGTCCAAATGCCGGGATGGACCTGTTCATAGTACGTGTTGTTGTCGCCACTGAAGTGCGTCAAAAAAAAGTCGATGTCGCCATCTTGATCGGCATCTCCCACAGCCATCCCCATCGATGCCTGCGAGAGGGAGCGATTGTTAAACGCCACGCCGCGGAGCGTCGCTTGTTCGTTGAAACGGAACGTCGCGTTGACCTGTTCCGACCGCGATGGCTCATCGGACGACTTGTTTGCTCCCGATGCCGACCAAAACTGATTCGCCGTCATGTCGTTCACGACGTACAAGTCCATACCCGGCTGGTCATCGAAGAATCCACTGGCAATCCCCAGTCCGCGGCCCGATGTGGTGTCGCTCAGCCATTGCGAGGTGCGATCCTTAAACGTGCCGTCGCCTTGTCCTTGCCAGACACGATCCTGCTCGGCGGGAAAAGCCAACGGGTTGCACGACCGCGGTTCCTGGATCGCTTCACTGATGCAAGGCTGTTTGTAAGGTCCGTCGCCCGCACAGTAGTTGACCGTGTAAAGATCCGCGTGCCCGTCTTGATCGATATCGGCGATCAACACCGACGTCGTCCACTGCTTGCCGACCAGTCCCACGCTTGCCGATACGTCGGTAAAGGTTCCGTCGCCATTGTTTCGGTACAGACGATTCTCTCCAATGTTGCCAACCAACATGTCGACGAACCCATCGCTGTTGTAGTCCCCCACGGTCAATCCCATCGCGTAGCCCGTGTCGCCACCACGAGTCGCCGTGGTGACATCGCGAAACATTCCGGCTTCGTTGCGATAGATGCGATTCGGTTGCGAGTCCCGTTGATGCGGCGTTCCCGTGCTGTCGGAAAGCAGCACATCGGGCCAGCCATCGAGGTCATAATCAAGCGTTGCCACACTGCCAACGGTCGACTCAAAGATCATCAAACCGGCAGCCGGCTCGTCGGCTGCAAACCGGCAACGATGCACTAATCCTCGCTCAGCGGCTTGACTGGCAAAACGAATCTCGGAAGTCACGGGAATTGTGCTGGGTGAATCATTGGGCTGGCCGCTTTGCCAAACGATACTGGGCAGATCACTCAGGTCGATCGTTTCGGCAACGCGACCGGCAGGCGTTTGCCAGACCGGTTCCTGTGCGGCGTTTACCTGGTACGCCTGGAGCAGATCCGCTAGCACCCGCGGCGCCTCGGGGACGCGGTTCTGCGTCATCCCTTGTGCCAGACGCGCCCAAGCGATGGCTTCTTGCTGGCGACCAAGCCTCTGCATCGCCCGCGCGACCGCGAGGGCATCGCGTTGCGAATTCTTCTGCCAACTCAGCCAGCCATCGACGGCATCTCGCAGCGCGGCGATCTGCCGCGCCCGATTAGCGACGCGACGCGATTCTTCCAGACGATCGAGCCGTGCCAAGGTGGTGGCAAGCTTCGTCAGCGCCTCGCCAGAGTTCTCATCCAGCCCGACGGCACGTCCATAAGCTTTTGCGGCAGCCGCCGTTTGGCCGTCCTGTTCCGCCCAACCCCCAACGGTCAACCAATACGTGGGATCCGACTCGGGAACCCGCGGCAGATTTGCATGCCATGCGGGCAGTTCATCCCCACGCCCTTGCTCAAGCAGGGCTCGACCATACAAAATTTGAGCCGGCAGGAAATCGGGATGCTGGGAAACAACAGCCTGCAGTTGACCGATCACCCGCGGCCAATCTTGCTTGTAAGCCGCGTCTCGCGTCTGCGGATAACGAGGGCGCAAGTCATCCGGATTGCGACGCAAGGCATCTTCGCAAATCGCAGCGTCGGTTTGCGGACGTTCCAAGTCGCTCAGCATGATCAGCTCGGACATTCCGGCCGAGCCTCGCTCCACATGCCACCGCAAATGGGGCCCGGCAAGCCGTTCCTGGCCGAGCGCCGCCGCCAAACCTGCAAAATCGTTTCGCAATGCGGCATGCTGTGGATGCAACTGAACGGCCGTTTGCAAAGTCGCCAACGCCTCCCATGGCTTGCCCGCCGCCATGTGCGAGCGTCCTAGTTTGTCCAGCAACTCCACCGATGGTGCCGCAGCCTGCCTTACCGCCTTGGAGTAATATCCGATCGCTTGCGTACCATGGCCGCGCTCCCGCGCGATGTCTCCGGCCAGCTCCAACCCCGCGGCGTCATCGGGATGATCGGCAAGATGCTGCTGAATGGCAACACTGGCAAACTGCCAACGCCGACGAGCCACCGCATCGACCGCGTTGGAGTAATCGGTCTTCGCCGTTACCTGCTCACGTTCCGACGCTGTGGTTGGTGGCCCCGCTGTCTCCCGACCGCAACCGACCAGCCCTAACCCAAGCAGCATGGCCGTACACGCTAATCCGACGCACCTTCGGGCAACATACCGCGCGAACGGCGAGTCAGGTCGAAACGCGAGCACGTCGTCAGACCGGATCAGGCGGTCGCGGGGGGATGAAGTCGCTCTTTCCATTGTTGAATTTGTTCGCGTACGCGGACGGGTGCCGTCGACCCTTCGCTGGTGAACGCCTCAATGGCGTTGCGAGACCCCAGCACATTCGCCACCGACGCGTCAAGCTCCGGTGCATGCGATTGTAGCACGTCCAGCGGCAGCTCCGCCAAGGTAACCTGGCGCTGCATCGCTTCACCGACAATGGCGCCAACCAAATGGTGTGCTCGCCGCTGCGGCATGCCTTGCCGAATCATATGCTCCATCAGCGTCGTCGCATCCAGATAACCCGCTTCGATCGATCCGGCAATGCGATCACGTTGCAGTTCAGCCCCCGCGACCAGCGGCACCGCTAGCTGCAGGCAACTGTGGATGGTGTCGAAGGAATCAAACAGAGGCAGTTTGTCTTCTTGCAAGTCGCGGTTGTAAGCCAGCGGCAAACCTTTGACCAACATCATCAACGTTTGCAGGTTGCCCATCACCCGCGCCGACTTGCCACGCGTCAGTTCCAAGACATCTGGATTGACTTTTTGCGGCATGATACTGCTGCCGGTACAGAACGCGTGCGGGCACTTGATGAACCCGAACTCCACCGTGCTCCAGAGAATCCACTCCTCGGCCCAGCCGCTTAAATGTGTCGCGATCAGGCTCAGCCCAAACGCACTCTCCAGCACGAAGTCGCGATCACTACTGGTGTCCAGACTGTTGCGGGTGATGCCGTCAAACCCCAGCGCCGCAGCGGTCTGCTGGCGGTCGATCGGCAAACTGGTCCCGGCGACCGCGGCCACGCCGAGGCTGCACTGATTGACGCGGCGCCGACAATCGGCCAGTCGCTCGCGATCGCGTTGAAATTTCTCGATATAAGCCAACCAGTAGTGCGGCGCGAGCACCGGCTGGGCCCGCTGGAGATGGGTATAAGCCGGCAGCACGACATCGATATCGGCCTCGCAACGTCCCCAAAACGCACGCTGCAATTCGAGCAGCAGGCGGTCGGTTTCATCCAACGCGTCGCGGACCCACATGCGAAAATCGGTCGACACCTGATCGTTGCGACTGCGAGCCGTATGCAGCTTGCGGCCGACGTCGCCCAAGCGATCGATCAACGCTTGCTCGACATGCATATGGATATCTTCCAGCTCGATCCGCAGCGGTAACTCGCCGGCGTCGAGTTGGCCGCGAATTTCATCCAATGCAACGCAAATCGCTTCGCACTCCTCTTCAGAGATCAGGTCTTGCTTGGCCAGCATTCGCGCGTGTGCTTGCGAACCCCGAATATCATGCTGATACAGACGATGATCAAAACTGATGCTTTCGGCAAAGCGTTCCACTCGGGAATCGGTCCCCTCGCTAAACACGCCGCCTCGTGAAGGACTATCCAAACCTGACGTTCCATATACTGAAAGGGTGATTGAACTCTGAAAGGGTGGTCGATGAACAGGCAGCTATGGTAACCCTCCGCTGCGTCGCTTTGCAGGTGCGGCGAAATCGGCTCGAAATCGAGGTGACCGGAGCGTCGTCACGATCGACCACCCGGCTGGTAGAATGTGCTAGTCTTCAGGGGGACTTCCCGCGAACGGGCAGACTTTTCACCATTTTAGACGATTTGCCCTGGCCGGCCATTTTTGCAACGAGGAATTTCAATCGTGAACATTGCCATCGTGACGGGAGCGACCGGTTTTATCGGAACGCGATTGTGCGAGCAACTTGTCGCCTGCGGCTGGCAGGTGCGAGCGACCGCGCGAGCCAACTCCCAAACGACGGCGCTGGCCAACTTGGGCGCCGAAATCGTCCGTTGTGACCTGTCTCGCGAAGGACTGCCGACGGCCGCGCTCGAGGATGTGCAAACCGTTTTTCATCTCGCCGGCATGACCACCAGCTCGCGACTCGACGAACTGCGATCGGTCAACGCGGCGGGGACGCGGCGATTGGCGGAAAGCTTGACCGGTGCGGGCGTGTCGCCGACCGTCGTGCATGTGTCGTCGATCGCCGCCAGCGGGCCGGCTGCCAATGGTAAACCTCGCACCCCAGGCGACTCGCCACTGCCGATCTCCAACTACGGTCGCAGCAAGCTGGAAGGGGAGCAAGCGATCGCGACGTTGGCCGATGACATGCCGGTCAGCATTGTGCGGCCGAGTGTCGTGTTCGGCCCAGGTGATCGAGAAGGGTTCCGGATTGTCGAACCGATTGCCAAGCTCGGTTTGCACTTTTCACCCGGCTGGCGCTCGCCGCGGTTGAGCGTGATTTATGTCGATGACTTGGTCGAGATCTTGATGCGGACGGCCGAGCGTGGCAGACGCATCAGCAGGCAAGCGGTTTCGCTGCCCGCCGGGGAAGGAATTTATGTCGCCACCGTTCAAGAACATCCAACCTATCGCGAATGGGGAACGATGATCGCCGCGGCACTTGACCGCCGCGTGCGAGTGCTGCCGGTCCCGCCGCGCATCGCGAAGGTGGTCGGCTGGTGCGCCGAACAAATCGGCAGCGGGGCGCTGCATCGCGACAAAATTCGCGAAGCGTTGGTCGAAACGTGGGCTTACGATGACGAAAACCTCACCAAAGAACTCGACATCCAACCAAGCCACTCGCTGGCCGAACAGTTGTCTCAGACGATCGCTTGGTACCGCGCCGAAGGCTGGCTGAAACAGCCGGCCGGATAAACGGCCGCCCCCGTGCGCATCCCGCGCCCCCCGTGCCAGCCATCCGCTACGGCGACTGGGATAACGCCTTTTGCAGCGGACAACTCGCCGCGTCGACCACCGTTCCCGCACGGTAGGCTTGCAGCAACCGCCGCGACTGCTCGGCCAACAGCCGTCGGACTTCGCGACGCTTCCCCTTCACACGTTCGATCTTCATGTGATCGTACGCCGTCGTTTGGTGGCGCATCCAAGCAATCACTGCCGATTCCGCACGCTGCTCGATGGGAATGCGCTGTGTCCGCGCGACGGTGCCACTACCGACCGGCGTGGCATGCGTCGTCACCGCAGTGGCGAGCCGCTGGGCCAACGGGTGATACGACTTTTCAAATCGCAGGAACTCCAAAACGGCGCCCTGAAAGTCCTCGACATAAGTCTCTTGCTTGCGTTCACGCCGCACGACGTCCGCTTGCCGTCGTTTTGCATAAGCCGGCGTCGCGCGCTCGGCCTCCAACTCCGCCCGCGCCGCGGCGATCCTTTCCGCCGGTGCCCAAACTCCGCGAGAAAAGGTCCGGCGGCCCTTCTTCTCCTGGACCGTCCAGCTGGGGCCTGCCGCCTTCACGCGACGCGTCAGTCCCGCGTCACCGGGCGGCAACAACTCCCAACCCCGTGGCACCAACAAGATCTGTTTGTCAGACGTCACCACCGCATGGTCATGCGGCCCAACCGTTACCGTTCGGCTCTGCTCAGGCATCTTGAATCTGCTCAGGCATCTTGACTCTGCTCAGGCATCTTGACTCTGCTCAGGCATCTCGAATCCTTCCGCGACTTCTTTCCATGCTGATCGGCTTACCCGAAGCGACTGACTTTGAGGAAGTACACCGCAGCCAACAGGCCACAGCCCACGATTGCGCCGAGCCAACCAAGCAAGATCGCCCCGACAAACCCTGTAATGAAAGTCAACACTCCCCACAACAGCGGCGAATCTTCGTTGTTATTGGCGAACATTGCAACGCTCGCCGTCAAAGCACCAATAATCAAAAGCGACATACAAACACCTCGAACGAAACGCATCCGCGTCGGGGAAACAGGGGGACGTTGAAGACAGCCACAGCATTACTGCAGCGGGGAAGCCTAACCGCCCATCCTTTGCGTTGACAAGGTGATCAACTGACGCTCGGAAATCGATCCGCCGATCTCGTGCCAGTGCCGCACGTCGGGCTCACCGACCCGCCAACACAAACGCACTTCGCGACCGTGGAGGATGGCAGGAAAATCGACCGAACCAATCTCCTCGGCATGCGGCTCCAGACCGAGCGACTCCAATTCGTTGTAACATTCCACCAAGCGATCACGTTCGGCTTGTAACGACTGCTCGACCTCTGCCACCTCTTCCGAATAAGCCCTTACCCCTACCGTCTGGTGAAGTGTCTTCAGCCCTTCGAGTTGTGCTTGCTGCGACTCCACGGTCGCATTTAACTCAACCCAATCGGCGACGATCCGCCGCACCAAGGGCAACATGCCATTGGCCTGATCAGCGGTAAAGAAACCGGGAGACTGCGGAATCGCTTTAACCATGAAACAACTAAAGAATGGCGTTATGGGTGGGCAGAGAAAGACAAGAAAAGGGATCGATCCAGGCTGCGTTACATCCTCTTTGACAACCAACCTTCTGGTAGGTTCCCGAGTTTTCGGTCGGCTCCTAGAAATCTTGGTAACCCCTGAAAGCGCTTTTACAACTCTTTGAAGCTCGCTCGATCACCAGACCAGTAAATGCTGAAACCTGCCAACAACGGTTCGCAAACCACCTCATTCTAGAACAGCGGACACCACGCCCAAGCCGCCGCCTGCGCGCATCGAACCGAAGCGATTCCCAGCGTTTTGCTAGCTTTTCGCAGATCCTGCGGTTACGAATCGTATGCCAAAACAAGGCTTCAGCGGCAGATTCCCTGAAAAAACCAAGGGGAATTCCTTGACTCCGCTTGTGGGTGACGTAAAGTGAACTAGGTGAGAATAGCGACAGGCTGGCAGGAGTGTTGCCAGGCGAGATTTTCAGGCCGATGAACGACGAGGCAAGAGCGCAACAGTAAACGCTCTGTAGAGGCCGGAGTTCAAATTCGGGAATAACACAACCGGTCCCAAAGGAATGAAGTGATGTTAGTTCTATCTCGGAAGAAAAACGAAAGCATCGTAATCAACAACGACATCAAGATTGTGGTCGTTGAGATTCGTGGTGACAAGGTCCGGTTGGGCGTTGAAGCGCCGCGTGAAGTCCCCGTCCATCGTCGCGAAGTCTACGACGCAATCCAACGCAGCAAAGAAGACACTCCCGAGCAGGTCTAGGCGAATTTCGAGCAGTTCGAAGCGAATTTAAATTCCCTTCCTTGCGTCGAATTTCTCCAAGTTTTTGCGGAGCATTTCCGATGGTCTTATTGCTTGATTCGATCGGATTTCAAGTTTTTGCATTCGGAACCGCTTGACGGATTGCACGCTCGCTTGGTAAACCTTGGGTCGTCACTGAACGCGGCCCCTTCGTCTAGCGGTTAGGACACCGCCCTTTCACGGCGGCAGCACGGGTTCGAGTCCCGTAGGGGTCATAGTTTCAAATCACCCAGCGTTTCAAGGCTGTAAAGCCAGGGAACGTTGGGTTTTTTGTGCGCGGATGTGTAAGGCTTTGCGGAGAGATTCCGTGCCGGGATAGGCCTGCAAGGCTTCGCTGACGTCGAGCAACAATTCGTTGGTCGATGCGTGGGCTTCGGCGACCCGCTGAAGCGTCTCCCGATGAGCCGCCTCGGAAGCTTGCCGGGCCCTTTGCTCGGCTCGATGCGCGTTGTGAATCACAACCCCGAACAACATCGACGCGACTAACAGGACGGTGGTCGCGGCGACGCTGGCAATCGTGAACGATTGGTGATGCCGGCACCAACGAAGCAGGCGCTCCGGCGCGGGATCGCGGAAGACCGAAACCGCGTCGCCAGCAATCCACTGACGAACGTCGTCGGCAAGTTGCACGGCCGAGCCGTAACGGGCGCCAGGCGAGTGCTCCATCGCCGTGGCGCAAATCGCTTCTAACGCTCGCGGGGCGGAGCCTTGAAAGTTCCGCAGGCGAGGTAACACGCCGGCTTGCACCCGAGACAAGATCGTGTCGACGTCCAGTCCACGGGAAGGAGTCTGACCCGCGACAATTTCGAACAACAAAACGCCCAAAGAGTAAATATCCGAGGCCGGTCCGAGACACTCCCGTTCGCCGACGGCTTGCTCGGGTGACATGTAAGCGGGTGTGCCAACCACCGCACCCTGCTGCGTCAGGGGATAGTCGCCGGCCGCCGATGATGAACCGGACAGGTGGTTCGCGGCACCGGGCGATGCCGTGGCCGCAGCCCATGGGTCAGCAGCACGTGGTGCGGTAGCACGTGCTGCGGTAGCAAACGGTTGTGCGGATTCGTCTGCGGCTGGTTTTCCTTGCCGGCTCTCGTTGTCGGCAAAGGGCTTGGCTAATCCCCAGTCGACGACGACGGTTTCGCCAAATTCCCCAACCATCACGTTGGCTGGCTTCAGATCGCGATGGATGATGCCCTGACGATGAGCATAGGCGACCGTTTGACAAACATCGATGAAGCGTTCCAGTAGCGGCAGGCAAATCTCGCGGAGCTGAGCGGTGGTTTGTGGGGGCACCGGAGACCTGGAATGCGCCTCGCGGATGTGTTCCCGCAGCGATTTACCCTCCAGTAACTTCATCACGTAGAACGCTTCGCCGCCGGTGCCGCGGCCCAGTTCATGGACGGGCACAACCCCCGGATGCTGTAACTGGCTGGTGATTTGAGCTTCGTGGAAAAAACGCCGCTGGATTTCCGACCGATGCTCCGCGGTGGGACGAAGACGTTTAATGGCGACTTCGCGCTCGAGTTGCCGATCGTCAGCACGCTCGACCACGCCCCAACCGCCACGTCCAATGACACCCTTGGAGACATACCGCGAGGAGCCAGCGGTGCCAGCTACCGGAACCACCGCTTGAGCATCGTCAGCGCAATGCCGTGGCACTCCCACCGTCGGTTCCGCATCGGTGGCCGAGCAAAACGCTATCGGTGGAACAGCGTTTGTCGTTTCGGCAACATCATCATGCACGCGCGGGCCCTCCAGGTAACACCCGCGAACCCTAGCTTACGCCTGCGAGGCGGGCAAATTGCTTACGCCTGCGAGGCGGGCAAATTGCTTACGCCTGCGAGGCGGGCAAATTGCTTACACCTACGAGGCGGAACGCCGTGGTTTGGAATCGTGCTCCTCACAGCCGGCCAATCGGAACAACCGGCCACTTAGAGAGCGTCCTGCAAAGCCATCGAGACACGGTTAATCCTTTTTCCGATACACCACAAAGATGGCGATGCCCGCGGTGATCGCGAGCACTGGAACGCCAATCAGTAAGGCGAGAATGAGGATTTCAAAAATGCCGGGTACAGCCATGGGTTGGTTCCGATGGTTTTTCAGAGGAGGTTTATTGGTAGCGGCGTAGCACTATGAAAGTCCATCTGCAGGCCCATCCGCAAGCCATCGCACACAGGCAGGGACGCCGGTTTGACCTCTTATGATGACTGATCGCGACGCTCGCCAACCTTATGGAACGGTCGTCCACACCCTTTCCAGGCCAAATTTCTCGCCCGACAGGCCGCTTATTTTTTTGAGAATCGATCTCATTAACGTGTTGATTCCTCAGCGGGAAGTGGCAATAATTAGAGCTCTTCAGCAGCCAATGCGGCCGATACGCTTCAGGATCAACCCCATGCTTGCAGTTTCCGAAACGATTTTGTCGGTATTACCCGGCCAGTCCGAACAGCAGCGGACGGTGATTGCGATGCGAAATCGCGATGCCAACACGGCGATCGAAATGCGCCAAGAATCGTTCAGTGATGCGGTCGGTTGGTTTGTGCAGAGTCGGATCGAATTGTCGACCGAGCAGGTTGCCGAACTTCGGCAGACGCTCGGCACGCTGCCTTTGCGATGCCGACCTGATCGGAACATCGCCTCCTCGGGCGACGCTCCTGCGACGCTTGCGTTTCCTTGCGGCGATCGCGCGGCTACCGCTTAGGCTCGTTGACCAAAACGCTCATTGTTCGACGACGCATGCGCCCGCTCGCTTTTTTATCGATGGACAACGCGGCCGGTTTCGTCAGCTACGACGAACACACGCTGGGTCCGTTGCGAGCCTTAGGCTGGGAGGTGACCAATGTTCCGTGGCGCTCGCCTGACACGGATTGGAGTCGCTTCGATGCGGTGGTGATCCGATCGCCCTGGGATTACCAGCATCATCACGAAGAATTTTTGACGGTCTTGGCGGAGATCGACGCCAGTGGAACCCGGTTGCTGAACCGCTTAGAAGTCGTGCACTGGAACATTCGCAAGAGCTACTTGCAAGCGCTGCAGCGGCAAGGCATCGCGATCGTACCAACGGTTTGGTGTGATCCGCTTGATCGGTCACAACTGCATGCGGCCCGCAAAACCTTTGCCAGTGGGGAATTGGTCGTCAAGCCGACGCTGGGAGCCGGCGCATTTCAGACCTATCGTTTTGAAGCCCACCGTTGCCATGCGTCCGACGATCCGTTGATCGACGAACTGCTGCGTGTCTTTGCGTCCAAGCCTTGCATGATCCAGCCGTTCCTGCCCTCGGTGGTTCACGCCGGCGAGACGTCGCTGATTTACTTCGGTGGCCAGTTTAGTCACGCCGTACTGAAGGTCCCCAAAGCGGGCGATTACCGCGTTCAAGAAGAGCACGGCAGTTGTGTGACGGGCGTAACCGTGGAGCCGCATCTGAAACGGCTTGCATCCGCCGCGCTGGCTGTCGTACCGCAACCGACCGCGCAGCCACTGCTGTACGCGCGCGTCGATGTGGTCACTTTGCCAGACGGCCAGCCCGCGATCATCGAGCTGGAATTGATCGAACCGTCATTGTTTTTCCGTTGCGACGACGGCTCGCCGCAGCGTTTTGCCGAGGCCCTTGATCGTCAACTTCGAGAGCCGACGTCGCATCCGCAGAACGATTTGCAAAGCGCCGCTTCGCCGCCCAAAGGCAGCTAGCGCCGTCACTCGATTGTGCGTCGCCCTGGCATGGAATCCTAAGTTCCGTCTTCCAGCACCAACGCGTTCGACACGTTGTTGCCAAAGTCTTCGAAGCGGTCGAGCGTCCATACCACCTGCTTGGACTTCGGTTCGATTTCGATCAATAGCGGTTGCCCCGGCCCGGCGTGGCAGTTGCCGATCACGTAGTTGCCGTTGCTCAGCACCTGCACCGTCGTCACCCACGCGAGTGTGAGGTTGGGTAAATCGCGCTGGTGGATTTCCCAAACGATTTCGCCAGCCCGGTTTACCTCCAGCACGCTGTGGCCGTTGCCGGTGGTCAACAGCGTGTTACCGTTTTCCAGTCGGACCGCCGCGAAGACTTTATTGCCAAACGCATTGGGCCCGTGACCACCGGCAGCTTGACGACCAAACATCGGGACCTCGTAGGACCAGACGACCTTGCCTGTTGGATCGTATTCACGAATCGTGCCGTCGCCTTCATGGCAAACCAAGTAGTTGCCGGTCGCCAACTTGCGAACCAAACGCGTATCGGTATGCGGATTCGGATGGTCGACCTGAAGCGGAATTTGGTGCTGAATGTTCCCCTCGCGGTCGACTTCGATGATTCGCTGTGCGGTGGTTTCGGCGATCATCACGCGGCCGTTTTCGAGCGGCTGAAAGGCGTGGACTTCGATCCGTTTGCCTTCGTTTCCGTTCTGCTTGGCGGAGTCATACTTCCAGACCACCGCCTTGCTCTCCCGATCGATCTCCGCCACCGCAGCGCTACCTTGCTGGACCATCAAGTTTCCGCTGGGCAAGACGTGCAGGTCATGAATGCCGCCCCACTCGCGCTCCCATTCGGTCGAACCGTCGGCGGCCAAGACGACCAGTTTGCCGTTTCCGTGGAGTACCAAACGGTGCCCGTCGGCAGCTTCCGAAATCGCAGTGCCGGTCAAGCCAATAAGCGTGGTAGCGGCGAGTAGCAAAAGTCGTTGCATCGTGATTCCTAGAACATCAGCGTGAAGAGGAGGGAGGGTAGCGATCCGCTCAAGCAAATAACCTGGAGGGATTCATGGAACGGGTACTTTAGCAGCTAGGTTAGCCCGATCCGCAGCTGTCGCCGGCGAGCGAGAATTTTTTTTGACGGCGACGCTCCCTGAACGGACTGGCGAATCCGCCCTTGGGGGCAAATAACCCCCGGTGCCCATTGTGTGCTGTGCCGATTGTTTGCTGCCCCGATTGTGTGGAATGCCTGCTCCGACGATGCGGAGAATTGGAACATCTGTAACCGGCGAATTGAAAAATGCGACGCGGTTTCAAAAAGGACATTGCCAGCGAACGCTCAAGTCGCCGCTGCCTTGGCGGAAATTTTCACATCGCGGAGAAAAAGCACCTCCACATACGTATTTCATTAGCAACGTTTTTCTGTACTCCTTCGCAGCAGAACGTAGAATAAGCTGCGTCGCTAGCGTTGCATGAAAGGGGGCCGAGCCGCTCGGCCCCCGCTTTGCTCTGCTTACTCGCCCGGCTGTGATTGACTGGGCAAACCCAAAGCCGGCGGAAGCGGCACGGTGACGGGCACGCACTGGAACGAATCATCGGAATACGGGCTGTGGGGAAACCATCCATGTCGTCAGCAACTAGCCATACGATCGGCAGATTTCTCGGCGGGGAGACC
>Ga0102932_1001151_pt1 | contig 13703 bp, 14 predicted proteins | sample SalPonR1_C_D2_MG_FD_78212 | JGI IMG/M metagenome (GOLD analysis project Ga0102932, IMG submission 78212) | Salt pond soil microbial communities from South San Francisco under conditions of wetland restoration - Salt Pond MetaG R1_C_D2_MG | ecosystem: Environmental > Aquatic > Marine > Intertidal...
AGCTTCTTCGCCACTACTACAGGCAACATCCCATAATTTTATGACCTCCCCATCCTTTTTCTTATCTACTAATTTTGGAACAACCTCCTCTCTTAGTACTTTCCATACTTTTTCATCTCTAAAAAACTTAGTCACACCAATAAGAAATTCGCGATGAAGTATTTCTATCTCTTCTTCATTATTAATCAAAAACTCATGATAGTCTGAAAGACTTTTACATTTACAAACATTCACCCTTCTGGCTATTCTGCGGGCAAGGGTTGCATGTTTATATTCCCTAAAGTCCAGTCCTGTTTTCTCGTCTACGAAACGAAGAATTTTCATTAACTCGCTTTCATTATAGTTTAAATCCCCGTCTTTAAAATGAAAAACTGAAGGAGCTTCTATAAAATTTTTGAGTTCCTGGGCCATTTTAGAGACCGGGAGCACATAATCTACCAGCCCGGTATTTATTGCGCTCTGCGGCATTCCATCGAATTTAGATTCTTCTGGATCCTGTACCATCACCATTCCATCTCGTTCTTTAATTGCTCTTACTCCTCTCGTACCATCACTTCCGGTTCCGCTTAAAATTATTCCTATAGCTTTTTCTTTTCTTTCTTTAGAAAGTGATTCAAAGAACATATCTATTGGCAGGTTTAAACTTTGGTCTTTTGGCTTTTCTATGAGATGTAATTTGTTATCCTTAAAAATGAGATTATTGACCGGTGGGATTAAATAAATATACCCTTGTTTAATCTTCATATGATTATTAACCGCACGAATAGGTAAATTCGTATTCTTTTTAAGAAGTTCTCCCATCATGCTTTTATGGTCTGGGGAGAGATGCTGAATAACTACGTAAGCGTTTTTATCTGTTTCGGGTATGCTGTCAAAAAAAGCTTTGAGAGCTTCTAAGCCCCCGGCACTTGCACCTATGGCAATGATACGGGGTTCATCGGTTTTAAGCTTATTTTCCAACTCTGATTTAGATGGGTAGTTATTTACTTTTGTCATTCAGAAATGATTAAGTCAGACTTATATAAAATTAAACAAAGCACAAAGATCAAAAATATAAGTTAAATCGTAGAAATATGGACTCATTTGCCATTTATATTAACAAAATATCAATAAAAAAGCAGAATACATCTTCAACAATTCCTAAAAAAATATTTTAAAGGAAATAGATAACCCATTTAATTAAAAATACATCGTTTAAAGTCAAAAATCATTTAGCAATAAAAACATGATTTGACTATATCATGATTATTCCTCAAACTATGGCAATAAACTGATAAATATCATTTTCACTAAGACAACCTAAGCGTAAATTTACTTTAATATAGTTGTATGAAGTTTTTCTCGTCATATCAATCGAATTTCAATTCCTTCTTCGTTGAAATAGGAGAAATGGGAAGTTTTACAGGCAGGTATTTCAGGGAATTATTTAGCCGCCCTTTTGAATTCAGAGAATTTCTGAAACAATGTTACCAGATGGGGAATAAATCTTTGCTGTTAGTAAGCGTAACAGGATTTATTCTAGGCCTGGTTTTTACCCTTCAATCACGGCCAACATTAATGGAATTTGGTGCAGTTTCCTGGATGCCCTCTATGATAAGTATTTCTATTGTGCGCGAAATAGGGCCTGTAATAATTGCTCTTATATGTGCCGGTAGAATTGGATCTAGTATAGGCGCCGAGTTGGGCTCTATGAAGGTGACCGAGCAAATAGATGCTATGGAAGTTTCGGGTACTAATCCCTTTAAATTTCTCGTTGTCACAAGAATACTTGCAGCAACCATTATGCTACCTATTTTAGTAATAATAGGAGATTTTGTCGCGTTATTAGGTTCTGCCATCATAGAAAATACAAAGGGTAATGTTTCTTTTCTGCTCTATTTTAACCAGGTTTTTGAAGCGCTTAAATTCACAGATTTGCTTCCGGCAACCATAAAAACTTTTTTCTTTGGTTTTGCTATAGGGCTTGTGGGCTGCTTTAAAGGCTATAATAGTGAAAAAGGAACGGCTGGAGTAGGCAAAGCTTCTAACTCCGCAGTGGTTTTCACATCAATGTTGCTGTTCGTATTAGATTTTATTGCTGTTTTTATAACGGATATTTTTTATAATTAAAGATGGAAAAGAAATCGGTAATCGAGATAAATCATATATATAAAAGCTTCGGAAAAACTGATGTTTTAAAAGATTTCAATTTAGATCTTTTTGATGGGGAAAACCTTGTTTTAATGGGGAAGTCGGGATCAGGAAAATCAGTGATGATCAAATGCCTGGTAGGCTTAATGGATGTTGATAAAGGTAGTATTAAAGTTTTGGGAAAAGATATTTCTACGTTAAAACAGCACGAACTAGATGAATTGCGAACCGATATAGGTTTTTTGTTTCAGGGTAGCGCTTTATACGATTCTATGACAGTACGTGAGAATTTAGAATTTCCTCTGAGAAGACATAGCGATAACAGCGAAAAAAAAACTGAGAAACTTGTAAAGGAAGCATTGGAAAATGTTGGATTACCCGAAACTATAGATCTTATGCCGGCTGAACTTTCTGGAGGAATGCAACGCCGAATAGCTTTAGCCAGAGCACTTATTTTAAAGCCAAAAATTATTATTTATGATGAACCTACCACAGGACTAGACCCAATTACCGCAAAGGAGATTATTCTATTAATGATGAACATTCAAAAAAAGTATGCAACCTCATCTCTAATTATAACCCATGACGTTGACTGTGCCCGAGTGATATCAAATAGAATGATCTTACTTTTAGATGGAAAAGATTACGCAGAAGGAAATTTTAAAGACCTCGCCAAATCTGATGATCCAAAAATTAAAGCTTTTTTCAAATAAAATATTATGAAATCAAATGCTGGACAAAATCTAAAATTAGGGCTGCTTATAGTAGCCGGTCTTATCATCTTTACCTTAGGAGTTTTCTTCATTGGTAATAAACAAAACCTGTTTGGAGATTCTTTAATGATAAGTTCTGTCTTTAAGAATGTAAATGGCTTACAACTTGGCAATAATGTGCGTTATTCCGGTGTAAATGTAGGCACTGTAAAAGACATCAAATTTTTAAACGATACAGCAATTTGCGTAGATATGCTAATTGAGCGCGAATCTGGGAACCTAATTAAATATAGCTCGGTAGCCACCATTAATTCTGACGGGCTGGTGGGAAGTATGGTTTTAAATATTCTTCCCAATGGTCAATTAACTTCCCGAACCATACGAGAAGGAGATACCCTGGAGTCACTTAGCCAGGTGGCTACCGCAGATATGCTTAATACCTTAAACCAAACCAACGAAAACGCTGCTCTTTTAACTGCCGATCTTTTAAAGATCACCAATAGTATTAATGCCGGAGAAGGAGTTTTGGGCGATTTACTCAAAAACGATACCCTGGCAGAAAACATACAGGAAACTGCTGCAAATCTAAATCAAACTACCAAATCGGCTAGAATAGGAATCAATAAGCTAAATCGTGTTTTAAATAAGATAGATTATGAAAATAGTGTTGCCGGACTACTTTTAAGCGATTCTACCGCAAAAAAGAGCTTTACTACAATCATTGAAGATTTAGAAACCACTTCCTCGCAAATAAAAGAGATAAGTGCAGATTTAGGAGAGTTTTCCCATAGCCTCAATTCAGAAAAAGGTGCATTAAATTATGTAATGGAAGACACTAGTTTTGTGAATTATCTAGATCAAAGTATGCAAAATATTGAAGAGGCTACTTTTAAATTTAATCAGAATATGGAGGCTTTGAAGCACAATATATTATTCCGCGGGTATTTTAGAAAACTTGAACGGCAAAAAGCAAGGGAAGAGAGAAAGCAATAATATTTAAGACGCGTAATATGAAAATAGAACATCTTGGAGAGCGCATTACTGAATATAAGAGTTCGATCAAAACGGTAGTTAAAAAACGCATTACCTGGGAAAATAGCACTAAGGAACTTATTATTAGCACTCTAAAAAAGGCAGAAATCACTTATCCCGTTGGATGGAGGGTACAGGAATTAAAATGGATTCATACCAATGAAGCTGTCAATATAACCTTTGAATCATTTCCGGAAGATCTTATAGACTTCACTAATAAAATTCCAACCTATCAGTTTTTACAAGGGGGAGCGCTGGTTTTTACACAATTACACAATGGAGATATAGAAATATTTGTCACCTTCCCCATTCTGGAAAATTGGATAGTCCCTGAAACCGAAATTGTTGAATTAGGAGCATATACCCCAGAACATATTAACGAAAAACTAATTGTAGAAAAGATTGATGAATTTCTTAAAGAAATAATTAAATGGGAAATTCCTATAATAAAGAATAAGCTTGGCTTTAAAACACAATAAATTATTTAACAGGCTGATAATTCGATCTTTCAAAATAGAAGGATTAAGAGTGATAAAAGAAGATCATTTACTATTAAACTAGAGATGTTCCATACGCCACCTTTTTAATTCGGGAAGTTTTTTTATCAATTGGCGTGCCTCCTCAAGACTAATATCTTCATGCACTTCTGCCCTTTCCAGTAATTTCACTTCTAATTGGTGTAGATTAAGAGATTTGTCTGTAAATGCTCCATTGCGAAAACAGTCCTGGCAATAATCACTATTTAAGGTCATATCACGATTCGTCCCAGCGGTAGCGAGACTAAACGGCCACCCACAGCTTTGGCAAGTTAATGTCTCCATAATTCGATTATTCATTAAGTGAGCAATATTTTTAATTTTGCCAGCATTACAAGTTCAGAGTTATTTCTTCCGGCATATGATGCTGCTATAGCATCAGCAGTCTCCCAAATTAACTGTTTGATTTCTTGAGTAAATACTGGCTCGTTGTTTTTTTTGTATACTCTAAATTCATTAAATGCCCAGGCGGCTTCTGGAGCATTTTCGTTTAACCAATCAAAGACGATTTCAATTTTATAAGCTTCATCTGTTCCGTATTCATCGGTTACGTTATCTACCGGAACCCATTTTTCCTTTACCAAATCTTTCAGGGTTTTTATTTCTACGGTTTCTACAACATCATCTGAGGCAGCAATCGCGTAAAAAAGCATTCCTACACTATTATAAAATTCTTCGGTAAGCAACTGTTTTTTTGAAAGTTTCATATCTAATATATTTCTTATTAAAGATACGTTCGGCACCACTAGTTAAAAATGATAAAAATCATTTTTTAAGTAGAATACCAAAACAAATCTAAACAGCAATTGAACCTATTTACATGATTTACAGTGTTTTATGATTATTAATTGATTTATGATTTCTGACAATTACTTTGTATATTTAAATATTGTTTAATGCATTTCTTCCCTACTCCCCCCACCGGAAATGTTGAGCAGTCCCCAAAATTTAATTTTCAATCTTAAGCTCATCTGGGATGAAGTATATTGTATTCTTTAGCGAAAAAGATCTCAGTCCTTTAAAAGTGGATGAACTATCGGAATTAAAGGACTATGAATTCGAGCAAATCAATTCTTTTAAAAAACTAAGAAGCTTTTTAAATACTAAGAAACCTGATTTATTAATCTGGAGAGGTAGTACCACATGCTTTTCCAAAATTTTTAAAAGTAATCCAGAACTCTATAAAACTCCCATACTTTCAATAATTACTAGAAGCGACCTTGGAACCTGGCAACCTCAGCACAGTAAACACAGGTATTTGCTTCGCGCCTACTCATCGGCAGATTTAGTGGACAAAATAGAAACTTTACTAAATTTAAAAGAAGCTAAAATTCCTAAACCTTATAGCACTCAAAAGATTACAATCCCAGATATTGAGTCTTTAAAAAATTATATTAGAGCAAAAGGAGAAGAGGTATTTTGGGAAAAAAATAAAGTTGTATTCAAAGAAAACAGGCATTCCAGTTTTATTTACCTTATAAATAAAGGCCTGGTTAAGACCTCAAGGATGGACCAATTGGGAAAAGAATTGATCACAGGAATTTATCGTAAAAATGAAATACTTGGCTTATATGGGTTTCATCAGAAACCTATTTGCCCCGAAACAGCTAGCACTCTAGAGGCCTCGACGGTACATCGCATTCTTTACAGGGATTTTAATGAAATTCTTAAAGAAAATCCTGAATTGAGCCTGGATCTTGCTCAACATCTTACCGATACTGTTTTAAGACTTAAATCTCAACTTCTGGATATGGCCTATGCCTCGGTTTTGAAAAAAACCTCCAATACCATTCTTCAATTCGCCGATGACTTAGAGAATCCCGATTTCCAGGGTTTCAAAATATCCAGAACCGATCTGGCAAGTATTGCAGGCATTTCTCCTGAAAGTTTTATACGAAGTCTTTCCTGCCTCAAGAAAGAAGGTATTATCTCTATAAAAGGAAAAAAGATAAATATTTTAAACTCAGAAAGACTTCAGGATATTACATAATTATAATTTTATGTTAAAAAATTATTTTCTGACATATGTCATTTTTTTTTAATCTTTTCAAAACTACTTTAGTGAAACAATAATTAGAAAATCACTTTTTAATATAATTTGATTTCTATGTACTTATTAGAGTTAGAAATCAAATTTAGAAGATATCAAAGGTATTTTTTAACCTGATATACAAATTTTACTTCGTGTAAGATCACTGATATCAATCAAGTGTTAAAGAGTAAACTTAATATCTTCTTAGGAAACAGGAGACAATGGTCTCCTGTTTCTGTGTTTACAGGCCTTTCCCTAATTTTAAAAAAAATCATATCTAACTGATATTCATCATATTAAATATCAATTTTTAATTATAATTTAATGTGTTTTAAGACCCGATTATTAACCATTAAATTTAAATATTATGTCAATCACTAAATCTAGCAATCGTAGAACTCCAGAAAGCGGAAGTTCCCTGTTGACAAAAGATCCTTTTTTCGCTGATCTAATGGACACCAAACGAGGTATCTTTAATCTAAACCGTTTCTTTAATGGGGATTTTGGCGATGATCAATTTCCGGCATTGAATGTAAAAGAAAAAGAAAACGAGTTTGAAATTGAGCTTGCAGTTCCAGGACTTTCAAAAGAAGATTTTAAAATTTCTATAGAGGATGGTATTTTATATATATCTGCAGAGAAAGAAAATAAAATCGAAGAAGAGAAGGAAGGTTTTGTTAGGAAAGAATTTAGCTACAATAGTTTTTCCAGAAATATCAGTCTGCCGGAAGAAGTAGACATGGATAAAGACATTGAAGCTAAGTACAAAGAGGGTATATTAAAAATGAATCTTAAAAAAAGAAAAACTGAAAAAGCCAAGAAAGCTAAAACAGTAAATGTATCTTAAAACGCTGCTGTCCCGAACAATTTCGGGACAGCAATCTTTGTTTTAAAGCTTATGAATTTTCCATTTCCCCTTGGGACCTTTTACGCTTACTACATTTTCACTTAACCATTTTGCATTAATTGCCGGAGCTTCTCTTAATTTTTCCTCAGCTATCGTAACGGGAAATGGTCCTTCCAGATAATTCTCAACTTCTCCTTCTTTATTGATAAGAACAACATCGTATTTATACGAAACCACACCTTTTCCCAGAAGTTGGTTTTCACCAAGTCTCTCCTGTTCTACCTTTAATGCCAGGGCCTTACCATCAGAGAAGTTACTCACATTAAGGTATATAGGTTCAATGACTGTTTTTCCTTCAGCATTTATAAAACCATAGTAATTGATACCATTTTCCTGTTTCTTGATTATGGCCCGTTCATCTATTAACTGCGGGTACCTAATTCCCTCTACACCAATTTTGTCTATTTTTGGATTTTCATTGTGAATAAGGTCACTTCTAAGTGAAACCACGATATCACCCTTATTATCCAGAAAGCCCCAGTTGTTAGCTTTTTTTACTGCTGTAAAGCCATTTTCCTGGTTGGCTACAAAATCAAACTCTTTCTGTTCTTGTGCGAACAACATAAACGGAATACTTATTAATATCCCCAATATCAAATTTTTCATCCTTACAAGTTTTAAAAATTACCTTTAAAGATAACTCAAAACACTGTAAATAAATATGATACCCATCATACCGCTCCAAAATTATTTTTGACTTCCACAGATCTGAAATTAAGAAACAAACTGATTTTCCTCATAGTTTAAACTTGTTTCATCAATTAACTTTATAATTCAAAGGTTCAGAAAATGAGAAAAATAATTTTACCCACAGATTTTTCAGAAAATGCAAATAATGCTTTGCATTATGCCTGTCAGCTATTTAAGTATGAAAAAAGCGAGTTAATTCTTTTACATACTTATGCTGAAAAGATTTATACCGATGAAAATGTTTTGAGTAACGAGTTGGTGGACGAGCTTAAAGCGGTTACAAAAACAAAAGCAGAAAAAGAGTTAGGCGAAATAAGTTCAAAAATTCACGATGAGTTTTGCAATCCCAGACACAGTATAAAGTTTGTTGCTGCTTTTGGAGATCTGGTAGACGAAGTAAATAATTTAGTGAATGCCGAAAATGCCGATTTGGTTATCATGGGTACCAGGGGCCTTACCAACAATAGCAATTTGGGAATTGGAAGCAATACCCTTCTTGTATTAAAATATGTGCAATGTCCGGTTTTGGCTATTCCGGCTAATTTCAAATACCAGGAACCAAGAAATATTCTGTTTCCAACCAATTTTTTAATTCCATACCAAAAAAGAGAATTGAAAGTAGTTGGAGAAATTGCCCGCGATTTTAAATCTAAAATCCATTTTCTGTATCTATCCAAGCATAAAGCAACTTCTGCCAGGCAAAAGGATAACCTGGAATTTTTAAAACAACAGTTCTACAATATAGTTACTGAAGAACATCAACGTGATGAGTTTAAAAAGGAAAAGGCCATTGAAGATTTTATCACAAGCCACGAAATAGACCTTCTGGTAATGGTTAATTCCCGTCATACTTATTTAGAAGATATGCTACTTACCTCTACCATAGATAAAGTTGGTTTACATCCAAAGGTTCCGATCCTTGCTTTACAAAATTTTAACAGGGAATGCACTTAATTCTTAGAAATCATGAAAAAAATACTCTTACCCACAGACTTTTCGCAAAATGCATATAATGCCATTACTTATGCGCTTAAAATATTCAAGGACGAAGAATGTAGATTTTATCTCCTGAACACCTATACTCCTGTTTTATACGATTCGGAATATATTTTATACAACAGCACCCAACCTAATCTTGCCGAAGCTTACCAGAAAAATTCCCAAACAGGATTAAAAAAAGTAGAACGAAAAATTAAGCGTGATTTTGATAATCCAAACCATCATTTCGAGAAAATTTCAGCATTCAATCTCTTGATAGATGAGATGAAAGAACAGGTTAAATCTAAAGAAATAGACATGGTGGTGATGGGAACCCAGGGAGCCACAGGCGCCGAAGAAATTTTGATTGGAACAAACACGGTTCAGGCTATAAACAAACTAAAGATTCCTTTATTGACAATACCTTCAGATTATGAATATGAACCTCCGGAAAATATTCTCTTTCCAACAGATTTTCAACTGCATTTTAGTGCTCCCCAGTTAGAGCCTATGCTAAATGTGGTAAAAACCCATAACTCAAAAGTGAATATTTTACATGTTTACTTCGGAAAAGATCTCGATGAAAAACAGGAAGAAAATAAGAAAAACCTTAGTAAAATTATTGAGGACTATCCGCATCAATTCAATACAATTGAAGATAAAAGTGTGACGAAAGCCATCGAAAAATTCCAGGAGAAAAACACGGTAGATTTACTCTTCATGGTAAACAATAAGCGTAGTTTTTTTGAAAATCTATTGTTTAGGCCGGTAGTAAATAAAATAGGTTTTCATATTAAAGTGCCATTTATGGTTATCCCGTCAGGAAAATTTAGCTAGTTATGAAAAATATACTCATCCCCACCGATTTTTCAGTCAATGCATGGAAGGCTACTGTTTACGCTTTTAGCTTATTTCAAAACGACTTATGCAATTTTTATTTTTTAAATGCCTGTAAGCCGGAGTTTTACACACCAGATGTCAATGGAAACAGTTTAGCTAAGGCAAAGGCCGAAAATAAGGTCTTGATGAATAAGCTGCTCAAAGAAATCGCGGTGGTAAATAAAAACCAAAACCATAGATTCAAATCTTTAATAGTGGAATCCTGGTTGAATGATGCGATCACCGAAATTCAAGAAGATATAATTTTTGATCTTATTGTAATGGGCACCAAAGGTGAAAACGAACCGGACGACAGAATTTTTGGAACCAATAGCATGAATGTGATTGAAACAGTAGATCACATGCCGGTTTTATTGATCCCGGACCAGAGTGTAAATGTACCAGAAGTAAAAAAAGAAATGGTAATGGCTACACGATTTGATAAATCATTTTCTATTGCAGAAATAAATTTCCTAATAGATATGACTAAAAAATTCAAGGCCAGTATTAGAATACTTTATATTCAGGATACCGAAAATCTTACCGAAGAACAGGAAAATAGAAAGGAAGAATTGCAAGAATATTTCAAGGAAGTTTCGCATAGTTTTCACACCTTAACCAATATTGAAGTTACTAAAGGTATTCATAGTTTTATTCAAAGTAGAGGGAGTGATATATTGGTTTTGAACCATAAAAAGAGAGGTTTTTTCAAAAATCTTTTTTCTAAATCCTTACTAAAAGAATTAGGCAAAAATCCGCAAATTCCAATAATTTTTATGCCTACAGATTTATAGTTTAGAGATTACTATTCTTAGATAATACTATTATAATGGATATTTCTGACATAAAAGTTATAAAAGCCTCAGGGGAAAAAGCTCAATTTTCAATAGAGAGAGTTGCAGAGTCTTTAAGACGTTCCGGAGCTAAAGATGACTTAGTTAAAAACACCCTTGAAAAGCTAAAAACCGAACTTTACGATGGTATCTCTACTAAAGAAATTTACAATCGTGCGTTTAGTTTACTAAGAAAAGGGAACAAAACAAGCGCTTCAAAATATAAATTAAAGACCGCTATTTATGAATTGGGACCAACAGGCTTTCCATTCGAAAAATTTATTGCCTCGCTTTTAGGGCATAGTGGATATAAAACCGAAACCGGGAAAATTTACCAGGGAAAATGTGTTACTCACGAGATTGATGTGGTAGCAAAAACCGATACAAAATTAATTTTGATAGAATGCAAGTTTCACAATGCCGGTAGAAATAGCAATGTGAAAACTCCGCTTTATATAGATTCAAGATTCAGGGATATAAAAAACTACAGGAAAAACCACGAAAATAAATTAACCTTCGAGGAGGGTTGGGTGGTTACCAATACGCGTTTTACCAAAGATGCTATAGAATATGGTAAATGCAGCAATCTCAAATTATTAAGTTGGGATTACCCAAAAGGTGAAAGTATTAAAGACAGAATAGATAAATTAGGCTTGTATCCTATTACTGTTTCTACATTACTCTCAGAAAGGGAAAAGAATTTTTTGCTTAGTCGTGATGTAGTTCTTTGCAGGGACCTTGTCAATGATACTTTTTACCTGGATCATTTAGGAATTAATAATCCTCGTAAAGGGAGAATACTTAAAGAGATGGAAGAACTATGTAAACATTAAGACCATGGCAAAGAAGTTAAAAATCCATTTTTTAGGCGCAGCAGGAACAGTTACCGGCTCCAAATTTCTATTGGAAACACCAGAAATAAAGATACTAATAGACTGTGGACTTTTCCAGGGAATTAAAAGTTTACGTGAACTAAACTGGAAAGATTTTTCTTTTGACCCTAAAGCCATTGACCTTATCTTACTAACCCACGGGCACCTGGACCATACGGGTTATTTACCTCGTTTGGTGAAACAAGGTTATAAAAATCCAATAGTAGGCACACCTCCAACTCTTGGAATTGCAGAGGTTATATTAAAGGATAGTGCGAAAATCCAGGAAGAAGATGCGGAAAGAGCTAATAAAGAACAATACAGCAAGCACCAACCTGCAGTACCTTTATATTCTACAAAAGATGCCGAAAAAACAATTGGTTTTTTTGAAAGTATAAACCTCAATGAATGGTATCAAATTTCAGAAAATATAAGATATCGTTACCAGAGCAACGGTCATATTTTGGGTTCGGCTTTTATTGAAATAGATATTTTTGAAAAACGATTTGTTTTTTCAGGAGATATTGGTCGGAAAAGAGATGTGCTTCTGGAACCACCAAATAAACCAGAGAGGGCCGATTACCTTTTCCTGGAAAGCACGTATGGAGATAGACTTCACCCAGAAGATAATGCAGATGAAATATTTACCAAAACCGTACAGGAAACAATCAGGAATCAAGGAAATCTTATTATTCCAAGTTTTGCTGTAGAAAGGTTACAGGGAATTATGTACAGGCTTTATCTTTTAATTAAAAGAAATAAAATACCCGAAATCTCTATTTATATAGATAGCCCAATGGGTAATAAAGTGCTGGGGTTGTTTCAAGGTTTCAGCAAATGGCATAAAGTAGATTCAGATGAATTTAAAAAAATGCTTTCTTATTTTAATATTATCACTTCGTACCGCGATACCTGGAAAACTTTAGACGAAAACCGCACCAAAATAGTGATTGCCGGGAGCGGTATGGTTACCGGCGGCCGGGTACTCACATATTTGAGATATCTTATTGACAAACCAGAAACCACAGTTTTATTGGCTGGTTACCAGGCGGAAGGCACACGGGGAAGGCAACTAGAAAACGGAGCTTCAGAGATAAAAATCTTCGGGAAATATTGCCCTGTAAAAGCAAAAATTTTAAAAATCGAAAGTCTTTCAGCTCACGCCGATCAGCAGGAATTGTTAGATTGGCTTTCAGAAATTAAAAATGTTCCTGAAAAAGTCTTTTTAATCCACGGGGAGCCAACAGCTTTAGACTCGTTAAGAGTAAAGCTAAAAGACCAGTACAATTATAAAATTGAAATTCCGGAACTTCACGATATTGTTAGCTTACAATTTTGATTACGGCTTCATAACGAAAACCTTTTCGTTAATTTCTTCATATATTCTGCTGCAATAATGGCAGGAATTTGTCAGTCACTCTCTGGAATCAATCTAAATTAATTTCGATAGCTTTTATCCCATTAACTAAAATAAATGAGTCTAAATTTCTATGATTTAAGGAAAGATAGTATTCTCGTAAACCTATTTTCATCAACATTTATAAACTCAAACCACACATAGCTGCCTTAAGCATAGGGCTTAGCTGATCCATTATAAAATAAGTCCCTAAGATTCTAAAATGGTTTTTAGATTAGTTTAACCTTATATTTTATTAGTTCCAATAAAAATAAATTAATTTCAAGTTGGTTTTTACCAAGTAAAGACGCTTTGGTTGCAAACCTTGTATGGTCTTTGCGCTTTACTGCCCGGACTTAGATGTCCAGATAGTCGAAATAGGAATTAATTAACCAAAAAATATAGAATGAAAGTATTAGTTATTGGAGCAGGAAATATGGGACTAACCTACGCTGAAGGAATGGCGAATTCTAGTCTGCTTAATCATCGAAACCTTATGATTTTTGATAAATCGGCTGATGTAATTACAACACTCAGTAAAGTAGATCATTTTGATGTTTATGATGATATAGAAGAATGTCTACCAGAAGCAGATATTGTATTCCTCGCTGTAAAACCATATCACTGTGATTCTTTATTTGAAGAAATCAGACCTTTAGTAAACGATGAGCAAATTTTCGTTTCCCTGATGGCTGGAATAACAAT
>Ga0102932_1001154_pt1 | contig 13699 bp, 6 predicted proteins | sample SalPonR1_C_D2_MG_FD_78212 | JGI IMG/M metagenome (GOLD analysis project Ga0102932, IMG submission 78212) | Salt pond soil microbial communities from South San Francisco under conditions of wetland restoration - Salt Pond MetaG R1_C_D2_MG | ecosystem: Environmental > Aquatic > Marine > Intertidal...
AGCCGATCATTTACTTCCTCCGCCGACCAACTAATACCAAGAGCGTTTTGGGATATTTCAAGTCCTGATACAGCTACTCCTCCGGCGTTACAGGCTTTGCCCGGTGCATACAGAATATCTGCACTTCGAAGTAACCGGGCAGCCTTATCGGTACATGGCATATTGGCTCCTTCAGCAACCAGCTGAACTTCATTCTTCAGAAGATTTTTCGCATCTTTTTGCGTTATTTCATTCTGTGTTGCACAGGGCAAAGCGATATCGCAGGGTATATGCCAGGGCTTTTTATTTTCATAATAATCGCAGTCAAACTCTTCGGCATATTCACGTATCCGGCCCCTGCGGACCTCTTTCAGTTCTTTTATAAAATCCAGCTTTTCCTCGTCGACTCCTTCTTTGTCATAGACTGTACCGTCAGAGTCGGAAAGGGTAAGTACTTTGGCACCGGAGTCGATCAGCTTTTCACAGGCATATATGGCAACATTACCGCTTCCGGAGAGCAGTACTTCTTTTCCTTTTAATTCACGGCCCGAATCCTTGAGCATGTGGGTGACAAAATATACCAAGCCATAGCCGGTTGCCTCAGTACGTATAAGGCTGCCGCCAAAATCAATGCCTTTACCGGTTATGGTTCCTGTAAATCGGTTCACAAGTTTTTTGTAATGACCAAAGAGATAGCTGATTTCACGCTTCCCGACGCCAATATCACCGGCCGGTATATCAGTATCCGCCCCTATATGCCGATGCAGTTCACTCATCAGGCTTTGGCAGAACCGAAAGATCTCCTCGTCACTTTTGTTCTTTGGATTAAAATTGGCTCCGCCCTTTGCTCCTCCCAGCGGCAAGGTGGTTAGCGCATTTTTAAGGCACTGCTCAAATCCCAGAAATTTCAATATGCTGAGATTGACGGAAGGGTGAAATCGCAGGCCACCCTTATAAGGACCGATACTGTTATTAAACTGAACTCTCCACGCCCGGTTAACACGCACATTTTTGTCATCATCCATCCAGGTAACGCGAAAGCTTACTATCCGGTCGGGTTCACATATGCGTTCCAGAATAGCTGCTTCTTCGTATTCCGGCTTATCTTCTATATAGGGGATGACATCATCAAGCACTTCTTTGACTGCCTGATGAAATTCATTCTGGTGAGGATTAAGTTTTACTAAGCGATTAAGAAAATCATCAGTGTTGTACATGGCGGGTATTTATATTGCAGTCAGGCATTATAGCTAAACTATTAGGTACAAGGAATTTACATCCAAAATCGTTTGTGGCTTATATCTTCACTATACATGATATAGAGCTATCGGGGTATAAAACACCAAATATAAGGTGGAAAATCCGCGTATAACCTGGCATCATACCGGTGACCGGGTTTAGCAGGAGTGCTAACCGGTAACTAATAAATGAATTTCGCAGGTACGTTTACGCCTCGTGCACTTCTTGTGCGGCACGTACCCCGGAACGCAAGGCACCTTCCATGGTACTGCGCAATATTGAGGTATGCTCGCCGGCAAAGTGAATACGTCCCTCCGGTTTCTGCAAGGATTGCAGAAAATTGGTAACGTCACCGGGTGCCGGCCAGGAAGGGCCTCCTTTGGCGTAGGGATCTTCCGCCCATGCTTTTACATATCCATGCTGAAAGTGCCGGCCTGTATCCGGGTGCACTTTCTGCATCTCTTTAACGGTTCTGCTGATCAGCTTTTCATTCGGCATCTTGCCAAGCTCAAGTGCAGAAGGCCCAACAGCATAGCTTTCCAGGACAGCCGGGGAGCTGCTGCTGTTTTTGGCTGACAGATAACCTGATACCTGTCCAATTGATAAATCGGTAAAGGCAGTCCCTGCAACGCCTTTTTCCTGCCAGAAAGGCTTCTCAACCTGAAGGTAGGTACGGGTCATGTTAAGATAGGGAAGTTCCTTGACTGCCTTCCGTTTCTCATTCGACAGGCCGGGCTGAATCTTTATATCTTTTAGTACCGGTGCCGGCACTGTGCAGATTACCCGGTCAGCTTTGAAACTAAGGACCCCCTCTCCTCCGGCAGCGTTGATTTCCACTCCGTCATCCAGGTCTTTGATAGTCTTTACTTCTATTCCATAGCGGATATTCCCTTCCAATTTATTTGCCATGCCCCTGGGTAATTGGTCGTTGCCCCCCACCAGTACGAAGGGAGGGGCTCCCATAAACATGCCAAAATCGGATACGGCCATGGAGAGAGCTGAGGTTTCATGAGGGACAGAACCGAACCACTGAGTATTTTTAACAAGCTTTACGGCACCTTCGCTGGCCCCGTGGTTTCGCATGTATTGCGCCAGGGATTTCTGGTCTAGTGAAACAAGCGGTGCCTCGTTCCAGGTTTTGGAATCTGAAATCTCGGGCGGAAGGGTGTCAATGATATATTTTTTGACGATACCCATCGGACCCATTTTCTGCTCTTCAGCTGTCATTTCAAATGGCCAAGTTACCTCCTCACCGGGTGCAACCGTAAATCGTTTGCCGTTCAAATGGTAAACGATAGGCTGGTCGGGCATGCTCCAGGGCTGGCGTTTAAGCCCAAATTCTTCGATATATTTTATAGCATGGGTATAGCCCTGAGAAAATGCGACAGCCCCCTCTTCAGCATACAGGTTTTCAGCAAAAGGTTCTCTAATAGTGGATACCCGTCCGCCGGGACGACTCCTCGCTTCTAGCACGGTGACCTCATGTCCCGCTTTCTTCAGTTCCAGGGCTGCTCCTAAACCGGAAAGTCCGGCTCCGATAACCAGCACCTTTTTGGGATTGGCAGTTCTTCCCCGGATGGGATTAAGTGCTGACAGTGATCCCGGGAGCATCAGTCCTGCGCCAATAGCGCCTGCACCGATGGCCATCTGCTGTACAAATTCTCGTCTTGTTAAGGATTTGTTATTCTCATCTTCCATAATACACCCCTTATTTAGTTACACGATGAACAAGTAAAATTTTTCAACTTGAAGAAAGGCAGAAATCTATTTCTGAAAGCACTCTTGTCAAAAACCGTTACAAATTGAACAGTCAACCCTCTTCCAGTGCTGAAACCCTGTATGTCTAATTATCCCTAAGACCAATACTATCAATATCTAAACAGCAAGGTATATATTTGTGAGAAAAATGCAAGTAGTGGCAGCAGCTTCAACCCGGTTCGATAAAAACAGTGTGAGCTTTTTTCATGCAACAACAAAGAATAAGCTTTTTTAAAGCTGCCGGCGAGGTCAAAAGTCTTGAAAAGCTACACCTTTTTTAATGCAACTAATCACCGGTAATTGCGTGCAAGTTGAAGAAACCGGGAGGCCTGCTAAATATATATTGAACAGTGCTTTACCTGGGGGGGTGGGATCAGATCTTTTTAGTTTCCTAAATACGGTGATATGAAGCTATGAATAAGGCAGTTCTTCGTCCGACATTAAACAGAATTGAAATCATTGATGCCTTAAGGGGTTTTGCCCTCGCTGGTATCGTACTGGTTCATATGGTGGAGCAGTATCTTGCCGCCCCATGGCCGGAGGGCCAGATGGAGGCTTTGGTACAGGGACCGCTTGACCAGGCCGTAGATGCAATTATCCTGCTGATCTTCAGGGGAAAATTTTTCGCTTTGTTTTCAATTCTGTTCGGGCTAAGCTTTTTCATTCAGATGGACCGCGCCAGCCGGAAAGGAACTGATTTTAAGTTTCGCTTCATCTGGCGCCTGATCATTCTGCTGGGCATAGGTTACCTTCATCATCTATTTTATCGCGGTGATATACTCACCATATATGCTATTTTAGGGCTGTTCCTGGTACCATTTCATCATGTACATCAAAGGTGGATTGCCATTGGGGCCGCCGTTATCTTTCTTGGATTACCCAGATACCTGATATTCGGTTTTTATGGGGCCGGAAATTTGCTGCCCGGCTTTGAATTTGTACCCGAATCTCCGGAGCTGCTCGCTTATTTTATGACCTTGAAGGGAGGGACTATATGGCAGGTCTTTGTTTCAAATGCTACGGAGGGGCATCTGATGAAGGCAAATTTTCAGCTGGGCGTATTTTCAAGAGGTTATCTTACCTTTGGCTTCTTTCTGGTTGGACTGCTATTAGGGCGTATGCGATTCTTTGAACATATTGACCGGTACAGAAGTCTGCTAAAAAAGGTGCTTATAGGTTCCGTAGCGGGCATGATTGTACTGATAGGCGTTGCCGTTTTCAGTTTTTCCGGACAGGGTGAAGCCGGCAACCCGGGTTTAGAATCGTGGATGGCAATGGCGGGGCTTACTATTTTTGATCTCTTCAATTTGCTTACCACCGCAGTAATAGTAGCGGCATTCACACTGCTCTACCGAAGGCCCGGTTTTGAAAGGTGGATGAATCATTTGGCTCCCTATGGGCGAACGGCACTCACCAACTATGTTCTGCAGTCATTTATCGGCACGGCAATATATTACGGATGGGGACTTGGCCTGCTGGGAGAAATCCGAAATGTCTATGCGTTTCTGCTGGCGATTGCAATCATACTGTTCCAGGTGCTGACAAGCAAATGGTGGCTGAACAATTTTAAGTACGGCCCCCTGGAGTGGATATGGAGAGTGCTGACTTATGCTAAGTTCTTCCCCATCATGCGACCAAAGGAACCGGCACAACAGCTGTCCTGATTTGGTTGCGACGGACTTTGGATAACTGTTGGCGCATTGGTTGGGCGTTACGTTTCTGAATAAGTGCCCCTAAGGTCTATAGCATAGGCTCCTTCGCCTTTTGGCATAACGTATAATGGATTGATTTCAAGTTCCTGTACTCCGGGCAAGTCTTCGGCCAGCTGACCCATCCGCATGAGATATTCGATAACGGTTTCTCGATCGGCTTCCGGTTGATTTCGCCACCCCTTGAGTTTTGCCCCGGCAGCGGTTTCGCTGATAAGCTGCTCGGCCTGCAACCTGTTTAGCGGGGCGATACCTGATGCCACATCCCGAAGAAGCTCAACATCGGTTCCGCCGGTTCCGAACAGGGCAAGCGGTCCGAACTGTTCATCCTGCCTGATGCCTATTATCACTTCATAACCACCGGTCAGCATTTTTTGTATAAGTACGCCTTTCATGTGGACGCCTGCAATTTTCGCGGAATCCTCAAGCTCTTTCCAGGCTTTTCTCAAATCATCTTCATGGTCGATTCCAAGTTTAACCCCGTTGATCTCGGTCTTGTGAGTCACTTCATCCGAGAGCAGTTTCAGTACCACCGGGTAGCCTATTGTCTCTGCAGATTTAAGGGCCTCCTCAATAGACGACGCTTTCTCTTGAGGCGGCAAGTTGATGCCGTATGATTCGAGCAGGGAGGTCCAGTTTTCTTTCGAGGCATAGCCCGGTGCGGTTTTTCTGTCTGCCACTTCAATCCTTGCGGTCTTATCCCTTCGTATATTCAGCCACTCTTTACGCTGCAGCATAGCCGAAAGAATAGAAGCGACTCTCTCCGGGAAAGCTACATTAGGTACTTTGCGTTTGTGTAAAATTCCGAGTGCTTCATCTACGGAGGCTTTGCCCATGATCGAGGCAATGACAGGCTTGTCGTGCACGCCCGCCACTTCGCCAACCACTTCGGCCAGGCTGGCCGGCAAGAACCAGTCCTGTGGTGCCTGTATCACAACAACCGAGTCAACCGTATCATCGGTCAGCAAGGCATCCAGGGCAACGGCATAGGTGCCCGGCCCGGAACCGGCAAGCACGTCCACCGGGTTATTGATGCTGGCGGCTTTGGGGAGGCGGGACTTTAGATAGTCTTTCGTTTCCGTAGTCAGTTCAGCCATCTCCAGGCCGGCTTTTTCCAGGGCGTCAACGGCAAGGATGGCCGGTCCGCCGGCATTGGTAAGCACGGCTACCCTCTTGCCCTTCGGCAGGGGCTGCCAGGCCAGCGCACGTGCCCAGTCGAACATCTCTTCCATGGTTTCCGCTTGCTGCACGCCGCTTCTTTTGAAAGCAGCCTCATAGGCCTCGGTACTTCCGGCAAGCGCCCCGGTGTGGGAGGCAACAGCTTTGGCCCCGCTTTTACCCCTTCCGCCTTTTAAAGCTACAAAAGGTTTTTCAAGCGCAGCGGTTTTTGCCGATTCAAGAAAAGCTTTGCCATCCGATACCCCTTCTATGTAGGCGGTTATTACCCTTGTCTGGTTATCCTGGCGTAATGCTTCAATCATCTGGGTTTCATTGACGTCTGCCTGGTTACCCAGGCTTACGATCCGGGAAAATCCTACACCGGCACCCCGGGCCCAGTCAATTACGGAGGCCACCATAGCTCCCGACTGCGAGCAGAACCCAATTTCACCCGATTCGGGCATACCTGTTACAAAGGTGGTGTTCACCGGGGTATGGGTATCAATAGTGCCAATACAATTTGGACCGATAACATGGATATCCATCTCATCGGCAACACTTTTCAGCTCTTCCTCCAGCTTGCGGCCCTCTTCACCGGTTTCGCTGAAGCCCCCGCTGACTACGATGGCATGCTTTATGCCACGTTCGCCGCATTCCCGCAAAGTACCGGGAACTGCTTTAGAGGGCACAACGACAACGGCCAGGTCAACCGGGTCCGGTACATTTGAAACGGTTGCGTAGCACCGCTCTCCTAATATTTCAGAAGCAGATCTATTGACTGGATAAATGGGGCCCCGGTAACGGTATTCCTTAAGGTTGCGCACAACTCCATGCCCCAGTTTATGCGGGTCACGGGAAGCACCGATCACAGCGACTCCCTTTGGCTTGAAAAACGGATCGAGCATATGTTTTGATTACGATATTAAGAGTAAATTGTCTTATTATATGGTAGGGCAGATTTGCTTATTTGTCAAAGGGCAAAATCAGTTAATTTATGTTAACAGAAAGGAAAATCAGCGATTACAGCTTATGGATTTAAAAGAATTTAATACTGACACCATCATTGAACCCTTTCGCATCCGTTCGGTTGAACCCATACGATTCACAACCATGGAAGAGCGTAAAGAGCTTTTGAAGAATGCCGGTTACAATCCCTTTCTGCTGAAAGCCAAAGATGTGCTGATTGATTTGCTGACAGACAGCGGAACCGGAGCTATGTCGTCAGGCCAATGGGCGGGGATTATTTCAAGCGATGAGTCCTATGCCGGCTCTTCTTCCTATTACCGTCTTGAAAACGCCGTACAGGATATCACCGCATTCAAGCACGTCATACCAACCCACCAGGGCCGTGCAGCGGAAAATATTCTGTTTACCACTATTGCAGGAGAGGGAGATGTGGTACCGAGCAATACCCACTTTGACACCACACGGGCACACGTAGAGCATACCGGCGCCGAAGCCCGCGACCTGGTCATTGAGGAGGGCAAGCAGCCGCGCAGCACGCATCCCTTTAAAGGAAATATGGACCTTCAAAAACTGGAAAAAACCGTTGAGGAGGTTGGTGTAGAACATATTCCGGTCATTATGATAACCGTGACAAACAACTCAGGCGGTGGGCAGCCGGTAAGCATGGAAAATATCAGAGGGGTATCGGAGATAGCTAAAAAACATGGCATCCCTTTTTATATTGATGCCTGTCGTTTTGCGGAAAATGCCTGGTTCATAAAGATGCGAGAGGATGGCTATGGCGACAAAGAACCCATAGAAATTGCACGTGAGATGTTCAGCTATGCCGACGGTTGTACGATGAGTGCCAAGAAAGATGGGATGTCAAATATCGGCGGCTTCCTGGCAATGAACAGTGATGAACTCGCCGGACAGTGTCGTAACCTGGAGATACTGACCGAGGGGTTCCCCACTTACGGAGGTATGGCGGGTTATGACATGGAAGCGGTAGCTATCGGACTTTTTGAAGCACTTGATGAAGATTATCTGCGCTATCGCATTCGGTCTATAGCTTATTTGGGCGATAAGCTGAGCGGCGCCGGGGTGCCTATTGTTCAGCCGACCGGCGGGCATGCGGTGTACCTCGACGCCAAAGAGATTTTGCCCCATATTCCACCCCTGCAATATCCTGCCTGGTCGTTCAATAATGCTCTTTACCTTCTGGGTGGAATCCGGGGGGTAGAGATCGGCTCGGTGATGTTCGCCAGGCAGCCTGACGGCTCCGAAAAGCCGGCCTCTATGGAACTGGTTAGGCTGGCATTTCCCCGAAGGGTCTATACTCAGAGCCATGTGGATTATTTGGCTGAGGTCATTATCAATGCTTACGAGCAGCGCGAACAGCTGGGCGGTTATGAAATTGTATCCGGGCCGGATGTATTGAGGCATTTTTCTGCGAAACTGGAACCTGTCAAATAGAACACAGATAAAGCTGATCAGGCGAATCTTCGCAGTCAATAATGTTACAAACTTGCTTACATAACAAAGCTTATTCAAGAGTCCACGCTTGAAAGGATAAAGCCTAAAATTGTAGATGAATGTATCCGCTTCTTTTCTCCTTTTTCCCTAGAATCTGTTTACGTAATTGCTTAATGTGACCGGACTATATTAACCAAATCGGGATTCAGAATGAAAATGATCAAACAGCTGGGAGTTTTATGCCTGCTAATAGCTTTATCATCCGCTACGTACGCTCAAAAAAATGACGACAAACCTTCCGATCCGCGCTATGAGACAGCATGGAACAGTCTGGCCTTTAGAAGCCTCGGCCCGGCATTTACATCTGGCAGGATTTCAGACTTTGCGGTAAATCCAAGTAACCACAGCGAATTTTATGTGGCTTCTTCATCAGGCGGAGTGTGGAAGACTACGAATGGCGGAGTGATTCTGGAGCCTGTTTTTGATAAGGAAGGTTCTTATTCGATCGGCTTTGTGGCTATGGATCCCAATAACCATAATGTAGTCTGGGTCGGGACCGGAGAGAACAACAACCAGCGCAGTGTGGCCTATGGCGACGGGGTCTATAAAAGCATCGACGGGGGTAAAAGCTGGAAGCATATGGGCTTAAAGAACTCCGAGCATATCGGCATGATTGAAATTGACCCGCGCAATTCGGATGTGGTTTATGTGGCGGCCACCGGCCCGCTCTGGAGTTCCGGCGGTGACCGAGGCTTGTATAAAACAACCGACGGCGGGGAGACCTGGACCAATATTCTGGAAATAAGCGAGCACACCGGTATCAATGAAGTGCATCTGGACCCCAGAAACCCGGATGTATTGTATGCTACGGCTCATCAGCGAAGGCGGCACGTATTTACCTATATCAGCGGCGGCCCGGAATCGGCGGTTTATAAATCAACTGATGCGGGTGCCAGCTGGAAAAAAATTATGAAAGGCATGCCTTCGGGCGATATCGGTCGCATAGGATTGGACATTTCACCGGCCAACCCGGATGTAGTTTACGCTGTCGTTGAAGCACAGGATGATAAAAGCGGCTTTTACCGATCAACCGATCGCGGGGAATCATGGGAACGCCGCAGTGATTATGCCTCCAGTGGCAACTATTACCAGGAAGTAGTTGCCGACCCTGTGGACACAGACCTGGTGTATGTAATGAACACCTTTTCAGGAGTTTCGGAAGATGGCGGCAAGACCTTTGAAAATGTAGGCGAGCGAAACAAGCATATAGACAACCATGCTTTGTGGATAAACCCTTCCAATCCTGCGCACCTGCTGAACGGCAACGACGGCGGGGTATATGAGTCTTTCGACCGCGGCAAAACCTGGCGCTTTTTTACCAACCTGCCGGTGACCCAATTTTACAAGGTGGCTGTTGACAATGATGAGCCCTTCTATAATGTATACGGCGGTACTCAGGACAACTTCACCCTGGGAGGGCCCTCGCGTACCAACGCAACCACAGGTATAAATGATGATGAATGGTTTGTTACGGTACTGGGCGATGGTTTTGAGCCGCATGTGGATCCGACCAATCCTGATATCGTCTATGCGCAGTATCAGTATGGAAACCTGTTCCGTTTTGATAAAAAAAGCGGGGAGCAACAGGACATCAAGCCGCAGGCACCCGAAGGCGACTACGATTATAACTGGAATTGGGACTCCCCCTTCTTTGTGAGTGTCCATGATCACAAGCGATTGTATTTCGGTTCCGACCGGGTGCTGCGAAGTGATGACATGGGCCAGAGCTGGAGGGAATTGAGCGGCGACCTGACCCGTCAAATCGACCGGAATCGGCTGGAAGTGATGGACAAAGTGTGGCCTATGGATGCCATCGCTAAAAATGCTTCCACTACCGAATACGGGAACATTGTTGCTTTGGCTGAATCTCCCCTTGACGAGGACCTCCTGTTTGCCGGTACGGATGACGGGCTGATCCATATCAGCGAAGATGCAGGGGCAAACTGGCGCAAAATTGAAAAGTTCCCGGGCGTGCCAGACATGGTTTATGTAAACGAGATTGTCGCTTCCGCGCATGAAAGGAACACGCTCTATGCGGCTTTCAATAATCACAAAAATGGAGATTTTAAGCCGTACCTGCTAAAGAGTACCAACCTGGGGCGGTCATGGCAGCCTATTGCCAATAACCTGCCGGAGCGAGGTTCGGTCTATGCTCTCGCCGAAGATGTCGTGGAACCGGGACTGCTGTTTGTGGGTACCGAATTCGGCGCATTTGCATCTGTAGATGGTGGAAAATACTGGAAAGCACTTGATAAAGGGCTGCCTACCATTGCGGTTCGGGATATCGAGATACAGCAGCGAGAGAATGACCTGGTTCTGGCTACTTTTGGCCGCGGCTTCTATGTTATAGATGACTATTCCGCACTGCGAGAATTCAGCCGGGACGTGCAGGAATCGGAAGCCCACCTATTTTCGGTGCGTCAAGCTTACCAGTATATACCTTATAGCCGCATTGCAGCCAGTGAAACTATATCATGGCTGGGTCCGAAAGGGTTCCAGGGTGAGGATTATTTTATGGGAGAAAATCCGGAGTTCGGGGCCGCTTTTACCTGGTATCTGAAAGAGGATATTAAGACGAAAAAAGAACTTCGGGAGGCGGATGAGGCAAAGCGCCGCGAAGCGGGAGAAACTGTGTACTACCCATCTTATGAGCAGCTAAAAGCAGAGGCTGAAGAGGAGAAGCCATTTCTGATTTTTACTGTGCGTGATTCCAATGGTGGAATTGTCAGGGAACTGATCTCGTCAGCCAAGGCAGGAATCAATCGCTTATACTGGGACCTGAAGTATCCCCAGGTAAATGAAGTCAGTGAAAATGATGCCGATCCTTCCAAGGAACTGGATTCCGGTATCATGGTATTGCCGGGTACCTATACGATTGAGCTCAGCAAAAGCGTGGACGGAAGTGTTACCACCCTGGCAGGGCCTGTTTCTTTTGAAGTTCGCACCCTTGGCAACGTTACCCTGCCTGCGGAGAATCCGGATGAGATGCTTGCTTATCATAAGGAACTGATGGATTTATCAAAGTCAGCCAACAGCGCTCGAAGTGCGTATAATGAGCTAAATGACAGACTCAGCTATTACAAGGCAGCTCTTAAAGCAGTCGATAATGAGGTAAGCCTGGAAGAAAAAATTACAGCGATGGAGGAGGACCTGAAAGAGATTCGCATAGTCATGTTTGGCGACCGTATTGCAAGTCAGCTGGAGATGCCGCAGGCGCCGTCACTGAACAGCCGAATCAATACGGCCATCGGTTCCGGATTGTCTTCCACATCTGACCCTACGGAGACGTCCAGGCGGGTCAAAGCCATAGCGGAGAAAGAGCTGAAACCTGTGCTGCAGTCGCTGCGCGATATCATGAATCGCCAGGTTCCGGCGATCGATCGTCAGCTTAACGAGTTGAACGCTCCCTGGACTCCGGGCAGAATTATTGAACTTGATGAGGGATAGATCTTTTTTCACCACTAAGTCACTGGGTGCACTTAGTACCTTAGTGGTAATTATCTATTTTTTCTTAAAGCGTGACTGGAAGAAGCGCAGGTATTCTGGCTCATAATCAAACTCCAGACCGGTGATTTGATCCCTGTTTTGATAAACTGCTTCTACCGATTCGGCAACTACATCCATATGGGCCTGGGTATACACCCTACGCGGAATTGTCAGGCGTACCAGTTCCAGCTCCGGGTAGTTGTGCTCGCCGGTTTCAGGATTGCGTCCCGCAGAGACGACACCCCGCTCCATGCTTCGTACGCCGGAGTCAACATACAGTTCTGCCGCCAAGGTTTGGGCGGGTAGCTCATCCTGACTCAGATGTGGAAGTATCTTTCGGGCATTCAGGAAGACGCCGTGGCTGCCAATGGGCTTTACGACGGGCACCCCGGCTTCCAAGAGCTTCTCTCCAAGGTACTGCACCTGCCCGACCCTTGCGCGAATATGATCTTCATCCACCGACTCGGTAATGCCGATGGAAAGCGCCTCCATGTCACGCCCTGCCATACCGCCATAGGTATGGAGGCCTTCGTAGACCACCACCATGTTTTGGGCGAGCTTAAACAGCTCCTCGTCATTTAATGCCAGGAATCCGCCAATGTTTACCAGCGCATCCTTTTTGGCACTCATCGTAGCACCGTCGGTCAGCGAGCAGATTTCGTGTACAATGTCCTTGATGGGGGTATCCTCATAGCCGGGCTCGCGCTGCTTGATGAAGTAGGCGTTTTCAGCCACGCGGGTCATATCGTGAATGATCGGAATATCATACTGATCAGCCAGTTTCCTGACCTTCTTCAGATTTCCAAGGGATATGGGCTGCCCGCCGGCCATGTTTACTGAAGTTGCAATAGACACATAAGGGATGCGATCGGCCCCCTTTTCTTCGATCAGGTTTTCCAGCTTTTCCAGGTCCACATTCGCTTTGAAGGGATGTTCATTTTCGGGGTCGTGAGCCTCATCAATAATGACATCCACAAAAGTACCCCCGGCCAGCTCCTGGTGAAGCTTGGTGGTGGTAAAGTACATGTTGCCCGGAATGAAGTCGCCACCCTCAATCATCAGCTGGGAGATGATATGCTCAGCTCCTCTTCCCTGGTGAGTAGGTACTACATGTTTATACCCATAGTATTTCTGAATGGCCTCTTCCAAATGGTAGAAATTATCGCTTCCGGCATAGGCTTCATCACCCAGCATCATGCCGGCCCACTGCCGGTCGCTCATAGCCGAGGTGCCGCTGTCGGTCAACAGGTCGATATAGACATCGCGGGAGCGGAGCAGGAAGGTGTTATATCCTGCCTCTTCGATCGCTTCACGCCGCTCTTCCCTGCTGATCATCCTGACAGGCTCTACCATCTTGATTTTGTAGGGTTCTGCCCAGGATCGCTTTCCTTCATCCGGTTTCATAAGTATTAGCCTCTTATTTTATTCTTTAGTTGAAAATTTATGATCAAGAAGCATTATAGTGTCATGTAAAAGGTTAACAGTCGTTTACTCAACGGTTCGTTAATGGTTATTTGTTATTCGTTGTGAAACGTGAAACGGCAAACGTGAAACGTTGCCACATCTCACTACTCATATCTCCACTAATAACCAATAACAAATAACAGATAACCCAATCCGGTACGTAATTTCAAGCTTGACACAACACTAGTACTAATGGCATATCATGCAAGAACTTTTAAATAAATACTTTAAGTAGTTGCAGAATATAGAATATCGAGATGCTCCTCTTACCTCGACATTTTTCAGTTCTTTGTTCGATATTCGATATTCAAATGCAATCCGCCTTTACAGTTATTCCATTATTCAAACATTACCAGAGAACTTTGTACCAAAGCCCTTTGCTAGCTTGCAACATACTGTTCTTCTTCCAGCCTTTGAAACAAAGC
>Ga0102932_1001158_pt1 | contig 13668 bp, 16 predicted proteins | sample SalPonR1_C_D2_MG_FD_78212 | JGI IMG/M metagenome (GOLD analysis project Ga0102932, IMG submission 78212) | Salt pond soil microbial communities from South San Francisco under conditions of wetland restoration - Salt Pond MetaG R1_C_D2_MG | ecosystem: Environmental > Aquatic > Marine > Intertidal...
CCAGCGCACGCCCCAGCAACAGCGCCGAGAGGCCCACGCCACCGGCCCCGAACACGGCGAGCCATTCGCCACCGCAAAGGTTGGCCCGTCCGGTGAGCGCCTGCCATGCGGTGGTCGCCCGACAACCCAGAGCCGCGGCCAGATCGGGCGCGATCCCATCGGGCAGCGCGGCAAGGTTGGCATCGGCGAAGGGAACGGCCACCTGTTCGGCAAAAGCACCGGGTTGAGTGAACCCCGGAAGCGCCTGATCGGCACAAATGGTCTGATGTCCGGCGGCGCAGTCATGGCACTGACCACAGGCAAGGATGAAAGGCGCAATCACCCTGTCACCCGTGCGCCAACGCCGCACACCCGGCCCGACCGCAATCACCTCTCCACAGAATTCGTGCCCCGGAATATGCGGAAGCGCCACGTCGGGGTCCGCGCCTGTCCAGACATGCCAATCCGAGCGACAGACACCACATGCCAGCACCCGCAGCACGACACCACCCTCGGGCGCCCGGGGGGCGGGCGTCTCGGTCACCTCAAGCGGCGTGCGCCAGCCAGTGAGGCGGGCCGCCAGCATCAGCCGACCATCTCGATTTGGTAGCTTTCGATAACGGTATTGGCGAGCAGCTTCTCGCACATCTCGCGCACCGTGGCCTCGGTCGTGCCGGACGCAAGATCCAGTTCGATCACTTTACCCTGACGCACCCCTTCGACCCCGTCAAAGCCAAGGCTTCCCAGCGCGTGGCGCACCGCCTCGCCCTGCGGATCGAGAACGCCGTTCTTAAGCATGACATGCACGCGTGCTTTCATCTGCTCACCCCCAGATTGCGCGGTGGGCCCCACCGCAGATTTCTTGCCCAAGCCCGGCGGGGCACAGGCTCAGTTGATCAGCGTGGGCTTCGCCATCGGCGTCACCCCTTTGGGCATCACGCCCAGCCGCTTGGCCACCTCGGTATAGGCATCCGTGAGACTGCCCAGATCGCGGCGGAACACGTCTTTATCAAGCTTCTGACCCGTTTCGATATCCCAAAGGCGGCAACTGTCGGGGCTGATCTCATCGGCCACGATGAGGCGCATGAAATCACCGTCATAGACGCGACCGATTTCGATCTTGAAATCAACGAGTTTGATGCCCACGCCGAACATCACGCCACTCATGAAATCATTCACCCTGAGCGCAAGGCTGAGAATGTCGTCCATGTCCTGCTGGCTGGCCCAGCCGAAGGCGGCGATATGCTCGTCGGTGACCAGCGGATCGCCCAAAGCATCATCCTTGAGGCAGTATTCGACAATCGGGCGCGGTAGCTGTGTGCCCTCGTCCATGCCCAGCCGCTTGGCCATCGACCCTGCGGCAAAGTTGCGCACGATCACCTCAAGCGGCACGATCTCACAGGCGCGGACAAGCTGTTCGCGCATGTTCAGACGCTTGAGAAAATGCGTGGGGATGCCGACATTGTTGAGGCCGGTCATGAAGTATTCGCTCAGGATGTTGTTAAGCACTCCCTTGCCTTCGATCACGTCCCGTTTTTCGGCATTGAAGGCGGTGGCGTCATCCTTGAAATATTGGACGATCGTCCCCGGTTCGGGGCCCTCGTACAGGGTCTTCGCCTTGCCTTCGTAAATTTTCTTGCGCCGCGCCATGTCCACTCCGTCGGTCGGCTCCGGGGAATCCCCGGCGATTACCGCCTTCCTTAGTGCAAGGGCGGTTGTGCTGCAAGATGGCGGGAGCGTCTCAGATGCCTCTATACAAGCCTTGGGGTCTTGTGCGAGGCGCCCTCTGGCGTCATATCTGGAGACGCAGCCAACAGCACGACGCAAAGGGAGCAGCCCCGTGACGACATTCGATGACCGCGAGAACGCCTTCGAGAACAAATATGCCCACGATCAGGAAATGCAGTTCCGGGCCGAGGCACGGCGCAACAAGCTTCTGGGGCTTTGGGCCGCCGAACTGATGGGCAAGACCGGCGACGAGGCCGACGCCTACGCACGCGAGGTGGTCAAGGCCGATTTCGAGGAAGCCGGCCACGAGGACGTGGTGCGCAAGGTCGCCGCCGATCTGGGTGATCGCGCCGACCCGGACACGATCCGCGCCAAGATGAACGAACTCATCAGCGTGGCCAAGGTCCAGCTGGTCAAAGAGCAGGAGTGATCCGCGCGCGCCTGTGGCTTGCCGGTTGAACCGTGCCGCATACTCGTCCGCCCCCGAATTCGGGGACGGACAGCAACGACATGCGCGCCGCGCGCGCTCTGAACACCCGCGCCGTTCACCATGATCATGAGGATTATGGAATTGCCCCGCCACGGTGAACGTGAAAAAAGAAGACCAAACCCTTCGACACTCGGCAGGACAGGTATATGGGCACTTCACTAAGCGATCTTCTCGACACGCGTGACTGGATTCTCGCCGATGGTGCAACCGGCACCAACCTCTTCAACATGGGGCTTCAATCCGGCGATGCACCCGAATTGTGGAATGTCGATCACCCTGACCGCATCCGCAAGCTCTATCAGTTGGCCGTCGATGCAGGCAGCGACCTGTTCCTCACAAACTCCTTCGGTGGCACCGCCTCGCGGCTCAAACTTCACGGCGCGGAAAAGCGCGTGCGTGAACTGTCCCGCGTCGCCGCGGAACTGGGCCGTGATGTGGCCGACCGGTCCGACCGCGCGGTCGTCGTCGCGGGCTCCGTAGGCCCCACGGGCGAAATCATGGCGCCGATCGGCAACCTCACCCACGAGATCGCGGTCGAGCAATTCCACGAACAGGCCGATGGCCTGAAGGAAGGTGGCGCCGATGTGGTCTGGGTCGAAACCATCTCGGCCCCCGAGGAATATCGCGCAGCTGCCGAGGCATTCCGCCTTGCCGACATGCCATGGTGCGGCACCATGAGCTTTGACACCGCCGGGCGCACCATGATGGGGTTCACCTCGGCCGATCTGGCGGAAATGGTCGAAAAGCTTGATCACAAGCCGCTGGCCTTCGGGGCCAATTGCGGCGTCGGCGCCTCGGACCTCATGCGCACCGTTCTGGGCTTTGTGGCGCAAGGCACCGAACGGCCGATCATCGCCAAGGGCAACGCGGGAATTCCTAAATACGTTGACGGTCACATCCATTACGATGGCACCCCCGATCTCATGGCGGATTATGCCTGCCTCGCGCGCGATGCCGGCGCGCGGATCATTGGCGGCTGCTGTGGCACCATGCCCGAACATCTCTCGAAAATGCGCGAGGCGCTGGAAACCCGGCCCAAGGGCGACATTCCCGCGCTCGAAGAGATTGTAGCCCGGCTTGGCGCCTTCTCGTCGGATGCCGACGGCACCGGCGAAGACGAGGCCGCATCGACGCGCAAACGACGCGGGCGCCGCCGGGGCTGAGCGGCATGCGCCGGGCCCTCTTCATCGCCCTCCTGCTTCTCGGTCTCGCGGCGCTTGGCCTGTGGGTCTATGGCTATCTTTATCTCCACGGCCTCGCCTGCGGCTTCGAAAGCTCCGGGTCGGAAACGTGCCGGATCAACGCACCCTGGACCCTACGGGGAGAAGACGCGACGATCCTCTTGATTATCCCCGGACTCATCGTTGCGACGCTTTTCGGTCTTGCTTGGTGGGCGAAGCCGCCAAAACGCTGACCGGGCCTATCAGGCCGGGAAAAGCTCCAACTGATCACCCGCCTGTGGCGGCACACGAAACAGGTCGCTGCGGAGCGGAGGCAAAGCGGCAGCAAGCTTCAGCCGACGCCGCGCCACCTCGAAACGGGCCGCTATCAGTTTTGCATAGGGGCCCGTGCCCCGCATCCGCCGCCCCCAGTTCGCGTCGTAGTCCTTGCCGCCATGCATCTGACGGACAAGCCCCATCACCCGGCCCGCACGATCCGGCACATGGGTCTCAAGCCACTCCTGAAAAAGCGGCGAAACCTCACGTGGAAGCCGCAGCATGATCCAACTTGCCGAGCTGGCCCCAGCATCGCGCCCCGCGCTCAGCATCGCCTCAAGCTCGTGATCGGTCAGGCCCGGGACGATTGGCGAGGTCATGATGCGCACCGGGATGCCCGCAGCACTCAGCCGGGCAATGGTGGCAAGGCGCCGGGCCGGTGCGGGCGCCCTCGGCTCCATCTTGCGCGACAGCGCAGGGTCGAGCGTCGTCACCGATATACCGACCCGCACCAATCCCCGTTTGGCCATACGCGATAGAATGTCGATATCCCGCTCGATCAGCGCGCCTTTTGTGACGATAGCCAACGGGTGACCGAACTCCTCAAGAACCTGAAGACAGTTGCGCGCAACTTCATGCGCGCGCTCGATCGGTTGATACGGGTCCGTATTGGTGCCCATCGCGATGGTCGCAACCTCGTAGCGGCGCTGTGACAATTCCCGCCTCAGAACCTCGGCCGCGTCGGGCCGCGCGATCAGGCGGGTTTCGAAATCAAGCCCCGCCGTCAGGCCAAGCCACGCATGGCTTGGCCGTGCGAAACAATAGATGCAGCCGTGCTCACAGCCCCGATAGGGATTGATCGACCGGTCAAAGGGAAGGTCGGGCGACCGGTTATAGCTGATGATGCTGCGCGGTCGCTCAACACTTGTCGTGGTGCGCAGAACCCGCGCCTCGGGCGCGCGGTCCCATCCATCCTCCTCAAAGTGCCGTGCGACACTCTCGAACCGGCCAACGGCATTGCTGGTCGCGCCGCGGCCCGGACGCTTCAATTCTGGATCAACTGTGGCACTGGACATGGCCCGATATAAGAACATTTAGGGAACACATGCAATAACTGCATTATAATCATGCAAATTTCCCAACTCAAACTGCCATGTTTGCGCGTGACAAGTCGCAGCCATTGCGACAAGTGTCGGTAATTGGACAGTCGCAGACAGGCAAATTGACGAAACGTGGCGCGATACACACTGCGCGTGCTTGCGCCACAGAATCAGGATAACCGCTCATGTCAGACGAAGAAGACGACATCATCCTCTCGGAACTGGACGACGAAGAACTTGTCCAGCAGATGTTCGACGATCTATATGACGGTCTCAAGGAAGAGATCGAAGAAGGCGTGAACATCCTTCTCGAACGCGGCTGGGCACCCTACGACATCCTGACCAAGGCGCTCGTCGGTGGCATGACCATCGTCGGCAAGGATTTCCGCGACGGGATCCTCTTCGTTCCCGAAGTGCTCCTCGCTGCCAACGCGATGAAGGGTGGCATGTTCATTCTCAAACCGCTTCTGGCCGAAACCGGCGCACCGCGCGTCGGCAAGATGGTGATCGGCACGGTCAAAGGCGACATCCACGATATCGGCAAGAACCTCGTGTCGATGATGATGGAAGGCGCGGGCTTCGAAGTGGTCGATCTCGGGATCAACAACCCGGTCGAGAACTATCTCGAGGCGCTCGAAACTGAAAAGCCCGACATCCTCGGCATGTCGGCCCTGCTGACCACCACGATGCCTTACATGAAGGTGGTTATCGACACGATGGTCGAACAAGGCCTGCGCGATGACTATATCGTGCTGGTCGGCGGCGCGCCGCTCAACGAAGAGTTCGGCAAGGCCATCGGCGCCGACGCCTATTGCCGCGACGCCGCCGTTGCGGTGGAAACGGCAAAGGATTTCTGCGGCCGCAAGCACAATCAGGGCGCGACGGGCTGACTTTGTTGCCGACATGGACGATCAGAACCCTGCCGGCCACGGCAGGGTTTTTTTGTGGCACAAGCGTGTATATCTAGAAGAGCGGAGGAATCGTATCATGCCTTTGGACAAGCTCGTTCTCATCATCGTCTGCGTGATGGCCGCCGCCGCGGCGACGGTCTGGGTCGGCACGCTCATCGCCACATCGTTCAGCCTGCCCTTCGGCTGGCTGGTCCTGATCCCCGCCGCGCTGGTGGGATATGTCGTTTTTCGCATCATCGCCGAGCGCGTTGGCAACGCCGAAGACGATCATTACGACAAGATGGAACACTGACATGCTCTATGTGACAACTCCGACAATCGCGGGCCGCGACATCGTCGAGACACTCGGCCTCGTGCGCGGCTCAACAGTGCGCGCCAAACATGTGGGAACCGATATCGTCGCGGCGCTCAAGCAGATCGTGGGCGGAGAGCTTCAGGGCTATTCCTCGCTTATCGCAGGCGCGCGCGAACAAGCCATCGACCGGATGCTCAAAGAGGCGACGGCCCTTGGCGCGAACGCGGTCGTGGCGGTGCGGCTGGAAACCTCCGCGATCACCCGCGGTGCGTCGGAACTGGTGGCTTACGGCACGGCGGTGCGCCTTGCTACCTCCTGATGAGAAACTGACCGAGGCCGGTTTCACGGAATCCGGCGGTGGCCGCATCCTTCTGGTGGCCTGCGGTGCCTTGGCGCGCGAAATCCTCGCGTTGAAAAAGGCCAACGGCTGGGATCACATGGTGCTGCAATGCCTGCCCGCGAAGTATCACCTCTATCCCGAAAAGATCGTCGAGGCGGTCGAAGACACGGTTCGTAAAAATCACGAAAGTTATGAGACGATATTCGTGGTCTATGCCGATTGTGGCACCGGCGGCCTGCTCGAGGCGAAATGCGCCGAGCTTGGGGTCGAGATGATCGCGGGCCCCCACTGCTATTCCTTTTTCGAAGGTAATGATGCTTTCGCCGCCCACGCGGATGAAATCACGGCGTTCTATCTGACCGATTTTCTGGTCAAACAGTTCGATGCCTTCGTGTGGAAACCGATGGGGCTCGACAAACACCCAGAGCTTCGCGACATGATCTTCGGCCACTACACCAAGCTCGTCTATCAGGCCCAGACCGACGACCCGGCGCTCCGGGCCAAAGCCGAGGAATGCGCGGCAAGGTTGGGGCTCGACTATGAATACCGCTTCACTGGCTATGGCGATCTGGCCACCGCGCTGGCGGCACAAGCGAGATAGGACCGACCCATATCTGCCCGGCTGCTCATGAGTTATCGGGCTTACGCACGGCCTCGCTTAATCTATTGACCCTACGTCAACTATAAACGTAGCGTGGACCTATTGTGCCATAGTAACCCTTTGCCGTGTCTGCCGATATTTTCAGAATTTTTCAAAGGATATTGATATGACCTCCAACGCTCCCGGTGCGTCCGATTACCTGCCCTCTCCGATCCACGTTCAATCCTACCACGATCACGACTACAAAGCCGCGTCCGGGCATGACATCCTGCATGATCAACCGCGCAAGCAGCCGTTCGAAGATCCAAGGCCCGGCCCCCCTGATGGCACCCCCATCTTCAACGGCTACATGACCGTGGTCCGAAACAAGAGCGAGTTGACGAAGGATCACAGCGTCAACCTCAGCTTCGAGCAGGCCCTTCTGGTGGAAGACCCGGAAAACAGCGTCGCGGCCGAGATGCTCAACACCTTCAAAAGCTCGGAAACCTCGGTCCGCATCGTGGCCTACGCGCATTGCTTCGTCGAGAACGAGTGTCTTATTCACGGCGAGGGCAGGATCGACTTCAACAAAACGGCGAAAGACTACATCCAGAATGGCAACTGGAACCAGTTTCACAAGGATTTCGGCGCCTACTACATCTCGAAGGTCCACAAGGGCGGCGAACTCTTCATCTCGATCAACATCCAGTATCACACGACCGACGCCGCCGAGAGCCTCATGGGCAAACTGAAAGGCAGCAAGGGCGAAATCGTCACCACCACTTTCCTGGCCGAGCTCAAGCGCAAGATGGCCGAGGTGGATGAACACGCCTCGATCCGTGTCGAAAAGTTTCTGGTGGCTGCGGTTCCTGACATGCCCAGCTTCGACTCGAGCGATCTTGAAGACGCGGTGAAGAAAATCACGACATATCTGAACAAATTCGAACAGGAGGTCAAAAAGAGCCCCAGCCCTATCGGCGCCGAGGCGACAGTCTATAGCGACGTCAATCCAGACCTCATGATCGTGGAGAAGATGGTCGCGGACGCCGCCGAAAAGGTCACCGCGCTGGCCGACCGCGCGGCGGAATACGAAGATATTCTCGACAGCGTGGTATCCATCCGGGCCCTTGTCCAATCAAAAACCTGCACGATCACCGAAGCGGGCGAGAACAAACTCAAAGCCCTTGAGGCGGACGTGCCCGATGCGATCACCGCCCTGCGCGAGCATTATGCGCTCATGAAGGATCTCGACAGTTACAAAACCCCCGGCGATATCGACGACAAGCGCCTCTTGCCCCCCGCCCACTTCCGCCAGCTCGTGACCGAGGTCCGCGCCACGCTTAAGGAACAGATCATCGCTGGCGCCACCTACCGGGTCGCCTTTCCGCTCAGCGGAAAGTATTTCGACGAACCTTCCGCCAGCCGCCCCAAGGGCATGTCCAAGGAGCTTTGGGAAGAAATGACCGAACCTGACGGCAGCAACAAATACCCCTACGTCTCGGTCTCGACCAGCGGCACGACCCCGTATCAGATCTCGCGCAAATCAAACGACGGGGAAGGCGAGGCGCTCAATGTCGGTGACATCGTGCGCATCCGCTATCCGAAAAACGGCGCGGACGAAGCCTATCAAAGCTATGAAATCTACTATTCAAGCAAGGCATGGGCCGTCGGTCTGGCCGAATATGTGCCGGACAACGAAAAGTATCACTGGAAGATAGAGGTCGAGGGAAAATCCGACGGTGACGCGCTTCTGGCCTCTGACGACATCCAGTTGCGCAGCGAATACAGGACAAGCTTCCGGCTTACATTCCAAAAGACATGGGCCGCAGTCAGCAAGCGGAAGGCGTCGAAGAAAGACTACAATATGCGCTTCACCCGCGCCTACTGAACATCGCTCACGCGGCGGCCTCTGCCGCCACCAGTCGGATACGCTCGATCATCGCGCGAAGCCCGTTCGAGCGCTGCGCCGACAGATGATCGTTGAGGCCCAGCCGCGCCAACTCACCACCCGCATCCACCTGCGGCACTTCGAGCACGGGCAACCCGTTGTAAAGCGCGCGCAACACGGCGATCAGGCCACGCACAATCATCGCGTCGCTGTCGCCTTCGAAGTGAAACTTTCCGTCCTCGATACGAGGATGAAGCCAGACCTGACTCGCACAGCCCTCAACCTTGGTTGCGGGCACCTTGAGCGCGTCATCGAGAGGGTCCATCGCCTTGCCTTGTTCGATCACATGGCGATAACGATCCTCCCAATCCTCGAGAAATTCGAAATCCTCTACAATGTCTTCGAATGCCTGTTGTGCCATGCGTTATCCTCTCGGTTCTTGTCCTTGACCTAAGCCTGCACCCCGCAAACGTCCAGCCCCCGCTTGCACCGCTCCCCGATGCGTCATACTGTGCAGCCAAGGCCTCCGGGGCACAAAGGGACAAGGCACGACATGCGCATTCTTGTGGCACTTCTGGTGATCTCCTCGCTTACGCTCGCCGGATGCTCTGGGTGGCGCGATAGCCGCGTGAACCCCGGCAACTGGTTCGGCAACAGCAGTTCGAAACGCGTGGCCAGAACTGCGCCGGCCGAAGCCGAGGTAAACCCGCTGATTCCCGAACAACGGCCCAGTATTTTTCGCCTCAAATCCGATGAGGAGACATACGAGGGCACGCCGGTGCAATCCATCACCAGCCTGTCGGTCGAACGAAGCTCGGGTGGGGCGATCATCCGTGTGACCGGCCTGCCCCTGCGGCAAGGCGCCTTCGATGTCCGGCTTAACCCGCTCAACGGACAAGAGGACGAGGCGGTGAATGGCGTGCTCGCCTACAGACTCGAAGCACTACAGCCCACGAACACCCCGCAAGGACCACAACAGACACGCCGCGTGCATGCCGCGCGCTACGTGTCGGATCAGGTGTTGCGCGATGTCACTCAAATCCAGGTGCGTGGCGTGGGTAATGTTCTGACAAGCCGCCGCTGAGTTGAGCAAAGGCAGCGGACCCCACAAGACAGGGGCCCAGACCAACATTTTGCCCCAACTCACCGTCGCGTCGGCACGCTTGTGGAAAGGGCGCGACCTTGGGTGATTTCCTGCGCATGCCGATCCTGATCTTTCGGCGCTATTACCGGAAACTCTGGATTCGCGTGTCGCTCTATGCTGCGCTCTCGCTCATCGTTGCGGTGGCAGAGCCTCTTTTCGCACGCTGGATTGATCCCGAATTCACGGTTCAGATCGGCCCGGATGCCGTGATGACCGTGCTGACGATCGTCGCCTCTTCGATGCTGGCTGTCTCGACCTTCTCGCTCAATGTGATGGTCACCGCCCATCGCGGCGCGGCGCAATCGGCAACGCCCCGCATACACCGCCTGTTGCTCGCGGATACGACCACGCAATCGGTGCTCGCGGTATTCATCGGCGCATTCGTTTATGCGCTCAGCACCATCATCCTCATTCAGTCGGGGCTTTTCGCGGATAATTCAAGCGTGATCACCATGCTGGTGACGGTGCTGGTGGTGTTCGGCGTGATCGCCGCGATGCTCCGCTGGATCGACCATTTGAGCAAGCTGGGCAGCATGGATGAAAGCATGCGCAACGTCCATGATCTGGCCCAGAGCGGGCTGCGGGCCTTCGCTCACACCCCTGCGCTTGGCGGCAATCCACTCACCTCCGACACGGTCCTGCCCGAACATCTGACCGAACTTTGCGCAAGAAATTCGGGCTACTTGCAGTTGATCGACGTTCCGGGTCTTGAAGAAAGCCTGCCGGACAGGTCTTTCGTTTACGTGACGCTCAGCCCGGGCTCACCAGTGTTGCGTGGCCAGCCCATCGGACTGGTCTCGGGACATGTTTCTGATGACGTGATGAATGATCTCTCCGCCTGTTTTGTGGTGGGTGACATGCGCACCTATGAACAGGATCCGGCTTTCGGTCTGACCGTGCTGTCAGAAATCTCATCGCGCGCCCTCTCGCCCGGTGTCAACGATCCCGGCACCGCGATCGAGGCCGTGACCCGGCTCGAGGCGCTGATCTGGGAATACGCACAGGAGTCCGGTACGGGCGACGGTGCACAATGCCCCCATGTGTTCGTCAAGGTGCCGTCGGCGCATGACCTGATGGATGCGGCATTTGCCGCCACAGCCCGCGACGGGGCCGGTCTGATCGAAGTCGCGGCCTACCTGCGCGGTGCGCTGCACCGTTTGGCCCAATCCTCCGATGAGCGCGTCAACGAGGCGGCGCTTGCCATGGCGAAACTGGCGCAGCTTCATGCCAATCAGGCACTCCTGCTCGAAGCTGAGCGCACGCGCCTGCGCGATGCCTGACCCGCGAAACCCGCGCAACGGTTTAGAGTTCGACCGCCTCGATCCGGCTGCCATTCACACGCAGACCGATTTTGCCATCGCAAAGCTTGATCGCGTCGCGCCCGAACACTTCGGCCCGCCATCCGCCTAGCGCGGCAACGTCACGCTTGCCAGCGGCGATAGCGTCAAGGTCCGATGCGGTCGCGACAAGCTTGGAGGCCACGCCGAATTCTTCCGATTTGCCCTTGAGAAGGACACGCAGCATGTCGGCCACCGCCGGATTGACGTTAAGCTTGCCATCGGCACCGTCTTTCTGCGGCTGATCCGCCGGTGCGCAATTAAGGCCGCGTTCAACCGCCCCAAGGATACCTTCGGCGACGGGCCCCTTGCGCGCCTCGCGCAACAGAAGGCGCGACCGGCCAAGATCTTCGGTGCTGCGCGGTTTGGTCGCCGCCAACTCCAGAAGCGCGTCGTCCTTGAAGACACGATTGCGCGGAATGTTGCGCTCTTGGGCATGCGCTTCGCGGAACTGCGCCAGTTCGCGCACAATCGCCAGGTATTTTCCCGAGTTGTTGCGCGTCTTGATCCGCTCCCACGCATCTTCGGGATGTGTGACATAGGTTTCCGGGGCGGTCAGAACCGCCAACTCCTCCTTGACCCAGGCGTCGCGCCCGGTCTTTTCCAGCTCGGCGGAAAGGTATTCATAGATGCGTCGCAGATGCGTCACGTCGCCCAGCGCGTAGGTCTTCTGTGCATCGTTCAACGGGCGGCGCGACCAGTCGGTAAATCGCGAGGATTTGTCGAGTTGCTGCCGCGCGATCCGGCGCACCAGCGTTTCATAGCCGACCTGCTCTCCAAAACCGCAAACCATTGCCGCGATTTGCGTATCGAACAGCGGCGCGGGAATCACTCCGGCATCCACATAGAAAATCTCAAGGTCTTGCCGCGCCGCGTGAAACACCTTCACGACGCTTTCGTCCCGGAACAGATCGTAGAGCGGCTCAAGCGACAGATCACCCATCAGCGGATCGACCAGAACCGCCCCCTCGTCGTCCTCACCGGGCATGGCAAGCTGCACGAGGCAAAGCTTGGAATAATAGGTTCGCTCTCGCAGAAATTCGGTGTCGACGGTCACATAAGGGTGTTCGCGTGCCGCGCTACAAAAGGCGGCCAGATCGTCGGTCTTGGTGATTGTCTTCATGGATGCTCGCGGTTGCATGTCGGGGCGCGCGCCTTGGCGGTGGCCCCGTATACGCCAGAGCGCGGAAATTGCAAGGAAGCGGGTGCGGGTCGCGGACCTCGCGCCTCAGATTCGCGGCTCACGGACAGAAAATCGGGCTTTTCTCACCCTCGATAAAGCGTCGCAAAACCTTTGGATACAGGATGTGTTCTTTCTCGAGCACCCGCGCGGCCAGTTTTTCAGGTGTGTCGCCCGACCGCACCGGCACCCGCGCCTGCCCAAGGATCGGGCCGCCATCAAGCTCGGAAGTGACCTCGTGCACCGTGCACCCTGTCTCGGCGTCGCCCGCCCGCAACGCGCGCGCATGGGTATCGAGACCGGGATATTTCGGCAAAAGCGACGGATGGATGTTGAGCATCCTGCCATCCCAGCGCGCAACGAACGGCTCGTCCAGAATGCGCATGAACCCCGCAAGGCAGACGATATCGGGCGCGGCCTGCTCAAGCCGCTCATGAAGCGCGTCCTCAAAGGCGGCGCGATCGCCGTGAAACTTTCGGTGATCGACCACCGCCGTCTCGACCCCACGGTCGCGCGCCTTGTCAAGCCCGCCCGCATCGGGTTTGTTCGACACGACAAGCACGGGCTCGGCCGGATGTCCCTCTTCGGCCATGCTATCGATAAGCGCGGCCATGTTCGATCCGCCGCCCGAAATCAGGATGGCGACCCGCTTGGTCATGTCAGCGCGCCCTCATAGGCCACACCTTCGCCCGCTACCACATGACCGAGACGCGTCACACGCTCACCCACGTTTTCCAAAAGCCCGGTCAGAGCGTCGGCGCGCCCGGCCTCGACCACAAGTATCATGCCGATGCCACAGTTGAAGGTCTTGAGCATTTCTGCCTCTTCCATGCCGCCCTCTTGGCGCAGCCATTGAAACACCCCCGGCAGAGCCCATGACCCAAGGTCGATGCGCGCACCCAATCCCTCGGGCAGGACACGCGGCAGGTTCTCGGTGAGGCCACCGCCGGTGATATGGGCCAACGCATGAACCCCACCCTCGCGCACCGCGGCAAGCGCCTGTGTCACATAAAGCCGCGTCGGGGCCAGCAGCGCCTCACCAAGCGTGCCGTCGCTCCAAGGGCAGTCAGCCCCCCAGCCAAGGCCCGACATCTCGACAATCTTGCGCACCAAACTGTATCCGTTCGAATGTACCCCGTCGCTCGCCAGCCCCAGAAGCACATCGCCCTCTTTCACCCCATCGGGAAGAGCGGCACCGCGCTCCATCGCGCCCACGGCGAAACCGGCAAGGTCGAAATCGCCATCGGGATACATGCCTGG
>Ga0102932_1001159_pt1 | contig 13664 bp, 13 predicted proteins | sample SalPonR1_C_D2_MG_FD_78212 | JGI IMG/M metagenome (GOLD analysis project Ga0102932, IMG submission 78212) | Salt pond soil microbial communities from South San Francisco under conditions of wetland restoration - Salt Pond MetaG R1_C_D2_MG | ecosystem: Environmental > Aquatic > Marine > Intertidal...
GCGAAACCTGGATTTCCCCGTGACATCGCTATCAGGCTGCACGCGTTGTAGAGGGTTGCGGTGGCAAACCATAGTAGCTACCCCGTTAGCGAGATCCTGCGCAAGTTTATTGTTTGGTACATGTGTACTCAATGCCATCGCCTGCCAGTAAGGCCTGGGCAAATCCCTGAGCGTCCTCTATCGAGCGTAAAAGCGCCTCGTTGTGATTGGCGCCAGAATAGGTTCTGGCCGTGATATTTGCGCCAGCAGCACAGGCATCGGCGATGTATTCTTGTTGCATAGAGTAGGGCGTGATCTTATCCGCGGTGCCTGAGCCAGTGAACAAAGGCGTCTGGAAGCCCAGGTCCGGTATTGAAGTGCGCGAAAAGACTTTCAAAAGGGCTAAGTCCGGACGAGCCTTGAAGGTATTGTTGACCGACAGTCCGGCACTTTTAGTGGCATCAATAAAGTCGAAAACGCAGGTCTCATTGATGCTGGCAACCACCGGTTTCGCCTTATCCGACACAATGGCGTCCAGTTCGAAATCGGGATCGATCATCTCTGCAAATGTCAGCATATACAGCGAGAGTGGCAGAGACGCTGAAACCTCATCGCGATCAGAGTTCGCTGCAATATTCAGGGCTACGCGCATTGCGAAATAAGGAATCCCGGTTGCGATGATGCCGCCAATATCGACATCAGGCGCATAATCATCCGCATAGCTGGCGGTTGCCAGAGCGGCTGTGGCGCCTTGTGATTGTCCAGCGACCATAACATTAGCGCTGAGGGGGAAGTGGCCTGATTGCAGTGCACGTATCAGATCTAGATTGTTGTAGGCCATCGTTCTGGCATCCATATAAGGATGCGTCCCGGGGGTGCCGAGACCCTGATAGTCTGAAGCAGCGATCGCGTATCCCTGGGCAAGCCATGGATTGAGGTAACGCCGATCACGTTCGCTACGGCCTGAGAATGAAGGTGTGCACAGGTCGCCAATGCCTACGGTGCCGTGGGACCAGACCAGCAGCGGCCAACCTTTAGCCGGTGGCTCGCCGGCCGGTAAATAGAGCGCACCGGAGACCGGGTTAATCAATTCACCACCGAGGCCCTCTGTCGAGCTATACAGAATTCGGAAATTCTCGCCAGCCGCGGCCAGAGACGGCGCCCCGTCCAGTGCCTGTTGACGAATGAGAACGCCGGGACCTGGGGGTATTTTCAGTGCAGCAGGATAGAAGTCAGACAGAATAAGATCGCCCCGGGCGGGTGCCGATACATCTGTGATGTCTCTTGGAACATAAACACTAACCCACACCCACAAGAGTAGCCCGCCAAGCAGTAGTGCCAGCAGACCTGCGCCTGTTTTAACTCCGGTTCTCAACGACATAACAAATCCTCGTCCTGTATTCCACTGCCCTGAAACGAGGTGGCTCCGGGCTTGTCTGACCTATTACCTCAGTTTTGTAGCCTTTTCTCAAAACCGGTAAGTCAGCTCGGCACCATACATCCTCGGTTCATTGCGGATCGCACTGGTGAATCCGAAGGCGCTGGTTTGCTCTGTGTAATCCACGAGGAAATCCGCATCCCAGAGGTTGGTGCCAAATACTGCGACTTGCCAGGTATCGTTCGCTGAGCTGTAGGTGAGTCTCGCATTGACGACGGTGTAACTATCGATAGCAAAGTTTTCATTCAGGTTGTGGTCGCCTTTATAACCGATGCTCACAAAGCCACGTAGCTCATCCCCGTTGGAGAACTGTACCGAGCTATCGGCACCCAGAGTGCCTGAGTAGTCGGGCGAAAACCGAAGCGGGGTTCCGGCGTAGTCAACGCCAGAGCGGAAGAACCGGTCGTATTCAGCATCCATCCATGCGCCATTGGCAAAAACCGTCAGGTATTGTGAACCCCGGAACTTCATTTCAAGCTCAACGCCGTTGGACGAAGCCTCTCCTGCATTTGCCAGTGCAACGACCTGGTTTTCAATGACCTGTACCTGAAGATCATCGTAGGCCACCGCGTACGCAAAGGCATTGAACATCAGCCGGTTGTCCAAAAACACCGATTTGATTCCCACCTCGTAATTAACGGTTGTTTCCGGATCAACCGGACGGGTAGCCTCAGGCACTATCTGCAGGAAAGTGGGGCCTGGTGTCAGATCGGCACTGGGATAGGTGTTGAAACCTCCGGACTTGAAGCCGCGAGTCACGCCTGCGTAGAGCATCACATCATCGTTGACGCGATAGTCGACAACCAGACGCGGAGAAAAATCAGACCAGGTTTCGGCTCGTTGTGATGCTTTGCTGTCACACGCCGTCCTAATTCCAGAAATGATTCGCGCCTGGGATTCCGAGTCAGATCAGCCCCTGCGGTTTGGTTCGTTTATCGAAGAGACCGGCTTGGAAGCCACCGATGTCTTGCTGAAGAAAATCTGGTCTGAGTGGAAAGCAGAAGCTTTCCGCGAATCGCCGCCAGACGATGCCAATATATCGGAGGGTAGAAAGGCGCTATCCAGAGCTGCACTGCGAGCAGATCCGGTTCTCCTGCAAGCAGTTTCAAAAATGCCCCATCGACAGGCTGGAACTGGTTTTGATAATGCGAGGGTCGGCTTGGCGTTGCACTATCTCTTGTGCGGCAAGAAAGGCTCCGCGATTGGTGTTTCATCGGTTGCGGAATCAATGGCCAGATGGGATTCCAATCCCACCCTCGTGAGTGATGCGGCCGAATACGTCGCCGTTTGTGGTTTTGGGCCCTGTCAGTGATTTGCTGTTCTACGACGGTGATAGGCCACCTCTTACTTATTTGAACACGCCCGACCCGCGTAGCATTTATCGTGCTCAACCAGCCAAGAAATGGGTGGACAACGCACGGCGATCCATGGCTGGGGTGGGTCCGGGATTGGAGCGCTCGCCAATTCCTGTGATAGGATTAAATCCTACTCAGCCACTGGAGTTCACTATGCGCACTACCCAGCAATTCAGCATCACGCTTCCAAATGAAATGGCCGATGCAGTGAAGGCAAAGGTACGGGCAGGGGAATACGCTACCGAAAGTGAGGTCATCCGTGATGGTTTGCGGGCCTTACTCGCGCAGGATCGTGCCGTGGAAAGCTGGCTGCGCGAGCAGGTTATTCCAGCCGCTCAGGCACTCCAGGACGAACCGGGCCTGGCGCTTACGACGGAGCAAGTTCGTGAGCACCTGGCGGAGAAGCGAGGCAGTCGGCGGGCAGAGGGCGAAGAGTGAGCTACAGCGTTCAGTTCGCGCCTGAAGTATCAGAGCAGCTGGACCGCATTCATGACTATATTGCACGAGCCGACTCATCATTCACTGCATCACGGTATGTTGATGCCATCGTGGACTATTGTGAGAGCCTGGCAACGTTTCCGCAGCGTGGTAAGGGGCGGAATGATCTCATGCCGGGGCTTAGGATCACGCACTACAGGAAACGTACGGCGATTGCCTTCATCATTAGTGAGGACCAAGTGTCCATTGTCGGCGTGTTTTACGGTGGGCAGGATTACGAATCTATTCTGGAAGATAGTGGAGACGTCTGATTGCACTACCCCCCTTAATATCTTCGCTCGATAATTCTAGATTACCCACGATGAACAACGCCATCAACGGTAATTGCAGCGCCCACAGAGAGTAGAGCTTTGTCTAAATGACCCACTGACTCCCCGTCACACGCCCCCGGCCCAGATCCCGGGCACAAAAAAAGGGGCCACATCGCTGCAACCCCTTCTTCTACATCACAATTTGGCTCCGCCTGCTGGGCTCGAACCAGCGACCCATTGATTAACAGTCAATTGCTCTACCAACTGAGCTAAGGCGGAATGGGCTCATCTCTGAGGCCGCGTATAATAATGCGGCGACTTACGTCGGTCAACCGCCTCTGACGTCGATCGTGGTCTAATCTTTACCGGGGCGCGCGAGCCTGTCCGGGCGGAGGCGCTCAGGTCCCGCTGCCTGCCTGGAAACGCCGGCTGCGGATGACTACGCTGGTGTCTCTCAGGTGTCCTTGCTGCATCCCCGACTCAGTCGCGCGATAATGGGGGATTTGCAGCAACAGGAGCAGGCCCTTTTGTCCACAGGCAAGCCTTTCAAGGTGAATTCGTCTTTCCAGCCCGCGGGCGATCAGCCAGCGGCCATCAGCTCTCTGGTAGAGGGCATTGAGGCGGGCCTCGCGGCGCAGACGCTGCTCGGGGTGACCGGCTCTGGCAAGACCTTCACCATGGCCCACGTTATCGAGCGGATCCAGCGCCCGACCATCATTATGGCCCACAACAAGACCCTGGCGGCGCAACTCTACGGCGAGTTTAAGGAGTTCTTTCCAGATAACGCGGTGGAGTACTTTGTCTCTTATTACGACTATTATCAGCCGGAGGCCTATGTGCCCTCTTCGGACACCTTCATCGAGAAGGATGCCTCGGTGAACGACCACATCGAGCAGATGCGTCTTTCTGCCACCAAGGCGCTGCTGGAGCGCCAGGACTGCCTGGTGGTGGCCACGGTCTCGGCCATCTACGGGCTGGGTGATCCGCAGTCGTACTTCAAGATGGTGATGCACCTGTCGCGCGGCGAGATGATTAATCAGCGGGATGTGCTGCGCCAGCTGGCCGAGCTGCAGTACACGCGCAATGACATCGACTTCAAGCGCGGCACTTACCGGGTGCGTGGCGATGTGATCGACGTCTTTCCTGCGGATGCAGAGTCCCAGGCGGTGCGCATCGAACTCTTCGATGAGGAGATCGACAACATTGTTCTGTTCGATCCGCTGACCGGGGCGGTTGAAGATAGGGTGCCGCGCATCACCATCTTTCCCAAGACGCATTACGTCACCTCCCGCGACATCATGCTTAACGCAATCGAGCATATCGAGGTGGAGCTAACGGAGCGGGTCGCGCAGCTCAAGGACAACAACAAGCTGGTCGAGGCGCAACGCCTGCAGCAGCGCACGCGCTACGATATCGAGATGATCCGCGAACTGGGTTACTGCCAGGGCGTGGAGAACTACTCGCGCTATCTGTCAGGTCGTGCTCCCGGTGAGCCGCCGCCGACCCTGTTCGAGTACCTGCCGGATAATGCGCTGGTGATCGTGGATGAGTCTCACGCCAGCATCCCGCAGATTGGCGCCATGTTCCGCGGTGATCGCTCGCGCAAGGAAACTCTGGTCGAGTACGGCTTCCGCCTGCCGTCGGCGCTGGATAACCGGCCGCTGAAGTTCGAGGAGTGGGAGCAATTGCTTCCCCAGGCCATTTTTGTCTCTGCGACACCGGGCCCCTATGAGAAGGATCATTCGGGCCGGACGGTGGAGCAGGTGGTGCGGCCGACGGGTCTTATTGATCCCGAGATCGAGGTTCGGCCCGCGATTTCGCAGGTAGACGACCTGCTCGGCGAAATACGCACTGTGCTGGAAAAAGACGAACGCATTCTCGTGACCACGCTGACCAAGCGCATGGCGGAGGATCTTACGGAATACCTGGCGGAACACGACGTGCGCGTGCGCTACCTGCATTCGGATATCGACACAGTGGAGCGGGTTGAGATTATTCGCGACCTGCGGCTGGGCAAGTTCGACGTGCTGGTGGGCATCAACCTGCTGCGCGAGGGTCTGGATATGCCGGAGGTATCGCTGGTGGCGATTCTCGATGCGGACAAGGAGGGCTTCCTGCGCTCCGATCGCTCGTTGATACAGACTATTGGCCGCGCGGCGCGGAACCTGAGTGGACGCGCCATTCTTTACGCTGACAACATTACCGGCTCCATGCAGCGGGCAATGGACGAAACCGCCCGCCGGCGCGAGAAGCAGGTGACGCATAACCTGGCGCATAACATCACGCCCATCGGCATTCACAAGTCGGTTCAGGACATCATGGAAGGCGCGCGACGCATGCCGACCAAGGCGAAAGCCAAGGGGCGCAAGGTCGCGGAGGATTCGCTTGCTTACAGCACGGACGTGACGAAGCTGTCGCCCGCGGCGCTCGCGCGGCGCTTCACGCAGATCGAGAACCAGATGCACGAGCACGCCAAGAACCTTGAGTTCGAGGAGGCGGCGTCGCTGCGCGATCAGCTCGCGGAGCTCAAACAGCAGGCTTTCCTGCAGTAGCCGTGCGGCGAGACGTCGAGCTTCCACTCGCCGACTAAATCGGGCATAGTGGCGGGTTGAGAACGCGGCGTTCGCCGGCGTTTCGCAACTACCCCAACACGTGGCCTTTCGTAGGGGTCACCACTGACAGGAGCACAACATGCCCTCGATTACCTTGCCTGACGGCAATGCCCGACAGTTTGATCATCCCGTTTCCGTCGCTGATGTGGCCGCCGATATTGGTCCCGGCCTGGCCAAGGCCGCGCTCGCCGGCGTAGTGGATGGCCGTGAGGTGGACACCTCATACGTCATGCACGCCGATGCCTCGCTTGCCATCGTCACGGACAGGGACGACGCCGCGCTGGAAATCATCCGCCATTCCACGGCCCATCTGCTGGCCATGGCGGTGCAGGACCTGTACCCGGGGACGCAGGTCACTATTGGTCCGGTCATAGAAGATGGCTTTTATTACGACTTCGCCACGGAGCACCACTTCACGCCGGATGACCTTGAGCGTATTGAGGCGCGTATGGTCGAGCTGGCCGAGGCGGATCTGCCGGTCACCCGCGAGGTCATGTCCCGGGAGCAGGCAGTGCAGGCCTTTGGGCAGCTTGGCGAGCATTACAAAGTGCAGATCGTCAACGAACTGCCGGAGGGCGAGGACATTTCGGTGTACCGGCAGGGAGACTGGATGGACCTGTGCCGCGGCCCCCACGTACCGAGCACCGGACGACTCAAGGCCTTTAAGCTGACCAAGCTGGCCGGGGCCTACTGGCGCGGTGACGCCAGCAATGAAATGCTGCAGCGCATTTACGGCACCGCCTGGTCCAGTAAAAAGCAGCTGAAGCAATATCTCACGCGTATCGAGGAGGCCGAGAAGCGCGACCACCGTAAGATCGCGAAGAAGCTGGATCTGTTCCACACCCAGGAGGAGGCGCCGGGCATGGTCTTCTGGCACCCGAATGGGTGGACCCTGTACCAGGTAGTCGAGCAGCACATGCGTGAGGCCCAGAAACGCGAGGGCTACCGTGAGATCAAGACGCCGCAGATCGTCGACATGACGCTGTGGGAAAAGTCCGGCCATGCCGAGAAGTTCGGCGATGACATGTTCCTGCTGCATGCCGAAGAGCGAGAGTACGCGGTCAAGCCAATGAACTGCCCCTGTCACGTGCAGGTGTTCAATCAGGGTCTGCGCTCTTATCGGGATTTGCCGCTGCGCCTGGCCGAGTTCGGCAGCTGCCACCGCAACGAGCCCTCGGGCTCGCTGCACGGCATTATGCGGGTGCGCGGCTTCACCCAGGACGACGGCCACATTTTCTGCACGGAAGCGCAGATCCAGCCGGAGGTGTCGGCCTTCATCGACTTTCTGCACCAGGTGTATGCGGACTTCGGCTTCAGCGATGTAATCTACCGCCTGTCGACGCGGCCGGCCAAGCGCGTCGGTAGCGACGAGGACTGGGATCGGGCCGAGAAGGCGCTTGGCGATGCGCTGGATGCCCAGGGGCTCGACTGGGAGGAGCTGCCGGGGGAGGGGGCCTTCTATGGTCCGAAGATCGAATTCTCCCTGCGCGACTGCATCGGCCGGGTCTGGCAGCTGGGCACAATGCAGGTGGATTTCTCCATGCCCGGGCGGCTGGATGCCCAATATGTAGCGGAGGATGGCTCGCGCAAAGTGCCGGTAATGCTGCACCGCGCCATTCTTGGATCTTTCGAGCGATTCATCGGCATTCTCATCGAGCATTACGAAGGGGCGTTCCCGGTCTGGCTGGCGCCGCAGCAAGCTGTGGTGATGAATATCACCGACAAACAGGTCGATTATGTGGAAAAAGTCCAGGAATCCTTGCAGAACAAGGGGTTTAGGGTGGTATCAGACTTGAGAAACGAGAAGATCGGCTTTAAAATCCGGGAGCACACGATTCAGCGCATCCCTTATCTCCTGGTTATTGGCGATAAAGAAGTGGAGTCGCAAACTGTGGCCGTGCGGTCGCGTCGTGGTGAGGATCTGGGGTCCATGGATCTCGAGGCGTTCAGTCGCCTCCTTACCGAGGATGTTGGCCGGCTCGGTCGTATTGCAATGGAGAATCAGCATTAAGAAAGAAGCCGGCAAGGGGAAGAAATCCCTGACCAATGACGAGATCACGGCGGACCGTGTCCGTCTGATCGCAGAAGATGGTGAGCAGCTCGGGATCGTACCGATCGCGGAAGCCAGGGCGAAAGCCGAAGCCGCCAGTCTGGATCTAGTATTGATAGCGGATCAGTCGGATCCCGTGGTCTGCAAGATCATGGATTACGGCAAGCATGTGTTCGAGGCGAAAAAGCAGAAAAACGCCCAGAAAAAGAAGCAGAAGCGAACACAGGTCAAGGAAATGAAGTTTCGTCCAGGGACGGAAGAAGGAGACTATCAGGTGAAGTTACGCAACCTGACACGTTTTCTGGAAAATGGCGATAAGGCCAAGGTTACGCTGCGTTTTCGCGGTCGTGAAATGGCTCACCAGGAAATCGGCATGGAGCTACTCAAGCGGGTAGAAGCTGATCTGGCGGAATTGGGCGGTGTCGAGCAATTTCCAAAAATGGAAGGTCGACAGATGACCATGGTGATCGCCCCCAAGAAGAAGAACTAGCGGCCCGTGAATGCCCTTGTTTCTTCATTACTGACACTTCGCATTCGGAGTACACACTATGCCTAAAGCAAAAATTCACAGCGGGGCAGCCAAGCGGTTCAAGAAGACTGCCGGCGGCTACAAGCGCAAGAGCGCTTACAAGAGTCACATCCTGACTAAGATGACCACCAAGCGGAAGCGCCAGCTGCGAGGCACTTCCATGATTCACGCCAGTGACAAGGTCCTGATCGACCGCATGTTGCGGGCACGCTAACGGTTATCACACAGGAGAAGACGCATGGCCCGTGTAAAACGTGGTGTTGTCGCTCACCGGCGGCACAAGAAGATACTCAAGCAGGCAAAAGGCTACTATGGTGCGCGCAGCCGCGTGTTCCGCGTTGCCAAGCAGGCGGTCACCAAGGCTGGTCAGTACGCCTACCGTGACCGTCGACAGAGGAAGCGCCAGTTCCGCGCGCTGTGGATTACGCGTATCAACGCCCAGTCCCGCGCCAACGGCATGACCTACAGCCGGCTCATCAATGGCCTGAAAAAAGCCGACATTTCCCTGGACCGTCGTGTCCTGGCAGATCTGGCGGTGCATGACAAGCCGGCGTTTGCCGCCGTGGTAGAGCAGGCGAAGGTGGCACTCGCCGCCTGATCGCCCCCTTGCTGCGGCGCCGTTGCCGCAGCGACTACCCGCCGGAAACCGGCAACACAGAGGGGAAGGGCGACGCTCTTCCCCTTTTTTATTGCCCGGTGTCAGCTCGGGCGCAAACCAGTCACGACAGAGTACGGATACAAGCCATGGAGAACCTCAAAGCGTTGTCGGACGCCGCGCGGGACGCGATTGTCGCCGCCGAGGATAACGCCGCACTCGAGCAGCTGCGGGTGGAATACCTGGGCAAGAAGGGGCATCTCACAGCGCTGCTGAAAGGTCTGGGCAAGCTGTCCGCCGAAGAGCGGCCTGCCGCCGGTGCCGAAATCAACGAGGCTAAGCAGGCGCTTCAGGCGCTGATTGGCGAGCGCAAGGCGACGCTGGAACAGGCGGCGGTGGCGCAGCAGCTGGCCGCTGAAACCATCGATGTGACGCTGCCCGGCCGCGGCCAGCGCACCGGGCGCCAGCACCCGGTTACCCGCACCATCGAGCGCATGCAGGACTTTTTCGGCGCCATCGGCTTTGATGTGGTGGAAGGTCCGGAAATCGAAGATGACTACCATAACTTCGAGGCACTCAATATTCCCGCGCATCACCCGGCGCGGGCCATGCACGACACCTTCTATGTCGACGAGACCACAGTGCTGCGCACGCACACATCGCCGGTGCAGGTGCGCGTGATGGAGAGTCAGTCGCCGCCCCTGCGCATCATCTGCCCGGGCCGCGTCTATCGCTGCGATTCCGACCTCACCCACACGCCGATGTTTCATCAGGTCGAGGGCCTGCTGGTGGATGACCATTCCAGCTTTGCCGACCTGAAGGGCCTGATCGAAGAGTTCCTCCAGGTGTTCTTCGAGCGTGATCTGGCGGTGCGTTTCCGACCGTCCTATTTCCCGTTTACCGAGCCCTCGGCCGAGGTGGACATCCAGTGTGTGCAGTGCGGCGGCGCTGGCTGCCGTGTCTGCAGCCAGACTGGCTGGCTCGAGGTGATGGGCTGCGGCATGGTGCATCCGGCGGTGTTCGCCCACTGCGGCATCGATACGGAAACATACACTGGCTTTGCCTTTGGTATGGGAGTGGAGCGTCTGGCGATGCTGCGCTATGGCGTGAATGATCTGCGTCTGTTTTTTGAGAACGACCTGCGCTTCCTTGAGCAGTTCTGAGTCCATCCGCTGCAGGAGAGAATGAATCGTGAAAATCAGTGAACAGTGGCTGCGCGAATGGGTGAATCCGGATGTCGACACCCGGGCACTGGCGCATCAGCTCACCATGGCCGGTCTCGAGGTGGACGCCGTGGAGCCGGTTGCCGGTGCGTTCAGCGGCGTTGTGGTGGGCGAGATTGTCAGCACCGAACCGCATCCGGATGCCGACAAGCTGCGCCTGTGCCAGGTGAATGCGGGCGCCGAATCGCTGCAGGTGGTCTGCGGCGCGCCGAATGCCCGTGCGGGGCTGAAGGCGCCATTTGCGCAGGTCGGTGCGGTGTTGCCGGGCGACTTCCGCATCCGTAAGGCGAAGCTGCGCGGTCAGGCCTCCGAGGGCATGCTCTGCGCTGAAGCCGAACTGGGGCTGTCCGAGGCCGATGCCGGCCTGATGGAGCTGGCGTCGGAAGCACCGGTGGGCATAGACCTGCGGGAGTATCTGGGGCTGGACGATCAAGTGATTGAGGTGGACCTGACGCCGAACCGCGCGGACTGCCTTAGCCTGCTCGGTATTGCCCGGGAGGTGGCACTGCTCAACGGCGTGCCCCTGTGCTCGCCGGAAATAGCACCGGTGTCGCCGACGATTGAGCGCACCTTCGACGTGGTCCTGGACGCACCAGAGCGCTGCCCGCGCTACATCGGCCGGGTTATCGAGGGTGTGGATCTATCGCGGCCCTCGCCGCTGTGGCTGCAGGAGCGGCTGCGCCGCGCCGGTGTGCGCAGCATCGATCCTGCGGTGGACGTGACCAACTTTGTGCTGCTTGAGCTGGGTCAGCCCATGCACGCGTTTGATGTCGAAACCCTGCAGGGAGGCATTGTTGTGCGCTGCGCCCGCCCCGGGGAGTCACTGGAGTTGCTGGATGGCCAGACCGTCGAACTGCATGAAAACAGCCTGGTGATTGCGGACCATCAGCGTCCCCTTGCCCTGGCCGGCATCATGGGTGGGCAGGCCAGCGCGGTGAGTGCGGACAGTTGCAACCTGTTTCTGGAATCGGCCTTTTTCGCGCCGCAGCCGATGGCGGGGCAGGCTCGCGGTTACGGTCTGCATACGGATTCTTCACACCGCTTCGAGCGCGGGGTGGATTTCACCCTGCAGCGTCGCGCCATGGAGCGCGCTACGGCGCTGCTACTGGAGATTGCCGGCGGCAGTGCCGGCCCGGTGATCGAGGTCGTGGACGAGGCGCACCTGCCGGCCCGCGCCCCGGTAGCCCTGCGCGCGGCCCGTATTCCCCGGGTCCTGGGGCTGGACATGCCCGGTGCTGATGTGGAGCGCATTCTCGGCGGGCTCGGCCTTGGCGTGACCGCGACCGAAGAGGGCTGGCTGTGCGAAGTGCCAGGCTGGCGCTTTGATATCGCCATTGAGGCCGACCTGCTGGAAGAGCTGGCGCGGGTCTATGGCTATGAGCGCCTGCCGACGCGTCGCATTCGAGCGGACCTGGCGATGCCAGCGCAGGATGAAACCCGGCTGTCATTGCGTCCTCTGCGCTCGCACCTGGCATCGCGCGGCTACAACGAAGCCATTACCTACAGCTTTGTCGAACCGGCGCTTCAGCACCTGTTTGATCCCGATACCTCGCCAGTGTCGCTGAGTAATCCGATATCCGCGGACATGGCGGTGATGCGCACGAGTCTGCTGCCCGGGCTGGTGAGCGTCGCGAGGCGCAATCTCAACCGGCAGCAAGGCAGACTGCGGCTTTACGAGACGGGTCTGCGTTTTGTTCCCGCCGGCAAGGGGCTGCTGCAGGAGCCCATGCTGTGTCTCCTGCTCGCGGGGCCGCGTCAGCCGGAGGGCTGGGATGCGTCGCGTGATGCGGCGGATTTCTATGATCTCAAGGGTGACATTGAAAGCCTGTTCCGCCTCGCCCGGCGTGAGGGCGAGCTACGCTTTGTCGCCAGTGAGCGATCAGCACTGCACCCCGGACGTACGGCGGCGATTCACCTGGACGGCGAGGAAGTGGGCTACCTAGGTGCTCTGCATCCCTCGGTCCGCGCCACCCTCGACCTCGATCTGGATATCTACGTTGCCGAGATCGGCACCCGCGCACTGCTCTCCGCCCGCATGCCGGCGTTTACGCCGGTTTCGCGCTTTCCCGTGGTACGCCGCGATATCGCCGTGGTGGTGGACAAGCGCATCACGGCAGCGGAGCTGGCGGAAAATGTTAGAACCGTGGCGGGGCCTTACTTCGAGGACTTCACGCTATTTGATGTCTATGAGGGCAAAGGCATTGATCCTAAAAGGAAAAGTCTTGCAATGGGTTTGACTTTCCGGGATCAATCGCGCACTCTTTCGGATGAAGAAGTGACTGAGGTCGTGCAGCAAGTCATTGATTCGTTGAGGAAAAATTATGATGCTGAGCAAAGGAGCTGAGTGGCGGAGCAATGACGGCCCTGACCAAATCGGAAATGGCAGAACGTTTGTTCGAGGAACTGGGATTGAACAAGCGCGAGGCCAAGGAGCTGGTGGAACTCTTTTTCGAGGAGATCCGCACCTGTCTGGAGAACAATGAGCAGGTGAAGCTCTCCGGCTTTGGTAATTTTGATCTGCGCGATAAGAGCCAGCGCCCCGGCCGCAATCCCAAGACCGGCGAGGAGATACCCATTTCCGCTCGCAGGGTGGTAACCTTTCGGCCAGGACAGAAGCTCAAAGCCAGGGTAGAAGAATATGCTGGAACCGAGTCACAATAACGAACTGCCCGCCATCCCCGGCAAACGCTATTTCACGATTGGCGAAGTCAGTGAGCTGTGCGCGGTGAAGCCGCATGTGCTGCGCTACTGGGAGCAGGAGTTCCCACAGCTGAAGCCCGTGAAGCGCCGCGGCAACCGTCGCTACTATCAGCGTGAGGACGTCCTTACCATCCGCCAGATACGGGCCTTGCTTTACGAGGAGGGCTACACCATCGGTGGCGCCCGCCAGCGTATGACGGACGAGAAGGACGCCGGTTTGCGGCCCGCGGAAATCCAGGCGGTGATCAAGGAAACCATTGAGGATCTCGAGGACGTGCTCGAGTTGCTGAAGCCGGGGCGTTAGACGTTGTTTCCCACGGGTAGTTGCGTATAATGCGCGACGTCCACTAGGGCATTCGGGGCGTAGCGCAGCCTGGTAGCGCACCACACTGGGGGTGTGGTGGTCGCAGGTTCAAATCCTGCCGTCCCGACCA
>Ga0102932_1001161_pt1 | contig 13643 bp, 12 predicted proteins | sample SalPonR1_C_D2_MG_FD_78212 | JGI IMG/M metagenome (GOLD analysis project Ga0102932, IMG submission 78212) | Salt pond soil microbial communities from South San Francisco under conditions of wetland restoration - Salt Pond MetaG R1_C_D2_MG | ecosystem: Environmental > Aquatic > Marine > Intertidal...
CTGCGAACGCAAGGAAGGCCGCGGCAAGAAGGACCAGACCGTCATAGGCCGGCGAGATCGACTTCGTGGTCATTGCCAAATCCAGCGCCCGCGCCGCGACCCAGCCCACAGCGATGCCCGCGAGGGGGCCGAGGATGATCTGTTTCAGGGTGAAGAGGCCAAGATTGGCCGGAACCTGCGCGCCCGTGACCCCCAGCACCTCGACGGCCACGACCGCCGCCGCCAGCACCATCGGCAACGCCAGCCCGTCATTGAGCCCGCTTTCGACCTCGATGCTGCGCCGCAGGCGGGCCTGAACCTTTTCGGACGAGATCACAGCCTGTGCCAACGCGGCATCGGTCGGGGCCAGAATCGCGGCGAGCAGAAGCGTGATCACCCAAGGCGCCTCGGGCGTCATGAACCGCGCCACCCCCGCGCCCAGCAGTATCGCCAGCGGCATGGCGATCAGCAGCATACGCGCGGGATAGGCCGCGCTGCGCCAAAGATCGCGAAGCCGCACGTGGCTGGCGTCAGAAAACAGGACCAAGACCAAGGTCGCCTCGGTCAAGGTCAGAAGCATCCCATGATCGCTCAGTGCCGCAATACTCGTGTCGGGGATTTGCGTCATCCCGTAGCCGAGCGCGGTGAAGAAGATCGGCAGCGTGATTGCGCTACGCTGGAGCCGCTCGGAAAGCAGCGAGAAGAAAAGTATCCCGGCCAGCAGCCCTGCGATGAGCGACATGTCGGGCATCATCCGGCCCGTTTGCTTGCGGCCAGCCTCTGCACTGTCAGGCGTCTTGGCGTTTCAGAACCCACTGCTTGCGCGGGAAATGGCAGGTATAGCCCTGAGGGAACCGTTGGAGATAATCCTGATGCTCGGGTTCGGCCTCCCAGAAGTCGCCCACGGGCTCAAGCTCGGTCACGACCTTGCCGGGCCACCGGCCCGAGGCCTCGACATCGGCGATCGTGCGCAGGGCCTCGTATTTCTGGCCCTCGTTCACATAATAGATCGCCGAGCGATAGCTGATACCGGTGTCGTTGCCCTGACGGTTGGGGGTTGTCGGGTCATGAATCTGGAAGAAGAATTCCAGCAGGTCGCGATAGCTGATGCGCTTGGGGTCGAAGTGAATCTCGATCCCCTCGGCATGGGTGCCGTGGTCGCGATAGGTGGCGTTGGGCACGTCGCCGCCGGTATAGCCCACACGGGTGGACACCACGCCGTCGAGCTTGCGAATGAGATCCTGCATGCCCCAGAAACAGCCCCCGGCAAATACAGCGCGTTCAGTCATGTCACGTCCTCCACTTGATCCAGATAATCGCCATAGCCTTCGGCCTCCATCTCATCGCGATGGATGAACCTGAGCGAGGCGGAATTGATGCAATAGCGTAGCCCGCCCCTGTCCTGCGGCCCGTCGGGAAAGACGTGGCCCAGATGGCTATCGCCGTGAGCCGAGCGCACCTCGGTGCGCACCATCCCGTGCGAGGTGTCGTGCAACTCCGCCACATGGGCAGGTTCAATCGGCTTGGTAAAGCTGGGCCAGCCACAGCCCGATTCATACTTGTCAGACGAGGCGAAAAGCGGCTCGCCCGAAACGATATCGACGTAGATGCCCGGCGCCTTGTTGTCGAGATATTTGCCGGTGCCGGGGCGTTCGGTGCCACCTTCCTGTGTGACGCGGAATTGCTCGGCGTCGAGGGCCGCCAGCGCATCAGGTGACTTTTCATATTTCGCCATGAGTCCCTCCTTGCGGTTCATGATCATTAAATGGGGGCATCGGGACAGAAGCAAAGGGTTATTTCACGGCTTTCACTCTTGGGTGATCCAATCATGCCGCCGCCGCGTCCTTCAGGAGATTACAGGTGTCCGTAGGTCATCACTTTTCCACGCACACCGCACTCCTAAGCGGACTCGTAAGTCGACTTTGATGAAGCTACGGCAGTTATGCGCAGCGAGCGCCATTTGCAAAGTTGCGAACTACGACACTGCTTCGGCAAGAGCCTTGCGGAGTTCAGCAAAATCGAACGGCTTGTTCAACACGCGATCAGGGTTGCTCGCCACAAAGCGGTCCACTGTTTCCGGCCTCTTCGCGGCCGTGACGAAGATGACAAACATATCGGGTCAAAGTGTCCGCAGCCTCAAGACCGCCTCCACGCCGTCCGATCCATCGGCCAGTTCCATGTCGGAGATCAGGACGTCTGGAGGTATGTCGGAGAACTTTTCCCAAGCCTTGCTGGCCGTCGCGGCAAACCCGACCACCTGAAAACCCGCGTCCGTGCAGATAGATTCAAGTTCGAGCGCAATAATGGGCTCGTCTTCAATGATGGCGACAGTTCTGGCGGTCATTTCGAAAATTATCCTCTGGTAATAAGCCAAGTATGACCAACCCTTGTTCCCTTGCATGCCTCAAGCTGTTCGCGGCTCCTACAGCGTGTTGCGCAAAATTGGATTCAATCGGGCAGGCGAACGGGTTATGCTGTGCAAACCCTGCCTCGCCTGCCCGATTGAATGCCCGTTTCTGATTGAGCGCAATACGTTCTAAATCGCCAGATCCGTCAGTAGGATCGGCTTGACGCGGACTTGGCTCACGGCGCTTTCTTTCAGAAATGAGGATCGTGTCTTGGACATTCGACATGAGTCGTGCCAATATCTATTGGGAAGTAAGCGATTGAGTTTCATTATGCCCTTGGACCTCGACGGCCTCTACCGCCTCCTGCGAACGTCACATGCTCAGGCACAAGGCGTGCTGGATACGATCCCGGTCCCCCTTCTGGTTCTTGACAGCGATCTCATCATCGTCGATGCCAACGTCGCTTTTTTCACGACATTCGAAACCGGTCGGGACGACACCATTGATCGACCGTTTCACGAGTTGGGCGATGGGCAGTGGAATATCGATCACCTGCGTCATCTTTTTGAACGAGTGATCCCGAAGGCTGCCTCCGTTAGTGACTACGAAGTGACGGCGGACTTTCCTGTGATCGGACACCGGACCATGCTGGTCAGCGCGCGGCGCATCCTGCAACCCGACACTGGACGCCGCTTGTTATTGGTGACCATCACGGATGCAACTGAACGATCTCAGGAGTCGGACAGGAAGGATGTCCTGATTGGTGAGCTTGACCATCGTATCAAGAACATCCTGGCTCTTGCGCAATCGCTGGCCAGACAAACCAAGACCGACAATCGCACGGCGAAAGAATACCGCGATGATCTTCTCGGTCGTCTCAACGCACTTGGCAAAGCCTTGGACGTGACAACCGCTGAGGAAAAGGCGGAGTTGCCCGCGCTGGTGCGCAAGGTGCTGGAGCCCTATATCGGGGATGGCGGACCCATGGTTCTGGAAAAAGGACCGACAGTATCGTTGTCGACCAGCCAGGCAATGGGCCTTGGCATGATGCTGCACGAACTTGCGACGAACGCGGTCAAATATGGCGCTCTGTCGGTGTCTGATGGGCGGGTCACAATTGTCTGGACCATCGATGAAGATGAGAGCGGGACTTCAACAGTCAATCTGCGCTGGCGAGAAAGCAACGGACCCAAAGTCATCCCATCAAGTGCGAATGGCTTCGGCACGCGTCTGATCAAGTTCATAGTTGAACAGGAACTTGGCGGTGGTGTGGAACAGGATTACACGGCTGACGGCTTGGTCGTGACACTGAGCTTTCCGCAGGAATAACGTGACCGATGAAGCAGTTTCGCAAGAGGGCTCAAAGATGAAGCTGCAAATCACTTATGCACAAAAGATTGAACACTCTCGCTATAACCCTTTACGAATGTCGGCTTCCGCTTTCCCGCCATAGCAACTTCGCATATGCAGCAAATTCACACTTTCCGCATGCCTTGCACGTGCTCTCCCGGCTGGCAGATCACCATGTATGGGTCCACTCCGGCCTGACAGCCGTCATTCGCGTGCTGCCATTTTCAACACGAGCACTAAGTTCTGCGTTAGCGAATAACCTCAAGACCGATCACGCAAGACGGATACTTTGACATGACAAGGACTCGTGCCATGCGCTTTATCACTGCCCTATGCGTCCTTCTGTGGGGCCTGCCCGCAGCCGCGCTTGATCTCAAGGCCCCGTTCCAGAACATAGATGGCGGCACGCTCAGCCTGTCGAAGTGGGACGGGCAACCGATCCTCGTCGTCAACACGGCGTCGCGCTGTGCCTTTACCCGTCAATACGAAGAGCTTCAGGCGCTTTATGACCGATACCGCGATCGGGGGCTTGTTGTGCTAGCCGTGCCGTCCGACGACTTCCGCCAAGAACTGAAGTCGGACGCGGAGGTCAAGGCGTTCTGCACGCTCACCTACGGGATCGACATGCCGATGACCGGCATCACATCGGTGCGGGGCACAGAAGCCCATCCCTTTTATCAGTCGGTGAAATCCGAAACGGGGTTCGCGCCCTCGTGGAACTTCAACAAGATCCTGATCGCCCCCGATGGCCGCGTTGCGGCCACCTATGGCAGCCCTGTGCGCCCGATGGCGACCCGGATCACCCGCGAGATCGAAAGGTTTCTTGACTGAAGCCGCGGACCTGCCGTGCAGCGCGCGCCCCCGGGTCACTTGCGCGACATGAGAAGGTTCGACCCACCCGTATCACGGCTTGGTGGCATGCCATAGGCACGACGATAGCTTTTCGAGAAATGCGATGGCGCCTTGAACCCGCATAACAGGCAGATTTCCATCAGGCTCAGGTTCGTTTGCGCCAGAAGATTGCGCGCCTTCTCAAGCCGCAAACTGAGATAATACTTGTTAGGCGACGTGCCGAGATACCGTTGGAAAAGCCGTTCAAGCTGTCGCGTGGACACCCCTACCAGTCCGGCGATTTCGGCCGGGCGAAGCGGCTCCTCAAGGTTATGGCGCATGATCTCGATGGCCACGGACAGCCCGGATTGCCGCACGCCGGGTTGACTGGGAAGAAAGCCCCGCTGTGACTGGCTTTCGGGGCGCGGGGCGGGATAGACCATCTGATCGGCCACCCACGCGGCAAGGTCGGCCCCGTAATCGGTATGGATACGGTCCAGCATCAAATCCATCGAGCTTGCACTTCCGGCGGCACTGAATATCCGGTCGTCCACGGCATAGATCACGTCCTGCACATCGACATCGGGAAAGGTTTCGGCCATGGCGCTGGCGTATTCCCAATGAGTGGTCACGCGCCTTCCATTCAAAAGCCCGGCCAAGGCCAGTGTATAGGTGCCTGCGCTGATCCCGCCGAAATCTATACCCCGGCGGGTTTCGCGCCGAAGCCAGTTGAGGATACGCTTGGTGCTCCCGGCGAGCGCATCGACACCGGCGCACACGATCAAGGTATCATCGCGGTGAAGGTCGATCAGCCCCGCATCCACCCCCACCTGCACCCCGTTCCACGCAGTGACCGGCGCGCCATCCTCACTCAGGAACAGCCAGTCGTAATAGGTGCGGCCATCGGCAAAACGGTTGGCCAGCGCCAGCGCCTCGTGGGCGCAGGTGAGACCAAGAGGTGAAAATCCCGGAATCAGCAGGAAGACATAGCGTTTTGGTCTGTCCTCCAGCATTCCGGGTTCCTTTCATTCAGGCGCGCATATTGGCTCCGTTGGCGTCATAGAGCGGCGCGCCCTGAACGCGCGCGTCATACATTTCGCCCAAAATCTCTACCTGTAACTCCACACCGTCCTTAGCCATTTCCGACGGGATATACCCCATTGCGACAGATTTCCCGACATGGTGGGCATATCCACCCGAGCTGACGTATCCGACAGCTTCGCCATTCCTCAGGATCGCCTCATCGTTGCTGACGTCGATGCCGTCCACGTCGATGACAAGGGTTACGAGTTTCTTTTCGGCACCCGAAGCACGCTGTTCTTCGGCGGCGGCTTTGCCAATGAAATCCTTTTTCCAGTTGATGAAAGCGTCGAGCCCGCTTTCGACCGCGTTGAAGTCAGGCCGGAAGTCGAGCGCCCAAGCCCCCCAGCCCTTTTCCAACCGCATCGACATGAGGGCACGCGCCCCATACCAGCGCAGGCCGAGATCGGCGCCCGCCTCTTCGATCGCCTCGGACAGACGGATGAGGTATTGCGGCTTGCAATAAATTTCGTAGCCCGATTCCCCAGAGAAGCTGATCCGGTTCAGGATCACCGGCACATCTCCAACAAAACACTGATCGAGGTCGCGGAATTTGAACGTCTCGGCCGAGACATCCTTGCGGGTGATCTGTTGCAGAAGATCACGCGATTTGGGCCCCGATATCGCGATTCCGTGCCAATCATCCGAGACATTGGCATAGGCCACATCGTCGGGCAGGCGGGCCTCGAACCAGCGACGGTGCGCTTCTTGCATGGCGCCCGATCCGAAGAGCATAAAATGGTCCTCGGCAAGGCAGGCCACCGTGAGATCACCGTAAAGCTTGCCCTTCTCGGTCAGCATCGGGGTGAGCGTCAGGCGACCCGGTTTTGGCACATGCCCCGCCAGAACGCGATCAAGGAAGACGCGCGCGCCAGTGCCCTTGAACTCGTGCTTGGCAAAGTTGGCGATCTCGATGGCCCCGACGTCAGAGCGCACGGCTTCGACCTCGCGTTTCACATAGTCGAAAGAGCGGTTACGCTCGAACGAGGGAACCTCGTGGGCATCCTCCGGGCCGTCGGCGAACCAGAGCGCATGCTCAAGCCCGAAGCCTTGATCCATGATCGCGCCCTTGGCCACGAGACGGTCATAAAGCGCCGTGGTTTTCTGCTTGCGACCCTTGGGCAGGGTCTCGTTCGGGAATGTCATGACGAAGCGGCGCTCGTAATTCTCGGTCGATTTGACGGTGCCCCAATCGGGGCTGGCCCAGTCACCGAAGCGCGCCACGTCCATCGCCCAGACATCTATCGAGGGTTCGCCGTCGATCATCCATTCAGCCATGGTGAGACCCACGCCGCCCCCCTGACAGAAGCCCGCCATGACACCGACCGCGCACCAGTAATTGGTCATGCCCGGCACCGGCCCGATCATCGGGTTGCCATCCGGGCCGAAGGTGAAGGGCCCGTTGATCATGTCCTTGATCCCTGCGCGCCCCAGCGCCGGAATCCGGTCGAACCCGAGTTCCAGCCGGTCGGCGATACGGTCGAGGTCGGGGGGAAGCAGTTCGTGACCGAAGTCCCACGGCGTGCCGTCGACCTTCCATGGCGTGCCGCGCGGCTCGTAGGTGCCCAAGAGCATCCCCTGCCGCTCCTGCCGGAAATAGATGTTGGCTTCGTAGTCGATGCCGCAAGGCAGGCGCTCACTGCGCTCGGCGATTTCGGGGATCGCTTCGGTGATAAGGTAGTGATGTTCCATCGGCTGCACGGGGATGTTGAGCCCTTGCATATGCCCCACCTCGCGCGCCCAGAGGCCCCCGCAATTGACGATATGCTCGGCGTTGATGACGCCCTTGGGGGTGGTCACGTCCCAGCTTCCGTCGGGGCGCTGTTTCGTCTCTGTGACACCGCAATGCGTGAAATATTGCGCGCCGTGATGCCGCGCGGCTTTGGCAAAGGCATAAGTGGCGCCCGACGGATCAAGATCGCCATCCTGATCGTCCCAGAGGGCGGCAAGGTAGTGTTTCGGGTCAATAAGCGGATGACGGCGGGCCAGTTCCTCGGGCGAGATGAATTCCTGATTGAGGCCCATATAGCGCGCCTTGGAGCGTTCACGCTTGAGGTAATCATACCATGTCTTGTTCGACGCAAGATAGAAGCCACCGGTCATATGCAGGCCAACCGACTGCCCGCTGGTTTCCTCGATCTCCTTGTAGAGGTCGATGGTGTAGCCCTGAAGGCGGCTGATGTTGGGGTCGCTTGAAATCGTGTGGATTTGCCCCGCAGCATGCCAGCTTGAGCCGCTGGTCAGCTCATCGCGTTCCAGAAGGACCACGTCCTTCCAGCCGAACTTGGCGAGGTGAAACAGGATCGAGCAGCCGACCACGCCGCCGCCGATCACAACCACGCGTGTGTGCGAGGGGAGCGTCTTGCCCCCGGCTTCACCTTCTTTCAGGACTTCAGGCATCTTGGTCTCCGTGGTTTTTCGTCAATAGATCGTTGATGTCATCTTCATCCATGGCTCGCGAAAGCCCGGTGAAATCTCCGCTGAGCAGGCCGCGCGTGGCGGTGATGGCCGCGCCATAGGCGACGCGAGCGAGCGACCCCCCGACAGACAGGCGCGCCGCACCCATTTCCGCGAAATCCGCGTGTGTCAGAGCCGAAAGCGGGCCACTTGCAAGGATGTTCACAGGCACGGATACGCTGGCGATCACCTGTCTTGCTGCGTTTGCGTCGGGCAAGCCCGGAACATAGACACAATCGGCGCCCGCAGCCTCGAACGCCTGAATGCGGCGGATGGCCTCGGCCAGATCATACTGACCCAGCATGAGGCCATCGGCGCGGGCCACCAGCACGAAATCGCGCGGCAGGGCGCGGGCCTCTGAGGCCGCTGCCCGGATGCGCTCTACTGCCAGATCGGCGGCGTAGGGCGTGAAGGCGGGTAGCGCCGTATCCTCGATCGAACACCCGGCCAGCCCGGCCTCGGCGGCAAGGCGGATGGTCCCGGCCACGTGATCGGGCGGCTCACCGAAGCCGTTTTCGAAATCGCCGGAGACGGGGATACCGACCGCACTCACAAGATCGGCAGCATGGGCAAGCGCCTCGTCACGGGTCAGCGTTCCGCCATCGACGCGGCCTTGGGTAAAGGCATGACCGGCCGAGGTGGTTGCGATAGCCTCAGCGCCCAAGGCTTCGACCATGCGGGCCGATCCCATGTCCCACGCGTTCACCAGAACGAAGGGCTTTCCCGGCCTGTGCAAATCGCGAAAAACAGAGCCTATATCGGCCATTTTCTATCCTTCCCAATCCATCACGACCTTGCCGGAATTGCCCGAGATCATCGCGGCGAATCCCTCTTCGAAGTCGTCGATTCCGATCCGATGGGTGATAAGGCCCGACACATCGAGGCCCGACTGCACAAGCGCGATCATCTTATACCAAGTCTCGAACATCTCGCGCCCGTAGATGCCTTTGACGTGCAGCATCTTGAAGATGAGCGTGTTCCAGTCGACCGCAAACTCGGTTGGTGCAATGCCAAGGAGGGCGATCTTGCCGCCGTTGTTCATGCGCGCGATCATCTGCTGCATGGCCGCCGCGGCCCCAGACATCTCAAGGCCCACATCAAAGCCCTCGGTCATGCCGATATCGTCCATTACGCCGCGCAGCTCTTCCTTGCCGACATCCACGACGTGTTGCACGCCCATCCGGCGCGCCAGGTCGAGGCGATAGGGGTTGATATCGGTGATCACGACCTTGCGCGCGCCCACTTTCTGCGCCACCAGCGCCCCCATGATCCCGATGGGGCCGGCACCTGTCACAAGCACGTCCTCGCCCACCAGATCGAAGCTGAGCGCGGTGTGCACGGCGTTGCCGAAGGGGTCGAAGATGGCCGCGATCTCGTCGGGGATATCGTCGGGAATGGGCACGACGTTGTCCTCGGGGATGCAGAGGTATTCGGCAAAGCTACCGGGGCGGTTCACGCCGACACCTTTGGTGTTGCGGCAAAGATGCCCGCGGCCCGCGCGGCAGTTTCGGCAAGTTCCACAGACGATATGGCCTTCGCCACTCACCCGCTGACCTTTGCGGTATTTGGTGGCTGCCGGTCCCATATCGACGATTTCGCCCACGAATTCGTGGCCCACTACCATGGGCACCGGGACGGTCTTGGCGCTGAACTCGTCCCATTTCCAGATATGCACATCGGTCCCGCAAATGGCCGATTTCCTGACCTTGATCAGCACGTCGTTCGGCCCCGGCTCGGGCACGGGCACGTATTCCATCCAAAGGCCCGGCTCGGGTTTGGCTTTGACGAGTGCTTTCATTTCATTCTTCATGCCGCGTCCTCCCAGAGGTCGGTTGACAGATATTTGAGCCCGCTGTCGCAGACGACGAAGGCAACGGTGCCGCCCCGTTCGGGCCCTTTGAGAAGGTCGATGGCCGCAGCAAGGTTGGCCCCCGCCGAGTAACCACCGAAGATACCTTCGCGACGCGCAAGGCGGCGGGCGTTCTCACGCGCGTCATGCCCCGAAACAATGACCGTTCCCGCCAGATCGACCTGCGCCAGATGCGCAAGTTCGGGCATTCCGTAACCGCCGCCCTGTATCGGGTGATCGGGCCTTTCGGGGGCGACACCGTAAAGGCGGACACCTTTTGGCCCAAGATAGCGGGCACAGCCGCCCAGCGTTCCGCCAGAGCCGATGAAATCGCAAAACGCGGTGATCGAACCGCCGGATTGGTCCCATATCTCGGGCGCGGTGCCGGTTTCATGGGCGCGCGGGTTCGCGGGCACCCGGAACTGATCGGCACGGAAGGCGCCACGCTCTTTGGTGAGGCGTGTCGCGGCCTTATCCACCAGCGCGAGATCGGCGCCCGAAACCTCACCCGGGCGGGCGCCCTCGGCCTGTGGGACAAGCACGACCTCGGCGCCAAGCGCCCGCATCATCCGCGCGCGTTCAGGAGAATTTCCCTCGCTCATCACTGCGACGAAGGGATGGCCAAGCACCGAGCAAACGATGGCCAGCCCGGTGCCCATGTTCCCCGAGGTCAGTTCGACCACGGTTTGCCCCTCGGACAGGTCACCGCTTGCCCGGGCGTCTTCGATGACGGCACGGGCGGCGCGGTCCTTCTTGGAATAGCCCGGCAGCAGGTTGTCGAGCTTGGCCAGAAGCCGGCCCTCAAGGCCCAATTCGTCCCTGATACGGCTCAACTCGACCAAAGGGGTGCCGCCGATCGCGTCTATGACCGAGGGCAGGATCACGAGATCACCCCCAGCTCACGGCCCACCTTCTCGAATGCCGCGATCGCGCGATCGAGCATGTCGCGGGTAAGCGCCGCGCTCATCTGTGTGCGGATGCGATCCTGATCGCGCGGCACGACGGGGAAGCTGAAGGCGGTGACGTAAACCCCCTCTTCGCCCAGCCGCGCGGCCATCTCTTGTGCCAGTTTCGGATCGCGCAGCATGACGGGGATGATCGCGTGCTCACCGGGCAGAAGCTCGAAGCCGAGTGCGCCCATTTTCTCGCGGAAATAGGCGGCATTCTCCCAAAGGCGGGTTCGCAGTTCACCGCCATCCTCAAGCAGGTCGAAAACCTTGAGGGACGCCGCGGCGATGACCGGCGCGAGCGTATTCGAAAAGAGATAGGGGCGCGACCTTTGCCTCAGCCAGTCCACCACCGGCGCGCTTGCCGCTGTATAACCACCCGATGCCCCGCCCAGCGCCTTGCCCAGCGTTCCGGTCATGATATCGACCCGGTCGGCCACACCGAATTTCTCGGCGGTGCCACGCCCGGTGGGGCCGACGAAGCCGGTGGAATGGCAATCGTCCACCATGACCATGGCGTCATACCGATCGGCCAGATCACAGATCTCGTCCAGCCTTGCATAGTAGCCATCCATGGAAAACACGCCATCGGTCGCGATCAGGCGGTGGCGCGCACCACTTGCCTCTTTGAGGCACCGCTCAAGATCGGCCATGTCCGAATTGGCATAGCGCAGCCGCTGCGCCTTGCAGAGCCGCACGCCGTCGATGATCGAGGCGTGGTTAAGCGCATCCGAAATGATCGCGTCCTCGGGGCCGAGGATGGTTTCGAAAAGTCCGGTGTTGGCGTCAAAAGCGGCGGCATAGAGGATACTGTCCTCCTTGCCCAGAAACCCCGCGATACGTGCTTCGAGCGCCTTGTGCTCTTCCTGCGTGCCGCAGATGAAGCGCACCGAGGCCATGCCAAACCCGTAACGGTCAAGCGCGTCATGGGCAGCGGCAATGATGCGGGGATCATCGGCAAGGCCCAGATAGTTATTGGCGCAGAGATTGATCACCTCATTCCCGCCGGCCAGTGTTACCTCACCGGCCTGCATCGAGGTGATGACCCGCTCACTCTTGTAAAGCCCGTCGGACCTTAACCCGTCGAGGCGGTCGTTGATGTCGTCGTTGAATCTATCGGCAGCGCGCATATCGCTCTCCTGTGTTTCTTACCGCCGGATCTCTCCCGATACGGGGGGCAGGTCCATGGGAGCCCGCCTGTATCCAGCTTCAATACCATGCCTCTGGTATCTCAGATTTTCGACGGGCAACATAGGCGCGCAGCTCTTCTTCCTTGGCCTCATCAAGCTTCGGCGGCTGATAGGCATCAAGCAGCGCATTCCAGCGGGCATGAGCCCTGACGCGCATATCCATCGAGCCCCCGTCCTCCCAGCTTTCGACATTCTCGCTGTCGCTGAGGGCCGGTTCATAGAAGGCTGTCTGGTAGTTGCGCATGGTGTGCGCGCATCCAAGGAAATGACCCGCCGGGTCGACCTCCTCATAGGCATCCCTCGCCAATGCCTCGTCACTGGCATCAAGCCCGCCCAGAAACTTCTGATACGCGCCGAGCCGGTCGGCATCCATCACCAGCTTTTCGAAGCCGGTGCAGAGCCCGCCTTCGAGCCAGCCGGCGGCGTGCAACACGAAATGAGCACCGGCAAGCGCGGTCGAGTGCATCGAATCGGCGGATTCGTACGCGGCCTGCGCGTCTTCGATCTTGGAGGCGGTCAGCGACCCGCCACAGCGCAGGGGAAGCCCCACGCGGCGCGCCATCTGACCGATGGCATAGTTCGAGATCACCGGCTCGGGCATGCCGAAGGTGGGGGCCCCACTCTTGAGGCTCATCGACGACAGGAAGTTGCCTAGCACAAAGGGCGCACCCGGCCTGACAAGCTGAGCGAAGGCGCAGCACATCATCGCTTCGGCCATGGCTTGGGTCACGCTGGCCGCCGTGCTGACCGGCCCCATGGCACCCGAAAGGATGAACGGCACCACGATGATCCCCTGTCCGCGGCCGCAATAAACGCGGATCGCCTCGGTCACGACCTTGTCCACCAAGAGCGGCGAGTTGGTGTTGACGTTACCCATGATGACGCATTGCCGCTCCATGACATCGCGGCCGTGTAAAATCTCGGCCATGTCGACGCTGTCCTGTGCGCGGCTCATTTCGGTGATCGCACCCAGATGCGGTTTGTCCGAGGCGGTCATGTGGGACAGGATCATGTCGAGGTGTCGATGGCTGACCGGCACGTCGCAAGGCTCACAGATCACGAGGCCCGTGTGATGCAGATTGGGATGCATGTAGGCGAGCTTTACCAGCTTCTCGAAACTTGCCATGTCGCCATAGCGCCGCCCGCCAGCAAGGTCGCGCACGAAGGGCGCGCCATAGATCGGCGCGAACACCTGATGTGTGCCGCCGATGGTGACCGACCGCGCGGGATTGCGGGCCACTTGGGTGAATTCGCTGGGCGCCTTGGCACACAGCTCGCGAATCCACTGGGCATCGGCGCGCACGCGCGTGCCCTTAATATCGGCACCGGCCTCTTTCCAGATGCGATGTGCCTCGGGGTCGTCGCGAAATTCGACTCCGTTCACCTCGATCAGCCAATTCACCTGCGCTTCGAGCCTGACGAGGGTCTCTTCGTCGATCACGTCGAAGAAGGGCAGGCCCCGCCGCACATGCGGCGACGGCAACGCCGACAATGCCGCCCCGGTGTCGCGCCGCGATCTCACACGTCTTGCCATGCGGTCCCCCTCTGATCAAATCAATCTATACAAGCTTTTGCGCCCTGTGATCCTTGCAAAATTCAACGCTTTGGATAA
>Ga0102932_1001162_pt1 | contig 13640 bp, 12 predicted proteins | sample SalPonR1_C_D2_MG_FD_78212 | JGI IMG/M metagenome (GOLD analysis project Ga0102932, IMG submission 78212) | Salt pond soil microbial communities from South San Francisco under conditions of wetland restoration - Salt Pond MetaG R1_C_D2_MG | ecosystem: Environmental > Aquatic > Marine > Intertidal...
AATATTTTTATTTAACTACTATATTTCAGTTGCAAAAGACTATAATTTCAAAAAAAGATTTGGTGAAATGGCAGCTATATCATTAGGAGTAGCAGGCATATCTTTTTTAATAGGAGTATTGATTAAGCAGTTTATAGGTGTAGATATTTAGATAGTTTTTTTATGATTTAATTGAAATTAATCAAAGCATATGATTTAATAATTATAAAAGAAGTATATATCAAGGAGGATAAAATGATAAAGAACTTTGAAGAAGTATTTCAAACTATAAAATCTAAAGGACCTAAAAAAATTGCTGTAGCTTGTGCCCAGGATGTAGACGTTTTAAAAGCAGTAGATAATGCTAAAAAACAGGGGATAGCAGAGGCTGTACTTATTGGAAACCAAGAGATGATAGAAGCTAATGCTTCGGAAAATGGAATACATCTGTCTGAATACGAAATAATAGATATTGATGATATGAAAGCAGCTTCTATGAAAGCAGTGGAATTAGTATCATCAGGAAAAGCAGACATGGTGATGAAAGGATTAGTAGATACTTCAATATTCTTAAAAGCTGTTTTAGACAAAGAAAAGGGATTAAGAACTGGAAATGTTTTGTCCCATGTTGCTTTATTTGAGCTACCAAAATATCATAAATTCTTAGTAATAACTGATGCTGCTATGAATATTGTTCCCGACTTAGAAGCTAAAAAAATGATAATAGAAAATTCACTTATGGTAACAAAGGCTCTTGGAATAGCAAGACCTAAAGTAGCCGTGCTTTGTGCGAAGGAGAAAGTAAATCCTAAGATGTCAGCAACTGTTGAAGCTGATAAACTTCAAAGAATGAACGAAGCTGGAGAAATAAAAAATTGTGATGTAGCTGGACCTTTAGCATTAGATAATGCTATATCGAAAGATGCTGCAAAATTAAAAGGCATTACAAATCCGGTAGCAGGAGATGCAGATGTATTACTTGCGCCAAATATAGAATCCGGTAATATACTATACAAGGCTCTAGGATTCTTAGCAGAATCAAAAGGAGCAGGAGTAATTGTTGGTACTACTGCACCAGTCATCCTAACGTCAAGAGCTGATGACGAAGATTCAAAGCTTAATTCAATAGCACTTGGAGCTTTAATGGCAGCTATTTAAAATTTGAAATAGTTTTGTACTTATTAAAAATATAATTTAAATAATAATAAATAAAAATAGATTTCTGAAAAGAAATCTATTTTTATGATATAAGTTTATTTTTTTACTTAACTCATAGTAGCAACCATAACAGCCTTTATTGTATGCAATCTATTTTCAGCTTCATCGAAAACCTTTGAATATTTACTTCTAAATACTTCGTCAGTTACTTCCATTGCATCTAGTCCGAATTTTTCCTTGATTTCTTTACCTACAATGGTCTTGTCATCATGAAATGCTGGCAAGCAGTGAAGGAATATTATATCAGGATTACCTGAATTCTGAATCATTTCCATATTAACCTGATATGGCTTAAGCTGGCTGATTCTTTCTTCGTATTTATCTTCTTCACCCATAGAGACCCATACATCTGTATAGATTGCATCAGCATTTTTAACTCCTGCTACTATATCCTCTGTTAGTTCAATTTTAGAGCCTGTTTCTTCAGCAACCTTCTTCATTTCTTCCACTAATTTTTCATCTGGGTAAAGTTCTTTCGGTGCTATGGCTGTAAAGTCTATACCAAGCTTAGCTGAACCTATCATTAATGAGTTGCCCATGTTGTTTCTTGCATCACCTACATAGACAAGTTTAGTTTTATTTAAAGGTTTGTTTAAATTTTCTTTTATAGTAAGAAAATCTGCTAAGATTTGACTAGGATGATAAAGGTCAGTAAGTCCGTTCCATACAGGAACTCCTGCATGAGCTGCAAGATTTTCAACAGTTTCCTGTTTAAATCCTCTAAACTCAATGCCATCATAAAATCGACCCAAGACCTTTGCAGTATCTTCTACGGATTCTTTTGAGGTCATTTGAGAATTATTTAAGCATGTAACTCTAGCTCCTTCATCGTATGCTCCAACTTCAAAGGCACATCGTGTTCTTGTTGAAGTTTTTTCAAAGAGCAAAACTATATTTTTACCTTCAAGAAGCTTGCCTTTTATTCCTGCTCTTTTTTTCTGCTTTAAATCAATTGATAAATTCAATAAGTATTTGATTTCTTCTGTAGTGAAATCTTTTAAAGTTATGAAATTTTTTCCTTTTAAGTTTATCGGCATGTTGTTTCCTCCTAAAAAAACATATTAAATATTTTTACTATATAGGGTGTGAAAATATATTTGTAATGCCTCTTTATTTGCTAGTTTTAGCATTAATAAGATTTTTAATTATTTCCTTACCCTTTTCAAGCTGCCATTTTTCAACGTACTCATTTTCTGAATGGGCTTGATTTATACTTCCTGCTCCAAATACTACTGAATTTATTCCAGCTTCCTGAAAAAGACTAGCTTCCGTCCAAAAGTCAACTTCACAGAATTCACCCTCAAATAATGGGTTATTGTTAATTAAAGGAGGACCATTAAATCTATTTTCTATTTTTATTTGACTACAATTATGTTTTATTATCTCAACCAAATGCTCTAGATTATCAAATGTTCTTATTGATGCTCTATATGTGCATCTTTGGGAAACTACGTTTCCTGCAGTACCACCTTTTATAATTCCTACGGAAAAGCCTAATTCATCCAACTTTATAATATTCTGGGCAGCTTTAATGATGGCACCCTTTGATTTTGTGGATGAATGAGCTGATTCTGAAAAATTTTCTAGTGTAAAAGAATAATAGCCTTTATGTTTTGAAACAAATTTGAGCTCTGTAGGTTCGCATACCACTGCTTTTTTGAGATTATTACTATAATCAGATTCTAGGAAGTATTTTACTCCAGTTTTGATTCCTGACTCTTCATCTACTGAAAAAAGGACCATTAGATTTTCGGGCTTAGATTCTTCCAGAGCCTTTAGTACCATATAGATATTGCCTTTTGTATCGCAGGAACCTAATCCATAGATTTTACCTTCTTTTTCTTTCATGCTTAAAGGGTCAAAGGACCATGCATCTGAAGGTTTTACTGTATCCATGTGACAGTTTATTAGTAGCTCAGGTTCTCCAAAAATCCCTATAATATTGGCTTTTTTTTCGCTTATTTTTTGAATATTAACTTCACAATTGGTTTTTGATTCCAAATATAGTACCAGGTACTTTATAATTTCTGTGTATTCACCTTCGTAAGTGATAATCCTAATTAAATCAGACAATAAATTCATTTGACACTCTGCTTTCTATTATTAAACATTTTGTTAATTTGTGATTTCAGAAATAAGCAAGTAGGATTTGTTAGTATCTTGATGCTTACTTTTAATTATAAATTTCTTACCATTCTTGATTTCATCGTTAATAATTCTGTATATTTTGGAGTTGTTTTGTTGAACCCAAAAGCTATCTCCTACATCTTCCAGGTTATTTTTTGCAATCTTATAGTCCTTAAGTTCATACTTTTTCAATGGATTGTCCATAATTGTTTTAAATGGATTATCTTTAGGTATTTTTGTTTTTATTAGCATACTGTTCTTACAAGTATGTACAAACCCATATGCCAGGATGTTCAAGGGATGAATATTTTTAAGGTATATGTTGGAGCTTGTATTATCAGTTTGTATAATAAAAGTTAGATAATCTTTGTCTTGTGTTAGGTGTAGAGCTAAGGCAAATGTAAGTGATCCTAATCCTTTTCCTTCGTGTTTAGGATCAACAAGTAGTGTCCATTCATGGGCAATTTTAGGATCAGATACATTGCCAATAACACTAAGCTTTGCTGCAGGTATTCCATCAATGAGAAAGCCTGCCGTTAATCCTGCTCCAATTGTTCCGAAATTCGCAAAGGTCCAGTCAGGTGCAGCCATTCCAGCTCCATAAGCTTTTTCATTTAACTTTATCATCTCATAAGTAAAATCGTAACCTTCTGTGGTTGCTGGGTCGATAAATACGGTATTTAAAGGGAAATCTTCCATAAGTTTTTCGTATTTGTTCCAGTGCATTTTGTTAACTACGATAAATACCTCTAAATTTAAGTTTTCATAAGTCTTTAATACTTCATTCATTTTAATTCCTCCTATTTTATATTTGAAAGTCTCTGCTGCATAGAATACAGCTTTATAAATCCATTTGCTTCTGTTCCGGTCCATTCTGATTGTTGAGCATACATGGCGATATTCTCTTTTACTAATGAGTTAGGGGAGCTTAGTTCCACTATTTTAATACTGTTTGGCTGAACATTTATTTTGACAGTTCCACTTACTTTTTTCTGAACCGAATCTGCATAAGCTTCAATGTTTTTTACTAAGGGTTCATAGAATAATCCACCATATACAAGTTCGGACCATTGTATTGAAGCTTGTTTGTTAAACATTATTTGTTTTTTTGTTAAAATAATTTGTTCAAGTTTTTGATGGGCCTTGATTAGAGCTAATAATGCAGGAGACTCAAACATTATCCTTCCCTTAATTCCTATAATACAATCTCCAACATATATTCTGCTGCCATATCCATATGAACCTAAAATTTCATTAAGCTTTAATGTAAGTTCAACTCCCTTCATATTTTTACCATTTAGCTTAGTTGGTAGTCCTTTTTTAAATTCTAGGGTAAGATATTCTTGAGTCTTAGATTTGTTTCGTTTTGTCAGTGTGTATGCAGAGTCATCGGGCTCTTTGTTTTGGTCTATTTCAGTTCCGGAAACAGTTATGCCAAATATGTTTTCATTAATAGAGTATTTCTTAAGTTCCTTGTCTACTTTAAAGCCTCTTTCCTCCAGATATTCAATTTCTTTTTCCCTAGTAATGTTCAATTCTTTTATCGGTGCTATGATATCCACATCTGAATTCAAGGTTATCAGTGATGCTTCAAATCTAACTTGGTCGTTTCCAATGGCCGTTGAGCCGTGAGCAACTCTATTAGTACCTTCTTGTTTTCCTATTTTCAAGATTTCCTCTGCGATGATGTATCTATCTGCACACATTAAAGGATATTCATCTTCATAAAGACCATTAAGTTTTATCAGATACTGCATTATGTTTTCATAGATTAGTTCTACTGCATCAACAGTGTAGTGCTTTATGCTTCCCAAATTCTTTGACTTTTTTTCGATTTCTTTTAGCTTGTCTTCACTAAAACCTCCGGTATTAACCACCGCTGTTATTACATCATAACCTTGTTCTTTTAGATAAAGCACACAGAAAGATGTGTCCAATCCTCCTGAAAAAGCCAATACTACTTTTTTCATATTTATGCAACTCCTTTCTATTTATTCAAGAATTTTTTAGCTGAAACAATGGATTTTATAACGGCTTCTTTAGCAGGGCCGCCGGTAAGTTTCCTTTTTCTTACACATGTCTCAACAGAAATTTCCTCGTATATATCTTCTTCTATAAGATCGCTAAACTTTTTAAAGTTATCAAGTGTTATTTCTGATAACTTTTTTTTCTGTTTTATAGCAAATTGAACAATTTGACCTGATATTTCATGGGTTTCTCTAAAGGGAATTCCTTTACGTACTAAATAGTCTGCTAAGTCTGTGGCATTTGTGTATCCATCCTCAGAAGCTTTGTACATTCTATCTTTGTTAAATTTTATTGTTTTAATCATTCCTGTAAAATTATCTAGACATGCTTTTGCAGTATCAATTGCATCGAAAACAGCTTCCTTGTCCTCTTGCATATCCTTGTTGTAGGCTAAGGGCAGTGATTTCATCATAGTTAATAATGTAATATTTGAACCATACACCCTGCCGGTTTTTCCTCTTATTAGTTCTGCTACATCTGGATTTTTCTTTTGGGGCATTATGCTGCTGCCGGTACTAAAACCATCATCTATTTCTATATATGCAAATTCTTCAGTTGACCAAAGAATTATTTCTTCACAAAATCTGCTAAGATGCATCATTATTATCGATAAAGTTGATGTAAGCTCTATGGTGAAATCCCTATCGCTGACTCCGTCTAGGCTGTTGTAGGTGATGTCTTCGAATCCTAAGAGCTGGCAAGTATATTCTCTATCTAAATTGAATGTTGTTCCTGCTAATGCACCTGATCCTAAAGGCATGATCATTATTCTTTTCTTTGCATCAATAAGTCTTTCTATATCACGTTTAAACATTTCAAAGTATGCCATTATATAATGTCCCAGGGTCATAGGCTGAGCCTTTTGCATATGAGTATAGCCTGATACTATTGTATCTAAATTTTCTTCAGCTATGTATATTAAACTTTCTTCTAATTTTCTTATAAGTGCTACAAGAAGGTCTACCTCTTTTCCTAAATACATCCTGAAGTCTGTTGCAACTTGATCGTTTCTGCTTCTTCCAGTGTGAATTTTTTTTCCTAGATCTCCAATTCTTTCAGTTAATGTTGCTTCTATGAATGTATGGATATCTTCATGGTCCATACTAATTTCTAATTTTCCACTTTCAATATCATTAAGGATTTCATTTAAAGTTTTTTCCACTTTAGAAGTTTCATCATCATTAAGCACTCCACATTTGTTTAAGGTTTTTGAATGGGCAATGCTTCCCAATATATCCTCTCTATACAATCGTTTATCAATGTGAATTGAAGACTGGAAATCAAATGCTGCTTTTTCAGTTTGATTTTTAAAACGGCCTCCCCATAATCTCATTTATATCACTCCTTATGTAAATATTATTATCTTCTCTTACAATAAGAGAAGGAATTTCCCTAGTATCTTGGAGATTACTACAAAATAATTGCAAATAAATACGTCTTTCCTTATTCATTATGTATAAATAACTAGAAAACACTATAAATATTCATTTGTGAAATTATAACAAATTCATTAAATTCTTGCAAGAGTTTTTTTAAATATTTATATATTTTATTTTTTTGGGTAATCTATTAATATGAACATAAAAAAACTGGAGGAGTGATTATAATGAAAGGTTCATTAACCTTATTCAAGATAAAAGACATAGAAATCCAACTTCATATAAGCTGGACAATTATATTTGTATTAATTAGTTTTTCAATGGCAACAGGATATTTGCCTATGAATTATCCTGAAGCTCAACCTTATATATACTGGTTATTTGGAGGAGGAATAGCTCTGCTTATTCTAATATCAATACTACTTCATGAGCTTTCCCATTCTTTAGTATCTAAAAAGTTGGGAGTAGATGTTAAGACAATAACATTATTTATTTTTGGTGGAATTGCTCAAATGGACAATGAACCGGATAGTCCAACAAAGGAATTCAAAATTGCTATTGCTGGTCCGCTAATGAGTATATTTCTTTTTATATTTTTTCTAGCATTGTCATATTTGGTTGGACTTTTTAGTTCTTCCAAAATATTGATTGGAGCAATAGCGTATATCAGTACTATTAATCTGATTCTAGCATTATTTAATCTAGTACCTGCATTTCCAATGGATGGTGGTAGAGTTTTAAGGTCTATTATTTGGAAAGTGAAAGGGGATTTAACTTTTGCTACCAAGATAGCATCGTCTATGGGAGATATGTTTGCTTACTTTTTGATTTTTCTAGGCTTATATTGGGCATTTACAGGAAATATAGTAAATGGTATATGGTTTGTATTTATAGGTTGGTTTATTAAAAATCTTTCTGAGTCCAGTTATCAAAATATGCTTATGAGTGATATGTTTAATAAAATACATATAAGAGAATTTATGACAAAGGATGTAGTTAGTATAGAAAGGAGTACTTCAGTTCAAAGAGTAATAGAGGAGTATTTTTATAAATATAAATATTCAAGCTTTCCAGTTGTGCAGGGGAAGGAAGTAATAGGCATTATAAATATTGAAAAATTAAAGGATGTTGAAAGAGATAGAAGATCTCAAACACCAGTTGGGGAGATAGCTTATCCTATCCAAGATAAATATAGAGTAGATCCTAAATGTTCAGTAAAATCAGCAATGGATAAAATATTTTCAAATGATCTAGGAAGAGTATTAGTAATTGAAGATGGGAATTTACTAGGAATAATTTCTAGAACTGATATATTAAATTATATAAGAGTATATGGTAAACTCCATGAGTAAATAAGATATAATACTACCTTATTATATCTTTATTTACCATTTATATTAAATATAAAAATCGAGGGAATTAAATTTACAATAAGTTTCATCTCTTGAAAAAAAAGCAAAATAAGTTATAATTATTAGTAATATACTGTAGAAGCTTAAATTGCTTTTTTTTATTTGTAATATAAAAATATATTTTTAATATATACTCAAAAGGAGAATTGTATGAGTTTATTAGTATTAAATAAGGATAGTCAATTGATGGAAGTTACTCAAAAGATATTCAATAAACAATTTGAAAGAGATTTAAAAATAAAAGATGAATTAAATGAAAGAAGAAAAAGATTGATGATGCAAGATATTTACTACAATATCGATGCATTAGACTCTGCTGTAAAAAATAATTCAATAAGTATAATGGATGACTATACTAGATGGATTATGGGCCTTCTTGTTTATAGAATGAAGGATCTAGGAATTAGAAGAGTTAAAGAATATATGAAAACGCACTATGAGATATTAAAAGAGACATTGGGTGAAGTAGTAGATGATGATAATTACCTTATTACAGCTTCAAAATTTCTAGAAAACTCAATAAAAATAGTAGAAAAATTTGAACTAAAAGAAATTGATTTCACAGAACAAAGTAAGCATAGGCATATAGCTAGGGATTTCATAGATAGTTTATTAGAAAGAGATAAAAGAAAAAGCAGTAAAATTATACTAGAAGAGGTAAAATCAGGGGTATCAATTGAAGACATTTATTTAGAAATTTTTGTTCCTGTAATGAAGGAGATTGGAAACTTGTGGTATAAAGGAGAAATTACAGTTGATAAGGAGCATTATGCTACTGCAATTACTCAGGGAGTTATGGCACAACTTTATTCTAGAATATTTTCTTCTCCAAGAAATAATAAGACCATGGTTGCTTTATGTGTAGGTAATGAACTTCATGAAATGGGTATAAGAATGTTATGTGACTTATTTGAATTAAAAGGCTGGGATACAATATATTTAGGTGCGGCAGTTCCTAAAGAAAGCATCTTAGATACTTTATCAGAATATGATCCGCAGCTCTTGATGCTTTCCGTTACAATGCCAAATTATCTTGAAGAATGTAAGAATTTAGTGGAAGATGTTAGAAATTTTGATAAAAATAGAAATATTAAAATTGCAGTTGGAGGTAGAGCTTTTGATTCAGCACTGTTTCTTAGAGAAAAATGGGATTTAGATACTAGGGCTTCAACCTTTAAAGATTTGTTAGAATGGACAGAAAAAAATATTTAGGAGAAAAAATGAAAATATTGGTTCTTATAAATGAAAAAAATTTAATAGAAAGAATAGTATGGAAAGATAATTATATTAAATTAAAAAAAGGTATGAATATATTGAATATATTTCCAGATGAAGCTAAAATGAATATTGCTAAAAATTTGCAGAGCTGTTTGGTTTCTGACGATGCGTCTACCATTACATCACAAATAAATAAAAACAATGAAGAAAATATTCCTGTAACAATTTTCGCTATGGCTATCTCTGGAGAAATATTTTTGCTAATAGTAGATGATGAAGCTTTAGATATGAATTCTCAAGAAGACTTTTTAAGAATTCATAATGATTATGCAAATCTTGTTAGAAAAGAATTTAAAAAGACGGTAAAAGATAGAGAAACTGAAAACAGTGAATTCATTGAAGAAATACATAAATTAAATAATGAGCTTATAAACACAAAAAGACAGCTACAAAAAGCAAATATGAAATTAAATATGAAAAATAAAGTACTTGAAGGAAGATTAGTAAAAGATGCACTTACTGGGCTAATAAGCAGATATCAATACTGGACAGAAATAGAAAAATTAATAGAAAAAGATAAGAGCAAGCAGGGAATATTTGTGTTTATGGATCTAGATGGATTTAAAAATATAAATGATACCTACGGCCATTCTACTGGTGATATATTTCTAAGTGAATTTGCAAATAGACTGAAAAAAATCGATATTGAAAACTCTATAAAGATAAGAATAGCAGGAGATGAGTTTGGATTATTTACTCACGGTTATAATCAAATTAGCAAAGAGATTACCGACGGCATATGGAATAAAATTAAAGATAACATAACTTCAGAGCCTATTGTAATAAACGGAGTTGAAATCCCAGTATCTATAAGCTGTGGTATGTCAGCTTATGGAAAAGATACTAAAGATATAAATGAATTAATTGAGTACGGCGATTTTGCTATGTACAAAGCAAAAAATAGGGGTAAAGGAACCTATAGAGTATTTGATAAGGAAGAATACAAAAAGAATAATTCTATTGAAAATAGGAAAGAAGAGCTTATAAGAATCATAGAAGAAAAAGATTTTACTCATATTTTCCAGCCTATATATTCTGTAGTTAATAGAGATATCATTGGATATAGTGCCCAGTTGAGAGTTGATAGCAATAATTTTAAAGATACTGAAGAACTAATATCTTTTGCTTATGAAATTGGAATGTACCGAGAACTTGATAGAGCTAGTATAAATAATTTGAATATAGATTATAAGAACTGCAGTGAGATTGAGGGAAAATATCTATTTATTACTCACGGACCTTATCCTATTAGTGATAATTTCATTTCGGATATTTCCCTTAACTGTAGTGATAAAATAAAAGTTATATTTGAAATGTGGATGCCTATAAATTTGGAAGTAAAACAAATGATGATAATAAAAAGTGAAGCAGAAAAGAAAGGTATAGGTATTTCTTTAGCAAACTTTGGAAGAAATAATTCTAACGATTTATTAATGCTCTCCTGCGAACCTGATTTTATAAGGTTGAACAGAGAATTACTAGATAAAGCTATAAATAATAATGATTTGAAAAAAGCAGTTAAGAATATTTCTAAATTTGTAAACACCCAGGAAACACAGATAATCGGTGACTTTATAGAGAAAGAAAAAGAGTTAAAATTATTAGAAAATTTAGGCATAAACTTAGCTCAAGGATTTTACTTTAAAAAATAGAATCTGATTAAATCAGATTCTATTTTTTTGTTTGTAAATATTGAATAAACTGCTTTGCGATACGAGGAGATCTACCACTTCGTCTTACTGCAAATTTTTCAGCTTCCTTTTCTAATTTTTCTTTTGACATAGAAATATTGTGCTGGAAAGCTAATTCCCTTACAATATTTAAGAAATCCTCTTTGTCGGGGCGGTAAAAGCTAACCATAAGTCCAAATCTATCAGATAATGATGAGATTTCTTCTATGGTTTCACTAACATGAAGATCATCACCGTCTCTATCGGAAAAAGTTTCTTTTACCATATGTCTTCTGTTACTTGTGGCATAAATAGAAATATTTGACGGCTTGGAATATATAGATCCTTCGAGAATAGCTTTAAGTTCACCGAATTCATCATCGTTTTTTGTAAAAGATAAGTCGTCAATAAATAAAATGAATTTTAATGGATTTTTTCCTAAAACATCCATTATCATAGGAACATTTTTAATTTGTTTTTTTGAAATTTCTACTAGTCGCAGACCTGATGTTTTAAATTCATTTACTATAGCCTTTACAGTAGAAGATTTTCCTGTGCCGGCATCCCCATAGAGGAGAACATTAGCTGCAGGTTTTTTATTAATTAAAGCAGTTGTATTATCAAGAACAAGATTTCTTTCACGCTTATATCCCTTTAGGTCTTTTAGAGTTATATTGTCGGGATTTTTAACTGGAATAATATTTCCATCAGCTACTTTAAAGGTATGATACTTAGAATATATTCCGTATCCGTAGGATGATATATTATTCATTCTTTCCATATATTTATTGTAAAAGTCGTATTCTTTATTTTTCCACTCAGGCAAATATCCTTCGTAATCTATGGTTTTCTTTATGATTTTTGAACTAATCTTACTTAATTTTCCTAAAATTTCAAGTTCTTCTTTCATAGAAATTTTTAAAATATCATCAACAGCATTACCAGAGGCATATTTTTTTACGTAAATATTTTCATCTTCCAATACTAAATCAAGAAAATATTTGCTTAAATTTGTTGTTTTTTTAAATAAAGATGAAGTGAATTCCGAATAAATTTCTATTTTTTCTAAGGTAGTTTTATCCTTAAATGATAATAAACCCATAAACTTTTTAACTATTTTATCATCTAGTATACTTCTGAAAATCACTAGAGAATGTATTTCTAAATTTAAATTTTGAATGTTTTTCATTATAATGTCCTTTCTTACTTTTTAAATATATCTTTTACAAAATCACCAGTTTTAGTTGCTCCAGACTTAAATTTATCAAAAGTTTTATCAATAGTGGCTTTCTTTGATGCTGATACAAAGGCTTTAACTATAGATAAAGAGTTTTTTTGAACTACCTGACCTAAAACACCGGCAGCTTCAATTGAAGCTGATCTTCTAATCAAACGCTTATCTATTTTTGTAATACTTGCAGAGTATTTCTTAGCTATAATTCCAACTCTAAGGGTTAAAAAAGCATTTGCAGATCCTTGTATTATTGAATTTATAATTAAATTAGTTACAGCTGTAGCTCCAGGAACTAAATTACTTAAACTGCCTCCTATAAGAGAATTTATAACAGGTTCAAGCTGTTCATCCATAATAGCTAAATCTTCTATTTCTCTAGCCATAAGTACAGTAGCTGCAACATTTATATAAAGATAAAATATTTCTTTTATATTAGGTCTTTGATTATATATATGACTTATTTTCCAGACTAGTTTAGATAAGTTTATAAGAACAAACAAACTGTCTAAAACACCATTTTGTGAAATTGATGTAGTAATAAAAACAGTTGAAGATGTTTCACGCATCAGTTCAAAGCTTTCTTTATTTAGTATATCCAATGCTCCTTCTACCTGCTTAACTAAAGGTTTATCTTCTTCAAACTCATATTCCGCTTCTTTAATGTATTTGTTTTGATATAGTCTAGACTTTAATTTTGTTAGATAATTATTATATGCTATTTCATTGGTTTCATCAGGTGTTTCTAGAGGCTTACGGAGTTTAATATATCCGAATACTGGTATTAAAAAAATTACGGCAAAAATCAAAGCAAGAATTAGTGTAATAATTTGGCCTAATGTAGGATTAATTGCTGATGTAGTAATAAAAATCTGATGAAGCTGGTTGAATATAATTATAAAAAGTAAAAGTAGAATACCTCCACCTATTAAAGCAAAAGTTTGTTTTATTCCCTTAGTCATATTATCATCTCCATTCCTTATATTAATTATATAATTTTATAGGATTAAAGTAAATAGAAAGGATTTTATTAGTTAACATGAACTTAACATTCTATTAACTTAGAGTAAACATATAAGTCGAGTTACTATGCTATACTTTGAATTAACAAAATACTTATCATAATCTATTTAATGATTGAGTATAAAAATAATTTAATTTATTTCATAGGAGGATTTAAATGTTAAGGAAAAGATTAGTTCCAATTTTATTAGTACTTGTATTACTTATGACAGCAGCGGTTGGGTGTTCTCAACCAGCAGAAGAACCAGCAGAGAGTGAAGAACCAGCAGAAGAATTATCAGGACAGGTTATTGTA
>Ga0102932_1001166_pt1 | contig 13616 bp, 9 predicted proteins | sample SalPonR1_C_D2_MG_FD_78212 | JGI IMG/M metagenome (GOLD analysis project Ga0102932, IMG submission 78212) | Salt pond soil microbial communities from South San Francisco under conditions of wetland restoration - Salt Pond MetaG R1_C_D2_MG | ecosystem: Environmental > Aquatic > Marine > Intertidal...
CGGACCGGGCATGTGAAACTGATCGATATCGGGTCGGCGATCGATTTCGTCAATCCGCCGCGCGAGCGCGACTGCACGCCGACTTATGCGGCGCCGGAACTGATCGAACGTCATGAGTCGACGCCCCGCAGTGACTTGGCGAGTGTCGGGTATGTGCTGATCGAATTGCTCAGCGGGCACAATCCGTTCGCAGGCGACCACGACCTGCGCACGTTGTTGCGGCTGAAGCGCGAGCTACCACAGCGGCTCGAGAAGATGCTGCCCGACGAAGTCACGCGAAACGATCTGTTGATGAACTTTGTGCAGGGCTTGATCGCTCCCGATCCGAATCGCCGCTTCGTCAATGCCGAAGCGGCCGAGCACCAGGGAGCGGCCGCCTTTCAGCGTCAACTGATCCATGGAAACATGGCGACCGAATACGACAACGACATTCGGTTGTGGATCGAAGACGTTCGCAAGCTCGATCTGGAGTGAAACGCCCGAGTTTCGGCGTGAGCCAAGATGCGGCTGTATTACACGGACCATTTCGAGTTGCCTCTTCCGGCCAAGCATCGGTTTCCGATGTCCAAGTACCGGCTGCTCAGGCGACGCGTAGCACTGGATGAAATGCATTCCGGCGATCCGCTGTTGGTTCCGCCGGCGGCGACCGACCAGCAGTTGCAGTTGGCGCATGACGCGGCTTATATCCAGCGGGTTGAGGATGGCACGTTGTCGGTTGCCGAAGTCCGCCGGATTGGATTTCCTTGGTCGCCTAAAATGGTTGAACGTTCCCGGCGGAGCACCGGCGCCACCATCGCCGCAGCGCGCGCGGCGTTGCAAGACGGTGTCGCAGCGAATCTTGCCGGCGGCACGCACCATGCTTTTTCAGACGCCGGTGAAGGCTACTGCGTGTTTAACGATGCGGCGGTCGCCCTGCGAGTGTTGGCCGAAGAAGGCCTGATCAGCCGCGCGTGCGTGATCGACTGCGACGTGCATCAGGGCAACGGGACCGCTTCGATACTTGCCGACGACGAGCGTTTCTTTACCTTCTCGATCCACGGGGCGAAAAACTTTCCACTGCGGAAATTCCCCAGTGACCTCGATGTCGATCTGGCCGACGGCATCGACGACGCGGTCTATCTGGCGGCCCTCGCGGGAGGCTTGGACGCGCTGTTCGCGTCGCCGCGTAAATTCGATCTGGCCATCTACCTCGCCGGCGCCGATCCTTACGAGCACGATCGTCTCGGCCGCCTGAAGGTGACCGCGGCAGGCTTGGCGGCACGAGACCACATGGTGCTCGAGCGCTTGCGACGATGGGGCATTCCGGTCGCTATCGCCATGGCGGGGGGCTATGCGAACGATGTCGCGCAGATCGTCGAACTGCACGCCCAAACCCTCCGCATCGCCACGCAATTGTAGGCGATCGTCAGAGGCTGGGAACGCTACGGAGCGGTCTGTCCGATTCGCGTGCTCGCCGTGTTGGAGACCACCGGATCGGGCGCTTCGCGTGCCGCACGCACAATCGCTTTCAGCAGCAAGTAGTTGCGGCCTTCAAATTCGGTTAGCGTGCCGTGGACGGTCCAGTGATTGTCCTCCGCATCTTGTCGAATCGCCGCGGCAGCACGTTGTAACGCGAGATTCTCCAGCAACCGATAGCTGATGCTACCGTGATCGCTAGTGAATTCCCAGCGTCGTCCAACCTCGATAAATTGTCCTCTCAACTTACGCACCTGCGTCCCTTCACGATCGATCGTTGAATCGTCGTCGACCACTTGATCGGGAATCGCAGGGCTATCGACATCCGAGCCGTTATCCTTGGACGAGCTGCCCGCGGGCGGCCTCGCCGGATACGGACTTTGTGCCTGACTAACGTCGGCGTGTAGCGTGATGCTGCAGAACATCAGCAACAGCGACCAACGTAGCGGTACAGGGAAAAACATCGGAGATCGCAACCACAATATCATGATAGGCAAGAGCATCATTCGGACAGCGTCCTTGGGTTCCGCGAAATATTTGCACGGGCCCACGTCAATTCCGGCGAGGAATTGCAATGGCGTGCAAGGAAACCACGGCGCCGACGGCGATCATCGCGAGGCCAATCCAACGAGGCGGAGCGATGCGTTTGGTCGGAGCTGGATAAATTTGCATTACTAGCGAAGACATCATGTCACTGCTGGCGACCGGTTTTGTGTTTGTCACGCGAGCAAGCGCCCGCGTTGTCTGTTCGTTCAACACGAACGACTCGACCATGCGGAATTGGATTCCCACAAGGATTAACAACACACCGATCAGAAAATATCGATTTCGATTCATGACCGTGACCAAGGTTTGTAAGGGGTGCCACAGTGTCGGCGACGCTCGGATGCTCGCCGTGTGTTATGCAAGCATCGGCGAGAAACTGGGGCCGCTGTAAGCTTTTCGGTCACCTTACGGCCTGGGCATGCTGTAGCGATCAGGCGAATCAACCCGGTCCGTTTAGCGTTGCCCGGCTTGTAACGATTCGAAGCGTCGCAGCATCGCCGTGGCGCGCTGCGGATCGCTGTCTCGAAGCAGAATGGCCAGCGAGCGATACGGCGGCGCAAAGGCGGCATCGATGCGGATCGCGGGCCCGCATCGATGAGGTGGCATCGTCGATACAACGGAGCTTTCCCAAACAAAGTCCGCGGTGGGAGTGATCGGCATCACCGTCAATCTTGATTGCGGAAAGAATCTCTTCACTGTTTCCCACTTCTGGTACATTCGTCATGGTCAGTCCTCGGTTTCTGGAATTGTTGATGTGGTAATCAAATCAATACCAGAGCCAGGGCTGGCTCTCAAATGGGGGGCAAGTGAATTCTCTCCAAAATTTTAAGCTCGCATACACTAACCCTAGAACCGGACAGAAAACCATTGTTTTGTAGGCAATCGGAATGATTCGTTTTTTGAAAATCCGTTGGCAGGGTGAGCTTCGTTTTGGCGGACGATGGTGCACACGCTTTGCCGGTCGAAAGCGATTGGTCGCTCAGACGCCGATACCCGAGGTTGGGCGGTCGATCGTTGCTCGGACTTGGCTTGGATGATACGACTGTTGGCGTCGTCAACCGACTGGTCAGGTCCCGCGGCAGCACCAACGGCCCAGAAATGCACCTCTCTAAGTCAACAGGCCGTTAGGATCGTGCGACAAAAAAGTGTCGGGTACCTTTTGCGAGGAACTCGCCCTTCGGGTGCTTCGCACAAAAGGTACCCGACACTTAATTATCGCTCATTGCTTAGCCGCGGTTCCCGCATTCAACCGCAGCTTTCACTCAAACGGCTCACAGCGTTTTGTGACATGATTCCTGAAACCCTGCTTAGTTGCTTTGCAGATCCCAAGCTTGCAGCCAAGTCGTTTTCTTGGGCAACATGTCGAAGTCGTCCCGAAGTCGGTCAGCCATGTCATCTAAGTGGCCTGCTCCATAGAAGACGGCGACCGTTTTCTTGCCCGCTTTGAGTTCTTCCTCGAGCACCTCAAAGGCTTTGGCATTGCGACCTTTGATCAACGTATTGTCCCCATTCACGTCGTCCATGCCTGCGGTAGCCACGCCGATATCGCTTAACTGCGTCGCCATGGCACGCTTCATCAGCATTGCCCGGTCATCGCTGAACATCGCCCGCAAAAGGTCCAATTCGCTGCCGGCGTTCTTCGACTGGGCCGCTAAACTGGCACCCATCATGCGGGCGATCATCTTGGGCAGGCTATCGCCGCGGCGCTCCATATCCTTGGCGAACTCGTCGGGGCTCATGTCGGCATGGCGAAAGTTCTTAGCCATGTAGTCGATCTTTTCGAGCTGGTACTCCAGGTTCAGCATGTCCTTCATCCCCGTTTGCATCGAAGCCAACAGAGACCGACGTTGCTGCAGATCTTCGGGGCGAATCCGTGTGCCGTCGGGCGCGACCAATTCGTACAGCACCACGTCGTACTCAGACAATCGCTGCTTCAATTTCGAATAGTAATCCTCTTGTCCGATATGGACCACGCCCACCAAATCCACGACCTGGCCGGCATACTTGGTGCTAGGCTTTCCTTCGAACCGCACAATGGCGGTATCGAGACCCTTCGGCTGGTCCGAGTCGGTTTTGGAAATTCGCACGAAGTCTTCGCTGACGTCGCGTTTGGTCGCGGTGGCTTCTTGGGCGGCCAAGAAGCCAGCGTTCAGCGACACGATGGTCGCTGTCAAAATCAAGAGAGCGCGATGCATGGTCGGTGTTCCGAAGGCGCGAATGAGAAAGTTAAGTACCTAGGGCAAGATACGTCTCAAACAAGCTTCGGACAACTCACCACCGAGGATCCGTTCCCGCTCGGGATACCAAGCTTCCGGGCCTAAGCTTCCAGGTTCAGCGACGTCAGCGGCGGGCTGGCCGTGCCGAGCGGCAGCGCGTGGGGGGCCGGTGTGAGCGATGGGCGGGGCACCTGTTGTTGGCAAACGGCTTGCCAGGTCTCCCGTTCGATCCCCAGCACTTCGGCGATTGTGGCCCACTTCATCGGGTCGTGGTGGGCTTCGGCGAGCGACAGATGTTGCAGCAAAAAAACGTACAGGTCGGACACTTTTCTGGCGACGTCGGTTTCGCCGATCGAAACGCCTGACAGCAATTCGCCTAAGATTTCCCGCAGATGCAGCGTCCATTCCGCAAAAGCGGACGGATCGACCGCATCCTTGGGGGTCGCTGCTAACGATTCGGCGAGTTGCTGGCCCCGTTCGATCAGCATCAGCCGCAGTCGTGCGGGGGACGCATTGAGCACACTTTGAGCCAAATATTGGTCGGCATTCTCGTAACGCTGCATGTTTAGGTCTTCCTCCGTGATGGATCTCGTGTCAAATTCGAATCGCTAAGGGCTTGTCGAAAGCGGGGCACGGAACAAGCGATCGGCCCCCCTTTGCTGTTATGGCGACATTACTGAGGGGAAAAGTTCAGCGGCTGGATGCTGGAGATCGCTTGCGAATTGCTCTGCAACCGAGCGATAGCCGATTCCATGTTGAAGAATTGCTTGAGCAGCCTTTCCCGTTCGCCTTCTAGTCGCGTGTTCAGTCGGTCAATTTGTTCGTTGTTGCGCTCGATGCGACTGGTCAGCGCGTTACCTCGGCTGAGCAACATCCCGTTGTCGACGCCCGCCAAGCGATCGGCCAGCGAGTTTAGCCTGGCCGCCACGCCGGTCTCTTCGGTGGTGAAGAATTGCTCCACCGCCTGGCCATTTTCTTCAAGCAATTTGGTGAGCTTTTCTTCGTCCAGTTCCAGCTTGCCGGTATCATTCAAACGCAGGCCGACTTCGCCGAGCGACCGGATTTCGCCATTGCCGCCGATCACGCCGGAGAGCAGTCGCGAGTATCCCGATTCGATCCGCAGGGCCTCGGTGGAGCCAAACAGTAAGCCAACCTCTTGGGCTTCGGAGTCAAAGAACGTCAGCGACTTCAGGCTGTCGTTCAACAAATTGAACTGCGTCACAAAAGTCTTGACCGCATTCACAACCGCTTCGGGATTTTCGGTCACGCCGACGCTGATCGGGTCGGCGGAGAGTTCCTTGAGCGTCAGGTTTAATCCCGTCGCTTCGTCTTCGAAGACGCCATCAATGCTTGTCAAACGACGCGTTGCCCCGGAGCTGTCGGTCAGTGACAATTGGGCGTCTTGTCCGCGAGAGGTGGTTTCGGTCGCTAGGCTGAAGCCGATTGTGTCGACACTGAATTGCCCTTGCTGCCCTCCCTGCCGGCTGTTCAAACGAAGCGCGAACTTGCCATCTTCGTCGCTGCTGATCGAAGCTTTGACGAACCGTTCGGAGGCGTTGATTTTTTCCACGATCGCCTGCAGCGAGTCTTCGGCTGCGACATCGATCGACAGGAATTCCCCACCAATGATCGCGGAGACCTCCGCACCATCGATGGTCTGTGTCGTCGCGGTTCCGGCCAAACCGAGCTGAGAGGCGGCGACGGCGTCTCCGACGTTGGTGATCGTCATGGTGTCGGCACCCTCGGCGGTATCGATCAGCGCGATCCCGTCACCGTTCGGATTCAACGAGGCCTGCACACCAATTCCCAGTCCGTTGATCTCGTCGATCAACTGGCCAACCGTTTCGACACCGGCCGTCTTTAGGTTGATGGCGCTACCGACGCCCGCCGAATCGCGCAGGCGGAAGGAACCCAACGTAATGCCAAACCCCTGATTCAGGTCTGACAACCGGGTGGCTCGATCGACCGATGGTTTGCCCAGGTGAGCGCCATCCACGATCGTGTCCGTACTGTCGGTCGCAATCCCCAGCTTCGTCGCCGTATCGTCGCCACTACTGACAGTAAAGTTATTCGTGGTGCCCGCGGACAGGTCGCGCAGCCGAATGCCGGTGCGGGAATCATCCAGTTTGGCAACCAGGTCTAGGCCACTGTTATTAATCGCTTCGATCACCTGCTGGACGGTGTCGGCAGCCGAGACATCCACCGTGGCCGCCGACCCGTCGCGCAGGGTGATGTCTAGGCTGGTCAGTTCGCCCAATCCCTTGCCGCCGGCAAGTTGCTCCAAGCCGACTCCGAAGAGGTACTGTTCTTCGCGCGGCGTTTCCAGGGCGCCATCCACGCCGGTACCGGCCAAGCCCAGCGTGTCGGCGAGCGTCGAGCCATTGATATCGGCGATTGTAAAGTCATCGGTGCCGCTGGTCAGATCGGTCACCACAATGGAGTTGCCGGTGTCGGAAATCGCTGCCGACAGCCGCGTGGGGTCGGCCACGTTGAGGGCGGCGACCAAGTCGTCGAAGGTTTCCGGATCTGCCTCGTCGACTTTCAGATCGACATCCAGCGACGTGCCGTCGGCAAAGGTGATGCGGAGGTCTTCGCTTTCGCTTAATCCCGCACCGCGACTGGCCAGCGTATTGCCGCCAAATGCGACGGGATCGGCAAGCGTCAAGTCTTGGCCGACGGCCGTATTGGAGCTGACATTGATTCCGTACAGCCCCAGGTCGGCCGCCGTTTCCCCGTCGCCGACTTCGTCAACCCGAAGATTGGAAACCGTTTCGCCCGTCAGGTCGGTCAACGTGATGCCATCGCGGTCGGCCGAAGCACGCACATTGATGGCCGCATTGTCATTGATCGCCGCGAGGACTTCTTCCATGTTACGGGCATTTGACAGATCGATGTCGGCCGTCGACCCACTGCGATCGGTGATTCGAATGGAACCTTTTTGGACTCCCAGCCCATCGTTCAATTGACTCAACGACAACGAATGCTGCAGATTCCCGCCGCTGCGAAGTTCGATTTTACCGGTCAGACCAAGCGCCTGGTCAGAGCTGTCAAATCGCTGCCGTGCCGTCGTTCCATGCGTGGCGGCAAGCTGCTGCGTGTGGATGGTATATTCGCCCAGCGGGGCACCTTGAGCCGACGAGACCGACACCGCATCGGCGTTCGATGAATTGTTTTTGCGAGTCTGAAAGAGACTCGATTCGGCCAGGCGGTCCCCCGACAATTGCACCGCGATCACCGAAGCGGTCAGCCTGGAGACGCCTTCCTGTTGACGCGCGAGGGTCGCGTTGCGGGCCTCTAAGCGGTTTCGAGGTACGGCACTTAAGTCAATCAATTGGTTGACCGTACCTTGGATATCGGTTCCGGTGATCAACCCGATCGAAGTTTGGATTCTACCCATGGAAGGCTGACTATCTGGCAATCGAATGGCAACCCGCTGGGGTGGTCGGTCGGTGACCGAATCGACCCACCTACTAGCGGTGCCTGTTGGTTAAGGATTTGTGGAAAACGGCTCCGATCCTGATTTAATGAATCGGTAAACCGTGCCGGTCGGGTTAACCTTTCTTCCCTGCGATGGCTTGACACGACGGACTGCGGTGTTTGAGACGCCGATCACGGAGCGACCCGCGTTCGTGAACGCAGCAAACGTTTTTGGTATGGCATGAAAAACGGCCAGCGCAAGGATTGGAACGAGCTCCCAACCTTCCGCTGGCCGTGGCGATTTAAAATCTTAAAATCGTGATCTTCCTGAAACTATCGGATCAGGGACAACACGTTCTGTGGGTTCTGGTTTGCCAGAGCGAGCACGTTCGTACCCGACTGAACCAAAATCTGAGCCCGCGTCAGCTTGGCCGATTCGGCGGCGAAGTCCGCGTCACGAATCGAGCTTTCCGCTTCTTGCAGGTTAGCTACCGTGTCGTTCAGCGAAACCAAATTACTTTCCAGCGTCGTCGCTTGGAATGCACCCAATCGACCACGCAAGCTGGTCACTTTGGTGATCACCTGGTCGACGATCTTCGCCGCACCCGCCGCGTCGCTTGCCAAACTCTTCGCTTGACCGCTGCCCAGTTCGTACAGACGGCCCGCGGTGCCGCCTAACTTACCAGTGCTGACGCTGCCGATCCCCAAACGAGCCTGTTGGTTGCTGACCACGTTCGAACCGAGTTGGAACAACGCTCCACCGCCGGTGATGTCGAAGCTGAAGTCATCGCTCGATCCTTCGGTTACGCTCAGCGAAAGGTCGAGGGTCGCGGTGTTAATCGAGAAACGATTGCCGGTGCCGCTGGCTTGCGTGCCGTTGACCTTGGCGACGATGTCGACTCCCTCGTCACGACGATTGTCCAAGCTGGCCGCGAAGTTCCCACCAGCACCTTCGCTGATGATATCGATCGCCACCTTCGCATCACTACCGTAACCCGAGGTCGTGAAGGCCAAGGCACCATCGGTCGCGGTAGCTGTCACGCCAGTGGCGTCGCTGACCAGATTAATCGCCGCGGCAACATCGTCGATCGTCGCACCCGCTTTGAAGTTAAACGTTTCGGCTCCGTCGGAACCGGATAATTCGAACACCAAGTCGGCTCCCAAGCCACCCGTGTCGGCAACGACTGCCGTCGCATCGTCAATCGTGGTGTTGGCAATGTCGACGACCCCATCGAGATCGATCGTGGCGTTGAATTCGGTGGCATCGATGGCGGCTTTCAAGTCCGACAGGTTCTGGGGTCCGGTGTTGTCGACCGTGACCGTCAACGTGTTGCTGTCGGCGTCATAAGCGGCCGCGTTGGCAGCCCCCGAAGCAAAAGTGATCGTGGCATCGGCAAAGCTGCCGCTATTATCGTCCGCGGCGATCGTGATTGCCGGAGCCGTCGCTGTCAGCGTGGCATCGGTCGGCGTCGAGGTGGTGAACTGAACGGCGGTGGCGGCCGCACCCGCGGTGGCTGAAAAACCATCCAAGCCGTCGATGGCCGTGGCGATATCGCCTTCGGTCACGGTGTCGCCATTACCGCGAACGGTAATCGTGTTGGAGTCCGCATCATAAACCGCTTCGGCATCGCCAGCGGCAAGCGGGTCGCCAGCCGCGTCGGTGGCGCTGTCCAGGAAGGTGACCGTGGTTCCGGCAGCAATACCGGAATCGGCAACGATCGAAACGCCGGAGGCACCTGCGTCGGCACCGCCCGCGGTCGTTCCATCGGCCACGGTTGTCGTGGCGATATTCAACTCGCCTGGCGTGTCAACGGTGGCGTTGAATTCCGTCGCGTCAATGACCGCCGCGATGTCCGCCAAAGTTTGCGGAGCCGTGTTGTCGACCGTCACGGTCAACGTGTTGGTGCCGGCGTCATAAGCGGCCGCATTGGCACCACCGCTGACGAACGAAATCGTGGCCCCGTCGAATTCAGCACCCGCGGTATCCGCGGTGATGGTGAGCTCAGGAGTCGTCCCGGTCAGCGTCACGTCGGTTGGTGTGGAGGAGTTAAAGCTAACTGCCGTTGCACCGGTTCCCGCCGCAGCCGTAAAGCCGCTCAGACCATCGATGGCCGTTGCCACGTCGCCACGCGTGACGGTGTCGCCGTTACCACGAACGGTGATCGTGTTGGTGCCCGCGTCGTAAACCGCTTCCGCATCCCCAGCGGCAAGCGGGTCGCCAGCCGCGTCGGTGGTGCTGTCGGAAAACGTGATCGTCGTGCCCGCGGCGATGCTCGAGTCGGCCGTCACGTCGATGTCGGTCTCAAACGTGGCCGTCTGGTTGGAAAAGGTAAACGACGTGGAAGCCGCGGTAGCCGCTGAACCCGCTGCAACCCCTTCCTGATTGGCAAGTGTCACCGTTGCCGTGGCGATCGTCGGATCATTGAAAGCGGTGTCCGCACTGTTGATCGACGCTTGCTCAGCGGCGGCGTCGATGGTCACGTTCACGCTGACGCTGCCCGACGCACCCAGGTTGGCTTGGTCGATCTGAGCATCGGTGACGCTGCTGACCACACTCGCGTTGCTGATGAAGTCCAGCGAACCGTCGAGCAGCTTTCGGCCTTGGAAGGTGGTCGTCTGAGCGATTCGGTTGAGGGCTTCGAGTGAACTGTCGACCTGCAACTGGTTAGCTGCGATTTCGTCGTCACTCAAAGCACCCGAGTTGGCAGCTTCGACAACCAATCCACGAATGTCACCGAGCAGGCTGCTGACCTGACCGAGGGCGCTGTCCGCGGTGCTGATGATCTGGCTGGCTCGCTTGGTATTGCTGACCGCTTTGTTCAATCCGGTGATTTCGCTGCGGAGGGCTTCGCTGGCGATCAAACCTGCCGGATCGTCTGAACCGGAGTTGATCCGCAAACCGGTGCTCAAACGAGTCAGCGATTCTTGCAGCGAGTTGTTCGATTGCTGCAGACGGTTTTGAGCAATCAGCGAAGGTACGTTCGTGTTGATACGTGTCATAGCTCTGCTACCCCTTGTTCCTGGATTTAGGTGGGTCGATTCGTGGTTGTCAAACCGACCCACTCGTCGGATGACAGGGACTCCCACAACAACTGTGAGGGCCGATGTTTAATGTTGGCGAGTGAGTTCACTCCTCGGACAAGAACACACGTTCTCGTCGCCCTAGCGGGCCGTCCCTGTAACCACAGCTCGATCACATCGAGCTGGCTGGTCCGGAGGCAAGAGTCTCTGGTCCGCGACTTTCGCGAGCGTTGCACTTTTGCTTCCCATCTTTCCGCCGTACCGAAACATCGGTCACGCTAGCGGTGCGGGTTGCAAACTAGCCAAACAAATCAATCGCGATTTTCAGAGGGATGCCGTGCAAGCCGGATAACCGTCAGAAACTGCCTACCTTTCCTGAGAGGATGGGAAACCTTGAGAGAAAACAACGACTTTTGGAGGAAAAGTGAAGGCCTGGAAGGGTGGTAAAGCCGGCAAAGCTTGGCTCGTTTTCTGGGCGACGATCTCTCCGTGAGCATCGCCAAGGGGACGAAATTAGGCTCCATCGGAGCCGGCTCGAGTCGACTTCGGCGGTTTCGCTCCTGTGTGCCCGGGGGAACGCTGCGCGATTTCCCGCGGAAGTGCGGACCCCAGAACGCTCCTGTTCGGTGTTGCCGAGCCATCGCTACAATGCGCCGATGATTGCTGGAAAATATCAACTGCTTGACTTCGGGAATGGTCGCAAACTGGAATCGCTGGGAGGCTACCGGATCGATCGGCCCTGCCCGGCGGCATATGGCAAACGGCCGGCGGGAGAGGCTTGGCCGGAGGTCGATGCGCGTTTTGATGCGATGTCCAAATCCTGGCATTGCGAAACCCCCTGGCCGCAAGATTACCGGCTTGACTGCGGTGCCTTCGCGATGCCGGTGCAACCAACGCCGTTCGGCCACATCGGACTGTTCCCCGAACAACGATCGAACTGGCGATGGCTGGACGAAGGCGTGCGATCGACCGTCGCCAACGATGCCAACGATGCCCACGTCGCCAACGATGCCCACGATGCCCACGACGACCAGGCGACTCCGCGGCCGTTTTTAGGCTTGAATTTGTTTGGCTATACCGGGGCGAGCTCCATCGCGATCGCGCGGGCCGGTGGATCAGCCGTCCATGTTGATGCTGCCAAGCCGAATGTGTTGGCGGCGCGGCATGCCGCCGTCGCGGAGCAGGTCGACCAATCGATTCGGTTTCTGACCGATGACGCGAGGAAGTTTGTCGCGCGAGAACTGCGGCGAAAGCGACGCTACGATATGATTGTGCTCGACCCCCCCGCCTATGGCCACGGACCGTCAGGGAAAGCTTGGCGGCTGGAACGCGACCTGTGGGATTTACTGGACGATTGCCTGCGTCTGCTGTCAGGGCCGAAGGCTGCGTTGTTGGTGACCGGCCACAGCGAGCAGATTGGCCATCGCGAGATCGCCGATTGGCTGCGCGAACAGGTCGCGGGCGAACTGGACCTGCAATCCGACCGCTCGTGGTTGGTCGACGCTACCGATCGACGGCTTGATTGTGGATTCTACGTCCGCGCCCGTTGGTAACATCAGACAGGGGCGGCCACCCATCGCGGCAGCTCGCCCCTTTTTTAGCCGGACGCACCCTGGCGGGCAGTTGGCGATATGATGAACAATGTCGTGATGCGGTCACGTTTTCCCTAGATTTTCGTCCTAGAAGCCTCGCTGCCTCCCTAAAAACTTTGACTGATCCATTGCCCCTTCCTGCCCCCCCGTCGGCATCTGTCGACGTCGCGGAAATCTCGCGGCGATTGTGCCGACAAATCAGTGAATGCGGGCGGTGCATTGTGGCCTTTTCGGGCGGCGTGGACAGTGCGGTCGTTGCCGCCGCGGCGGTGCGGGCGCTGCCGCATTCGGCATTGGCGGTGACCGCCGTCAGCGCTAGCCTGTCGGCCAGCCAACGCCAGGCCGCCCGCGATGTTGCTTTGCAATTAGGCATCGAGCACCTCGAAGTCGTGACCGATGAAACGGCTCGGCCTGAATACATTCGAAACGACAAACGCCGTTGTTTTTTCTGCAAGCAGACGCTCTACCAACATTTGCACGCGATCGCCGCGGAGAGAGGTTTCGACGTAATCGTTTCGGGGACCAACGCCGACGACACAAATGATTATCGACCGGGCATCGAAGCGGGGCAGGCGGCCCGCGTGCGGACGCCCTTGGCCGATCTGGGAATCGACAAAGCGACGGTGCGACGGCTGGCAAAATTCTGGGATGTCTCGGTATGGGACGCCCCCGCGTCGCCTTGCTTGTCCAGCCGGATTGCTTACGGCGTCGAAGTCACCGCGGCACGCTTGCGGATGGTGGAGACCGCCGAAGCGTTTCTCGCCGCTCAAGGCTTTTCGCCGCTCCGCGTTCGCCTGCATGCGGGTGAGTTGGCGCGCATCGAGGTCACCCGAGAAGCATTGCCGCGGTTGCTCGACACAGCCCTTTGGGATGCGACGGTGGCGGCCTTCCGAGCCGCCGGCTTTCGTTTCGTAACGCTCGATTTAGAAGGGTTTCGCAGTGGAAATTTGAATACACTGGTATCGATTCAACCGCCCGTCTCCACAACGCCGCATCACGATCGCCAAGAGAACTCCGAGTGACCGACGAAAACGATCCCCCTGCCGACCCGTCCGAAGCGCGGACCGGCCCGATGTTGCCACGCAGCGACACCGGATCGGGCGCGTTCGATTTGACGGGTCACCTGATGGGCGACTATCAAGTGCTGCGGCGCTTGGGCCGAGGCGGCATGGCCGATGTTTACGTCGCTCAGCAGAAGTCGCTCGGTCGGCAAGTCGCCATCAAAGTCCTCCGCAGTGACTTGGCGCGGGATGCGAATTATGTCGAGCGTTTTCGTCGCGAAGCCCGAGCGGTGGCGAGATTATCGCATGCCAACATCGTGCAGGTTTACGAAGTGGGCCAAGAAACTTCGCATCACTACATCGTGCAA
>Ga0102932_1001180_pt1 | contig 13542 bp, 11 predicted proteins | sample SalPonR1_C_D2_MG_FD_78212 | JGI IMG/M metagenome (GOLD analysis project Ga0102932, IMG submission 78212) | Salt pond soil microbial communities from South San Francisco under conditions of wetland restoration - Salt Pond MetaG R1_C_D2_MG | ecosystem: Environmental > Aquatic > Marine > Intertidal...
GCGAGATGGGCGTTCATCTCCCTTCCGGATCCGGTGCTGGCCCGTGCGATCACGCTCCAGCTCCAGGATGCGCGCGACCCGCCGAATCCCGCGCTGGTCGAGGCACGGGGGCGGGTGGCGCGGGCCCGGGAAACGGGTTTCTACACTACCCCGTCCAACGCTTACCTGGCCACGGCGCTGGCCACGGCCGTCGGCGGAGATACTGGCAGGACAGAGCGACTCGTCCGGACCTGGCTGCGCGAAGCGGCGCGGGACGTCCCGCAACTGGTCAACCACCGGCATTACGCCTGCCGCGCGCTGGGCATGGCCGCGGCCGTCGCAGCGGCCATCGAGTGCCTCCGCTCAGGGCTCGCCGAGCCCAGCCTGGTGATGCCTTTTCTCGAGCCGTTGCTGCCCTACTACGACTCGATGCGGGAAGACGCGCGGTTCACGGGGTTCCTCGCGGAAATCGAGGGCGGCTGAAAGGCTGACAACGCCGGTACCGGCAGCCAGTCCGCGCTGGGCGACACCGTTCGGCCACCACCACGAGATGCCATCCACGCCGAACTCCCCATACCCCCGGCGTCCCTCGCTGGACGCCTGCTTGCGCTCGGGGTTGACATCCTTCTCGTAATGTATATTATGCTTTTCATAAAGTAATTATTGTTATTCATTTCCCAGGCGCTGGCGAAACGAAATGAGCATCCGCATCAATCTCGATATCGAGCTGGCCCGGCAAAAAATGTCGCTGACGGAATTGTCGCAACGGGTGGGCGTTTCGATGACCAACCTGTCGCTGCTCAAGACCGGCAAGGTCAGGGCGATCCGTTTCAGCACCCTCGAAGCCATCTGCCGGGCGCTGGATTGCCAGCCTGGCGATCTTCTCGAATACGTCCCCGATGGCCCGCAAGGAGACACGCCATGACCCGCAACCATGCCCTGCCGGGCTACACCGCCATCGTTCTCGCCTTGCTGTTTCCCATTTACTGGGTGTCGGCGCTGGGCTTCGGCGAGCAGTCGTTCCTCGAGGCATTCCGGGCGGACGTTACGCGCTTCAGCGCGCGGGACCTGCTGTTCGTCCTCATCGGCGTCATGGAAATCTACATCTACCTCGGCTTGCGCAAGGTCCTGCTCGAGCACCTGCACGGCAGCGTGCCCGCGATCCTTTTGCTCCTCATGGCCGTCGTCGTGGGCATCTTTCACGCCACGGTGCTGTTCGACATCATTCTCGCCTTCGGCCCGGGCCTCACCGGGCCCACGGCGGAATACCTGGTCACGGCGAGCGCCCTGGTGGGGATCTCCGGGCTGTTCCTCTATGCCGTGCTGGGGCTGATCCTGTCGCTCACCCTGCTCGTCGGCAAAGTCGAACTGCCCGCCTTGCTGAAAGTGTTCGCCGCACTGCTCCTGGTCTGCTGCGTGCTGCAACTGGCCATCGTGCCGGCCTTCATCAACCTGGTCCTGTTCCCGATCGTGCTGCTGGTGCTCGCAGCGTTCTTCCTGCGCGGCGGACACGAAGTCGAGATCGTGTAGCCCGGCGACGCCCCGGCTGCTTCAGAGCAACACCAGGGCCGCCAGCCCGAGGAAGGTGAAAAAACCCACCACGTCGGTGACGGTCGTGACGAACGGCCCGGACGCGAGCGCCGGATCGACGCCCATCCGGTCGAGCGCCAGCGGCAGCACGATCCCGGCGAAAGCTGCCGCCGCCAGGGTGACCATCATCGCCATCGCGATCACCATGGCGAGCATCGGCACGCCGAACCAGAAGGCCACGACCAGGGACATGATGACCCCGAAGGCGCTGCCGTTGAGCATGCCGACCACCACCTCCCGCCACAGCACGCGCCGCGCGTTCTGGCCGGTCAACTCCCGCGTCGCGAGGGCCCGCACGGCCACGGTCATCGACTGCGTGCCCGCATTGCCGCCCATCGAGGCCACGATCGGCATGAGCACCGCCAGCGCCACCATGGCCTCGAGTTCTTCCTCGAACTGGGCGATCACGAAAGAGGCGAAGATCGCGGTCAGCAGGTTGATGAACAGCCAGACGAAGCGCCCGCGCGTGGTGTCCCAGATGGGGTCGCTGAGCGAGCTCTCCTCGCTGACGCCGGCCAGGCGCAGGATGTCCTCCTCGAGTTCCTCGTCGAGCACGTTCATCGCGTCGTCGATAGTGATCACGCCCACCAGCCGTCCCGATCCGTCGATGACCGGCATGGAGATCAGGTGGTACTTGTTGAACAGGTGAGCGACCTCGGCCTCGTCCTCGGTGGCCTCGACGGTGCGGAAGCTGTCTTCGCTGATTTCGCTGAGTAACACCTCGCGCCGCGCGGCGAGCACCCGGCCCAGCGTGGTATAGCCGCTGGGACGGCCCTCGGAGTCCACCAGGATGACGTGGTAGAACTGGTCGGGCAGCCACTCGGCAGCGCGCAGGTAGTCGATCATCTGTCCCACGTTGAAATGCTCGGGCGCGGTGACGGTCTCGGACTGCATCAGCCGCCCGGCCGAGCCCTCCGGCCAGGCCATGGAGCTCTGCACCGCCTCGCGGTCCTCGCTTTCCAGCGAGCGCAGGATGAAATCCCGCTCCGGCTGCTCGAGGTCTTCGAGGATGTCGACCAGGTCGTCGGAGTCGAGCTCGCGCACCGCCTCGGCCAGCACCTCCGGCGGCAGCGCCTCGATGACCTCGTCGCGGATGGACTCGTCGATCTCGGAAAGAATCTCGCCTTCGAACTCCGCGGCGTAGAGTCGCAGGAAATTGCCGCGCTGGTCCGTGTCCAGCTGCTCCAGGACGTCGGCGATGTCCGCAGGATGGACCGGCTCGAGCGCGGTCTTCAGCCCTGGGGCGTCCTCGGCCTCGATCGCAGCACGGATCACCTGCCACTGGTCGGGCGTGATCTCCTCGAGCACTTCGGCGACGTCCTCGTTCTGCTCCGGCTGCTCCATCGTGGCTGCTCCTCAGGCGTGTGGCTGAGCTATCTTACGTGGGCCACCCAAAGAGATGCACCTCGAGCCAGTCATCCCGATCACTGGTCAACCGCTGGCCAGTCACCGAGCATCGGCACCGGGCAGGAATTACAAGCATCCCCGGGGCCGCGTAGGATCTGTGGCCATGTCGAACTCAACCCGGGTCGGAGAACCTCAGCCATTGCGCTGGGGTTTCGTTGGAACCGGCAACATAGCCAACTGGATGGCCGCCGTGGTGCAGCGCACGCCGCTGGCGCGATTGTCCGCCGTTGCCAGCCGCAGCAGCGACAAGGCGGCGGCATTCGCCGCGCGTCACGGGGCGGGCAAAGCCTTCGGCGAGTGGACCGAAATGCTCTCCTGGGAAGGGATCGACGCCGTCTACGTGGCGACGCCCACGGCCTTGCGCGAGCAGATCTGCGTGGCCGCCGCCAATGCCGGCAAGCACGTGCTGGGGGAGAAGCCCTTTGCCGACCTCGCGTCCCTGGGCCGAATCATCACGGCGTGTCGCGACAACGGCGTGGCATTCATGGACGCAACGCACTTCCCGCACCACCCCCGGACCGCAGAAATCCGGACGGACATGGACCGACTGATCGGCACGCCGCTCACGCTGGACTCTTCATTCATGGTCAACATGGCGGACCGCAGCGACATCCGTTATGACCCTGCCCTGGAGCCCTTGGGCGCCCTGGGAGATCTTGGCTGGTACAACATGCGCGCTACGCAGGAATACCTGGCCCCCGGCACCGGCTTAGGCTCCGTCAGCGCGCGCCTGCGCCGTGATGAAACCTCAGGCGCCATCGTCGCGGCTGAGGGCCGGCTTGTTTTCACCAACGGCGCCGTGTCCACCTGGCGCTGCGCTTTCGACGCCCAGGTCACGCGCATCGGGCTGAAACTGGCGGGCCGAAAGGGACAAATCCGGCTCGACAACTTCGTCGGCGAGGACGAGGCGGAGGGTGTCAGCTACCACTATTCCCGCGCCGGCCCGGCGGAACGCGACGCACAGCAGATTCGCGTCGACTCCCGCTTCTCCGGCCCGGCGCTGATGTTCCAGGACTTCGCCGCCGCCGCCCATGACCGATCTCTCCGCGAGCCTTGGGAAAAGGCCAGCGAACAGACGCAGGCGCTGCTCGACGCCGCCCGGGAAGCCGACAGACGATAAATCCGTGCGTCGCTACCAGGCGTAGGCCTTGGGCGCTTCGCCACCCGGGCCGGGGAAGATCTCGTCCAGCTGGTCCAGTGTCTCCTCGTCCATCTCGATTGACGCCGCGCGAACGGCGCTCTCGAGCTGCTCGATCGTGCGCGGCCCGATGACCGGGGCCGTCACCGCCGGATTGTGCAGCAGCCAGGCCAGGCCGACCTCGCCCGGAGGATGCCCGATGCGCCGGCAGAGAGACTCGTAGCGCTCCAGCTGCTCGCGCTTGCTCTCGATGTAGTGGTCGAATTTCTCGGCGCCGCGCCGGCCGCTGTCTTTTTTCTCGAGCGCGCCGCCCAGCAGGCCCCCGCCCAGCGGACTCCAGGGCAGCAGGCCCAGCCCGTAATGGCGACAGGCCGGAATGACCTCCAGCTCGACCATGCGATTGTCGAGGTTGTAGATGCTCTGTTCGCTCGCCAGGCCCATGAAGCCGCGCCGCGCAGCTTCCTGGCATGCCGTGGCGATGTCCCAGCCGGCAAAGTTGCTCGAGCCGACGTAGACGACCTTGCCCTGCTTCACCAGCGCATCGAAACTCTGCCAGGCCTCGTCCCAGGGGCAGTCGCGATCGATGTGGTGCACCTGGTAGAGGTCGATGTGTTCCGTCTGCAGGCGCGACAGGCTGCCCTCGCAATGCTTGCGGATCTTGTAGGCGCTGAGGCTCGGCCCGTCGCTGTTCACCTCCGGCCGGTTGGCCTCGCGGTCCACCGGGCTGTACACCTTGGTCGCCAGCACGATCGCGTCGCGGCGGCCACCGCCCTGGGCCAGCCAGCGCCCGATGATCTCCTCGGTGAGACCGTGCTCACCGGCCCAGCCGTAGACGTCAGCGGTATCGAAGAAATTGATGCCCAGCTCCAGCGCCCTGTCCATGATCCTGAAGCTGTCTTCTTCCGAAGTGTGCCAGCCGAAATTCATCGTGCCGAGGCAGAGATTGCTGACCAGCACGCCGTGATTGCCGAGTCGTCCGTGTGTTAGCGCCATCCTGTTTCCTCCTTCAAGTCAGCATTGCCCATGTTACTCCCTGTACCATACACCGGAGGCCGCCGGAGTCGCTGTCGAGCCAGGCATGCGAGCAAAGACATGAGCTGTTCACACGTTAATTTTCCCGTGCATGCCGCCCGCCGGGCGGCCGCCGTTATCGTCGCCTGTGCCGCCGTCCTCGCGGCGGGTTGCGGGCCGCTCGCGGTCGTCAACGTGCTGAGCCCTTCCGGACACTACACGCGGGTGGCCGACCAGGCCTACGGCGAAGCGCCGCGCCAGAAGCTCGACCTCTATCGCCCCTCCGAGGCGTCAAGCTATGCGTCGGGGGAGGCGCCGGTGGTGGTGTTTTTCTACGGCAACGGCTGGCGGAAAGCGTCCAAGAACGACTTCGAGTTCGTGGCGGCTTCGCTGACCGAGGCGGGCGTGGTCGTGGTGATCCCGGATTACCGCGCCCACCCCGAGGTCTCTTTTCCCACCTTCGTCGAGGACGGCGCCAAGGCCGTGGCATGGGCCACCCGCAATCTTGACGGCGTGGCGGAGGGCGAGCGGCCGCTGTTCCTCATGGGGCACTCCGCGGGCGCGCAGATCGCCGCGCTGCTGGCCCTCGACGGGCAATACCTGGACGCGGTCGAGTCGCCACCGCTCGCCGGTTTCATCGGCTTGTCGGGACCCTACGATTTCCTGCCGCTGGAGCCGGGTTACATGCAGGAAGTGTTCCCGGAGGACACGCGCCCCGCGAGCCAGCCGATCAACTTCGTCTCGGCCGATGCGCCGCCCACGCTGCTGATCCATGGCACCGGCGACGAGCGCGTGCTGCCCGAACACAGCGAGCGACTCGCCGAGGCGCTGGAGGCCGAGGGCGTGCCGGTGACGCTTAAATTCTACGAGGACATGGGCCATGCGCGGGTGGTGGTGGCGCTGGCCCCGCCGCTGCAGTTCATCGCGGACACGATGCCCGACACCATCGCCTTCATCGAGTCGGACTGAGGCTGCCGCGACGGCTGCGGCAACTACTTATCGGGTTCGCCGCGGCCAGCCGTTAGAATTTCCGGGTCACTGGGGAGTAGCCGCTCTTCGATCGAAGAGGCCTGCGCCAACATACTCGGCCGGATGGCCGTGGTGCAGGCAGTCCTTGGACCTGGCAAGACCTTTGACCATGCCGCCTCCGCCGGGCCGGGGACGCAGCGTGGTCATGCGTCTTGAATCCGGCCCCGGACACGTCATGGAAGCTTTCCTGGTCCCCGCCGGCGTCATCGCCCTCGCCGAGCTTGGCGACAAGACCCAGTTGATGGCCTTTCTGCTGGCCGCGCGCTATCGCGCTCCCCTTCTCATCATCGCGGGCATCGTCGTGGCGACGCTGGCCAACCACGGACTGGCCGGCGTCCTGGGCGCCTGGCTCGCGGCGAGCCTGCCGCCCGGCGCCCTGCGCTGGATCGTCGGTCTCGCCTTCCTGGCGGTCGCCGCGTGGATGCTGCTGCCCGACAAGGCGGACGCCGACGAACTCAGGCCGCCCTCTCTCGGGCCCTTCATGGCGACGCTGGTGGCCTTCTTCCTGGCGGAGATGGGCGACAAGACGCAGATCGCCACCATGGCGATGGTGGCGCACTGGCAGGCCTATGTGGTCGTCATCGCCGGCACCACCACGGGCATGCTCATCGCCAATGTCCCGGCGGTGTACATAGGCGACGGCATGTCGCATCGTCTCCCGACCCGCGCCATCAGCATCGCCGCCGCCGCGGTGTTCGCCGTGCTCGGCGTGCTGGTCATGGCCGGCGTCGGCCAGGCCATGACTTTTTGAATCTCGAACGCGAAGGTACTCAGATGTCACACCACCACGACCTGACCGACTGGACCCACAGCCACAGCTTCGACTCCGGCAGCCGCGCCGCCGAACGCGGCACCATGCTGGTGATGTGGATCACGCTCACCATGATGGTGGTGGAGATCGCCTCGGGCTGGTGGTTCAACTCCATGGCCCTGCTGGCCGACGGCTGGCACATGGGCTCGCACGCGCTGGCGATCGGGCTGAGCGCTTTCGCCTACGTCGCCGCGCGCCGCTATGCGACCGACAAGCGCTTTGCCTTCGGCACCTTCAAGATCGAGGTGCTCGCCGGGTTCGCGAGCTCATTGCTGCTGCTGGTGATCGCCGTGCTGATGGTGGTCGCCTCCGTGGAGCGCATGCTCTGGCCGGAATCGATCCACTACCAGGAAGCCATCGCCGTGGCGGTGCTCGGCCTGGTGGTCAACGTGGTGTCCGCCCTGGTGCTCGGCAACGCCCACGATCACGGGCACGGGCACGGGCACGGGCACGGCCACGCCCATGCAGGCGAGCACGGCGGCCACAAGCACCACGACCTGAACCTGCGGGCGGCCTACGTGCACGTGATCATGGACGCCGCGACCTCGGTGCTGGCGATCATCGCGCTGACCGGCGGCTGGCTGTTCGGCTGGGCCTGGCTGGACCCGGTGATGGGCGTCGTCGGCGCGGTGCTGATCTCGATCTGGGCCAGGGGGCTGATCGTGCAGACCGGCAAAGTGCTGCTTGACCGCGAGATGGACGCCCCCGTGGCGGCCGCGGTGCGCGAGGCGGTGGAGTCCGGACCCGAGCACGGCCATACGCGGGTCGCCGACCTGCATATCTGGCGCGTCGGGAAGCGCGCCTACGCCTGCGCGCTCAGCCTGGTGACCCATGACGCCGCGCTCACCGCGCGGCGCATTCATGAACGACTGGAAAAACACGACGAGATCGCGCACCTCACCGTGGAGATTCACCAGTGCCCGGGCTAAGGGCTTTGCATTCGGGTATCTTGGCAGCCTGATCCGGGCGTTGCGAGCCGAGGCCAGGCTCATCTTTGCCCAAGGGAGTTGCCGCATGGCAGAGCAGGAACGCGTCGAGACCCCGTAAGCCAGCTCGCAGGGCCGCGACGAGCTGGCCCGCTTGCGGGATCGCACCGACGAACTGGAGCTGATCATCTCCAGCTTGACCACGTTCGCACTGTTCACGCTGCCCGGCTGGCTGTTCGAGCGCTACGCCGATGTGTACACCCAGCTCTCGGTCACCTTCGTCGGCGGCTGCCCGACCTGCAGACGGCCATCGAGCGCTCCGACCGGCTGGCCTCCTCGCTGTTCGCGGTGATCAGCGTCATCGCCCTGGTCACTGCGTGGCTCGTCCTTCTGACTACGGTGATCGCCACCGCTGGCGGCGCGCCTGCCGGCCCTGCGCGAGGCGCGCCTGGAGTGCGACATCCCGTTCCTGTTCACGCCCGATTTCGAGCGCGCGCTGGACTGAAACGGGACTTCGACGCGTCGGCAACCGGAAGCTAGAATCCTCGCCGTATGCACCATCATCACAGGGGCCCGCCATGTCCGCACCCGAAGACTCACGGGACTTCCCCGAACGCGGCCAGGAGGTCACGCGACTCAGCATTTTCACCGATGCGGCCTTCGCCTTCGCCACCGCGCTGCTGGCGATTTCCATCGACGACATTCCCTCGACTTACCTGGAACTGACCGCGGCGCTCAAAGACGGGCCGGCGTTCGTCGCCAGCCTGGCGATCCTCCTGCTTTACTGGCGCGCCCACCAATCCTGGAGCAAGCGCTTCGGCCTCGAGGACCTCGGCTCGGTCCTGTTGACCTTCGGCCTGGTGACCGTGGTAATGATCTATGTCTATCCTTTGAAAATCATGTTCGGCGCCGCATTCCATCACATGTCGGGCGGGTGGCTGCCACTCGACTTTTCACTGCAAAGCGCCGACGACTTCCGTGGCTTGCTGACTATTTACGGCACGGGTTTCGTCGTCCTGAACGCCCTGGTGGCAGCCCTCTACTTTCAAGCCTGGCGGCAGCGGGACGCGCTCGGCATGAGCCGAAGCGAAAGGATCGACTGTTTCTACGAGGCCGCAGCGTGGCTGTTTGTCGGGAGCTTCGGCGTGTTTTCCATCGTGCTGGCCTGGGCGTTGCCCGGACCGCAGCTGCAGTGGGCGGCCTGGGTCTACGTGCTCCTGGCCGTCGCCGGTCCAGTCATCAGCAAGACACAGTCTCGACTGGGCCGCCGGCGGCTGGCGGCCGGGCGCTGAGCGGCGACAGGTTTTCTCTTGCGGATTGCTGCGACCGACACAGCGTGATGCTCGTGGGAGGTCGACGGCTATCCGGGGCACGGCCCGCAGCATGGCACCCCGCTTTCGCCGTATACTATTTGGCTCGCAACAGCCCGCCCCTTGACGCGTGAGACGGCTGCGGAGGTTACCCGTGATTCTCGACCTGATTCCCGATGCACCGCGAGCGACCGGACTGTCGGCCCTGATGAGGGGCGCCGGCATGGTCACGCGCTTCCTGCCCATACCGCGCCCGACGCTGCTGGTCGGCCCGGGCTCCAGCGCCCGCCTGGGCCAGGCAGTGGCGGGATTCGGGCACGGCAAGCTCATGATCGTCACCGACCCGATGATCGTGAAGCTCGGACTGCTGAAACAGCTGACCGACGCGCTCGAGGCAGGCGGAGCGGAGTACGCGGTGTTCGACGAGATCACGCCGGACGCGCCCATCCCGCTGGTCGAGCGGGCCATCGAGTTCTACCGCGCCGAGGGCTGCGCCGCCGTCGTGGCGGTCGGCGGCGGCTCCTCCATGGACGCCGCCAAGGCGGTGGCCGTCGCGGTCGCCAACCGGGGCAAGCCGCTGCGCAAGCTGGCGGGCTACTTCAAGGGCCTGCGCAACCCCGTGCCGGTGTACGCCGTCCCCACCACCGCCGGCACCGGCTCGGAGGTAACCGTGGCCGCGGTGATCTCCGACCCGGAAACGGAAAGCAAGCTGGTCATCGTGGACACCCGCATCGTGCCGCGCATGGCGGCGCTCGACCCCCTGCTGATGACCGGCCTGCCGCCGCACATCACGGCCGCCACCGGCATGGACGCGCTCACCCACGCGGTCGAGTCTTTCGTCGGCAAGTGGGCCACCGACTACACCGACGGGCTGGCGCTGTCGGCGGTCGGGCTGATTTTCGAGAACCTGCGCACGGCGTACGGCGACGGCGCCAACCTGGAGGCGCGCGAAAAGATGGCGCTGGCCTCGACCTACGCGGGCATGGCGTTCACGCGCGCCAACGTGGGCTATGTGCACGCGATCGCCCACCAGTTCGGCGGCAGGTACCACACGCCCCACGGCCTGGCGAACGCCATCATGCTGCCGCACGTGCTCGAGTTTTCCTCCGCAAGGATCACCGGCCGGCTGGCAACCCTGGCGGTGCGCGCCGGGCTGGGAAGCGAGCAGGAAGCGGAGCGGACACTGGCGAAGCGCTTCATCGCGGCGGTGGCCGAGCTGAACCGGGACCTGGGCATTCCCGTGCAGCTTGAGGCACTGCGCGAAGAGGACATCCCTTCGCTGGCGAAGGCGGCCTGCCACGAGGCGGAGACCGGCTACCCGGTGCCGCGCTACATGACGCAGCGACAGTGCGAGGACATCATCCGCCGCGTGTTGCCGCCGCCCGCGCCGCGCACACGACGCCGCAAGGCCGCCGCCTGAGGCGCGACAGGACACTGGGGGAATAGCAGATGGGCACGAAGAAAGTTGTTGCGGTCACGCTGGGCTCGTCGGAACGGGATTTCTCGTTCGAGACGGACTTCCTGGGCCACCGTTTCGAGGTCCGGCGCGTGGGCGCGGACGACGATTTCAACAAGGCCTGGGACCTGATGCGACGGGCGCAGGGCAAGGCCGACGCCATCGGTCTGGGCGAAGTCTCCGACCACTACCAGGTCGGCCAGGACACGGTGACCAACCGCGAGACGCGGCGCCTCACCAAGGTCGTGACCCGCGTGCCGGTCACCACGGGCGCCAAGCTGCGCCGGCTGTTGCAGGTCAGCGCGGTGCGCTACGTGCAGAACCACCTGGGCAGTTATTTCAACAACAACCTGGTGCTGTTTCTGTCGGGCATGCGCAACTACGACATGGCGCTGGCGATGTCGGACTACACGCCCAACCTGCGCTTTGCCGATGCGCTGGCGCAGACCGGCGCGCCCCGCATGCTCACCTCGCTGCGCCAGCTGGAGCTCTACGCGAGGGGGAGCGACCTGATCCTGTCGGGCCGGCCGGGTGAAATGCTGGAAAGCGCCCTGAGCGGATTCAAGAGCAAGTGCATGGCGCGCGAGGTGGCCAAGGCGCACGTCATCGTCGGGACCTTCCCGGAGCTGAAGGCCGTCGGCAACGCGAAGAACCTCGAGGGCAAGACGCTGATCACCTCGGCGGTGGACGAGGAGGCGGAAGCCTTCTTCAAGTCCTGCAAGGTCAACCTCGTGATCGACGTCTCGCCGCAGCTGTTCGAAAAGGTGGTGGGCATCAACGTGCTGGAGGCCATGATTCTCGCCACGGTGCGCAAGCCCCACGAGGCGGTCTCGGACGACGATTTCATCGAGATCATCGAGGAGCTCGACATCAAGCCGCGGCTGCTGCACCCGACCGGGAAATTCCGCGACATCCGCCGTTTCGCCTTCGTCATCCACCCCCTGAGCCAGGAATACATCCGCAAGGGCTTCCCGGTGCCGAAGGGCACGCCGAAGTTCGTCATGAACCGCGTGGAGTCCTTCGCCGCGCACCTGCCGCCGATGGTCTACTGCAAGATGGAGAACATCGTCTCCCCCACCGGCGCAGAAGCCGAGGGCTGGCTGATCACCGTCGGCGGGACGCCCAAGGAAATGCTGGCGCGCAGCCCCGAGTTCACTTACCGGCGCCTGCTCGCCGCCGCGAAGATGGCCGAGAAAATGGGCGCCCAGATCATGGGCCTGGGCGCCTTCACCAAGGTGGTGGGCGACGCCGGCGTCACGGTGGCGCGGCGTTCGCGCATCCCCATCACCACCGGCAACAGCTACTCCGCCTCGGGCGCGCTGTGGGCGGCCCACGACGCGATGAAGCGCATGGGCCTGGTCAAGCTGCACCCGGTGGACAAGCACGTTATGGCCAAGACCATGGTCATCGGCGCCACCGGCTCGATCGGCTCGGTGAGCGCACGGCTGCTCGCCATGGCCTTCGAGGAAGTGGTGATCGCCGGGCGCGACATGAAGAAGCTGGAGCGCCTCAAGGCCTCCATCCTGAAGGACACGCCCAAGGCCAACGTGGTCTGTTCGACCGACTACGACGAGCTGCTGGGCGAGATGGACATGATCGTCACCTCGACCTCGGGCGCCGGCAAGAAGATCCTCGACATCACCAGGGTGAAGCCCGGCTGCGTCATCACCGACGTGGCGCGCCCACTGGACCTGCCGCCCGAGGAGGTCGCCAAGCGCCCCGACGTGATGGTGATCGAGTCCGGCGAGATCGAGCTGCCTACGCCGGTGAAGGGGCTGAAGAACATCGGCCTGCCGCCCAACGTGATCTATGCCTGCCTGGCCGAGACCATCGTCCTCGCCCTCGAGGGGCGCTTCGAGGTGTTCACCATCGGCCGCGACACCGAGTGGGAGAAGGTCAAGGAGATCTACAAGCTGGGCCTCAGGCACGGCATGAAGCTGGCGGCCATCTCCGGCGCCAACGGCGTCTACACCGACGAAGACATCGCCCGCGTCGTCGCCCTGGCCAGGGAGGCGCGCAAGACCTGGCACAAGGGCAGCGCCGCGACGCCGGCAAAAAAGAAAAAGGCCGCGCCGCGCAAGAGCACGGCGAAAAAGAAGGCGCCGGCCCGCAAGCCCGCGGCGAAGAAGAAACCGGCCAGGCGCAGCAAAGCGACTGAATGAGCGCCGCCCGGCTCAACCCGCTGGACACCGCCTGGCTGTTCACCGAGTCGCGGGCCACGCCCAACCACGTGGGCGGCCTGCTGCAGTTCCGCCTGCCCGAAGGCGCGCCCAGGGATTTCCTGCAGCAGCTCATGGCCGACTTTCGCAGTCACCGCAACTTCACGGCGCCGTGGAACCGGCGCCTCAAGTATCCCTTCACGAAGAATCCCCTGCCCGCCTGGGTCGAGGACAAGAAGATCGACCTGGAATACCACGTGCGGCACGCGGCACTGCCCTGGCCGGGCGGAGAGCGCGAGCTGGGCGAGCTGATCGGCCTGTTGCAGAGCACGCCGATGGACCTCAGCCGGCCGCCCTGGGAATGCACCGTCATCGAGGGGATGGCGGACCAGCGCTTCGCCCTGTTCATCAAGATCCATCACTCGCTGATCGACGGCGTCAGCGGCATGATGCTGCTGCAGCGCGCCATGTCCTTCGACCGCGAGGAAAGCCTCGATCTGCCGCCCTTCTGGGCGCAGCGCGGGCGCCGCAGGTCGCAGCCCGGCAAGTCCGCGCCAGCCCCGACCATGGCCAACGTGATGGCCTCGGCGATCGGCGGCCTGCGCGCGCAGGTGCGCACCGTGCCGCAGCTCGTCACGGCCTTCGCGCAGTTCCTCAGGCGGGTTGGCGACGAGCACGACGGCCTCGCCATCCCTTTCGACACGCCGCGTTCCATCCTTAACGGCC
>Ga0102932_1001181_pt1 | contig 13534 bp, 7 predicted proteins | sample SalPonR1_C_D2_MG_FD_78212 | JGI IMG/M metagenome (GOLD analysis project Ga0102932, IMG submission 78212) | Salt pond soil microbial communities from South San Francisco under conditions of wetland restoration - Salt Pond MetaG R1_C_D2_MG | ecosystem: Environmental > Aquatic > Marine > Intertidal...
GGTCCCGGTTAGTGTCCTAAACCATCCCCCTTTAATTCGGATGGAAGCCCACTCCATTCCGCCGCTTGGAAAACGGGATGCGGTCTACCGTGTACCCGGTCACCTGATGCGGCAACCGGGGGTCTACCGATTGTCGGTGCGGATGCGCAGTCGTCCCGAACCGATCTACTTTATGCGTCTGGTGGATGCCACTCCCGACATGATTCGCAGAATGAACGAAGGCATCCTCAACATGCTGCCCACGACTTACACATTCATGATTCGTTAACTCACCACGTCCTTACACGAATCGCTGTTTCGCATCGCAAGAGTTGACCGTTGCCACCCGTTACGCCTTCCAATCCCGCGCCGCTGCGGCGTGCCACGTTTCCTTTTCGTCGTCGCTTGCCGCGGCGATGTGGGGTAATGCTGCTCGCTCACCACACCGCCTTGCGGATCGGGAGGGTGTTGGTTTTCGTTCTGCTGGGCGGGGTGACGATGGCGCACGGCCAGGTCCAGCTAGGTCTGCCGCACGCGCCGTCGAGTCGCTCCGATTTCTCAGCGGCTTCAGTCGCCCCGATAGCCTTTGATGCGCCGACGGCTTCACCAGGCATGCCGACCGCCCAGGTTCAGTTGGGAGCGCCGCGGCGGATGACTCGACCACCCGCAGAGCCGACCGGTGGGATTCCAGACGCTCTAGTGCGGCAGCGGCTTGGGGCTTCGGTGATGGCTTCCACTGCGAGCAATCCGCGGACGCAGCGCTTGCCTCGCGTGCATTCGTCCAGCGGCCTCACCGCTCCGAAGGCTCTGAACTCGCCATCGATCGGCACCGTCCTACGGTCCGTCAGCGGGGCCGAAGCGACCGAGTTGCCGATCATGCCCCATCGCGGTGCGGCCTGTTCCAACGCCGCTTGGCCGGGCGATTTTGGCCCGACGCCGATTCCCCCGGGCTCGGTGTACTACGATCCTCTGGCGCAGCAGTTGCCTTACGACGGCAAATCGGAAGTTCCCACACAGCGACCGTTGATCGAATGGGGCGTGCCGTTTTATGCCGGCGGACTGCTTCCCCGTAGCGATCCATGGCTTGGCGAAACCAATCTCTCGCAGCCTGCGTTTTACGTTTACGGCGACTACCGTATTGGAGCCGCAGCGGGGCGCAACGCGATCGGCCGCACCGATAATGTGGCCCAGCGGCTGAACCTTGACCTGGACTTGCGGATTACGGCGACCGAGCGTTTTCACGCGTTCGTGGGACCGTTCAATCGCGCTGCGCAGTTCTCGCAAGCGCGCTTCGTGGATGGAAGTGTGGAGTTCGACCCGAACTTTAATTTAAATCCTGTTACCGCATTTTTAGAAGGCGACGCGGGGGCAATCCTAGGTGGCCTGCATGGAACGCCAGCCCCATTCGAATTGCCTTTCACAGCCGGCTTGGTTCCGCTGTTGTTCCAAAATGGAATCTGGATGGAAGATGCCGTGACGGGAGCCGCCGTGGCGCTGCCGGCACAGAACAGCCCGCTGCTCGATTGGTCGAACTACGACATCACGGGATTCGCGATCGTCGATCAACTGAACAGCCCCGTGTTTGGTCGCGATCAACATGCCGGGCAGGCGCTCGGGGTTGCGGCGTTTATCGAGGCTTACAGTGGCTATATCGAAGCCGGTTATGCCTACGTCCACGATCGGGTTGGGCTGGGACGTAGCTACCATAACCTGACGGCCAGTTATACGCGGAGGTACTTCGACCGGGTCAGTAACAGCGTTCGCGTGATCGTCAATGCGGGCCAGGACTTACCCAGCGACCAGCGCACCGCCGATGGCGCGCTGCTGCTGGTGGAAAACAGTTTCGTCACCGCCACCCCGCTGACGTTCGTTCCCTACTTGAACTTCTTCGCTGGCTGGGACCGGCCACAAAGTGTCGCCCGCGCCGGCGTGAGCGGCGAGATCTTACGGAACGTCGGCCTGCACTTCGATCCCGATGGACTGAACGGGCACCCGACCCTCGACGGCAGCGCCAACAATACCGCCGGCGGTGTCATCGGTGTCGACTTATTGGGCGACGCACTCGATCGTCAACTGATCATCGAACTCGCCTACTTGGCGGCACATGGCAGTGACGTTGGACGGATTGCCCGTGGCGATCAGATGGGCGTCGCGGCGCGGTACCAATTTCCGATCTCCCACGCCACGTTGCTCCGGTTCGACGCGATGTATGGCGCGCGTCGCAATGACACCGACATCTACGGAACTCGCATGGAGTTCCGCTGGAAATTCTAAAGCCCGCGCGACAAGGACTAGGGCTTTGGCGGGGCAAGCGCAGGTCGCTTGGCTGGTAGCTTTGCCGTCGGCGTGGCGTCGGCTTCCAGGTCGCCCAGGGCGTACTGAATCCCATCAAGCATGTGCCGCAAGATCGCAGGTTTGCGAAACGTATCTTCTCGATGGCCAAAGTTCGTGTAGAACACTCGGCCTTCTCCGGCCGTGCGAATCCAAGATACGGGAACCTCGCGCGGACCGTCATTGATCCGTTTCGAAACCTCTTCCTGTGCCATGTCGAGGCTGACGAGTAACCGCAAGACTTCGGGGCCTTCATAAGTCTCCGATTTGTACTGATAGATTTCGTCAGTGTGCCAGAACCCCTTGCCTTCAAAGGCGGCATTCAGCGTATGCTGCGGATCGTCCAGCTTAAACGCCCAAGTCCCACCGGCGCCCCAGGGATGGCCGCCAAACTGGCCGCCGACGATCGCTCGGCATTCAGGGTGCTGGCCAAAGTTATCGCTCGCGGCATGCAAACCCACCAAGCCACCCCCATCGGCGATGAAGTCCAGAAAGGCGTTTTGCTGAGTCACTTTCGGAAACCGCATGCCGGTGGTGTTGTTCAGCAAGATGCAGTCGTACTGCTTTAGGTTCTCGGTCGTAAAAACGTCGTAGGTGTCAGCCAAGTCGACCTGAAACGCTTTCGTGACTTCGCCCATCTTTTGAATCGCGACGTTGCCGAAAGGGATCGATCCATGGATGAATCCTTCGCATCGATAGAACGCCAGCACTCGCCGATCCTGTTTCGGCTTGGCAGTCGCCTGCCGAGGCACGGCGGCTTCGATCTCCGCCACCTGTTCGGCTGACAATGGTTTGAAACGAGCCGCCTTTTTTTGCTGCCAAGGGTCGACAGCCTCCTCTGCCTTGAGCGACAGAGGCCAGCAAACCGAGATCAGCAACAGGATCGAGAGAACTTTCATGAGTGGGTACCAAAAAGCAAGGTGGGAAGAGAGGAGCGGGAAAATGCTGTCACGCGATAACGCGGCAAGAAGTTTATTATATCTCGGCAGCAGCAACGAGTGCTGTGAAGGCTGGCTTGGCTTTCGAGCCGCGCAAGTCAGACGGCTCGTTGCGGATGGTCGCTAGAGGTTCGACTTACGACCGCACATTCGGCAAGCTCGACAGAACTGGAACCCGAGGGACCAAAACCGGTTCTTTGGCGACTCGATTCAAGCAGCTTTGGTGGCTGGTCGAAGGAACGCAGCCAATATTTCTCCGCCTTGATACGCGGGCGACGGAGCCTGCGGAATGGTTTTAACGGCGGGGGGGCAACAGTGTCGCACGATTTGCAGCCATGGAAGTGGAGCCTCTCTCACGGGAAGCTTTCGATGCTGACCTTGCCTTGGTTTCTGGGGGTCACCGCCGGATTTGCAGTTTTAGTTGCCTACGGTTCGGTACCGGGCCCCAGCGAGTCCCCTCCCGATCATTGGCCAGCGACGGCTTCGATTGAGAGGGCCACCGATCGGCCGACGCTATTGGTTTTCGTGCATCCGCAATGCCCCTGCACCCTGGCGACGATTGCGGAACTGGAACGTTTGATCGCTGAAGTCAGTGGGCACGTCCAGCCCATTGTCCTGCTCGGATGCCCTGCGAATCAGCGGCAAGAGTGGCTGGAAACACGACTCGCCCAACGATGTCAGATGCTCTCTGCATCACAAGTACTGGCGGATGTAAATGGCGTCCTAGCGACGCAATTCAATGCCATGACAAGCGGTTTCTGTGTGCTTTACTCGGCCACTGGCAAACTACAGTTTCACGGTGGCATTACTTATCAGCGAGGCCACGAAGGAGAGAGCCACGGTCGCGTGGCACTGCGGCGGATCCTCAATGGCCAACCTCCGTTGGCGACAAAAGCCCCGGTCTATGGTTGCCAGTTGATTCGCACCGAAAATCGCCCCGCGCCACCGTCCCCCTGTTGTCAGGAAGTCGAGCCGTGATTTTCTCCCCACCGTCCTCGTCCATTTCACAGCGTGCTAGGGAAATCGAGCAAGCCGATCTTCGGCGGCGTCATCGGTACACCGACCGCTTGTTTGCGGTCATCATGTTGCTGCAAGTCGCCGGTGCGATCGTCTCGGCGTTGGTGGTGTCTCCTCAAACCTGGATAGGGACCCACAGTTCGATCCATCTACACGTCTGGAGCGCGTTCGGACTGGGCAGCCTGTTGGCGTCGCTGCCCGTTTTACTCGCCTGGAAACAGCCCGGTGCCGCGTCGACTCGGTTTGTAATTGCAATTGCTCAAATGCTGTTTTCTTCGCTGCTGATCCATTTCAGTGGTGGTCGGCTGGAGACGCATTTTCACATCTTTGCTTCGCTCGCATTGTTGGCGTTCTACCGCGATTGGCGAGTCCTCGCGGTCGCGTCGGTTGTCATCACGGCGGACCATTTGATTCGCGGAACGTTCTGGCCTCTTTCGGTGTACGGTGTTTTATCGGCCAGTCCTTGGCGAACGCTGGAACACGCCGGATGGGTATTGCTTGAGAACGTGGTGTTGATAATCGCGTGCAGAGAAGGCTTGTTAGACCTGCGAAGAATCGCCAACCGAGAGGCGGAACTGGAACGCATGAATGAGCAATTCGAGCATGAGGTCGCAGCCAAGACCGCCGAACTGGCTGCGACGAATCTCGAACTGTCCGAAGCCAACGCGTTCCTAACCGCGATTCTCGACGCCCAGCCTTCCCACATTGTGATTCTCGATGAGGCAGGGAATATCAAACACAGTAACGCCGCATGGAAGGCCTTTCGGTCCGAAAACGGGGGCCAGTCGTCAGTGCTACGCGACCGAAATTACCTCGATGTTTGTGCCGTCGCAGCGTCGGGATCGGTGAAAGAAGCAGCCGAGGCCGCGGAAAAAATTCTGGCGGTGTTGAGTGGGCAATCGGTTTTTGAGACGCTCACCTACGCCTGTCACAGCAGTCGCGAACAACGCTGGTTCACGATGGAGTTGACACCGTTCAACGCGCCCGGTCGACATGCGGTCATGGTGCAAAACAATGTGACTCGGCAGCATATGGAACACGCTATCATCGAAGCGGCAAATCGAGAGAACAGTCGACTGGCGGCCATCGTGGAGAAAACCACCAATGCGGTCGTCTTGACCGATGCACACCAACGTATCACTTGGGTCAACAAAGGCTTTGAGCGAATCAGTGGTTACTCGCTGGAGGAAGTCCACGGAAAGTCCCCCGGTCGTTTACTGCAATACGAAAAAACCGATCCAGCCACCGTTGGGCAAATGCGAACGGCATTGATGGCGGGACTGCCATTCCATGGCAGGATTCAAAATCGCGGTAAAGATGGCCGTGAGTACTGGCTGGAACTGGACATCCAGCCGACGTTTGACCAGCACGGTGCGTTGGAGGGGTTCATGGGAATCCAGTCCGACATCAGCGAATTGGTTGCGGCGCGAGAGAGCGTGGAAAGGGCTTTGCTACAAGTGACTTCGCTGCGAAATGCACTGGACCAACACTCCCTCCTGTCGATAACCGATCGCACGGGAAAAATCATCGATGTGAATACCGGTTTTTGCCTCGTCAGCGGTTACACTCGAAAGGAATTGATGGGACAAAACCACCAGATCCTCAACTCCGGATTCCATCCACAGTCCTTTTGGGAAGAAATGTGGAAGACCATTGGGCAAGGCAAAGTTTGGAGACGGGAGGTCTGCAATCGAGCGAAGGATGGTTCCCTGTACTGGGTGGACTCCACCATCGTTCCGCAACTGGGACCAGACGGGAAGCCTCAGCAATACGTTTCACTGCGTTTCGAGATCACGGAAAAAAAACGTGGCGAGGAGGCGTTGAAACGTGCCAACGAACAAAACCATCTGCTGGCCGCCGCCGTGGAACGCAGTCCGGATGCAACGATCGTTACCGACTTGGAGGGTATCGTTCGTTTTGCGAATCCCGCCGCGATGCGACTCGATCAATCATTCGGTCACACCATCGAGTTAGGTCAACCCGCGTTGTTGTTCTGCGATGATCGCTTACCGAAGCCCATGCTTCAGCAACTGCTCCATTCGATTTGTGAAGGAAACGTCTTTCAGCAGCCTGTCGAAGTTCCGATCGACCCGCGCGGCAAGCTGTTGCAATACGATGACCGCTGTCCAATTCATCCAACAAGGTGGCTTAGTGTGACGGCATCACCTCTGGCTAATGAAGATGGCGTCGTCGACGGGATTCTGTTCGCCGAGGCGGATGTAAATGAAGAAATCGAAACCAAACGCGCGCTCGAGGAAATCACGACGGCGATGGATTCCGCGACTGACGGAGTGTTTATGTTTGACGCCGAATCGCTAAGGTTTGTCTACGCAAACAAAGAAGCGATCAAACAGGTGGGGTACAGTCTGGACGAACTGCGAAAGATGACCGCAGTGGATATCAACCCGCACTTCGACATCAAAAGTTTTGGCGAATTTGTCGCTCCGCTGGTAACTGCCCCAGGCAGTTCCATTACCGTTCGAACCGAGCATCAGCATCGCCACGGGCACCGGATTCCAGTCGAAAACTCCTTCCAGCTCGTTGCCGAACTTGGCACCCAGGGTCGGTTCATCGCCATCGTCCGCGACATCAGTGAGCAACTCCACGCCGAGCAAGCTCTGGAAACGGCCAAGGAACAAGCCGTGCTGGCAAGCTTGGCGAAGAGTGAGTTTCTGGCCAACATGAGCCATGAAATTCGGACGCCAATGACAGCTATCCTGGGGTTCGCTGACTTGCTAGATACGAGTCCTGAGCTTGCCGCCGATCCGGTTCAGGCCCGCAATGCAATTCAGACGATTCGTTCCAACGCAAATCATCTGCTGACGATCATCAACGACATTCTTGACATGTCCAAAATCGAAGCAGGCCGGATGACGATGGAACAAATCGATACCGATCCTATCCAGATTGTCGAGGAAGTCGCTTCGCTGATGCAACCGCGCGCAATCGGAAAAGGTGTAATGGTCCGATTGGAGTACGATACGGACATCCCCCGCAAAATTCAGTCGGACCCAACCAGGCTGCGCCAGATCTTGCTGAACCTTGTCGGCAACGCGATTAAATTCACCGAAGTCGGTAGCGTGACGGTCAGGACGTCGGTTGACAAGGAAAGTCAAAAGATGCGATTCCAAGTGGTCGATACGGGGATCGGAATGACTCCCGAACAACGTGATCTCATCGCCAACTTCGACGCGTTTTCACAAGCCGATGGATCGACGACTCGCCAGTTCGGTGGCTCGGGGTTGGGACTGAGGATCTCCAATTCCTTCGCCGAAATGTTGGGAGGGCGGATCGAGATCGAATCGCAAATCGGCGTTGGCAGCACCTTATCGGCCACGGTCTCCACGGGAGACCTAACGGATGTGCCGATGCTTGCACCGGAGCAAATATCCCAGCAACAGCAAGTTGTACTCAAAGACAAACAGCAGGCGGGCGACGTGCCCCAAGACCCTGCGAAACGGCTTGAGGGAATCCGCATTCTGCTAGCCGAAGACGGGCCCGACAACCAGCGATTGATTTCGTTTCATCTTCGCAAAGCCGGCGCCGAAGTCGTCGTAGCCGAAAACGGACGGGTGGCTGCCGAAGCGATTGAAAACAATCCAAAGCTCTTTGACATGGTCTTCATGGACATGCAGATGCCTGAACTGGACGGCTACGAGGCGACGCGTCGACTTCGCAGGGCGGGACACCGGCACCCGATCGTTGCGTTGACGGCTCACGCAATGGATGGGGACCGACAAAACTGCACCGAGGCGGGCTGTGATGACTACGCCACCAAGCCGATCGATCGTCAACAACTGCTCGACATCGCCGAGCGATATGGCAAGTCGTCCAAACCAACGGCCCTGGCGATCCCCGACCTGGCGAGCCGCTCAAGCTCGCTCCCATCGTGGACATCCAGTGGTCCTAGCTGACGTCCGGAGCCTGGAGCTTGGAGCTTGGAGCGGCTACTCATAATTCCACTTCATGATCCAAGGGTCTTCCATCTCTTTTTGATGCGACTTGAGCTTCGCCTTGTAGGCTTCCAAGGTTTTTGCGTATCCCGCATCGGTCGCCAAATTGTTCGTCTCGTGCGGGTCGGTCTGCACGTCATACAGTTCAAAGGCGGGGCGATGAATGTACTGGCCGACGGTCTTGGTGCCGTAGGGTGCGTCCAGCCCTTGCTGGAATTGAGCTTGCCAACTGCTGGCCGACCATAAATCGGAGGCGAACGGATAAGGCAAGCCGTGGGCGATGTTCCAGATCAGCTTGAATTGCCTGTCACGCACGACGCGCATCGGGTAGTACATCGTGATTTCGTGAAACGTGTGCGACGCGAAAATCGTCTCCCAATGCGAGGCCTCGGGATGCTCCAGCACCGGCAGCCACGACTTGCCGTGATAGCTGCGAAAGGCATTGCCGCCACTGCGATTCTCTTTCAATGCTTCGCCCCGTTCCTTCCAGAACTGGTCTGGGTTCTGCCAATCTTTGGGGCCGTTGACCTTCGTGTCCAAGCCACCGGCAAAGTCGAGCAGTGACGGAGTGATATCGATGTGGCTGATCATCGCCTCGGTTTCGACGCCGCGTGTCTTGACATAGGGATTGCGAACCACAAAGGGGACTCTTAGTCCCGGTTCATAGACGGTCGTCTTGCCGCCTGAAAAGGCCATTCCATGATCGGACGTAAACACGATCAAGGTTTTGTCGTACAAGTCGGCCGCTTTCAAAATTTCCACCAGCCGAGCCACACCCTGATCGATGCGGGCACACGACTGGTAGTACTGCGCCAGTTCGGAGCGGGTTTCGGGGGTGTCGGGCAGGAAGGCGGGGACCTCCACATCGGCGGGCTGGTAAAACACCTCTTCGACGCCTGCATGCGAGCCACCGTTGGGACGATTACCGAACAGGTCGGGCTTCAGATCGAGCGGCGAGGTTTTGTCTTCGCCGCCGCCACGATGTGGATCGGCAGTCCCAAAGTACAAGAAGAACGGTCGCTCATCCTCGGCCTCGATGAACTCGCGACTGCTGTCGGCCATCGCCACGGCATTGCGTCCATTACCCTTCAAATACGTCTCGAAATGGTAGACCGTTTCGGGCGCGACGTGGTATTTGCCAATGTGTCCGGTACGGTACCCGGCGCGTTGCAAGACGCGCGGCAAGGCAAGGCTGACGACGTTGTGATAAGACGCGAACTTGTGGAAGTGATGCTGGTGACCGTATTGGCCGTTCTTGTGATTATGCAGTCCTGACATGATCACCGAGCGACTGGCGCTACACGACGCGGTGGTGGCAAAGGCATTGCGGAACAACACCCCATCGGCGGCGATCGCGTCGATCGCGGGAGTACGAGCCACCGAGTCGCCGTAACACCCCAGCGTGGGACTTTCGTCGTCGGTCACAAAGAAGATGATATTCTTTTCCGCCGATCGGGCCAGGGTAGCCAAGAGGCAGAGAAAACCGCAAAGCAGCAAACGAAACATGAAGGATCCTAGTGAGCGTGGGGAGGTGAGAAGACCAGCGGCAGCGCGATCGCGGTCAGGGCGCCATTGTAGATCAATCGTCGGCACAATTCCTCGCTGCGACGCCGTCTCCCAGCGTGCTTTTTGGCCGCGGTATTTTTCTCGCAAACCGGAATGCACAAACGTTCACACTTCGGTATGCTACGCCGATGCGATATGTCGAACTGCACTGCAAAACGAACTTTTCATTCCTGGAAGGTGCCTCGCACCCGGACGAGCTGGTCCAGCGAGCCGCCGAGCTGGGATATGAGGCTTTAGCGATCACCGATCGCGCTTCGGTCGCCGGCGTTGTCCGCGCTTTCGGACACGCGCGCGATCTCGATTTCCCGATCATCATCGGCGCCGAAGTCGCACCGACCGACGGTCCGCCGCTCGTGTTGTGGGCGACCGACCGGGCCAGCTACGGCAGGCTGTGCCGGTTGCTGTCTCGCGGGCGCCAGCGTGGTGAGAAAGCAACCTGCGACCTGCAGTGGAGCGATGTCGCGGAGTTTCAACACGGCTTGCTGGCCGGCGTGGTGGCTACGCGTCACGGATCGGTTGCTGGTGGACTGCGGCCGACGCAACTGGACCTTGTGCACGATCTGTTTGGCGACCGCGGCTACCTGTTGTGCGAACTTCATCGTGGAGTCGACGATGTGGCGTGGGCGGAAGAATTACAGCATCTAGCCAAGCAGTCACAAGTCCCACTGGTGGCTGCGGGAGATGTCCATTACCACACCGCCGAGCGGATGCTGATGCACGATTGCCTCACCGCCATTCGCAATGGCACCACGATCGACCAAGTTCACTCGCAACGCTTCGCTAACAGCCAACATCATTTGCGGTCGCTGAGCACGATCGAACAGGTCTACCGCACGATTCCCGATGCGGTTGCCAGAACGACGGAGATCGCCGCACGCTGTACGTTTCGCTTGGACGAGTTGCGATATGAGTATCCTGAAGAGCTGGCACCGGCCGGGATCGCACCGATTGACCACCTCAAACGTCTCGCCTGGGAAGGTGCCAAGCAGCGTTGGCCAGGTGGCGTGCCGGAAAAAGTGATCGCCGCTCTCAGGCATGAGACGCAATTGATTCAGGAGCTGAACTACGAATCTTACTTCCTCACCGTATGGGATTTGGTGCGGTTTGCGCGACAGCGAAACATCCTCTGCCAGGGCCGCGGTTCGGCGGCAAATTCGGTGGTCTGCTATTGCTTGGGGATTACCAACGTCGATCCCGGCCGTACCGATTTGTTGTTCGAACGTTTCATCAGTCGCGAACGGAACGAAGCCCCCGACATCGATGTCGACTTCGAGCACCAACGGCGTGAGGAGGTGTTGCAGTACTTGTATGAAAAGTACGGTCGTGAACGTGCCGGACTCACCGCCACGGTGGTCACCTATCGGCTCCGCAGTGCGATTCGGGAAGTCGGCAAGGCGATGGGTGTGTCGGGGGACACGATCGATACACTGGCAAAATATGCCGATCGCGGCGGCTCGGTCGAAGAGGTCTCGGGACGCTTTGCGGAAAGCGGCATGGATACCGCATCGGCGATGGGGCAGCGGGTTGTTTACCTGACGACGACGCTACTCGGTTTTCCTCGTCATCTTTCACAACACGTTGGTGGCATGGTGATGACGCAAGGCGACTTGTGCGAACTGTGTCCCATCGAGAACGCCGCGATGCCAGGTCGGACGGTCATTCAATGGGACAAAGATGACTTGGACGAATTGGGAATTCTCAAGGTCGACGTGTTGGCACTGGGGATGTTGTCGGCGCTACGACGCTGCTTTGAACTGGTCCAACAGCACCATCGTCAACCGCTCAGCTTGGCCAGCGTGCCTCCGAACGATACGCCGACCTATGACATGATTTGTGCTGCGGACACCGTGGGTGTCTTTCAGATTGAAAGCCGAGCCCAGATGAGCATGCTGCCACGTCTGCGACCGCGCTGCTACTACGACCTGGTGATCGAGGTGGCGATTGTTCGTCCCGGTCCCATCCAGGGGAACATGGTTCATCCGTTCCTCAAAGCCCGCCAGAACCCGGCGCAAGTTCGCTACCCCAACGAAGCGATCCGAGGCGTTTTGCAGCGTACTTTGGGGGTGCCGATTTTCCAGGAGCAGGCGATGCGGTTGGCCGTCGTAGCTGCCGGTTTCACGCCCGGCGAAGCGGACCAATTGCGGCGCGCGATGGCGGCTTGGCGACGTCCGGGAGTGATTGATCAGTTTCGGATCAAGCTGATGCGGGGGATGCGAGCCAATGGTTTGACGGGCGAATTTGCCGAGCAGGTTTTTCATCAGATCAAAGGGTTTGGAGAATACGGTTTTCCAGAATCGCACGCAGCCAGTTTCGCCTTGTTAGTCTATGCGTCGGCCTATCTGAAGTGTCACTATCCGGATGCCTTTTGTGTCGCGATTTTGAACAGCCAACCGATGGGGTTCTACGCGCCTTCGCAGTTGATCGCTGACGCCCGCAAACATGGTGTGAAAGTCCTCCCGCCGGACGTCAATCGCAGCGATTGGGATTGCACCTTGGAGCCTCCCACAGACGAAACCCCTTCGAAGTACCTGCCCGTCCGGTTGGGTTTGCGTATGATCCGCGGTTTGCCAACCGCGGCGGCGGAAGCGTTGTTTGAAGAACGTGAGCAAGGTGGCCCATATCGTGATTTAGGTGACCTCAGCCGGCGACTGAAATGGGGGCAGGCGATGCTCAGTTGCCTCGCCGATGCCGACGCGTTGCACAGCCTGTCGGCCAATCGCCGCACAGCGCTTTGGGAAGCGATGGCGCGGGAAACGAAGCCCCGTGAGATGCCCTTGTTGGCGGGGCTGGAAAGCGAAGACGACGAAACGGCTCCCGACGAACTGGTGCCGATGACGCCGTTGGAAGAGGTCTACGCCGACTACAACACGACCGGCGTCAGCCTGCGCGGGCATCCGATCGAGTTCTGTCGCGACGAACTGTTGGCGCTCGATTGCGTGACCTCGCGAGAGCTGGTCGACCTGCGCGACGGACGACGTGTTCGCGTGGCCGGTTTGGTGTTGATGCGACAACGGCCCTCGACCGCCAAAGGGATCACCTTTGTCACCCTTGAAGACGAGACGGGGTCGATGAATTTGGTGATTTTGCCCCAGGTCTGGAAGCGGTTTTACAAAATCGCCAAAACGAGTAACGCTTGGCTGGTCGACGGAACACTGGAGAACCGCCAGGGCGTCATCCATGTGGTTGCGGGCCATCTGGAGGACTTGAGCGATCAAGTGGACGGCTTGAACGCCCGTTCTCGAGATTTCCGGTAGACTCGCAAGCCGTGCCGTTTTTTTGGATTTCAAAAAAACGGCACAACTTTTGAACGTTTCTTCGTGTGGCGGCCACTTACTAGTAGAAGGTTGCCTCCCTGCCAACAGCGAGCCCCTGTCGGGTGGAAGAATCTGAACCATTCCAACGTTTGATCGACCAGCATTACGCCAAAATTCGGCGTGCGGCGCTGGCGATGTGCGGCGATGGTTGGGAGGCGGACGAGATCGCCCAAGAAACTTTCCTGGTGGCCCTCGATCGTTTTGCGAGCTTCCGCGGGGATGCGTCCGAGGCGAGTTGGTTGTATGGCATCTGCTTACGCGTCCATCGCAGCCGCATGCGAACGACGGTTCGACAAATGAAACGTGCCGCGAGATGGCTGGGCGGCCGGGGAGCGGATGCCGACGAAGTGTTGATGATTCAGCAGACACCGGACAGTGACGCGATGTGCCAAGAGCAGGCCGATCAGTTATGGCGTCTGGTGCGACGACTACCGAC